>Ga0315549_1000472_pt1 | contig 47696 bp, 44 predicted proteins | sample SalMarSW160200MG_FD_203101 | JGI IMG/M metagenome (GOLD analysis project Ga0315549, IMG submission 203101) | Salt marsh sediment microbial communities from the Plum Island Ecosystem LTER, Massachusetts, United States - Salt Marsh Sediment SW1601-200 ...
AGGTATAACCTTAGCCGGTATTTTGAACTTTATAATAATCGGCGATTACACGAGGCTTTGGGCTACCGCACTCCAGCCGAGGTGTATGGCGTAGCAGTTGGCACTCCGGTCGCCCTCCGGGCTCCCTTCGTTCCAACTGCTTTAACAGATGGTGATGATTCCACCTTAAAAACCCCAAGTTTTTGTCTTGACAATGGGTAGGGGTATAGCCGCCTTAGTTGAGGTTCTTCCGTTTTTTTTAGAAAATTGTTCGATTTTCATTGAACATTTCAACCATGTTTGGTATAATTACAATCGCCATAGAAATGGCAGATTAGCGGTGCCCACATCCCTGCATGCGGTAGGCAGGGACCCGGTTTGAAAAACCATTTATTTGCCTTGAAAGGCAAACTTTTGAATTTAGGTAATTTAAATTTTGATATTGTTTCGGATTTAGATATTAGAATTTAGGATTTCAGATGCAGAGCTACGATCCACGAACAATGAACTAAGAACAACGAACCCTGCGCAATGCTTTCCTATCCTGCGCAGTTTAACATAATGTTAAAATACAAAAATGTCAAATTTCTGCAAAAAAGTGCGCGCTTTTGATTACTTTTGTCAAATTTCCGATATATTTCTGCACGTTTTTGCACCATTTTTTGACGTTTTTTTCTTGCCCTTTTTACCCAAACCACCCATGCTGCTAATCAACATCTATTTGTAGCCCAAAAACAAACATCCCTGCGAGAAGAACCAAAAAAAACAGAATTTTCCCCCAATTTTTAAAATTTAAAAAATTTCATTTCTCAATCATGTTAATCTGCGCAATCCTCAGCACTACCATTTCAACCGGCAAATCCAACGTCATTATGAACTACAATTTTCTGTCGAGTTTACGGTAGCTGATGAGCTTAATGTTCTTTTTGTTGATGACTTCTTTAACTTTAGGACTTGTGAAAACTTTGGTAACAGCATCCCGATGGGCTGCAACATTCTCATAGCCCCGATGACCTAAAGCTCGCATCTCAGGTATGTTCAATCCCGGATGCTCAACTAAAATCCAGGTCCCGGCAGTTAACTTTTCCAGTGTATTTATTAACGCGGCCCCCCTCTGTTCCGGCGTGTCTTCGCTGGAACCCCAATTTCCAACATATTTTACACCTTGCACTGCCAGTCCTTCCCCGCCGGAGTGAAGGCCGTATTCCTTTGCCAGTTGTTTTACCAGCTTTTTCAGATCCGGTCGGCACGTGGCTGTACCCATATGTGCCGACAGGTGTGTTACGTTTTTGATTTTCTTCATAGCCAGCTCAATTTGTGCTCGAAGCTCTTTTTCCACTTCTTCGAGTTTTGGGTTCGCATCATAAAAGCCGGTTCCTGCCGGCCAGCGGTTCCACTCCCTCGTCTGAGGATAAAAATAGCCGTCCTTATTGACCAGGCTGGGAGCATACGTCAACGGTCTCCACTTGCAGTTGTCCCATTCGCTTGTTAAAGTCAGGTGAATACCGACATCAAGTCCCGGATTAACATTTAGCATTGTGACTGCCTCTTCGAACCACGAGCAGGGTACCATCACCTCGACTGTTCTCATAATACCTTCTCTGTAGCATTGAATGCAGGCTGCGTTCGCTGCGTGACAGCTGCCCATATCATCGCCTCGTATAATCAGCCTAATTTCTCCCTTGTCGCCTTTTTTCTCGATGGCGGCTATACATAAGATGCCAGCAAGACCAAATACAGTTATTGCTAACAACCCGAAAAAATTAAGAGACAGTAACGTGTGTCGTTTCATAACGGTCTCCTCAAGTAATATTCACCATTTCACACTTGAAATCGCTCAGTTACACTGCTGAGCACTGTATGTGTTATTGTATGCGATTCACCCTGAAAATCCAATGGTAATAAGAGAATACCCTCTGTTGGCATCATGTCTTCCAGGGAGAAATATTTTTGTTATCTTTTGCTCACGTTGAGCAGGAAGGCAAGATCATTGAAGACCTGAAAGCGTTGACTTGGATTGGAAAGGAATCCGCTAAAAAAACTTGCCAAAACGTTAGAAAATGTTGATGATACATACCTGTTAGTCTGCAAATGGCAGAAGTATTTCGGCTGCTGTAGTATTGCCCGGCCGAGCCGATTTACTGTAGATGAGCAAGGCGGTACTTTCGACCTGGAAAGGAGGTCTTCGATGCGCAGAAATAATTTACCCGTTGAGTTGTTTTTTTTGATGGTTTCCGTTGTTATTTGTATTCAGGTTCGTGCACAGGCCTCGAAAGTAGAGGCCGAAGGAAGCTGGCAGGCCAGGCGCGAATTATCCGATGCTGCCACCCGGAGCCGGAAGGAGTTTATCTACTACGAGGAAAAGGTGCCGGATTATACTTTGCCCAATTCGTTGGTGATGTCTGACGGGACAAAGGTTTCCAGTGCCGAGATGTGGCGTATGAGACGCAGGCCTGAGATTCTTGAGCTTTTCCGCAATCACGTTTACGGAAGGGCGCCGGTTGGCCGACCGAAAGGAATGACTTTTAAGGTCTTTGACCTCGACCGCAAGGCCCTGAACGGCCTGGCTACTCGTAAACAGGTAACTGTCAACTTTACCGGCAAAGAAGACGGGCCGAGTATGGACATCCTCATCTATCTGCCCGGCGCTGCCAGGGAGCCTGTACCGACTTTCGTTATCTTGAATTTTGGCGGCAACCATACCATTCATCCCGATCCCGCCATCAAGCTGTCAACGCGCTGGATGCGGGATGGCCGGCAGGCTACGGAGCAGTCACGAGGAAGGGATTATTCATCCTATCCGGTGGAGAATATTCTCGCCCGCGGCTACGGACTGGCGACAATCTACTATGGGGACATTGACCCGGACTACCACGACGATTTCAAAAACGGTGTACATCCGGTGTTTGATAAGCTCGTCGAAGGCAAACGCGCGCCGGATGCCTGGGGTTCTATCTGTGCGTGGGCGTGGGGGCTGAGCCGGGCTATGGACTACTTCGAGAGCGATGAAGGGATAGATGAAAGCCGAGTTACCGTTCTGGGGCACTCGCGCCTTGGCAAGACTGCGCTTTGGGCAGGGGCCCGTGATGAGCGGTTTGCAATAGTGATTTCCAACAACTCCGGCTGCGGAGGCGCTGCATTATCGCAGAGATGCTTCGGCGAAACCGTCAGGCAAATTAACACAAGTTTTCCTCATTGGTTCTGCGATAATTTCAAGAAGTACAACGGTGAAGAAGGCCGGTTGCCTGTTGATCAGCATATGCTCATCGCATTGATGGTGCCTCGGCCGGTATATGTGGCCAGTGCCGATGAGGACCTTTGGGCCGACCCGCGTGGCGAGTTTCTTGCCTGTAAGAATGCCGAGCCGGTCTATAAACTTCTGGGGCTTAAGGCTCTGGATGTCGAGAATATGCCTGCTCTAAATAGCCCCATCCAAAAGGGCAGAATCGGCTATCATATCCGCACCGGCGGGCATGGCCTGACCGAATATGACTGGCATCAGTACATGGACTTTGCCGACAGACACTTCAAACGAGCTAAGCCGTCTTCGCGCGATAGAAATGATATCGTTTTCTTCTGCGATTTCGAGTCGGACAAATGGTACGAGCAATTCGGTATGCGCAGCAACCCCGAACGCGTCGAGGTAGTCTCATCCGATCCGGCGAGAAAATTCGAGCCGCTGGCAGGCAAGGCGATGCGAATTAAGGTTGACCGCGGCGGCCATTATGGCGCCAGCATCATGTACCGTTTTAAAAGTCAGACAGGTACCGAACCCCAGGAGATTTACTTCCGCTACTATCTGAGATTAGCCGACGACTGGAATCCGGCAGGTGGGGGCAAACTGCCCGGTATCTCAGGGACCTATGGAAGGGCTGGTTGGGGTGGCCGTCCCTCGGATGGAAGTAACGGATGGTCGGCTCGTGGCCTGTTTAAAAGACAGCTCGATGGGAAAACGCCTGTCGGCTATTACTGTTACCATGCGGATATGAAGGGCCGATACGGTTCTGATTGGATATGGGATGCGGAAAAACGGGGCTATCTGGAAAACAATCGCTGGTACTGCATTGAACAGTACGTCAAGATGAATACGCCAGGCAAAAACGATGGTATTCTGCGAGGCTGGGTCGACGGACAGCCGGCCTTTGAAAAGACAGACGTTCGTATGCGTGATGTTGATACACTCAGGATTGAGGCGGTCTGGCTGAATGTCTACCTGGGCGGCAGTTGGGTTGCCAAAAGCGACCACAATTTGTATATCGACGATGTGGTTATCGCCCGTGACTACATTGGACCAATTTAATGAGACATAAGATGACAAGAATTTCCGGGACCTGCAAAGTAATACTCATTCTGTTTATCCAGGCCGGCATATTCTTCTCGCACGTACCCTGTGCACGGTCAGCCCTTTCAAATCAAGCTGAAAAGCTGATATTAGGTTTCGAGCAGTCAGAGCTAAGCCGGGGCGCACACATTTCGAGGGAGGAGAAGCCGGGGCGTGATAGCTGGTTCTATCTGCTGGAACGTCCCGAAGGATTCGATTTTGCGGCACGGTTTGAGTGGCCCGGGGAAACCAACCGCGCCTGGACCTGGCACTGTCGGCAGGGGGCACATACCGAAAGCGAGTTGACGGTTTCTGAGCGGGAAATAATGTGCGCAGATATGCCGAACATACTCTGTATCAAAGGTACCGCTGGGAAAAGCGGCCAGACCGATTCCCACTGATGACGGAAGAAAAAATTAATGGCTGCTAAGCGGGACCGCTCCACGCCGATACGGTCACCTAAGTCCCGAACCATCGGCGCTGATAGCATAATCCCGCCTGGTGTGGGCAGCATGCCCATCATCAGGGGAATTGCCGCCAAAGCAAAACGTCGGCTTCTAAACAGACCCTGAAGTGCGGGGACCAGGCGTTGTGAAACGCCGGTCTCTTTCATAGCGAGCCCAAGAACATTGACTGAGATTACCAATACTGTCAGCGTAGCGAAAAGATATCCTGTTGTCTGGTTCAAGGGCTTATTGTGCCATTCATCAACAGCCGCATTCTAAAACTCGCCTGGGGCTACTCCCAATAGTATCGCCAGAGCGACCGATGACAGAACCATTGAAAGGCCAAGTTTGACCTTCAGCCGCAGCAGAACAACCAGTAGCGTCAACGCCGAAGCCATTGCAATTAGTGCATACATCTGATAGTATTTCTTTATCCTGAAAATACGATTGAAAAACTCACCATTGAGCAATGGTGATATCTTCGTTGTTTTTGTTAGGTTCAAAATCTACTATTTCCTGCAGATTGCTGCAAGCAGTTTCTGATGTAAAAGGGTTTTGGAGGTTGTCGTTAATCTTTACGGCTGTGCTACAAAAGTATATACAGAAGTGTAGTAGTAAAAACGTTTATGGAAAGCAAGGTGACAAAATGGATAATTGGCGGATTCAGGTTAAATCGTATAAGCAAATCTTTATGTGCTGTGTGATAATTTTGGGTGCCTATGGGACACAGGCAGGTGCGAAAGAGTTGGTATCTGTGCTCTTTTCTGAGCCGCTTGAGCCAATCAGATTCGGGGCACAAGAGATCGAAAGGGCGCTGGAGGACAGGCAGTACAGGGTCACCAACAAGCCTGTCGGTGGGGCGTGGATTACTCTGGGGTTGGAATTGGGGACGCTGGGGCCGCAGTGCTATCAGATTCGCAGGCCCAGCCCGGCCCGGATACGGATAGTCGGCTCAGATGCTGTTGGATGTATGTATGGTGGACTCGAGTTGGCAGAGAAGATACGGCTTGGGGATGAGCTAATAGACATTCGAGAGTCGCAGGGCAAGCCGGGTATCCTAAAACGCGGGATTAAGTTTAATATTCCTTTAGATGCGCGGACGCCGAGTTACGATGACACCGGTGACGCGGCGCAAAACAATTATGCCGAGATGTGGAACTTTGCCTTTTGGAAAGAGTTTTTGGATGATATGGCACGCTATCGTTATAACATACTTACTCTTTGGAATCCGCACCCTTTCCCGTCGATTGTTAAACTGCCCGACTATCCCGATGCCGCCTTGGAAGATGTCTGCGTAACGACGTTAAAGCCGACCTATGAATCCGGCGAATGGAGAGACCCGCAGTTTGTATCGCCGGAGGTTTTAAAAAATCTGAAGGTTGTTAAGAAGCTCTCTATTGATGAGAAAATCGAATTCTGGCGGCGGGTGATGAAGTATGCAAAAGGCCGGGGGATTGATATCTATATTATTACCTGGAACGTCCTGATGAACAGCGCTGAAGGCAAATACGGTATTACCAACGCGCAGGACAATCCGAATACAATCACCTATCTGCGTCAATGTGTTCGTGAAACCGTGCTGACTTATCCTCTCCTTGCCGGCATAGGCGTAACTGCCGGCGAGAATATGAGGAACCGAAACGATGAATATGACCGTGAGAAGTGGCTGTGGAAGACTTACGGCCTGGGTATTATGGACGCCAAGAAACATCAGCCGGGCCGGGAGGTGAAGTTTATTCATCGTGTCTGGAATACGGGCCTCGGTAAGATTATGGCCGATTTTGCCGATAACTACCCGGATTCTTTTGAGGTTGGTTTCAAGTATGCCAGGGCGCATATGTATTCCTCGACAAAGCCGCCGTTCTGCAAGCCGCTGCTGAAGGAAATGGAACCGTACAAAGTGAAATGCTGGTGGAATTTGCGCAACGACGACATATTCAATTTCCGCTGGGGCGACCCGGAGTATGTGCGGGCATTTTTGTCTAATCTTCCACCGGAAGAAAAGACTGCCGGTTATCACATGGGTTCGGATGGGTATGTCTGGGGCAGGGAATTTACAAGTCTTGAGCCTGAGACTCCGCGTGAGCTGGAAATCAGGAAACACTGGTATAACTTTATGCTTTGGGGACGATTGGGATATGACCTTAATTTGAAGCGGGATTTTTTTGAAAAAGTTCTGCTTTGGCGGTTTCCTGAAACGCGAGGTTTGGATTTGTATGATGCCTGGGCAGCGGCTTCAAAGATTATTCCGCTTGTTAACCGGTTCCATTGGTGTAACTGGGATTTTATGTGGGCGGTAGAAGGATGTTTCGACCAGCGAAAGGGTTTTCATACAGTGCAGGACTTCATCAAAACCAAACCGATGCAGGAAAGTGATTTGATGTCGATTCCGGAATATGTGGAAAAACATCTCGCTAATGAACAGATGAAGAAAAAGACACCGCTCAAGGCAGCTGAAGAATTACGGAATTATGCGAACCAGTCTCTGAATCAGGTTGGCCTTATTCGGCATCAGATAAAACAGATGAGCAAAGAACTTCGTCTGACGCTGTCAGATATTGAGGCGATGTCTCATCTTGGAAATTATTATGCCTCGAAAATCCTTGGTGCCGTAGAGCTTCATTTGTTTGAGAAGTCGGGGAATCAATCCAATAAAACGCTGGCGATTCAGCATCTTATGAAAGCGCAAAAGCATTGGGAAGATTACGCATCGGTCGCCGGCAAAATGTACAAACCGCAGCTTCTGGCGCGGACACGGGTACTTGACTGGATGAAAATTTTGGATGATGTCAAAAAGGATGTGGAGATTGCACGTTCCGCGAGGTCGGCAGGTAAGTAATAACCAGGCAGGTTTTTGTCATTGTTAGCAGCAGAGCTTGGACAGAGAATCAAAATAGTTTCGGTTTCTAAGCTGATTTGGTAATATACTGAATATTGAAAAAATAGCTGCACTGTTAAATATCGTCAATGGGAAAATCGCCCTGTTATGACACTTTCTATCCAGAGAGGTCAATTGTTAGGAGGATTTGCTATGTCAAGTGAGCATATCAGCAGACGACGTTTTCTTAGAGCAACAGCAACAACTGCCGCCGTCACTATTGTCCCGAGCCATGTTCTGGGCGGACCTCGCAATATTGCGCCAAGCGATAAACTCAATATCGCCGGCATTGGTATAGGCGGTATGGGTAAAAGTAATTTGCGGCAGCTTGAGAGCGAAAATATCATGGCCTTGTGCGACGTCGACCACAACTATGCGGCCGAAACAATCAAGAGGTATCCGAAAGCAAAGCTCTATACCGATTACCGGAAAATGCTGGACAAACAGAAAGATATCGACGCCGTTTTGATTGCCACGCCGGACCATACGCACGCAGTTATCTCTATGGAAGCGATGCGGAGGGGAAAACATGTTTATTGCCAGAAGCCGCTGACACACGATGTCTATGAGTCACGCATGCTGGCACAGAAAGCTAAAGAGACTGGTGTAACCACTCAGATGGGAATCCAGGGACATTCCGGCGAGGGTATCCGCCTGATTCGTGAGTGGATTGAGGATGGCGCAATTGGTGAAGTTCGCGAAGTCGATGCCTGGTGCAGTTTGTCCTATTATCCCTTCGGCCATGCGTGGTGGAGCTCCAAATGGAGCCGGCGTCCCAAGGATACACCGCTCGTACCTTCAACCCTGGATTGGGATTTGTGGTTGGGCCCGGCACCCGAGCGTCCCTATCATCAGGCATACCATCCGGGTGTTTGGCGATGCTGGTGGGATTTCGGCTGTGGGATGATGGGAGACCGAGGTGCTCATACTCTGGATCCGGTCTTTTGGGCATTAAAGCTGGGACATCCCACAAGTGTGGAGGCCACATCTGTGGATTTGAATTCCGATACGCATCCGGTGGCATCCATTGTGGTCTACCGATTCGGCGCCCGTGGTGATTTGCCGCCGGTCAAGCTGACGTGGTATGATGGTCTTCGAGCGCCCCGACCGATAGACATAGAAGACGGCAGGCGTTTGGGCAATGTAGAAGGTGGTGCGCTTTTCAAAGGAAGTAAGGGTAAACTCATGGCTGGTGTTTATGGGGAAGGGGCTCGTTTGATACCCGAGAGCAGAATGAAAGAGTACAAACAGCCTTCGAAAACCATCCCGAGAGTTAAAGGTTCACATGAGCAGGACTGGGTGCGTGCCTGCAAGGAGAGCCGGCCGGCTGGTGCCGATTTTGAGTATTCAGGAATGCTTACAGAGGTATGTTTGCTTGGCAATGTTGCTCGCCGAGTTGACGCCAGGATAGAATGGGACCCGGTTAACATGAAGGTAACAAATCTGCCGGAGGCCAATAAATATATTCGCACTCCGTATCGCGAAGGCTGGAGTTTATAAGTGAACTAACACGGTTTTTTTGAATAATTTGACTACGGGTACTATATGGAAGTTAGATACTTTCTCAAAAGCGTTGTTATTGTCTTAGTCAGTGCCTTAATTGGCATCAGCGTATTTGCTGCCGAGGCCAAGCGCCCAAAAAGCTGGATAAGAGTGGGAAAGCTCGGCCCAAAGCCAAAAAGTATTAACAATGAATTCCCCCTATCCGACCAGAGCAATCAGGGACATTGGAAAAAGTATGAATTGATGAGCGATGAGTTTGAAGGTGCAAAACTTGATTCCAATAAGTGGTATCCTAAAAATCCAAGGTGGTTAGGCAGACAGCCGGCCTACTTCTATCCCGGTAATGTAAGTGTCAGCAAAGGCAAACTGCATTTGGCTATGAAGAAGGAAGAAGTCCCAGAGATGCCGAAAGATAAGGGCTATCACACCTATACTTCTGCTGCGGTTCAAAACAAGACCAGGGTCAAATACGGATATTTTGAAGTCAAATGCAGGCCAATGAAATCCCACGGCTCCAGCTCTTTCTGGTTCTATGACAATACGCCGGATTTGTGGACGGAAATTGATGTGTTCGAAATCGGTGGGGGTGCCCCTGGATTTGAGAAGAAATACAACATGAACGTGCATGTCTTTAGAACGCCTACTGAGAAGAAGCATTGGTCTACTCACGGAGAATGGATTGCACCTTCAAATCTGGCTGATGACTATCACGTCTACGGACTGGAATGGGATAAGGACAAGGTCAAATGGTATTTTGACGGAGTGCTTGTCAGGTGGGTGGAAAATACACACTGGCACCAACCATTGACTTTGAATTTTGACAGCGAAACAATGCCGAAATGGTTCGGCCTTCCGAAGGACAGCGACCTGCCCTCCACCTACAGCATTGAATATGTAAGAGCCTGGAAGGGGGCAGCCGGTATAGGAAAGCTGAATTAGACGTTTATAGCGTCAAACCGATTTCATCAAATATGATACTTCCGCATAATTGACTACATTTTCAAACTGACCGGCAGGAAAATGTAGCTCGCCGCCCTATGAGGCAGCGGTGAGTAATCAGCAGCATTTACGTTTTTATCTTCTTTAGTAACCACGCCATGTTCCGGCCAAGAGTGGCCATAGTCTGCAAACCTTCTTCGTCTTTTTTCACGTCACCTTTCTCAAGACCGAAACCAATGTTCCAGTAGGATGAGCCTGGTATTATCATTTGACTGATTAAAAAGAAATGATTGATTGAGTCGAAAGCGTGAATCGAACCTGCTCTGCGTACCGCAACAATTGCTGCTCCGACCTTGCGTTTGAACATATCGTCATTTGCTTTGGCAACTAAGCCGGCACGGTCTATCAGTGCCTTAAGCTCGGAGCTGACATCGGCAAAGTACGTTGGCGAGGCCAGGATTATTCCGTCAGACTGCAGCATCTTTTCGATACAGTCATTGACCACATCATCTTTCAGGCTGCACGACCGGTCTTTATTTTCAAAGCATTTATAGCATGCGATGCAGCCTCGGATTTTTTGGCCGGAAAGTTGTATCATTTCCGTTTCGATATCTTGTTTTTCAAGTTCACTGAATACTTGATTGATAAGGATAGCGGTGTTGCCGTCTCTGCGGGCGCTGCCGTTAAAAGCGGTGACTTTCATATTTATCTCTCAGTTCCTGGATTTGGTCAATACTGCGTTTCGAAGATTTATGGATTTTAATCCCGATGGCAATTGTCTGTATAAAGGTCAAGAACAGATTCTCAATCTTCAAAATAGACACTCTGATAAGAAACGGCCAATACTCAGGCCTCTTACGCAGCAGTGCTTTGCCTGGGGCACGCAAGTCCAGGTTGCTAATATTGTAATATTAACAGTAACGTATATGAAAATTCTTGTTAATATAGGTTGTTAATAGCGACGTCCACCACCTCCGCCACCACGACCGCCAAAACCACCACCACCACCACCTCCTCGTCTGCGTCCACCGCCGCCGCCACCGCCGCCGCGGTCGGTTTTCGGACGAGCCTCGTTGACGTTAATGGTACGTCCTTTCAAATCCTTCTCGTTCATTTCAGTGATTGCGGTTTGGGCTTCATTCTTAGAGGGCATTTCCACAAACCCGAATCCTCTTGACTCACCGCTGAACTTGTCTTTTATGACAGTGGCGGTGCTGACCTGGCCAAATACTTCAAAAGCCTCACGCAAGTCGTCTTCAGTTACCTCACGTGCCAAATTTCCTACATAGATATTCATTTCGATTTCCTTTTCATGTCTTTAGTGATCATTTCTTGTTTAAAGGACTTAGCTGAACAGTTGAATTTTCCTTTCATTGAAGTATTAACTTTGGCCGCCAACTACAACTTCCCCGGACGTCTTTCGCAGGTTTGCTCCCCCCATCGTCTCCGCCATCCCAAGATGGCGGTTTGCCCGCAATCACACGTCCCAAACCGAGTCATGAGCGACCTGCTATAGTTATGGGAGGAAACCAGACTGCTCATCTGACTCCTTTCCCCAAAAAGATATACTAACTTTCTGCCGGTTCTGCCGGAGACTCTTCAGAGGGTGTTTCCTGAGGTTCCTCGGTAGGCGCCTGTTGAGGCTCTTCAGGAACTTGAGGTTCTTCTTCACAAACTATACAATTCACTCCTTTCATAAAACAGAAACTTGACTTTATATTTCTTCCCTGTTCCTTGTAACATAGGATTTTGCATCATCCCAGTAAAAATAATGCTTGTCAATGTTTTTTTAGATAAATAAATTGTATTTTTTTTGCTTGGCCGGCTTTATAAGCTTTTCTCAATATTAGCATAATAACAGTTCAGGCAATTGTGTGAACGAAACTCTATTTGAATTATGCGGCAGGGAGCACATTCGCTTGAGCTTGGGATAACAGGACTTTAGGAACTGACTTTATAACAGGTAGATACTGGATTATTTGGAGATGTGCCTTCAAAACAGACCCTGTCGTAAGCTGATAATGACGGTATAGGCCTAAGAAGTGTAAAACCTGGTCGTATGTTTTTCAGGGATTCTGGTATAAGAGGGGATGAATTTGATGCTTTCTCTGTCAAAGTTTGACGCCGATTTTCTTCCACGTAGCCAGGATATCTTTCTTGCGATAGAAACCAACATGGCGAAATACCTCCCTGCCCTTGTTGTCGAAAAAAATCTGGGTCGGAATGGCTCTGACTCCGTACTTCGCACCTGCCGCTCTATATTTCCATACGTTAATATGCCTTATTTGAAATTTCCCTGCGTACTCATCCCGCAACTCGTTTAATATGGGCATCATCTGCCTGCACGGAGGACACTTATGCGACCCAAGCTCAAGTAGTACAGGAAGGCCGGAGCCGGCTCTTGCCTTGCTCGCAATGACATAAAATGGCCGAAATTCAGTATGTTAATCCGTGAACGGTTACGATTTGCTTTTATGCTGCTGTGGTATTGACGGCGGCAAAATCTTCCGGCATTTGGGAAAATTTGGCCTTTCACAAGCTAACGGAAGTGGCGACAAAGCTCTGTTGGGAATTTCCTGAATTTTTCGATTTTCCTAAGATGAGTAAAAACAGGAATTTATCTTTCCAGGAACAAAAAATAATCTTTGTGTGGCACACAAGTTGCTCATTACCTTCACGGCGTAAAAATCCTTTAAAAAGTAGTGCTTAATAATTAGGAGATATAAAAATGAGTTTTGCGTTAATGGCAGGAGTTACTGGTTTACAAACCCACCAGAGAATGCTTGATGTAGCGGGCAATAATCTGGCAAATGTCAATACTATCGGCTATAAGAGCAGCAGAATTCTCTTCTCAGAGCTGTTGTCTCAAGTGCTAAAAAGAGCGTCGCAGCCAACGGGTACGACTGGTGGTGTTAATCCTCAGCAGATAGGCAGCGGTGTCCAGGTGGCAAGTATAAGTCCGGATATGTCACAGGGCAACCTTCTGAACACAAACAGCCCGCTGGATTTGGCGATAGAAGGAGAAGGCTATTTTGTTCTGAGTGACGGTTCTCAAAATGTATATACGCGTGCAGGTGCGTTTACCGTTGATGCAGATTCAAATTTGGTTGATCCTTCAACAGGCTATATTGTTCAGCGTATCGGTACGATCGGTGAAAGTGACGGTTTTCAAACTCCCGGTGTAACAAATATTAAAGTTCCTTACGATGTGGCAATGCCGGCAAATGCCACTTCGGAAATAAAGGTCGCGGGAAATCTAAGTGCGGATGCAATTCTTGAAACAATCCAGACAAACGTGTTGAGGTCGGATATGGCTTATACAACCGGCGGCAGCAATGCTCTTGGGAGCACTATAATAAGTGATCTTGACCAGTTTAGCGGATCTTTTGGTGTTGTAGACACAGATGGTAAGCTTTACGTCACGGGTATCGCCCCCGATGGCAGCGCAATAACCGATGCGGCTGGTCTGGATGTAGACGTCAGTACTACTATCAACGATGTGCTTGCGTATATAGAGACTCAGTTTGGGGCCGCTAATGTGACGGCAACCATATCGAACGGCCGAATAGTAGTAACTGATGTTAACGCGGGCTACAGCCAGACGGATATTTCTCTTTCATATACAGGTTCAAGTGATGGTGATGACTCTCTGACAACGCCGGGTTATTTTGAAGTGGCTGCTGTAGGTGGTGAGGAAGTCAAAAATTTTAATATTATAGTGTACGACTCTCAGGGCGGCTCACACGTTATCTCAGGTGCTTTTGTGAGGACGGATACTGTCAATCTCTGGGATTTGGTTTTGACATCAGTTAGTGGAAATGTTACGGACCTGACTTTCGAAGATCGGCGAATTGAGGGAATAGAATTCAATGGCAGTGACGGTTCTTTCGCCGGTTTGAATGCTACTATAGGTGATACCGCCGAGTTTATAGTGACATTTGCTCATGATACCGCAAATCCCCAAGCCATGACAATAGACATGGGTACGGCAGGCCAGTATAATGGCTTGACGCAATTTGCGAGAACCTCCACCGCTGTGGCAACAGAGCAGGACGGTTACCCCACAGGTGACCTTAGCAGTGTTTCTGTCAGTAATGAAGGTTATATTATTGGTTCTTTCACGAACGGTATAAAGAAAAATCTTGCCACCATTCAGCTTGTATTGTTCAAGAATCCATCAGGCTTGGAAAGTGTCGGCTATGGTTATTTCACTCCGTCAGTCAACTCCGGTGAACCGGTAGCTATACAGGCTATGACCGGGGGGGCGGGAATGATTCATGGCGGGTCATTGGAAAAATCCAATGCCGACGTGGCAAGCCTGTTCATTTCTATGATTGAAGCTCAGAATGGTTATCAAGCTAACGCAAGGACGATAAAGATTGCCAATGACATGCTTAAAGAATTGACTAACCTTATCAGATAGAAAGTGGGGCTTGCTGATAGATTGCAAAATAAAGATTCGTTTGGAGCTTTAAGACTGTAAACCGACTCCTTTGATTATAGTGATATTTCGATACAATCCTGCCGGTGATTATGTCCCGGCAGGATTGCTTTTTTGGATTTCGGCCCTGGCTGCTGTTTAAAGCCGAAGACAGCAGATTAATTCTTAACTGCAAAGAAATATAAAAGTGCCTAAAGTACTATTGGGTGTTGCTGAGTAACTTCCTTTGAAGTCATTTCGATTCGACTCTAAGGGCCTGTATGGACAAATTCCCGGTGAACAGTATCCGAAAACCTGTTGACAAAGCCTCAGCTCTGTTGTCTCATTTCATGAAATTAGGTTGAAAATCTGCTTTTGGTGTTCCGGTTGTGGAATCAATGGTTGTACATAGCCGAGGCATAGAAAAGTTAAAGGTTAACATATTTAAAGAGCGCACAAGCAAACAGAGAAGTCCGATATGGAGTGCTGTGGAGAAGGGAAAAGCGGCTTTTGACGGTTGAATTTGAGTATTACTAATCTTTTTGGGAGTAGAGAACATGGTGGAGCGGGTCCCCTTATCTGATATGAAAACTGGCGAGACGGGAACGGTAGTTGAGATTTTTGCCGGAAGGGGAATACATAATCGTTTACGGGCACTTGGGCTCAGGCAGGGGGTAAAGGTTACAAAAGTAAGCGCAGTTTTTGCGAGTGGTCCGGTTGTTCTGAAGGTGTATGGCACACAGACAGCTCTGGGATATGGGATTTCTCATAAGATTATTGTGGAGCTGGAACGATGAAAAAAATATTGATTATGGGCAATCCTAATGTTGGTAAGAGCGCTATCTTCTCCCGTCTTACCGGAATACACGTTATTGCTTCCAATTATCCGGGGACAACAGTTGAGTTCACTCAAGGGACTATGCAAGCAGAAGGTGAAAAAGTCGTTCTCATCGATGTTCCAGGGACATACGGCTTAGAAGCGATCTCCAAAGCAGAAGAGATAGCAGTAAAGATGCTTGAGGATGGAGATGCAGTTATTGATGTTGTTGATGCCACCAATATCGAGAGGAATCTTCATCTCACCTTACATCTTCTTGAAAAAAATATACCGGTTATTGTAGCGCTTAATATCTGGGATGACGCAAAGCATAAAGGTATCACGATTGATGTTAAGAAGATGGAGGAGCTTCTCGGCGTTCCGGTAGTTCCTACCGTGGCAGTTACGGGAGAGGGGATTAAGGAGCTTGTCTCGCGTATTCCTGAGGCGTTCAGCCCTGAGATTGCCGAACGAACTGAAGAGCAAAGATGGACGGAAGCAGGCAGGATTATTGATAAAGTTCAATCACTTCAACATCGGCATCACACAGCCCTGGAGATTATCGGTGATGCTTCTGTTAAGCCTCTGACCGGAATTCCTATGGCTATTCTGGTTATGTTTGCTGTATTTAAACTTATCCGTTTTATTGGAGAGGGGTTGATAGGAAGTGTTTTTGGGCCGTTATTCGAGCGGCTCTGGAAGCCGCTGATGATGCAGTTGAGTTCGATATTGCATCCGGGAAGTTTCCTCCATTCTATTGTAATTGGAAAATTAATCGAGGGAGAAATTGATTTTGTTCAATCTTTCGGCGTACTTACTACGGGCCTTTTTGTCCCTATAGGGATGGTTTTGCCCTATGTTTTTTCCTTCTACATAGTTCTGGGCTTCCTGGAAGATTTTGGTTATCTGCCGCGGCTGGCTGTGCTCCTCGATAATCTCATGCATCGAATGGGGCTCCACGGCTGGGCCATTATTCCCACGCTTTTAGGACTGGGATGTAATGTTCCCGGAGTAATGGCTACACGAATCCTCGAGAGCCGAAGAGAGAGATTCATAGCTGCGACGATAATTTCCATAGGTGTACCCTGTGCTGCGCTTCAGGCGATGATATGGGGGTTGGTTGGCAAACATGGCGGCAGGTATGTGGGGATAGTATATCTGACCCTCTTTATAGCTTGGGTTGTTCTGGGCCGGGTGCTGGATATGATTCTTAAAGGCCAAAGTCCGGAACTAATCATGGAAGTGCCTCCTTATCGGCTGCCGTCTTTACAAACAGTATCGAAAAAACTCCTGATGAGGATGGTTGCATTTTTGAAGGAGGCCCTTCCAATAGTTCTATTAGGGGTTTTGGTTGTAAATATTCTTTATTTCCTGAAGGTATTCGACGTTATTGCTAACTTAACTTCACCTGTTATCACTAATGTATTCGGGCTGCCTAAAGAAGCGGTTGCGGCAATAGCAGTAGGATTCTTTCGTAAAGATGTTGCAGTCGGTATGCTTGGAACACTTGATTTGACTGCCAAGCAGCTTGTCGTTGCTGTTACAGTCCTTGCAATGTTCTTCCCCTGCATTGCCACCTTTGTCGTCTTGTTCAAGGAGTTGGGTGTAGCCGATATGTTTAAGAGCATCCTGGTTATGTTGATTAGCAGTTTAATTGTTGGGGGCTTACTAAATGTAATTTTGTAATGCGGGCCCCTTCCGCAAAAGTGGAGATTGCTCAACGGGGCAGACGAGATAGGAAGCGGGACAGATTCAGGCACAGAAGAGCAGGCAGACAATAGAAAAGGCGGCCTCGATTTATTTTCTGAGCGGAAAAATCTCGGCAAGTGTGCCTGCAAGCCATTGAATTGATTCGTTAACCTGCTCAGATTGCGGCTGTCCTAATTGCATTTGTGCAGGTTGAATCCCGACAAAATACACATCAACTTGAATATTTCCGCAGACCATATCAACAAATAGGCGAGGCGACAAGGTATGTGTCGAGAGGACAAACGAGTCTAATTGCTCAGGTTTGAATATATTGATGGTTCCTGCAGACGCTGCGAAGTCGATAGCGTCTATTATCAGCAGATTCTGCGGAGCTTTTTTTATGATTTTCCGGATGTAATTTTCAGGCACGGTGCCGGCATCTATGACCTCGGCACAGACTTTGCCCCTAAGCTGCTCACAGACCAGCGGTCCTGCCCCGTCGTCACCCTTTAGTGTATTGCCGATGCCGACAATGACCGTTGACGAGTTGCGTAGTTTGTTTAACTGTTCAGAAAGTTCTTTGTTGTAACCCATAAAAGTTTTTACGTATATGGTTTGTCTTGTGTTATGTGCAGACTACATGCGCTACAAAATAGGGTATATGCCGGCGATATGCAATCCGGAATTTTACAGCCGGATATTTAATTGGCATTTACACTTGGGGCATAAAATCCGCATAAAATCGCTTGGTCGGAATTCCTCATCAGCTTGTTGCTGGATGCCTTGGGGTTTTGTAAGCAGGTCGCCGCTTTTGGCAATTAGTAGAGCAGGATTGGTATAGGCCAGCGGCCCGAGTTTCTCATAAAGCCATATCAGATGCTTTTTGGTCCCTATTATTGCTCCACACTTTTCGCACATTTGAAGCTCATATTCGTTGGTTTCAGCCGTGCTTTCTCTATCCAAAGTAGCCAAATCCCATTCGTTTGACAGCTTTATACCAGTTTCTGTAGTGCAATTATCGCTGCAATTACCGCAGAAGATGCAGGTATCATATCGAAGGGTGATTTTTCTGACCGGAGTCTCAGCTTCAGTGTCCTCACTTTGAGTCAGTGCTTCCGTTGGGCAGACATTTACGCATGCGCCGCAGCCGATGCAGGTGTCGAGGTCGAATTCCGGTTTGCCTCTATACTTTTCAGGAACCACACAGGGCTCAGCCGGAAAACGGGTGGTAAAACGCGGCGAAAAGACCGCTATGACGGCTTCTTTTAATTCTCTTAACTTCGGCAGACGCAATTCTATACTCCTTCTTTTGTCTATTAACCATGAACTACGAACTATGAACTTTTTTTGCCCTCTTCTTCTGCATATTTGTCGACAACGCTGTTTTCCCACAGTGGCACGCCTGAAGCATAAGAACCTTTGGCGATGGCGTGTGCGGCCGTGGGCGATGTTATCAATATAAAAATGGCGCAGATTATCGCTTTGGCGCTTGTGGGTCCTGTTGCGCTGATGAGGGCTACGCCGATTAACAACAAAATAGTGCCGAGTGTTACGCACTTGGTTGAGGCCTGCAGACGGTTGTAGACATCGGGAAAGCGGACCAGGCCTATACAGCCGAATATATCAAACAAAATCCCGATTATAACCAGTATGTATCCTATAATATCAGTCATCGAAAGTTCGGCCCTCCAAAAACTTAGCCAGTGCTATGGTCCCGATAAAGCTTAATAGTGCCCAGGCAAGAGCGACGTTGAGATAAAAATCTTTCTTGGTAATCAGCCCGATGAGAGCACAAAAGCCGACTATGACGATACCCAGTATATCAATAGCTACTGTCCTGTCGGGGGCGCTTGGGCCGCGACCTATTCGATATAGGCAGAGAAAGCAGCATATGAACAAGCCGATAAAAAATATTTGAAACAATGCGGTCATAGTCACCTCTTTTATTCGAATATTTTCTGCAAAAACCACTCAAACCTTTGAGCAATCAATTTCGTTGCCTCCTCCACATCGTCGGATTTTACGTTAATCCAGTGGATATACAAAAAGCCGTCATCGGTTAAATCTATGGTCAGTGTACCGGGCGTTAGAGTAATCGAATTTGCCAGGGCCGTAATTCCGGACAGTGTTTTCAGATTGGTCTTGATTTTTACGATTCCGGGTCTTATCGGCATCTTGGGGTGCAGGGCGCGATAAACAACATCAAAGTTGGCTTTGATTATATAATAGAAAAAAACGGGTATATAAACGAGCGTCCAGAATATTCGCACTGGTGAAATAAATACTATATGTTCCTGAGGCAGTATCTCATGAAACAGAATAGACACGATAAGAGCCGCTATCAGACCTGCGATGATAACCTGGACATCCATCTTGCCGTCAACAAAGGGCCAGGTAAGCAGCACCCACACTATAAATGCCAAAATGAAATAAACTAACCGCCTCATATTGTTTTGTCCTTTGAGTTTCCCGTTACATTCCAATTACATTAGCCGAATACGAAACACCGTCAACCAGTACTTTCGCGGCAGGCTCAAGAATACCGGCCCTCAGCGCAGGTACTAACAGCAGCAAGCCCATCAGCACACATAAGCAGGCCAAAAACACCATTGCAGCGAGCATAGAGCCTCTGTTTTCTTTTATTTCCTGCAGGTTCTCAGGCAGTTCGCCGAGGAACGCATATCTTTGAACCTTCAGGTACATTATTAAAGTGCATAAACTAACGAAAACAATTATTGCCGCCACCCAGTAAAAATGGGCTTGAACCGCCGCGATTACCAGAATCAGCTTGCTCCAGAAGCCGCTGAAAGGAGGAATACCGGCGATGGATGCTGAAGCAACAGTGCAGGTTGCTCGCGTTACCGGCAATTTCTCAGCCAGTCCGCCCATTTCTTTCAGTTGTCTTGTGCCCGTTGACATCTGGACTGACCCGCTGGTTAAGAATAACAGGGACTTGTAAACCGAGTGGTTGACCAGGTGAAACAGACCACCAAGAATAGCCAACGAAGCCCAGGCCACGTTGCCGTTTCTGGCAATGATAAGACCGCCGAGACCGATACCAAGAATCACATAACCTACCTGGCTTATGCTCGAGTAGGCCATCAGACGCTTTAGGTCCCACTGTCCTATAGCCAGAAAAGCACCGGCAACCATACTCACAAGGCCCAGCACTATCAGCAGCCATCCCATTGGGATAGAGATACCAAAAACGTTAAAGACCACGCGGGCAAGGGCATATACACCGAGAGTTTCGATTAGCACACCGGAAAGCATGGCCGAAATCGGGGCGGGAGCCGATGGGTGTGCATCGGGCAGCCAGGCGTGAAACGGTACTAAAGCAGCTTTCAGGCCAAAGCCGACAACAAATAAACTCAGGGCAAAAGTCAGACCAATATTTAAACCGGAATTCTGAATTGCCCTGCTGATGTAGGCCATGTTAAGCGAGCCGGTGTTGCCGTATACAAGGGCAACCGCAAAGAGAATAAATATCGAACCAATGCTGCCCAGGACCATATACTTGAAAGATGCCTCGAGTTCTTCGTGCTCACAGCCAAAGCCGACAAGGGCGTAGGATGCCAGCGAAGCAATTTCCAGAAATACAAAAAGATTGAAGATGTCGCCTGAAAGTGCTACACCATTCATACCCGCGACCATAAGCATAAACAGACTCAGATATTTTGACTTCGCAGTGTATTGCTCCATATATCTTATGCTGAAGAACATTACCGCACTGCTGACAACACTAATAGCCAGAAGCAGAAGAGAGCTTAGGCCGTCAAGTACAAGATTAATTCCAAGCGGGATGGACCACCTGCCTACTTCATAGACGCGGGTTTGCCCGATAGAAGCAATGGCCAGCACGAGCAGTGAGATTGTTGCCAGATTGGCCAAAAACGTTGCGATGGTTTTGCCTTTTTTGCCGAAAATCGGAAGCAAAAACGCCGTGACTAAAGGGATAGCAACAAAAGCAGGCAGCGGTACAATCATCCTTTTAGTCTCCTTATTTGAGTAATGTCGAAGGTACCGTATTTCTCGTATGTTCTAATACAGATTGAAATCATAAGTGCTAATGAACCCAAACTAATAACAATAGCTGTGAGAACCAGGGCCTGGGGTAAGGGGTCAACAGAACTGTTTAGAAAACCAGCGGCGATTTGCCCAGTCTCTGTGTCAAGCTGGCCCCTGGAGACTATTGGTGCTGTGCCGCCGGTTCGGAATCCAAGCATAATCAGGAAAAGGTTGACGGCATACTCCATAATCATTATGCCGATTACAATCTTTACCATATTTTTCTTGACGACCGCACAGTACAGCCCAATCATAAACAGCAAAAAGCATAGCGTATAAAGCATAAGGTTTTATTCCTTCCCATTAGCTGACGTACCAGGCTTAAAATCTTTACAGCAGATTGAGAGAGTAAGAATTACTAAAAATAGTGACGCACCGACCTTCAAACCAATAGCGATATTTGATAACGGTATAGTACCTGCACTTATAAGCCTGAATTCGTAATCTGTGCCCATTAAGTATTTTTGGTGGATAAAATTCCAGAAAAAGCTGCTCGCACCATAGAGCAGACCGCAAAGTGCTATCGCTGCAAAGAGCAGAGCGCCGGCGCAATCAAGTTTTGACGCTACAGGCAGGGAAAGATTTTCCTCTACAAATTCCCTGCCGAATGCAAGCATAAGCAGTACATAGGAAGCGGCCAGGATCACGCCGCCCGCGAATCCGCCGCCAGGGGTAAGATGACCGAAAAGAATAATATAGATGCCGAAAAGAAAAATGAGCACCTTGACCCAACTGCTGATGGTCTTTACTATTATCGTCATACCTTTCACCCCGTTAGAGATTCTCTCTTGTTGCACTGCGTTAGAATTTTGCTGTTCTTGTTCCATATTATTACCTTTTGTTACTGCATATTATCTCGTTAAAACACTTCTAACGGGGTTTATTCGTCCGGGTCCTCCAGCAGTTTTTTAGATTTTCTTCTTAGAATCACAGTGGCCCCGATAATAGATGTAAACAGCACAGTTGCTTCGCCTAATGTGTCGTAGGCACGGAAGTCCAGGATGACCGAAGATACAAGATTCGCTGCTCCTGTTTTCTGCATGCCCTCGCTGATATAGGTTTGGGATGCGGCATCAGGAGCCTGGGCAAAGATGGGGGTTCCGAAAGCGGGCAGCGTTTCAAAAACCCTTATGCCGGCCAGGAATATCACGAAGATAATTACCACCGAGACAACTACACCGAAAAATTCTCTGTCGCCGCTGATGAAGGTTCTGTCCCGGGAAATAGTAGCACGTATAAGGATAATTAAACCTAAAACTTCGACAACAATCTGGGTTATTGCGATATCCGGTGCCCGCAGAAAAAGAAACATAAGTGAACCGCCGAAGCCGATTGCGCCGACACATATCACGGAGCTGAGCAGGTCGTTGGTTTCGACCGCAATAACCGCCGCGATTATTATAAACAGCAGTAATATATAAAACATTTCCATAATCTACCTCACCAGATTTTACACACTACAAACAGGACGATTAAAAGCCCCAGAGTTACCCACGTCAGGTACATCGGAAGCACGCCGCTATGGAGCCATCGAAGGAAACCTGTCAGGCTCAGACCGCATCTTCCACCTTGATTATATAGGTCGAAGTAGCCCTTTTCCTGGCCGGTGTAGAGTTGTTTTAGGCCGCCCATCGATGAAACCGTCTTGTAGAAGTGAGTTCCGGGTATCCTCATGTCTTCATTAGACTGCACTTCGCCGCAGGTCCAGGTGGGCACGATTCTGACCTTTCTTGAGACAAAGCTGGCAAATAATATCAGCAGGCCAAGGCCGACTCCGAGTGCTATCAGAGCGGTGGCGAGAATCGAGTCCCAGGTGCCGCTGAAAATTGCTGCATCCGGTGCTATATTTAGAGCGGGGTAAATGAACATCTTCAACGGTACGTGATAAAAGATGCCGAAAAAGACACACAGTGAAGCAAGTATTATCATAGGGCCGGTCTGTAATGGTGACACTTCTTTGACGTCTTTTAGCTCGTCCGGCAGGCGGGATAAGAATATCGAGTGTAAGAGTTTTACAAATGATGCCAGAGTAAGCGCACTTCCGAACATTGCCGCGACCAGCCATATTGGCCATAGCCGGGCTGCTGCGCCGGCCTGTTCCGTCCCCATCTGGATTATGCCCTGATAAACCATCCATTTCGAGACAAATCCATTGAGGGGTGGTATACCGGAAATACTAAGAGCCGCTATCAGACAGGTGACAAAAGTTATCGGCATTTTCTTTCCAAGGCCGCCCAGTTTGTCCAGTTCCGCCGTTCCGGCTGCTTGCTCGGCCGCACCTCCGCACAGGAACAAACAACATTTATATATGGCATTGTTCAGCATATGGAATATGCCGCCGGCAATACCTACGGGTGTCATCGTTGCTATACCAAGAATCATATAGCCGACCTGGCTGATGGCGTGATAGGACAGCAGCTTTTTGAGATTGTGCTGGACCATCGCAACCATCACGGCAATAATAATCGTGGCTGCGCCGATAAGTGTCAGAATGACTGTTAAAGCCCCGGATTGAAGCGCGAATATACCATTGTTGGGCCTTACAATTACTACCAATAAATAGATCCCCAGCAGTTTATCTATCGCGGCGGGTAAAAGTGCCATTACAGACACAGGGGCGTATTCTCCGCTGGTGGGAAGCCATGTATGTAAAGGCAGCGCGCCTGCCTTTGTAATCGCGGCCGTCAAAAGAAGTAAGAATGCTATAATTGGGATTGAGGAAGTTGTTGCTACGGGCCCTTTTGCAATTTCAGAAATAACAAAGGTCCCGGTAAGTGTCCATACCATAAGGATTCCGAGCAGGAACGCGGCATCGGAAACGCCTATCATTGCAAAGCTCTTTGTCGCTGCGAAATTGGAATTTTTCCCGCCTGTCGTTATCAAAAGATACAGCGAAGCGGTAACGATTTCCCAGAATATCAGTAAAAACAGTAAATGGTTGGAAATCAGTATTCCTGCTGAACCGCCTATTGTAAGCAGAATGGCGCCGTAATAGATGTTCGTATTCTTTATTGCGTGAGTCTTTAATGAATACAGGGTTATCAGCAGGCCGAAGCCCATAGCGAACATCAGTATAAATGCCCCTAACGGCCTGGCGCTTAGTAATAAGTCTAACTTCACATTGTTTATTTGCAGAACGGAGAAGCTATAGTCAAGTGGCGCCAGAGAAAATATACGAATGGCCAGCGCAAATGAAACCACCGAAATAATCAAAGTCAGCGCTTTGGAAAGAGGCTTTATCGTGTCTGGCAAAAACAGCAGAACAAAACCCACGGCCAGAGGTAAAAAGACCAACATTGCCAGAGTCGTATCCAATTTATATATCCTCCAACTTCAGTTCCGGTGCACCAAGTTCCTTCTTTAACCTCGCCGTTTTCTCACGACTAAATTTCAGCAGTGCATCATAGTTGTGTATAACATTATTCCGGCTATCAACAACGGCCATTCTCTCGGTGCAGCTATAGCACGGGTCGACCGCCGCGAGTGTAATTGTAACGTCAGCAACGTGCTGGCCGATGCACGAGGCCCTGAATGAAGGTACATTAACGTAACTGGGCGCTCTGACCTTGTGGCGGACCGGCCTGTTTCCGCCGTCGCTGCGGACATAATGGAATGTCTCACCTCTTGGCGCCTCAGTATGACCAACCGCTTCGCCGGGCGGAATCTCTTTGACCTCGGCAGCAATAGGCCCACCAGGAAGCTTCTTTACTGCCTGCTTTATTATCTTAACTGCTTCAAGGGTTTCGAGAAGACGAACAACCGCCTTGGCAAAAACATCGCCTTCAGGTTGGGTAATTACATTCCAGTCCAAATCAGCATACATGGCATAAGGGTCGTCGGCTCTAACATCAATAGCAACGCCGCTGCCTCTTGCTGTCGGGCCCGTTACCGCATATTGTATAGCGTCTTCCTTTTTTAATACACCTACTCCTTTGAGCCGGGCGTGCAGAACAGGGTCGTCAAGCACTGCCTTGGTGAGCATCTCCACCTTTTTTTCGATTAGGTCCAGATCTTTCAATATTTTGGGTATCAGCTCGTTGGGAATATCTTCACGGCAGCCGCCGACTTTCACATTTCCATAGTTGTTTCGGTTTCCGGTGATTTCTTCAAGCAGGTCAAGCACCGGCTCACGATACCTCCATGCCCACATAAAGACAGTGTCATAACCTATAAAGTGGCCTGCCAAGCCCACCCACAGCATATGGCTGTGGATGCGTTCAAGCTCGTTTATAATCGTCCGCACATACAGGGCACGTTCGGGCGGCTTTATGCCTGCAAGCTCTTCCACAGCCTGCACGTACGCTAAAGGATGCGAAGCTGAGCAAATTCCGCAGATGCGCGATACCAAAAGCGGGACCTGGTCAAACTGCAGTGATTCGCTGATTTTTTCTATGCCGCGATGGTTGTAAGATATTCGCATGTCAATATCGGTTACGATTTCGCCATCGAGGGTTAGCTGGAAAAATTCCATCTCTTCCTGCAGAGGATGAAAAGGCCCAACCGGAAGAACCGGCTTCGACAGTTGGACGGTTCGTCGGGCGGGTGATTGCGATTGAACCATAGGACAGGCGGGCGGCTCACCATCCGGTCGGTCCGCCGGCTTCTTCGAATCTTTCCGCAGCGGATAAACACCTTCAGGCCAGTCGTCAGCCAGAATCAATCGCCTCATATCGGGATGATTATTAAACTCGATTCCCAATATGTCGTGTATCTCGCGTTCTATCCACTCCGCAGCAGGCAAAAACGGCGCGATAGATTCAATCGCCGGCTTTTCGCGGTCGCGGATGAAGGCTTTCAAAGTAATCACACAACTGGTTTGGTCATACGCATAATGGTAGAGCACTTCGAAGCAATCGTCGGAGTCTATACCCGTAGCAATCACAAATCTTAAAGGCACTTCTTCAAATAGAAATTTATTCACGGCATAAGCATTTTCGGACTCGCACGAAAGGTATATTCTATTGTCCAATGTTTGCTCGAATGCAAAGAGCTTGTCTTTTATATCTGACAATCTGTTATTTAGTTCTTCCTGGTTCATAATTCCTTCTGGCTTATAAAACGGACAATGCTGTTACTACACCGGATATAATTGCTTCAGGTTTTGGCGGGCAGCCCGGCACATAGGCGATAATCGCATTAGGGTCAATTTCTTTGATTATTTTATCTACCGGCCCGACCATATGATAACCGGTAGTAAATATTCCTTTGTCGCAGGCGCAGGCACCGATTGCAAAGACAACACAGGGCTTCGATGTTTGGCGATACACTTCTCGCAGTCGCGGTGCTGCCTGGCGGGTTACGCCGCCGGTCACCAGCAAAGCGTCGGCGTGCCTGGGTGAGCCGACTAATTTGATACCTAACCTCTCAACGTCAAACTTCGGCGTCAGTAAATCAACAATCTCGATATCGCAGTTGTTGCACGCGCCGGTATTAACGTGGAATACCCACACCGATTTTTTCAATGACCATATTTTCCAGCTCATAAGTCTACCTTACAGCCAACTGATGCCATAATAATTACCGATTACCGCTAAGATAATTGCCACTGCCATAACGACACCGCAGTAGGACCAGAAAAACTTCATTGCCTGGTCGATGCGGACTCGGGGATTGGTGTTTTTAATTAGAATCAACAAAACCAGTACTATAACGTATTTAACGATTCCCGCCCAAAAGGCCCCTGTGAAACCGCCGAGAAACACAGTTACCAAGAACAGCGGCAGTGCCACAAGCAGCATTGCATGAACGAGTTTCCAGACAGCCAGAAGTGCCCCGGAATATTCCATAAGCACGCCGCTACCAAGCTCCGTTTCCGCCTCGGCTATATCAAACGGCACAAATCCGAGTTTCGCCTGAACACACAATAACGCCACCAAAAACGCCAGTAATCCTGATATGCTCAGAACCGGCGTCTGTTCGGCAATAGCGGCTAAACTGAGCTGTCCGCCGCTTTTTATCAGAACTACTATCAATGCCAGAACCAGTGACAGCTCGTAGCCCATTACAAGTTTCATTTCCCGGCTTGTGCCAAGCGAGGCGTGAGGGCTGGCGCTGGCGCTGCTGCCCAGAATCAATGCCAGTGAGGGCAGCACCATCAGGTAAATTGCTACGATAAGGTCACCAACAAATAGCTTTGTTGGGTCAATGGTTATCCGCCAAAGCATTGTCGATAGTAATAACGCCCCCGAAAGCCCGACAACAGGCGCCACCTGAAAGACAACTCGTTGAGCCGCCTCGGGGATAAGCACTTCCTTACCCATCAGTTTTGCCACATCATAGAATGGCTGAAAGAACGGCGGCCCAACTCGCCACTGAACCAGAGCGCTGACCTTGCGAACTATCCAGGAAGCGACCAGCCCCAAACATACAGTGAACACAAAGCCCGGAAAAATTAATAACCAGAATAAGTTTTGTATTGCCTGCGTCATTTCTTTGCCTTTTCCTTGTCCCTCAAAAATGGCTCCCAGAGGATACCACCGGCAACTTTTACAACAACATCTTCGAAAACTTCCGTAAGGTCCTTTTCTTTTGCTGTGTCAACATCCCTGTAGTCTATACTTCCGTCCTTAGAGGTAGTAACGCATAATGGTTTTTCACCTTCTCCCAGCCGGCCTCTGCATACATCGCAAACGCTGCTTGGAAAAGGTATTAAATCCGTGTATATAGTGCCGAACGGGCAGGCTATCGCACAGGTGCCGCAGCCCGTGCACAACATATTTGCACGTTTGAGAGTGCCGGAGTCCCCATCCTCGGTTGGCTCTTTCTCTAATGCCCCGTTAGGACAGGCTTTAACACAAGGCGCGGTTTCGCACTTGCGGCATATCAGGGCGAAACGAATCATTTCCAGCAGTGAATCAATCCCCTTGTTGCCGGGATGATGCTTGTATGAACACCGCGCGCCGGATTCGCCCTGAAGTTTGCATTTTGCCAAATCGATTATTAACTTCGCACCCATAATTCCCGTTCCGTATCTTTAATTCTCTTTAAGCCCAAATGTCTCGGTATCCCTTTACCTGTTCGTATGTAAAAACAGGGCCGTCCTTGCAGACGTAATATTTGCCTATCATACAATGGCCGCATTTGCCGAACCCGCAGCTCATGTTCTTTTCCATTGAAAGATAAATGTCCTTGGCTGCAAATCCAAATTCCTGTAATTTTAAGGTGGCGAATTTCATCATAATCGGCGGGCCGCAGACCACTGCAGCGGCATTGTTAATATTAACGTCTTTTGGGTCAAGTATCGTGGTAACTACGCCTACGTTGTCCTTCCAGTCGCCCTTTGCCTCGTCGACGGTAAGTTTCAAATCAACGCCGGATATTTTCTGCCAGGAGCCGAAAAGAGTTTTTTTGTAAATAAAATCGTTCGGCGTCTTGGCTCCGAACCGGCAGACCACGGATTTGAAATCCTTTATTCTTTCGACCAGTGTCAAAAATAGTGACCTTATCGGCGCCAGACCTACGCCGCCGCCGACGATATAAACTTCTTTGCCGACATACTCGTCGATTGGATAACCGTTGCCGTATGGCCCGCGAATCCCGACTTTTTGCCCTTTTTTGCACTTGTGAAGTAGAGCTGTCACCCGACCGGCTTTCATAATCGTAATTTCCATCTTCTCGGTCTGGCTCGGAGACGAAGAGGGCGTAAAAGGTGCTTCTCCTTCGCCGGGCAGGGTCAGTTCCACAAATTGGCCTGTCTCGAACTTGAAGGGTTCTTCCGGTACAACAACAAAGCTTTTAATCGTCGAAGATTCATCTATAATCTCAACGATTTCGCCGTTTATAGGTTGATAAGGATTCTTGTTCATTTTGAAACTTTTGCCTTTTTCTTGTCTTTTCCCTTAAGTTCTTCATTCAGTTTCTTCAGGGTTTCCCGCATATCGATTCCGCCGGCACAGGTATCTATACATCTGCCGCAGCCGATACACATAGTGAGGCCGTATCGTTCAAAAAAGTATACAAACTTGTGCATAAGACGGTGTTTAATCCTGTCGCCGATCATCTTACGAGGATTTTGGCCTCCTGCTACTTCCGCATAGGCGAGCCTTAGACAACCATCCCACATCTTCATCTTGGCAAAGTAATCCTTTTGCTTGGTATCGTAGAGATAAAAACAGTGACAGGTAGGGCATATCCTTGTGCATCCCTGACATTCCACGCAATCTTTGGCGTCCTCGTCAAAGACCTCGGAATCCTCACCGCTTTCGACTATCTCCTTGAGCGGCATATCAAGATGGTATTTGGCGTTGATTTCCTCGATTTGCCTTTGTGTCGCGGCCCTGTTTTCGTCTCGTTTGGCTAAAAGGGCGTCAGTGACATCGCTGAAGTTCTCGGAGTATTTATCTATAAAATCCTGTCCCTTTTGCGAGCCGGCTTCTATGATGAAGCCTTCGTTTATTTCCGAAACGTTCAAATCAAAACCGCCTTGTGCAAAGGGCTGGCCGCCGGTAAAAATGCAGAAGCAGCTTTCGCCCGGCTCGAAGCAGTCCGATGAGATTGTAAACATATTCTCACGACGATTTATATACAGCGGGTCGCGAAACTCCTCCTCGGTGAAAACCTTGTCCAGAATCTCGATAGAACGCAAATCACAGTCCTTAAGCCCGAAAACGGCAAATGGCTGTATTTGCTCCGGCTCAGCAGGCTCCGGAAAAATCGCGGCAAGCTCACACACCGGAAACAAAAATTCCTTTACATTCGAACAGGGGCGTATGTTGTTAAGCTCTACCGCAGCCTCCGAGGAAGGGTCATATTTTGTGTATATAAAATGCTCGTCGACCTTCTTCGGAACATAAAGCTCCATCTGCTTGGCGACAGTATCCAGAAACGGCTTTAATTGTCTTATAAATCCGGCTTTCATTTTTCACTTTAGAATAAGAACATGAAATTTATGAAAATTACAAGTCAAAATCCAGAACTTTTTTACATATTTTGAAATTTAATTTTGCGTTTTTTACCTTTCAATTTTTACTGTTTCAGTTTGCCGGCATATAGTACGGCAGCCGAGCCAGGTCCATCGCAATGTCAATAGTTATTACCTTAACTTTTTTGGGAACTGTTATATGGCACGGCGAAAAATTCAAAATCCCTCTTACTCCAGCTTTAACCAGCGTATCGGCTGTGTTTTGGGCAGATTCGCGTGGAACCGCAATAATCGCAAGGCTGATTCTTCGTCTTTTCAAAGTACGTAGTTTTGAACTATCTTCAATCGTAAGATACCCTTTTTTTCTGCCGATCTTTTTGGGATCGCTATCGAAAGCAGCAGCGATACTGAAGTCATATATCCCAAACCCGGGATATGCTAAAACAGCCGAACCAAGATTACCAACTCCGACCAGGGCCGCCTTCTTTATAACATCGAGTTTTAGAATCTTCTTAACCTGCTTGGCCAGCTTCTCAATATTATAGCCCACTCCCGGTGTCCCGAAGGCCCCAAAGTAGGAAAAATCCTTTCGTATCTGCCAGGCGTTAACACCGAGAAAGTCCGCCAAATTGTGGCTGGATACGCTTTTGCGGCCTTCTTCAGACAAAAACGTCAGACCTCTCAGATAAACAGGCAGTCGCCTGATAGTCTCATCCGGTATCCTGTGGTACCTCATAAATTATACCGAAAAGTTCGTGCTTGTGTTCACATTCGCAAGTAACTGTATTCACAATCTACAATATTTTTGGTGGGGCTGTCAACAAAAATCATATCTTTGGCCAAAAATATTCTTTTGCTTAATCTCTTTGCAGATAGTAATTTATATTCTTATTATCGAAAAAAGGCCAAAAAAAGAGATTTATTTATAATATCACTCCTTTGTTTGATGGAAAATGGCGCAAGAACGGGAAATAAATATTACAATCGTTATTTTCCAAAAACCTGTTAGTTTGAGTAATCTGGTTTGAAGTCGGAGAAGTTAAAATGGGCAAATATGGTTACACGAGGCGGGATTTTCTAAAGGCCGTAAGTTTGGGAGCAGCGTCACTGACATTACAAGGATGCGCAAGTGCAGCTCAACAGATTAGAGACGGCTCATCACAGCAAAAACCGAATTTCGTCTTAATTTTAGTCGACGACCTCGGCTGGCGGGATGTCGGCTGTTACGGCCCCGCCTCAAGCGGCTTCTATGAAACGCCGAATATCGACAGGCTCGCCGCCGGTGGTATGCGTTTTACCGATGGCTACGCTGCCTGTGCAGTATGCTCTCCGACACGGGCCGCTGTTATGACGGGCCGATACCCTGCCCGACTCGGCGTCACAGACTGGATACGGTCACGCTTCCAGGCCGGAAAAATACCTGATGATAAGAAAAATCCCACCGAATACGTGGGAGGTAAAAACAAAAAATTGCTTTGCCCTCCGAACGCGTTATGGATGGAGCTGCAGGAAATTACCATCGCCGAAGCCCTCGATTCAGCCGGTTATACATCCTGTCACATCGGAAAGTGGCACCTGGGCTCCGATGACTGGTACCCGGACAAGCAGGGCTTCGATTTTAATATCGGCGGTTGTGATTTTGGCCAGCCGCCGAGTTACTTTGACCCATATTTTCGAAAGGGACAGGGACAAATACCTACGCTCACCCCACGCCGAAAAGGCGAGTATCTCACCGACCGCGAAGCCGATGAAGCGGTCGGCTTTATCCGTCGGCACAAAGATAAGCCCTTCTTCCTTTATATGGCCCACTATGCGGTCCACACCCCAATCCAGGCCAAAGAGGACCTGACCGAAAAATACCGCGACAAACCTCGATATGGCCAGAAAAATCCCGCTTACGCCGCGATGATTGAGAGCGTTGACAATGCCGTGGGCGCAATCTGTTCGACACTTGATGAGCTTGACCTGGCGGAAAACACTGTCGTTATCTTCACCAGCGACAATGGCGGGCTTTCAAACGTCACCAACAACGCTCCTCTCCGCGCCGGCAAGGGCTATCCATACGAAGGCGGCATCCGTGTTCCTGTAATTGTTCGTTGGCCGGGTGAAATCAAGCTGGGCTCGATAAGCCGCGAGCCGGTTACCAGCGTCGATTATTTCCCGACTATCTGTGAAATTGCCGGTGTTCAACTGCCGAAGGACCGTTCTATCGACGGCCTATCGCTTATTGAGCATCTCAAATCCAGCGGTGAAAAACAGCTTTCCCGCAGTGCTATCTTCTGGCATTTTCCCCATTATCGCGGCAATATTGTGCCATACAGCATCATCAGGGACAGCGACTTCAAGCTTATAAAGCGATACGAGGGCAAGGTTTATGAACTCTTTAATCTAAAGACCGACCTGTCGGAAAAGAACGACCTCTCCGACAAAATGCCGGGGAAGGTCAAAGAACTCAACGCAAAATTGAGCAAATGGCTTCAGGCAGCCGGTGCCAAGCTCCCAAAACCAAATCCCAATTATGGCTTATAACCAGCGCATTTCATAACTACTTTAATGACAAATACATATATCTCTGTGTTCTCTGTGAACTCTGTGGCTTTGGTAAATTCGGGGCAGAAGAATTGAGAAAAAAGACCTTATTGACCCAAATAATACCAGGCGGTATTATTACAATTACAAGTGGCAGGTATTATGCGAATATAACGGCTCCGATACGCTGCAGAGGACCTTTATCTACGGCAATTACATCGATGAGGTCCTGTTAATGAAAGTCGGCGAGAATGACTATTACTATGTCCATGACCATCTCTATAGCCCGGTAGCCCTTGTTTTCCCAAACGGAACCGTCCTTGAACGCTACGAATACGATGCTTATGGCAATCCCGCTATATGGAACGCCGACTTTACAACCGAAAGGGCTAATTCAAATTACGGCAATCCGTACTTGTTTACCGGCCGGAGAGTGGATATACTGGATTCCGGCTCTCTGAAAATTCAATACAACCGCAACCGCTACTACGACTACTACACCGGAAGATGGCTGACATATAGCCAACCGGATTACGAAATACGAGACAAGCCTTACTAAAACTTAGTCTTAATAGGCACGGAACCTTTTTCGTTGGCCATGGCCATGAAAGATTTTATCTCTTCCAGCATCTTTCGCATCTCCTCGCTGGTTTCCACTAAGCTTTCGTATAATTGCGCATCGTTTACGAGCTTGCCGGCAGAGCCCTGGCCGCTGTTTATTTTGTCTATGGTTACCCGCATCGACGCCAGCGTTTTATTTAGTTCTTCGCTCGTTGTGGTGGTAGCGGTGACGAACTTATTAATGTCTTTCTCAAAATTTTGAAGGATTGTAGTGCCAGTTGTAGAGAATTTCCGAAGCTCTTCTAACATATCTGAAGCTTTCTTGGACGCGTCAGACAAATTAGCCATAATCGACTTAAAGTTGGTTTTAGTATTGGGGTCGCCTACAACATCATTGAGGTTCTTTGTAAGAGTGGTTATTATCTCAATCAGACCCTCGAATTTTTTCTGGCTTTCTTCCGGGAAAAATTCACTGGTCATACCGATTGAGCCCTGAAGCCACATATCTTTGACCAGATATATTGTCTCTGGCTGGTTCGGGTCGTGCGGCGGAGCCGGCAAAGCATCGGGATTAACCTTAAGTTCGATATAGCTGCTGCCCAGCCCACGGGTCATCAGTTTCACCTCAACATTAGAGGGAATATTAGCGTATTGTTTGTTAATACTGAGAACGATTACTGTCTGATGATATTCCTTGCCCGTGTTCAGGTCTCGGCGTATCTTCGGCGCCATAACCTCTGTTACATTGCCGATGCGGTAGCCGCTGAGATAAACATCGGTATCTCTTTGCACTCCCATCGCTGTGGGGAACTGAACGAACACTTGATATGAGCCGAGTTTACTGATGACCCCCGGTAAATCCTGAAACTTGAATATCAGCCATACCAGTGCACTTAAGGAGCCTACTACAAAAATACCTACTATAATATTGCGCTTTCTTTCGGTGGTTTCGTAATTACTCACTTTTTGATTCCTTTCAAATGGGTCCGGCCTTCCAGAAACAGTTCCCTTATCGCACGCAGCGGATAGCCGCTTTTATTAAGTTTCCTTATCAACTTAATCCGTTCAATACTTTTCTCGTCGAACAGCCGTCGGCTGGTCGGCGTAACTTCCGTCGGTTCAAGCAAACCCACCATAAGGTAGTATTGCAGAGACTGGCGGGAAATGCCAGCTTTTTTTGCGGCTGCTCCTATTGACATCAATTTTTTATTATTCACTGTTTCACCGTTACGTCATCTGATGCCTTGGCCTGATTGACCAGAGCAAGCAAAGATGACCTTACCAGCTCAAATGTCAGTTGCTTTACCGCCTTTTTCGCCGCTGATTTATCTGATTTTTCCCCGCTGCGAGAAATCATAAGCACGTAATCAAAGTTGGCAGGTATCTGGTCCTGGCTTTGACGAAAAGCTTCTCTCAACAGCCGTTTTAATCGGTTACGCACGACCGCGCTGCCCCAGAATTTGCCGACAGAGACGCCCAGTCGCGGATAGCCGCAATCGTTTTTGGCCATATACAGCGTAAGCACTCCGTTGCTGACGCGCAGACCACGACCCAAAACGTCTTTGAACTGACTGTTACGAACCAGTCTCCTGTTTTTCGGGAAAGTGAACAGCTTCACAATTATGCCGCTTAAATTTTTCTTGTTTTTTTTGGTTATAGACCGCTAAACCGCTGTCCCTTTTGCCATAGCCATTTCGTCTGCCGTCTTGCGTTTCTGCAAAACTTCGGCACTTATTTTACGCAGCGCTTTGTGATAGTCCAGAACACCAACAAGCTCATCGCTTTCGTCACTGGCTACCACCGGCATATTTTCTATATTATATTTTCTCATCCATTCCATCGCCTCCTCAAGGGATTTGTTCGGTGTTGTTTTATCTCGTACAGGCTCGGCAATGTCAAAGGCAAGCAGCCAGCCGGCAAATTCCCTGTTCGCAAACATCTCCTTAATATCGGGGATAGTGATCACCCCAATTATCCGAGATTGACCGTCAATGACCGGATAATAAATATTCTCAGACGTGCTGAATACCTTAAGAATCTGTTCCAACAGCAGGTCTTGTGGAATACTTGTCGGTTCCGCATCCATAATGTCAGAAACTTTATAAATCTTTATCAGGTCCTCTTCTGTAATATTCAGACCTACTTCGCCCGCCTTTTTTACGCCCACCTTGACCAGCATTGGTCCAAGTATCTCCATCAAAAACGTCGCTGTCATTACGACCATGATAATAGTATGCCCGAGAACCGTATTGATCTGTTGGCTGGCCAGGATTGCAAGACCAATAGCTACGCCGGCCTGGGGAAGCAGACAAATTCCAAGATACTTGCGAACCGCAATCGGAGCATGGGAATACCTGGCACCGAACCACGAACCGAACATCTTACCGGCTGCTCTGAAGAGTGTGTACACGCCTATCATTATAATCATCCAGAAGCCTAATTTGCCGAATTGCATGTGGGCGCCGGCGAGTACAAAGAATGCGGTATAAACAGGGGGCGAGAATTTTTCGACAAGCTGAAAAGTGCCCTTACTCTGGCGGGGCATTAAGTTGGCAATTGTTATACCAAGCGCCATAGCCGGCAAAATCGGGTCGATTTTAGGTATCATTGAAATGCCGACAACGAGCAAGAGACAGCTAATCGCAAATTCCAGGATTTTATCTTCGGCTCTTACAAACTTTAAAAGATAATAAAGCAGCACACCTGCCAAAAACCCCAGCACGATGGCTCCGAGAATTTCAGCCAGCAATATAAGTGTTGTGTTTAATACCGAGCTTTGGCCTGTGCCCATAAGTGCCTTGGCTCCTGTTGCCGCGCCGCGGTAAAGCAGCAGCGCCAGAGCATCATCCATTGCCACGATAGCCAGAATCGTTGCCGTCAACGGTCCTCTTGTTTTGTATTCCCATAACACGTTTGCCGTTGCTGCCGGAGCGGTGGCCGAGGCGATGGCACCGAGCAAAAGTCCCATTGCAAGCGAGGTGTGAACTCTCTGGACTGCATCGATGTTTTCAACTATGGAGGGCAGTGCGAGCCATACAATGGCTGAGCTGCCAATCATGACCAGCAAAAAAGCCCCCATCCCCTGGGAAAAGAGGATGATGAAAAATTGTTTACCGTACTTCTTAAATACCTCAGCTCGAAGCTCCGCTCCAATCATAAAACCTATAAGACCCAGTGCAAACATCGTGAATGGCTCAAGCGACTCGATGGTTTTTGGAGTTATGAGATGGAAAACGTCACCCAGTAGTATTCCGACGACGATGCAGCCGACAACCTGGGGGATATGAAACTTTTGAAAGAGGCGTGCGCCGAATGTCCCCCCCAGAATAACAAGCCCGAACAACAAGGCCAAATTTAAATGGCCAAAGGTATCAGAGCTCGAAATAACAGATGAATAAACCATAGCAGTCCATTTTCAAATTTTTGCCCAATTGTGCGTATCAAACGCTATGGTGGCCTCGTCTTTCCTGTCTTTCTATGAAACTGAGACCCTATGTATACTATCGGCTTTTTGCTGCCGTGACAACACTTCTGCGCTGAGTGCCCGTCGGACTCCGCGGCAGTTCAGGACACCGACGAATCTGTTATCTTCATCGGAAACTACAACCGGCAGGTGCTCTATATCAAGGCGTCTGGTTTCCTCGAATGCCTCTGATAGCGCTATATCAGGTGTCACCTTGGCAATAATCGGCTCCATAATATCAAGCGCCACAAGCCAATCATTCAATTCCTGTGTTGCAAAAGTATTTCTGATATTATCAAGTGTGATGGCTCCTATCAGCTTTTTATCACTGTCAACAACAGGATAATAAAAACTGTCGGTATTGCTGACTACCTTAATAACATCTCTCAACGACATGCCTGCTGAAATAGCCGATGCCTTTGTATCCATCACATCTGCAACCCTGTATGTTTCTATGAGGTCTTCTTCGGTGATATTAAGACCTATCTCACCGGCTTTTTTCACACCCAGCTTAACAAAAATTGGACCGAATATTTCCACTACAAAGGTCGTTGTCATCACAATAACGATAATTGCATGAGCAATTTGTCCTGTGAACAATTGGCCGGATATGATAGCAAGCCCAATCGCCACACCTGCCTGGCTAAACAGGCAGATGCCGAGGTATCGGCGGACTGCATCACCTGCATGTGATACCCGGGCGCCGAACCAGGAACCGAGTAACTTGCCGCCTGTTCTGCCTATCAGATAAACTACTACCATTGCGACCATCCAGCCGGTTATTTCTGTCAGCACAAGGTGGGCGCCGGCTAAAACAAAAAACAAAACGTAAATGGGGGGGGCGAATTTTTCTATAAGCTCAAACGTGTTCTGTCTTCGTTGAGAAGCGAGGTTGGCCATTGTAGCGCCCAGTGTCATCGCAGCAAGGATTGAGCCGACTTTTAGCGCTATTGACAGTCCGATGACAAGCAGCACCGATGAAACGGTAAAAGCTAAAGCCTTGTCCGGCTCTTTGATCAGTTTAAGGATAAAGCTGAGTAAGAACCCGGCAAGCACACCTAAGACTATTGCCCCCACGATTTCAAGCATTGCTGTCAGCATTACCATCCACATTGAGCCGTCGGTTTCGCCAATGATGGCGGCAGCAATACTCGATGCAAAGCCGTAAAGCAATAAAGCCAACGCGTCGTCGAGGGCTACGATTGCAAGGACTGTCGATGTAAGTGGTCCCCTTGTTTTATATTCCCACAGGACGGTTGCCGTTGCTGCCGGTGCCGTCGCCGAAGCGATTGCACCCAGAACAAGGGCCATAGCAACTGAAGTTTGAACTTCCCCAGTGAAGTACCAGCACACAAATCCCGAAAGAAAAGCGACGATGAGAAAAGCGGCTATACCTTCCGAGCACAGGATAATCAGGAATTGTTTGCCATACTTCTTGAAAACCTCGCGGTTCAGCTCACCGCCTATCATAAAGCCGATGATACCGAGGGCAAACATATTAAATGACGAAAGGGTCTCCACGGTATCTCGCCCGATAAGGTTCAGGCCGGACTCTCCTATAATCAGGCCTATAACAACGTATCCGACTACCTTCGGGATGCGAAATTTTTGAAAGATGCCGGCGCCTGCTGTCCCGAAAAATATAGCAAGACCCATCAGCAAAATCAGGTTGAGATGCTCAATACCCTGGGCCAGGATGTTCTCGAACAAGACCGTCACTTGGTACTCTATAAAAACATAAAAGTATTGCTTAGCTTAAAAACGGCTTAAACAGAATGCGTGCCGCAGCTTATCTTAAGTGGTTTATGCTAATACCAAAGTCGGCTTTGTCAAACCATTTTTAGTCATCTTTGGCAGGCTGAAAGAAGACACCCCTTCCCCCCTGACTATAAAGCCGGAGGGTAATTTCAGCGGTAAAAACTGATTGGGTATCCTTATTTATTATCGATCGTTATACCAGGCCAGTCGTCCGTGCGGAAAGGTGTCGCCGGAAGCCCTTCTTTGTTAGTGAGATTGCATATAGGATTGTTCGCCCACCCGTACCGCACAGCAACCGGCTCGCTAACTCCATCGCTGCTGATAACAATCGTATTACCGTCTATCTTTGCATCGGCCCAGACAAATTTGCGGTCGGCTCCGGCAATAGCGAAACCTTTCAACGGTTCACCTCCCCCGGCAGCAAGGCCGCCTCCAACATGCTCAAAATCCAGTATAATCTTATTGCCTTCGACCTTCATCGATTTATAAACGGGGCCGGAGTATACCAAATCTTTGCCGTATGTCTTAGCCAAAGCCCATAATGCTAACCGCTTGCCGACATCCTGTTTGTTCTTTGGATGTATATCATCAGCCTCGCCGATATCTATAATTACAGCCATTCCCGTATTCGGCAAAGCCAAAGTCATTAGCTGCGCTTCTCGCAGCTCCGCCCACGCACTATCAACCGGTTCTGCATCGACAGCCATAAAGTTAGCCAACTGCACAAAGAGGAAGGGGAAAGTACCTTGTCCCCAATCGCTGCGCCAGTTCGTAATCATCGCAGGAAACAGCTTACGATATTGATATGCCCGACCGGCATTCGATTCACCCTGGTACCATATTGCCCCTCCAATACCATAAGGAATCAGCGGAGCGATCATTGCATTATACAAACCTGCCGGCGAATGAGGATTTCCCGGCCCGAACGGCGGACCTGGTCTCCTCGGCGGCTCCTTGCCTTCTGCTTTAGCTGTCTCAACAGCCTCCTTCCATTTAATTAGACTCTCTTCATATTTCTTCTTTTCCTCCGGATATTTGGCCATTGCTTCGTCAAATCTCTGCAGGATTGGCATACAATCCGCCTCTGATTCAAGAACATCCCTTCGAGTCCACGCCTCGGCCGGAGTCCCTCCCCACGACGTATGAATCAATCCTACGGGCACGTCAAGCTGCTGATGCAGCTCTCGCCCAAAAAAGTATGCCGCTGCTGAAAAGCCCGGCACTGTCTGAGGACTGCACGCCGACCAGTTCCCTACACAGTCGGTCTGAGGGCTATCAGCAACTTTCCGCTCGACACTGAACAGTCGTATATTGGGGTAATCAGCCTTGGAAATCTCCTGTTCAGCGTTGGCTGAAGACCTCACCGACATTTGCATATTCGATTGGCCCGAGCAAACCCACACTTCGCCGACGAGGATATTTTTAAGTTTTATCGTATTTTTGCCGCTGAGCGTCATTTCGTGCGGCCCTGCCGTCCTTGGCGGATTCATTTTGAATGTCCACTTGCCGGTGTGGTCTGCTGTAATTTCCCACGCCATACTAAGCCAGCTAACGCTGACCATAATCTGTTCGCCCGGCTCACCCCAGCCCCACATGGTCGTTGTTTTACCTCGCTGCAGAACCATATTGTCGCCTATTATCGCTGGCAGTTTTACATCTGCAAAAGCTGCTCCTGCAATTGCCAGTGATAAAATCAGAAATATGACAACAGTGTTCGGTTCGCTAAACCTGTTTTTCTTGCTGCTCATCGTCAAGCTCCTTAATATGAAAAATTGTTAGAAAAAAATCAGTATACTTTCTTGTCCGTCCGCCCAAATTCACCTTTTTTCTGAATCAGCTTGTCTGTAACTCAACAGAACAAAACGAGAATGATAAACAACAAATGTAAATTAGTAAACAATAAATTGAACAAAACAGAAAAGGCACTTGCACAGCAGGTTAAGTTTGTTAGATTAACGAAGAAGTATAGCTGTTTTACGTCTTATATGCCGTGCAAAAATTCAATCAATAACTTCGGATTAACTGTTCAGAAGGATGGTGAGATTATGTCAAAATTAGCAGCCATTATCATTGTCACGATGGGGATTTCGTTGGCAGAAGCAGCAGGGCCTTTTCACGTAGTCCTCACCGATGTCGAAAAGAACATTTATGTGGAAACCTTACACATTACAAGTCGTGATGTCACGCCTGACTGCCCCGCTCTCTGGTCGATGCGCAAGTATGTCCTTCACGGGGGCAGGCAGGAGGGCGTCGAAGTCATTGAGGTCGACAACGGCAGGCTGCGTTTTAACATTGTTCCCACGCGCGGCATGTCTATCCAACAGGTCTTAATGGATGATTTGCGTCTCGGCTGGGATTCACCGGTGAAGGGTATAGTTCATCCGAAATATATCAACCTGCACACAAGGCAGGGGCTGGGCTGGCTCGAAGGCTTTAACGAATGGCTGGTGCGCTGCGGCCTGGAGTTCTTTGGCGCACCCGGAACAGACGAGTTTACTGACAATACCGGCAAAAAAGCAGAAATGGATTTGACGCTCCACGGCAAAATCGGCAATACTCCCGCTTCGCAGGTCGAACTTATTATTGAAAGGCAGCCGCCTTATCGAATAAGGATACGCGGCAGGGTCGATGAGGCCTGCTTGCACGGACCAAAGCTTGAATTGTGGACGGAAGTGGTGACCGCGCCCGGCTCCAATTCTTTCCGTATCTCAGACAAGATAACCAATCGAAGCACACTCGAGCAGGAGTTTGGTGTCCTTTACCATACTAATTACAGCACCCCACTGATGGAAAAAGGCGCACAGTTTGTTGCTCCGGTACGTCAGGTAACTGGCATTAACGAGCACTCGGCTTCCGATGTTTCAACTTACAACCTCTATCGTGGACCAACGCAGGGATTTGCAGAACAGGTTTATTGTTTACGGCTGTGGGCCGACAGCAGCGACCGCACGATGGTTATGCTTCGCAATGCTGCTGCCGATAAAGCTGTTACTATGACTTTTTCTATCGCCGAATTACCTTACTTTACTGTCTGGAAAAATCCCGTACCTTATGAGGACGGATATGTTACCGGCCTCGAACCGGGGACAGGCTTTTCACGCAACAGGGCAATTGAGCGCCAGTTTGGACGGGTCCCAAAACTTGCTCCACACCAGAGTCGTTCTTTCAACATCGATTTTGCGCTTCTCGTCGACAAAGGACAGGTCGGTGCCGCAGTCGATGAAATATCTAAAATCCGGGCCGGACGTAAGGCACAAGTAGATAAAAGGCCGCTGCCGGTTAAATAGATTCGTAAGTTTTTTCGGGCCTCGGAAGTAACATAACCGGCAAAATTTGCGAACTTTAGCTTCACTAATTAGTACTACTGCTGTATAGTATTGTAATAAGAAACGGTTTCGGGAGGATAAATAGAGTGTACGAAAAAGATATAACGGAAAGGTACATTTGTTCGGTGGCTCTTTTTGCCGCGGTTATTCTCACTGTGACACTGGTCTTTGTGGGATGTAAAAAGCAGCCCGACGAGCAGACCCGGACACAGCATTATAGTAACGAAAACACGCAATCTGAACCCATCGGTGGGAGACCCGGTACCGGAATTAAAACCAGCTCAAAGGGAGGTTTAAATGGGATTGGTCTCGTGGAATCCTTAACGAAAAACAGCTTTTTACAAAAAGTTTTTAACTATGAGCAAAATGAAGAATGGAAGTTTGAAGGCAAACTGCCCTGTATCGTTGACTTTTATGCGGATTGGTGTGCGCCGTGCAAAATGGTAGAACCTATTTTACAAGAACTTGCTCGAGAATACCAAGGTAAGCTCAATATTTACAGAGTTGACACACAAGCTCAACAGGAATTAGCGGCCGCTTTCGGCATTCAGAGCATCCCCAGTATGCTTTTTGTACCGCTAAATGAAGAACCACAAATGGCAGTAGGGGCCTTACCAAAAAAAACACTGAAAAAAGCAATAAAGGAAGTGTTGAAAGTTGAATAATGTGGACTTGTTCTCTAACCGCTGCTCAGCCTGACGAATGCAGCTCCCGGGACTAATCGAATTACGAAAGACCATCGGCCGCGAAAAAGTGGTAATGCTGGCCATATCTTACATAACTACAAGGCCCCCTAATACTACTGACAGGGTCAAAAGTGTTGTGGAACGACAAAAAATCAACTATATAGCGTTCTCTGTCGATATAAATGGAATGCCGGAACCTTACAATCGGATAAGTGGCATTCCCTGCAGCTTTTTTATCGACCTTCAAGGCAAAATAAAACTGGCTGCCCTTGGTGTTTTATCATTGAATGATAGCAGGGCTATACTGCAGGCTAAATAGACGTAAAACGTCTTCGTTTTTGGAGATAAAAATTTTCTGGACAATACTGTTGGTGGCGGTTATAATAAAGCCGTAAAGTTTGGATTTATCGAAAGAAAGGCAGTTTGTTATGGCACATAAAAAGGGACAAGGCTCTTCGAGAAACGGCCGGGACAGCAATCCTCAGTATAGAAGTGTGAAGCTGTACGGCGGCCAGTCTGTAAAGGCCGGCTCCATCATTGTTAGGCAATGCGGAACAAAGTTCTTCCCCGGCCAAAATGTTGGTATGGGAAGGGACTATACCTTATTTGCCACCTCGGAAGGAACAGTCCGTTTCCAGGGCCGAAAAGTCCACGTCGACTGATTGAAAACGACAAATATGATGTAAAAAAAGGATGGTTTCAAACCATCCTTTTTTCATTATCAAATATAGGATACGATATGGGGTGCTATGTTTATTGACGAGGCAAAAATCTGGGTCAAGGCAGGCGACGGCGGCAATGGTTGTTTGAGCTTTCGTCGTGAAAAGTACGTTCCTAAAGGCGGTCCTGACGGCGGCGACGGCGGCAGGGGGGGAAATGTCTATTTTGAGGCTGTTGAAAACCTCGACACCTTGTTGGATTTTGCCGGCAAACATCACTGGCGCGCTCAAAATGGTCAGCCCGGCTCAGGCGCTAATAAACACGGAGCAAATGGCCAGGACCTTGTAATCCCTGTCCCGCCGGGAACACTCATCTACGACACCGATTTTGACCTGCTGCTAACCGACCTCGACAAGGTCGGATTGAAAGTCTGCGTCTGCCGCGGCGGAAAAGGCGGAAGAGGCAATAAGGCCTTTGCTGCCTCAACCAATCAGGCCCCAAGGTATACTGAGCCCGGCAAAACGGGCCAGGAAAGAAATATAAGACTCGAATTGAAGCTCATCGCCGATGTCGGTTTGGTGGGTATGCCGAATGCCGGCAAAAGCACACTCATCTCCCGCTGCTCAGCCGCAAGGCCGAAAATCGCCGATTATCCCTTTACCACAGTCGAGCCTGTGCTCGGCATCGTCGGGCTAAGCGATTTCCGCCGGTTCGTTATGGCCGACATCCCAGGCCTAATCGAAGGCGCACATAATGGAGTAGGCTTGGGATTCGAATTCCTAAGACATATAGAGAGAACTATAATTATTGTTCACATTCTTGATATAATGCCGACAGTTGGCTCAGGCCCCGTGGAAAATTACAAAGCCATACGCAGCGAATTGCAGCAGTACAGCGAGGCCCTTGCTAAAAAACCTGAAGTCGTCGTTGCTAATAAGATAGACCTCGATCCCGATGGCAGGATTGTAGAGGACCTGAAAAAAGATTTGAATAGGGAGATTTACCCAATCTCAGCAGTTACCGGCGCCGGAATCAAAGAGCTGACCGAATTGTTGTGGAAAAAAGTTAAAGAAACAAAACAAGTAGAGCAGTAAACAATGAACATAATTGCGGTAGATATTGGCAATACGAATATTACAGTAGCCCTTTACTTAAAGGACGAAGAAGAATTTATCAAGTCCGTATCGGGCCGGTCCCATGCCAAATTGACGGACCTTTTCAAGTCCGCCTGGGACAAAATTCCCGTTGCCAAAAGCTCTAAAGAAGGAAAACGCGATGGTGTCTTCGTTGTTTGCAGCGTAAAACTCGCCTGGACAAAACTTGTCCGTAAAATAGTAAAGGACAATCTCGACGAAAAGGTGCACATTATCGGCGAAGATATACCACTGCCAATGACCCTTTGGGTGGATGAGCCGGAGAAGGTCGGAACCGACAGAGTCGTCTCAGCCGCAGCAGCTTATGCCGTAGTAAAAGAGGCTGTGGTTGTTGCAGATATCGGCACCGCTGTCACTATCGACCTCGTTGGTGATAGCGGCATTTTTCTTGGCGGCGCCATCTGTCCGGGCCTTGAAATCAGTGCACGCGCACTTAAAGAACACACTGCTCAGCTGCCAAAGGTAGAAATCGCTCGGCCGAAGGCGCCTTACGGCAAAAATACGACCGACGCGATAAAGTGCGGCCTGTATTATTCGACTGTCGCAACTGTGCAGGAGGTTATCAGGCGTTATGCGGAGAGTCTTGGCAAATGGCCCTACACCGTACTTACAGGCTCAGCGGCGGAAATTATCAAGGATGACTGCGAGTTTATTGATTCCTACGTGCCGAACCTCGTTGTAAAAGGCATCGTTCTGGCCTACAAAAAATATATCGAAGAAAAAATGGAGCAGGTCATCTAACCTATGACTGCTTTTGCTGCTGTAATGACCGGCAAAGGAACCGGGGCAATATCGACTATTCAGGTCTTTGGTGACACAGCCGAAGTCGTCATAAAAAAGATATTCAAGCCCGCGGGGGAAAAACCGGCCACTTATCAAACCGGCAAAATTCTTCTCGGAACAATCGTCGATGCACAACAGACTGTCGATGAGGTTGTAATCGGCTGCGAGGGGCCCGAAACTTTCACCATACATTGTCACGGCAACCCTCTCATTGTGGAGATGATAATGCAACTGCTCCAGCAGCAGGATGTCACACTCCTGACCGCAGACCAGCTTCTAACCAAATCCCTGGCGGCACAAAAACACATCAATACGATCGAACTCGAAGCCAAACTTACTCAAACCAAGGCCAAAACACTTCAGGGTACAAAAATAATTGAATACCAAATCAATTCCGGCATCAGCAAAAAAGCAGCCGAATGGATGAAAAATCGTGACACAATATCGATTGACCAAATCAAAACCGATGCTGAGCGGATACTTCAAAACAGCCGGAAAGCGAAACTTATTATCAACGGCTGCAAAGCTGCTATAGTTGGCCCACCCAATACAGGAAAAAGCACGCTGTTGAACTGTCTTGCCGGCAGACAGAAAGCGATAGTTACAGACATCAAAGGCACAACCCGGGACTGGGTTTCAGCTCAATGCAGAATCGGCCCGCTTTCAGTGGTGCTGATTGACACAGCAGGTCTGGATGAAGAGCTTGCAGCGTCACCTGAAGGCGTTGTTGAGAAAGCATCTCAGCAAAAAAGCGTCGGGATTCTGGATAATGCAGATTTGGTTTTGCTCGTTTTGGATATCAGCCAGGCCACAGCGCAGCTTAACGACCAGCTTGTTGAAGCAATCGCCGGCAAAAGAGCACTGACGGTTCTGAATAAATCCGACCTGCCGGCCAGACTCGACACCGGCAAATTGCCGAAGATTGCAAACACAGTTCAGATAAGTGCAAAATTCGAAACCGGTATCGAAAACCTCACGGGAAAAATTCAGCAGCTTGCCGGCGTAGCCGATTTTGATTTACACACCGCTGTTTGCTTTACAGACCGGCAGGAAAGCCTGCTCATACAACTGAAAAACGCCGAATCCAAACAGCAGGCCGCCTCGATCATTACAAAGTTGTTGTACGGCCGGCTTCCTGTATAATCTTGCACCACGTCTCAGGTATCCTCTCTTAACCGGAAAGTACCGCATTACTTGTGGGCCAAAGCATCTCAAAAGTGGGTCGTAGGCTATTGACGTATCGGGGGCAGTGGATTAGATTGTAATGGGTAAGCCTGCAGCGGTATTTTGCTGCCGTGGGGGCAGAGCGGTGCGGGCATCCAAACGTAAATCGAAAAGGAGGTTGTTATGAAGCAAACAAAATTATCAAGAGCAATGATGGCGTGTTGTACGCTTGTGGTCATCGCGGGTACGGTTTTCGCCGATGACTGGCCCCAGTGGCGGGGACCCAATCGGGATGGCAAGATCAGCGGTTTCAAGGCACCAGCCACTTGGCCTAAGGAGCTGACACAGAAGTGGAAAGTGACGGTGGGCTTAGGCGATGCGACGCCGGCGCTGGTTGGTGAGAAGCTGTATGTTTTTACGCGGCAGGGTGATGATGAGGTCACGCTGTGTCTGAAGGCGGATGACGGCAAGGAAGTGTGGCGGGACAAGTACGCTGCGCAGGCCGTGACTGGTGCGGCGGCACGTCACCCGGGACCGAGAAGCTCGCCGGCGGTGGCGGATGGAAAGGTGGTTACGTTCGGGGTGGGAAGCGTGATGTCCTGTCTTGACGCCGCCAGCGGCAAGCTCGTGTGGCGCAAAGACCCGTTCCCGAAGGTCGTGCCCCGGTTCTTTACGTCTATGTCACCAATTATTGTGGACGGGATGGTAATCGAACATTTCGGCGGGAGCGGCAATGGCGCGCTCATCGCTTACGAACTGGCCGGCGGCAACGAGAAATGGAGATGGGCCGGCGAAGGCCCGGAGTATGCGTCGGCCGTTCTGTTGACGGTGAAAGCGACCAAGCAGATAGTGACACTGACGGAGAAGAACATAGTAGGTATTAGCGCAGCCGATGGTAAGCTGCTGTGGCAGCTTCCGTTTGTTCCCGTGAGTCGGGCCTATAATTCCGCAACGCCAATCGTCGATGGGGAGACGGTCATCTATACGGGCGCCGGGCGGGGCACCAAGGCGGTGAAGATTGAAAAGCAGGGTGATGGCTTTACCACCAAAGAGCTCTGGAGCAACGCGGATTTGGCGACGCAGTTCAACACGCCGGTGCTTAAGGACGGGCTGCTGTTCGGGCTTTCCAACCGCAACAATTTCTTCTGCATCAACGCCCAGACGGGCCGGACGGCATGGACCGACTCCACCTCGCGCGGCCGGGGCGGTTTCGGAGCAATTGTCGACGCCGGCTCTTGTCTGCTCGCGCTTCCGAGCGATTCCGAATTGCTCGTGTTCAAGCCGAGTGACAAGCAGTACGAAGAGCTTGCCCGATACAAGGTGGCCGAGACGCCGACCTATGCGTATCCGGTCGTCGCAGGGAACAGGATCTTCATAAAAGACGAAGAGTCGGTGGCGATGTGGATAGTCGAGTGATGTCGGCTTGCTTCGTATCATAATACGGGATGACATTAGGCGGGAAGAGCGGTCGTGCTTATGACCTAACTTAGACCGATTTTATCGTTAGTGGCCTGTAAAATTGATGTGAGTTTTATCTTCTGTTTTTTTATTTTTTTTATTGCCCCCCGCTGATTGTGCCGGGTATAATTACTCCTTGATAGTGCATATTCCCTCGTCTCTCAGGAATATTATCTTGAAAGGTGTGAGAGGCAGGTTAATTTACGGCTGGTTGTAAGGCCAAAGGAGTACAGT
>Ga0315549_1000473_pt1 | contig 47681 bp, 32 predicted proteins | sample SalMarSW160200MG_FD_203101 | JGI IMG/M metagenome (GOLD analysis project Ga0315549, IMG submission 203101) | Salt marsh sediment microbial communities from the Plum Island Ecosystem LTER, Massachusetts, United States - Salt Marsh Sediment SW1601-200 ...
ATGATATTGGGCTGTATCCTTCTGAGTAAGAATCAGACAAGGCGGAGCCAGTTAATCCTGGCAACAATAGCCTGATAGTCAACTAAGATATATTGGGGCTTATACCGGTTAATTCGGTATAGGCCCCACACAGTTTTCGCTTTGTGGAGCATTTAATGTGTATGACCTGAAAGGTTTTTTGTTGAATTTAAAGTATTTGAAATAGCGTAATCTCCTACTGGATCGGGGGCAGAATCTATAGTATTTTATTTCTTGGGAACAATTTCAGGATGAGTGCGGCAATGGCTTGTATTAAGCCGCCCAAGCAGAACAGTCTATGTTCTGCAAAGTAAGTGTTTTTTACGTTTCAAATGGAAATCGTATAGGATTTCCAAGTAAGGAGGTGTAAAACCGAACCCCTAAGAAGTTCTATTTTCAAGCAGCAAGTTGTGTGTTTGTCCGGTGAAGCCTGCCTTCGCCGAAGCGCTACGCGCAGGCAGGCCGAGGCGAAGCTCGTGCTACGCAGCGCTTCGCAGAGTAGTATCGGGAGGGTGTAAGGTTTTCTTGTTTCATGGAGGTTGTCGGAGACGAGCATCGCCAAAGTTAAAAGTCCGAATGCTCGTCGAAGGCAACGGGTGTATTGGCGCGTGGCCAAAACATTTGGATTGTTGTTTTAATTTTTTTGAATTTGAAGGAGGATTATTATGTGTAGAAGAGTATTTCTTCTGCTTTCTATGGTTGCTGCGCTGAGTCTTTTGTGCACAAGTTACGCCTCAGCCACGATCACCTATGTCGATGCGACTGATGGTGAGGCGGGCAACACCACGTTGGCCACTGGTGAAGTATTTACACCCGTTGATGTAGGTACGGGTGGCAGCGGTGCTGATGGTCTTTGGCGCGTGCGAGCATTTGCTAATTCAGGTACCATATACGAGTCTGGCGGTAGCTGGGAGGCGGACCTCAACACAGAAGATTGCCCGCGGCTGATGACTTCGGTCGATGTGCCGGAGGGTGAATACGACGTGTACGTGTACTTCTGGGCTGATTCGGCTCAGTGGCGCATACAAGCTTCGTTGGATAACAGCGAGGGTGACTTGCCTCTTTATCTCGCCAATGATCCCAACTCGGAAGCAACTGTGGCCGACGGCAATGACTTTGCCGAGCCTATACCGATGTTGACTGAGGACAATAGAACTCTGTGGCAGGCATACCTCGGCACCACGGAAACCACAACGATTACCGTTTATACCGACGACGACCCCAACCACCTTACTGGTAATTCCCGCACCTGGTACGACGGCATTGGCTATGAGGTCGCGCCCGAGCCGGAGCCAATAACACAACCCTTTACCGTAGGAGCGACGGGGGATATCACTATTTGTAATGATGAGCGATATGGACCGGACCAAAGCAACAGCGGCTCAGGTGTGGAATCACGTAATATTCCGGCAAGACGCAACGTGGCATTGATTAGCTACGATATATCAGGACTCAAAGCGGGGGGTGGAGTCTTCTCAAATGTGAGCTTCAGCCATTTCAGTCACGACCAAAATGATGAGGTAAGTGTTTATGGCATCATCGAGGATTTAGATCTGCTCGATGTAGAATCTCTCACTTGGAACACCGCTCCTGGTGTTCAGAATGACCCGACTCCGGAGCTTGGAGCCCCCGTAGCTTTGGACGTTAACGACCTAACAGACGTACTAATGACATTTATTCCGCCTGCGGACGTAGGGGTAAGGTTCTCAACCGACACAAGTCAGGCCCTTGCAGATTTCCTCAACAGCGATACGGATGGGATTGTTACATTTTTGTTTGCGGCGAGTGCAGAGGACACTCAGGCTATTATTCGATCAAGGGAGCACTCAGCCGGTGGTACGCTTCTTGAAGGTGAGATTATTATACCGCCTGAGCCGGTTGATCCCGGCACCGATGGTCTGATAGCCTACTACGCAATGGAGGACAGCGTGAGTGACGGTTCCGGCCACAGACTCCATGGTACTATTCTCGGCGATCCGAACTTCGTCGCAGGACACGATGGCTTGGCGCTGGACCTTGACGGTAATGGCGACTACGTTGACTGCGGCTATGACCCGCTCTTCGATGTTACCACCAACGAGATTACGGTCTCGGCATGGGTAACCATCAGGTCGATCGCAAATCAGTGGGCCGCTATCGCTGCTAAGGGTGAATACGCCTGGAGGCTTGGTAACGCGAGCTGGGATCCGAGGTTCCACTTTGGTATCACTATCTGGAGTGCCCCTGATACCGCTTCCTTGGATGGAGTTACAGCGGTTGGTTATGATGAATGGCACCATGCTGCAGGCGTGTTTGATGGTTCAAACATCATGGTATATCTGGATGGCGCGCTTGACGTGAGCGCTGCCACTACTGAGCCGATAGGTGTTAATGATAAGAACATGCTTATCGGCGATAATCCGGATTCGCCCGGACGCTACTGGGACGGCTTAATCGATGAGCTGATGATTTACAACCGAGGTTTGTCCGAGGGTGAGGTTCGCTACCTTACCGGTTTCAGGACTTACACCTACGATGGTGATGCTGCCGTTGCAGGTGCAGCCGACAGCTTTGATTCCCTTGATGGCACGTGGGACCATAAGAACACTTCCGACCAGTGGGATGGCACAGGTCCTGGCGAAGGTAATCCCGGTGGTGTGGTATCACTGATCGAAGACGGAGTGACGTTCTTACGCATCCAGGATATAGGCGATCCCAGGAGCCTTGGCGCTAGTGACCCGAGTAACCGTAAGATCTTTTTTGGTCATCTGACCGATACTGATCTGGACGGAGTAAGACTTGAGTTCCGGGCACGCGTGGCGACCACGCCTCCATTGGATGGTCTCGATCCGGACACTCCATGGCCGGAAGGCGGTATCGGCTTCCACATCAGAGACGGCGGCAAGGGTATGATTGGAATCGCTGAGGAAGGCGTGGGAATCATTTCGTTCTCCTTAGCTAAAGCAGGCGAACCTGGATTTGAAGATTTGACCACCGATGTGCTTGTAATGAACAACCTGGTAGGCAGCGTACCTTCAACAGATGTTGACACCGAGGATACCGCTGATACTATCGTAGCCAGAAATATGATCGCTGTCGATGACGTTACCCAGTGGAATACCTTTGTGATTGATATTGCTGCCGGTGGTTCGGGCACGCATATAGTGAGTGTATCTATCAACGGCGGACCAGCGGAGACATTTGAGGTGACCGTAGGTACCGGCCTTCAAGAGAACGATCACTACCTTGATGACTGCATTACTATGGGTTCCTCTGGAACCGGTGGGGTCACGGCGTTCGATGTGGATTATATCACGGTCAGCAATTATTAATGCGGGCTGAGCTACTATCTTTAGAAAGTGATATGATGATGTTAGCGAGGATTTGGAGGTACTTAATAGTGCCTCCAAACCTTAATTATAAAGGAGCTTCTTCGTCTTGTGGGTGACATAGTATATGATTGAGATGAATGACCTGAATGAAGACGAAGCAGTTTTATACCATTTCGGGGCCTATAGTGAATAATCCAGTATAGGCCCTGCTTGTTTTGGTACTGTGTGGCTTCGCCTCATGCAAGGCCTGATATGTGTGGTTCGCAGCATAATAACTGCATTTGCTATGGAAAATCTAATTCGATGCTGTCAACCCAACCCTCCAATTTGCCGCTGAGCTTATAGCCGCTGTTGTGTAGTACCGCTAACATTAATACCGCAAAGAATATCACTACTGATAACCACTAACTATTTCAAGAAGAAGTATTTCGTTTTCTTGGTGCTTTTACTTCGAGCATAAAACATAGAGTAAGAAACAACACTCTTGCCATTCTGATTCAGTTATGAAATAATGAACCACTGTATGGATTCTCTAATGAAAAAACTATTTTTAATAATTGTATTTATTGCCAGCTTCCTCAATGTCACCCAAGCGAATTTGACAAAAGAGGTCAACGGCATTATCAGACGCTCTTCCCAGAGAAAGGTTCAATTTTCTATTCATATCGTAAAAGCTGATTCCGGCGAAACAGTGTATAGCCATAACGCTATAAGAACGATAGTACCCGCTTCGAATATGAAAATAATTGTCACTGCAGCAGCACTAAAATTTTTAGGCGCTGGTTATGATTATAAAACAAAAGTCGGACTTTTAGGTAATACTCTTGTAATAATAGGAAGCGGTGACCCATTATTCGGCGATAAAGTTACTGATGCCAAATACAGCAGAAAAAAATACTGGATACTTGAGGACATAGCTTCTGCATTAAAACACCATAACATAAGCGTCATCAACGACATCGTTGTTGACAGCAGCATATTCGATGACCAGCGTGTTCATCCAAGCTGGCCGAAGGCGGAATTAAACCGCTGGTACGCCTGTGAAGTAAGCGGCCTGAACTTTAACGATAATTGCATAGAGGTTGTTGCAAAAAATAATGCGGGCAAAGTGACTGTTTTCATTGAACCACAAACGAATTATGTACAGGTCATCAATAAAGTAAAACCGGTATCCAGCGGCAGCACAATAGGTTCTTACCGAAATCGCAAGCCTAATAAAATCACCGTTTTTGGTAAGTGTAAAAAACAGGCAGGCCCATTTGACGTTGCAATTGAAAGGCCTGCTGTATTTTTCGGATTCCTATTGGCAGAGTACCTCTATAAAGAAGGTATAAATGCAACTGGCCGGATTGTAGAAAAGCCGGTGACAGATGATAATGTAACAGTGCTTGCCGAATACAGAACTCCAATTGCCGACTGTTTAGCAAGGTGCAATAAAGACAGTTTAGGATTAGCTGCGGAGGCTCTACTTAAAACTATAGCTGCTGAAAGTAATCCGGAAAGAAAAAACGGCAGTTGGGCTATGGGCCAAAAAGTGATTTCACGATACCTATTAGAGCTTGGTATTGATTCAGGCCAATTTTATATTGACGATGCCAGCGGCCTAAGCGAGAAAAATAGATTTAGCGCAAATGCTATAACAACAGTGTTATTAAGCGTCTATAAAAGCGATAACTGGCAGCTTTACAAGGACTCACTTGCGGTGGGGGGGTTAGATGGAACTATTGCTAAATATTTCAAAGAGCAAAAGTATAAAGGTAAAATTTTCGGTAAGACAGGTTACATAAGCAGTGTCAAATCATTTTCAGGCGTATGCAGCACCGAACAAGGTGATTACATTTTCTCCATTCTCGCTAACAATGCCAATGGCAAAACACGTGACGCCATCAATGACATTGCACAAGCAATCATCGACAACGCTGGAAAATAATTCCGTATCAACGTCTGAAGTAAACGACAGATCCCTTTTCATAGACTTTTCTTTCCCAGCCTTGTGGTGAGCTTGTCGAATCCATTTGTTCATTCGGCTGAATAGCTATTTGAAACAGGGACTCTTCCAGAGATTCCATTTCTACACCAAGTATCACCGCTGAAGGTGGGGACTCTTCAATCAGTTTCTTAAGCATTCCTGGACCTGCCGTGTGAGTAATATCTCGATTCCAGGGAGAAAGACGGTCGGCGACTCTGTAAACTATAGCGCCAGCAGATAATTCAGTGTAAATATCACCGCCGCCTTCAATAGCAAACAGAGGGGCTAAGGTAAGTATCAATCTTGGCTCATGAGTATTATGAGCGATATCCTCTGATATATTATGCAATTGAATTGGCGTCCAATACTCCGGTACAAGCAAAATAGACGTTCTATACAATACAACAGGATGTGAAGCAACCGCTACAACTACACAGACACCTAATATAGCACAAGATATTCTGAACAACGAACAATGAACTCCGAACTCCGAACTCCGAAGATAAAAGAGTGGATAAGCAAAGCTAATTATAAAAAAAGGCGCCGGCGTTGCGAGGTATTGTCGCCACATTGTCGGCGGTATTAAAGCGATTATAAAAAATGCTATCGGAAGTAGGGTGGCTAACAAAAATTTTGTTCGATCGGTACCACTCGCTAACGCTCGTGGCTCTGAACTCCGTTTTCTATCCTCCTTCTTCCATTTGCGCTGCCACATAACTGCTATGCAAAGATAAACCGCAATTATTAGAAGCACAAGATAGCCCGGACGGGTAATACAATTTACAATTAAATCACCTTTGTTATAAACCATACCTATCTCGTGCAGCCATTTGCCATAAAGATAGGGTATCCAGTAGAGGTTTAGAAAAAATGCTCGCGGTGCCTGAGCTACTACCCAGACAGGCCAAATCAGTACGATGACAGAGGCAATCAAAAACAGCAGGGCGGATTTGAGTTTCTGTTTCACTGATTCAGCAGGTTGGCTCAGCACAGCAGCAAAAAACACCAAATGCAGCAAAGCTGTAGTTATCCGCATACAGCTTGCAAACGTAAGAAGAGCACCAATAGCAGCAATCCTCCAGTATTGTGATTTCTGCCGAAAGTCGGTAGTTATAAAAAGCCAAAAACTTAGCACGACACATAGAATTACAACGTCGTGATTCCAGGCGTAACCACTCGCATAATCAACCAAAGGATTGAACACGTATAGAACCGCACCTGATAAACCCAGGAGTGTTCCGGAAATCTTAAAAGAGCTAAAAATGTGACGGTATATGCCGAAAATACATAGCATAACAAGAATGTCACATACGATTGACGTGATTCTACCCACAAATAAATAATGAGTTGTATTTAAGAGTTTGAATAAAGCTGCGTAGAGCAATGGGTGGTAGGGCAGTTGCGATGGATAGGAAAAGTCTCTATAAATCATTTTGCCCTGGGCCAATAGCACGCCGCCGGTGCAGTACATTTGCTCATCCCGGCCGATAGGTTTGGACATACTATTTGCCATGATAGAAAGGCAAAGCACTACCAGGACTAAAATGACTATGATATTGACTATTTTTGGCGACATTACATTATTAGATTCTAATTTATCGAAAAAATTCACTTACCATTCAGTTAGCTCACCCACAAGCTCTTCAATCAGATCTTTCATTGTTACGATGCCAATCGGTCTTTCCTGGTCGGTTCGGCTGGTTCTCATAACTAAAATAATTTTTTGATTTTCCCTTCGCATAAAATTTATCGCGTCGATTACAGTAGTATCTGCAGAAAGCCTACGAATAGGCTGTATAAAACCACGTAGATTTGTAAATTGCTCCGAAGAGCTTAAAGCTTCATAGATGTTTATAAAGCCAATGATGTTTTTAGATTGGCCTTCTACAACCAGCAGGCGGGTAAAATCATGCTCTTTGAGGACATTCAATAAGACAGATTTATCAGAATTTATATCAATCATTTGCACTTGGTTAATAGAAGTCGTTACAGACCTTATTTGAATCTCTGAGATATTTACCAGCCGGCTTATGATATTGGTCTGCACCGCACTTAGAATCGCCTCCTCTCGACTGTCTGCGATAATTGCCTTGATATGATGTCTTTGTTCAGATGTTGTTCTCGCCTTAGATGGCACGTACGACCCCGTCAGCCGAGCAAAGATTCCAGCTACGTATCTAAGTAACGGCACTGCGCCGCACCAATTGAAGACTTTATGAAATATAAATACAAGAGGTGCAAAAAAAGGCATTACATAATCAGCGTAATAGAAGAAAATATTTTTGGGTATCAGCTCGGTGAACACAAATAATATGGGCACAGTTATAAGTGTTGCAAATAACTCAACGGTATGAGCAGCCTTCACATTCAGCAGGTTTTTCCATAGTATATAAGTAACTATACTTGTGATAATATAGTGTGTAAGATTATTACCTATCAGCATCGAAAGAAGAAGTCCCATGCTATCGCGCATAGCTTTGCCCAGCAGCATAAATGATAACCTTTTCCTTTCGATGCCGAGCTGCAAACGAAGTCGACTGAGCCGATATACACCGGTTTCAGCTCCGGCGAAAAGGCCTGAAAGAACAACCATCAGAACTGCTATAAAAATTAATATTATTGTACTAATCATTTGTTGAGATCGGCTCAAAAGTCAATATGATAGTTTCAATTCGATGTCTTCGCATTTGCGCAACGGTAAATTTCAAATTCTTCAAGTATGCAACATCGCCAGTCTTAGGTATCCTGCCAACAAGAGCGGTCACAAGCCCGCCAACTGTGGATAAGCGAGTTTCGTCAGGCTCAACGCCAAAGGCCTCGGCCCAATCATGAATGGGTAAGCTGCCTGATAATCGATATTCGAAAGGCCCTATTTTTTCAATAGGCTCAATTTGTTCTGTAACCTCAATGGGACCTACCAGCTCCTCAGCAATGTCCTCCATTTGGACAAGACCTGCGATTCCTCCGTATTCATCTACTACTATGGCTGTGTCAATGCCGCTGTTACGGAAAAATTCCAACAAAGACTCTACTGTTTTTTGCTCCGGCACAAAGTGTACCTTCTCGATAGTATCCTGCAGTGAGACAGTAGGCTCAAGTAGAAGGCGGCGCAGGTGTACCAATCCGATTATGTTATCAACCGTACCACTATAGACGGGCAGTTTAGTTAAATTATTTTTCTGCATTATTTGGCGAGCCTGCGAGGCTGAATCTGTAATAGCACAGACAGTCATATCCACCCGTGGTTGCATAACATGGCGTACCTTAAGGAAGCCAAATTGAATTGTTTCCATTAATACTTTATTCTCATCAGCGGTAATCAATCCTCGTTTTCGCACTTGCTCGAATAAAGATTTGAATTCGCTTGTGGTCATTGGTCTGACAGTCGGCTGCGGTCCCAGAAGAAGCCGTAAAGATGGCTCCACAATAAAGAATCTGAACACAAATATAATTGGCGTAAAAAGCTGTAAGCAAAGAAACGCCGGCAGGGCGGTAGTGACACTGAAAGATTTGGAATTTGCGTAGGCAAACGATTTTGGCAATATTTCACCAAACAATACCAGGACTACAAACGCAATTAGGGCGGTAACCGAAGCAACAGTCAGTCCCATTTGCCGGCCTATTTGAACTGTAAGAACGCTGGCGAGGGAGTAAAACAGAACATTTACAACCATATTGCCGAACAACAGACAACTAAGCAATCGTTTGGGTTTATATAGGAGCCTCGCTGTTAAGTTTTGCAGTTTACGGCTGGACGTTTGCAGCAATTTAATCTGCCTGCGGGAAAGATTGAAAAAAGCAGTTTCGGCCCCTGAGAAAAAGGCAGAGCAAACCAGTAGCAATAACATCAATACAAAATGGCCGATATTTTGATAAACCTGAGCCACGGTCAGCTATCACCTAACGGTGGTTTGGGCAAGGTTATTATAAATCTGCTTCCATGCCTTATTTCAGATTCAATCGAAATACAGCCATCGTGGGTTTCTACTATCTTCTTGCAAAATGAAAGGCCGAGACCTGAACCGCAGCGTTCAGAAGGTGAGTCTTGACTTGTCTTTGTAGTAAAAAACGGCTCGAAGATTTTTTTTAAATTGGCTGGCTCAATACCACAACCAGTATCGGTTACTTCGAGGCAGGTGGCATCGTTGCTTTCCGTGGCTGTAATTGTTAGAATTCCACCTCGCGGCAGCATAGCGTCGCGAGCATTAAGAATCAAATTCATCAGGACATGCTGAATCTGAACAGGCACAGCCCATACTTTTAAATCTTCAGGGATCTGGATTTTTACTGTTATACTATCCTTTGCAAAATCTCGGCATAAACAAGTAAAAACGTCTTCAACCAAAGTAATCAATCGTACGTCTTCTTTTTTTTGCTTTTGGCCGTTCGCCATAGCCAATATACTGTCCATTACTTTGGTTGCCCGCTCACAGCCCCGAACGGTCTTATCAAGCGCCTTTTCCGCCAGAGCGCTGTCATTGCTATTCTTTAACGCAAGGTCGGCGTAATTAGCCAAAGGTGTAAGAAGGTTATTGATTTCGTGGGCTACCATATAACTGGCGGCGCCGATGTTGGCAAGTGCTTGAAGATTGGTTAGCTGAGATTGCAAATAACTGCTTTGCTCTCGTTGTTTCTCAAGGTCTCTGTGCAAAGAGCGGCGTTTTTCGATAATACTTGTCAACTGTCTGCTCCTGCTATAAAATTTATCATTTGCTTATAGTACCTGTCGCATATGATTCGAGCAGTTGTCATTGCGAGGCCTGCCTTGCAGGCCGTGGCAATCTTATTGTATCGGACACTATAGATTGCTTCGCTTCGCTCGCAATGACATCCACCAATCAAACTGCGAGAGAGTACTGATTATTATCTAAGAGAACATATTGACTTACAAGTATCTATATCGACTTTTGACATAGTTTTTCTTGAACGAGGATATGCACAATACGATATGCGCGATACGTGGTACGATAAATGAACGAGCAGCGGATTTTAGAAGAACTTTTGGCGTTGTTGGAGGCTAAAGGTGTCTCAATTCGAAGCGAACCGCTTGGCGGTAGTGGTGGGGGGCTTTGCACCGTAAAGGGTGAGAAGATTTTCTTTGTGGATACGCAGGCAGTATCGGCTGATTCAGCAGCGATTTGTGCCGAGGCGGTCTCTAAACTGTTGGATATTGATAAGCTCTATATCAGACCCGAAGTACGCCAATTTATCGAAATTCACAGCAGTATCGAAAAGGAGTAATGAAAATGGCAGCGAAAAAAGCAGCTATTATGGTTGACGAGATGTATCAGGTTCTTGAAGTCTGGTATCCATACTATCGGCTAAAAGAAGCAGGGATGGAAGTTAATTTCGTTGCTGCGGAGGCAAAAAAGGAATATCATTCTAAAGAGGGTTATCCCTGTATATCGGGGATCTCCGTCAAAGAAGCTAAGGCCTCTGACTATGATTGTATGATTGTGCCGGGCGGCTTTGCGCCTGATTTTATGCGAAGAAGCAATGAAGTGATAAAGTTTGCTAACGATATGGTAAATGCAGACAAGGTTATAGCAGCTATTTGTCACGGCGGATGGCTGTTATGCAGCACGAAGATTTTCAGAGGCAAAAAGGCCACCTGTTTTATGGCAATTAAGGATGATATTACGAATGCCGGCGCAGATTATGTGGACGATGAATGTATTGTGAACGGCAACCTGATTACATCACGCAAACCTGACGATTTGCCGGCCTTTTGCACCGCGATCTTGGAGAAATTAACAAATATTTAGCCCTCAGTTTTACTGGAATTGTTTAGCCCCCAAATTTATTTGGGGGTTATCAGGAGCATTTTTCTTATGAATCGAAAAAGAGCAGAACAAGAAAAGGACAAAACGCCAATTGTGCTTGTTGTTGACGACGATGAGCCAAGTCTTGAGCTTCTTCAGGCCTATCTTGAGGATCTAAATTGTGAGACTGTTCCGGCACGTGATGGACTGGAGGCACTGAAAATTATAGGCAATAACGCCCCCGATTTAATTTTACTGGACGTGATGATGCCTAAAATGAGCGGATTTGAAGTTTGCAAGAGAATAAAGAACGATCCTAAGTCAAGTGACATTCCTGTGATTATGGTAACCGCACTGAACGAATTCGGCGATATCGAACGAGGAATCGATTCCGGTACGGATGACTTTATTAGTAAACCCGTGAACAAGCTGGAGCTTGTAACAAGAGTTAAGACAATGCTTAAATTAAAGCATTTGAGCGATAAGCTCGAACGCACATTGGCGTATTTAAGCCAGATAGAAAGATCAACCCAGATGACAAAATAAGGTTGAGAGCCTGAAAAATATTTGTGCTATTGCTGGACAACCAACCAATTAAGAATCCGATAACTGTCTTTTAGAATTGCAACAATCCCTACATCAAACACAATCGCCACATACCCAGAACAAAGTTGACGGCCAATTGACTTATTAACCTTACGAGGATTAATCAGCCCAGCCATATTGTCGATACTTTTTGTGTCAATCATTTTCACTATTTTATTTGGCGAGTGAGGTATGGGTGGATTATTGGAAATATTTGGCAGGGCGATAACAGCCGATACGGCTGATTTAATATGGAATTGGCTAAATGGTGCCAAACTCCCGAAGGATGATAGCCTATCCGTACAACATCATCAGTTAAGCAAAATCATAGATCTGATAGGTGATATGAAGCTCGACGCCGCACAGGACCAGCTCAGATTCTATCTTTTTGAGAATCCATCATGCACACATGGCCGTATGGCGGCTGCGGCTATATGTCTGCACAAGAACAATTTGTACGAGGCAATTGAAGAGCTAAACACTGTCTATGTAAACAAGCCAAATAATACCACGGCCCTTTATGCCCTTGGGCATTGTTATGAAAGACTTGGCAAAGAATCTCAAGCTGTGGAGTTTTATCAGGACTGTTTAAAATTTAAAAGCTATCTTCGATTTCCCTGCCAGCGGCTGGCTGCTATATATTTTAAAAACGGCCAACTGGAAAAAACAATTCAGCAGTACGAGCAATTAAAAGACCAATACCCTGATGATATATCAACACTTGTAACGCTTGGACATTTATACATTGCCAATGATGAATATTCGAAAGCTATTGTAACTTTTAATACCGCGATTTTAATACATCCTGACAGCTTTCTGATCGAAGATGATAACATAGATCAGCTTATCCAGAAAGGACAGCTTCACGCAGCGCTTGAGCAGCTTGAAGATATATCAGCTCAGCAATCTGATAGGCCAGAATTGGTTGCCAAGCAAGCAGACATTCTGAGCATGTTGGGCGCTACCGGTGAGGCGGTTTCACAATATCAACAAGCGCTTCGTATTTGCCCTGATTTTTTGGATGCTACAGTAAAACTCGGAACACAATATTTGCAAATGGGAGCTGAGCATCTTGCGGCACAACAATTCAACAGAGCGGTTGAGATAAATGACAAAATAGTCGATGCGTATGTTGGTGTGGCAACGGCTCAAAAACTGGACGGTTGCGCTTCAGACGCCTTAGCTACATTATCATTGGCCGCAGCTATTCTGCCGAACAGCTCCTTTTTATTTGCTGAAACCGCTAAGTTATTACTCAAGGAGGCTCTTTCAGAAAATGTATCCTTTAATAATACGGTTGCCTCGATAGACCTTTTAAATGCTGTTATTGAAGCACATCAGCAGCAAATTAAATTTTCTGCGCAGAATCCTGATCTGTACTACAGACTCGGTGTGCTATTGATAAGCGTTGGTCGTATAAATGACGCTATTGAATCGTTTCATACCGCTTTAGAAATAAACCCAACATATGCCAGAGCCCGTACCAAGCTTTCATTATGTTTGTTGGAAGCTGGTCAAACACACGCTGCACTAAATAAACTTATAGAAACGGAATATTTTGATGGAGATACACTCGCATTACATTATAAAACAGCTCTGCTTTACTGTAACAGAATAAAGTTTGCATCGTCGCTTATTAACCTTGATCGTTATATGGTCAATAATTTTTCTGCTACTGATTCTACGGTTAACATCTCTATAGTTCTTCAGAATTTGGGCCTGTTAGATAGAGTTGCCACTATGTGGGAGAATCTTTCAGAAACTGCTAATCGTGTATATGGCGGAAATAGTTCCATTTAGAATAAGTTATTCAGGAAATAACCCAAATTACAATAATACGACAATCCATTCAAAAATAAAGACTGAATGAAACATAACATATCTTATGGGACGTTAAATATTCCACAATATCAAAGAAACGTCTCAGATTTGCAGCTATTCAGGATCTTTTGAATTCTTTTAGGGCTGTTTTTCTGGTGAATCTCCATACCAAGGTGACGCTGCCTGAGGTACAAAGACAGCTGACGCGACCTTAGCTTGCTCAAAGCTATAGTAAATCAAAGCACTCCATACTCTCAAGATCTGAACAAGACACAAATCTATTGTATCACAGAGTTCCATTCACTGTCGTCATTAGATTGATATGGGTCAAACTCAAAGAATTGCCCACAATTACGACATATTGCCCGAACTGTACCATGATCAGTTTTTGGGTCGTGTTCGGGGTCATACTCAAAAGCAGATTTGCATTTCGGACATTTTGGTTTTTCCATTTTATATCCATTCGCTTTTTTTCAGGGCTTTAATTATTGTTATTTTTTAAGAGTCCTGTTTTTACCACCCGTTACAGTTACAAGTGTCCAAAAATTTGTGTATCTCTTGTGTTTTTTTACACTTGATATCCCCTGGTACGTTATTCATATCATTTTGAGTTAAATTACTATATCTCGGTTCACGCCATTTACAATTATAGCATCCATTCTCCTCAAATTCGTCTTTTGGAACATCATCCATTTCAGTCTCTTTCGATTTTTTAGTGCTTTAATTGTTATTATTCTTGATTCTGTGGTTCGAAGTCACTGCAACTATCGTCGGCATCGTGTCTTTGTTGGTCTTTTTGACAGATTCCGTCCATTATCGTTTCTCTATTGGGGTCGCCACAATGTAAAGGATAAACGGTTGGTTTGAATGATTTACAATTCTTACATTCTTTCCTAATACCTAAAGTCCGATAATATGCTAGCCTGGACGACGCAGTGACAAAGGTTTACCGAGGATTTCGTAATGCAGAATCGCCCTTCTTAAATCATCAGTATCGGCAAAATCCAAAAAAGATTCGACAGGGATCTCTACTTTGGCTCTTTCTGCCGAAGTACCTGCGTAAATATCTTTCGGCTCTGTGACAGGTTCTATCTTAGGTTCTGGTTTTGATCGTTTCTTAATGGAAGGCTGAACTTCAGGCATCACTTTATCCAGAATTGTTTCTTCAGTAGATACGAAAGCAGGAATTAACATGGATTTCTTTCCAGTCGTCGTGGTAGAAGCAATAGGCCGAGGACCGCTAATTTTTCTACGTAGCTGTTCGACCTGTCGACGGTATTGTTTGCTTAGTCCCTGAGCAACAGTACGTTCACGGCTTGGCTGCTGAAGCGATTCTTTCTGTAAACCCATAGTAGCCTGTGGCCGCCTACGAGTTGGTCTATCAGTTAATTGTTCTTCTCGCTCTTCTTTAGCCTTTTTTGTTTTTGCCTTTATAATCCCCCCTATCGCCCAGAAAATTGCTATAATAACGACAATAAGTATGTTCATCCAGCCTTCGATGTCATTATTTCGGGCAGAAATAACCAATTGTGCTAAAAGAGCATTCATAATAAAAGCCATTATATTAGGTTATTGCTCTGTTGAAAAAAGCTCAGAATGTCATTTCGAGCGAGCCGAAGGCGAGTCGAGAAATCTGTTTTTGAGCAGGTTTCTCCACTTCGCCCCCGTGCTTTCTGCGAAAGCAGAAATGGGGGCTTCGGTCGAAACGACGGTGAGACTTTCCAACAGAGCATTAGGTTATCAGAGCTCCAGGTCATCGTTTAGAGGGTATCAGGTTAACCTTACTTTTCCCTGATATCCGTATTACCTGATATCCACGCAGTGTGGCTTGCGCCACTGCATCCTGATTTACTGATACCCTGATCCCCTGCTATCATTCTTTCTTCTTAGGTTTTGCTATGGAGTCTCTCATATCGGTATCAGCCATAATATTTTTCATTCGATAATAATCCATAACACCAAGGTTGCCCTTCTTGAAGGCCTCAGCCATAGCTAACGGCACCTTTGATTCGTTCTCAACAACCAGCGCTCGCATTTCCTGTTCGCGTGCGAATGCCATGGCCCGGCGTTTTTCCGCCTCCGCCTGTGCCCTGCGCAAATCTGCTTGGGCCTGGGCGACCTGAAGTTTGGCGCCGACATTCTCGCCCACATCCACGTCGGCAATATCAATTGATAGAATCTCAAAAGCCGTTCCTGCATCAAGTCCCTTGGATAAAACCGACTTGGAAATATCGTCAGGGTTTTCAAGAACGCTTTTGTATGTTATGGCACTGCCGATAGTGGTAACAATTCCTTCGCCCACTCGGGCGATAATTGTCTCTTGAGTTGCACCACCGATCAGTCTTTCAATATTAGCCCGGACTGTCACACGTGCTTTTGCCTTCAATTGAATACCATCCTGAGCCACGGCGTCCACAGTATCTCTGCCCTTCTGAGGATCTGGGCAGTCAATCACTTTCGGATTAACGCTCGTCTGGACCGCTTCGAGGATGTCACGCCCTGCCAGATCGATTGCCGTAGCTATCTTGAGCGTCAAATCAATGTTCGCTCTGTTGGCTGCGATTAGAGCACGCACCACATTGGGGACTCGGCCCCCGGCTAAAAAGTGGCTCTCCAAATCCTGCGTGCTTAAGGTCAGCCCTGCCTGAATCGCTGTTATTTTGCTCAGGACTATTATTCGGATATCGACCCTTCGCAGCCACATCCCGATAAGCTCGGAAAATTTTACGTCGGCCCGGGATAATTTAGCCTGCAGCCATAATCTGAAGAACTTTATGAACAACAGCAAGAATACTAAAACCGCAATTCCAAGGATGACTAAAATTGTCAGACCGACAATTCTTAGAGGATTTTCTACCGCCAGGATTACATTTGTTAAGTTATGCATCTTTTTGCCCTTTCACTAACTTTGGGTTCCCGCTTCGCGGGGGCCTTCTTCTATTACACGAACAGTTAGCTGGGTGCCCTGCACGCGGACAACCTTGACCTTTTTTCCCTTATCAACATAACCGCTTTCAGCAACGCATTCAACCCTTTGTCCGGAAAAATCGCACATTCCCACCGGTCTAAGCGGTGTCAGGACCAACCCGACCGCTCCGAGCAGCTTTTTTAACTCCTGCGTATCTGCTACAGCATCACCCTGCTCGCGCTCGGGTGGTGTAAGAGTCACGCTTTTGCCGAATCTGGTTTTGGGGAATATTTTATACGCGATTACCAAAACCGACGGTATCATTATAATCGAAATACCTATACCTATCCAGCCGGCAGTGATGCTGTAATGAAAAAATATCACTATGCCGCCGGTAAGACACACAAATGCACAAATACTTATCAGGCCGCCGCTTGGTACAAATACCTCAGCGATGATAAGCAAAGCACAGGCAAAATACAGAAAAACAGCAAAAATAAGCCACCAATCCATCGATCTATCCTTTTACTTAGTGCCTAAAGTGTAAAGTGACTAAAGTGCCTAAAATTATTTTTTGTAACTTTAGCTCACTTTAGGCACTTTAGTTCACTTTAGCTCACTTCTTTTAACTACAACTCTATTTCCGTAAATCTCGGTTATCTCAACCTTTGTTTCTTTGTCAAGAAACTCGGCTGTCGCAACCACATCTACTATCGCATCGCCGAATTTTGCTTTTCCGGTGGGTCTTAGCGTTGATATCACTTCGCCAATATCACCAACCTTTACCGCTTCAATTTTGCTTTCCGGCGGGCTTGTCATACTGACTTGCATAACACCTGTCTGCTTCGCAGCCGCCGGCACAAGTATTAGCCCGCTGAGGAACTGGAGCTTAGGCAAATATTTTGCTAACAGCAAGGCTAAAACAATAAAGCCAACGAAGCCGATTGAAAGCCCCAATACTCCGTTTAAGAATATCTGCCAATCAAACGTAGATTGCGGCCAGGGCACACTATCCGGCGGATTCTTAATAAACATACCGAATAAGCCGGTCAAGATGCATATTATTCCCAAGGTTCCGGCGATGCCGAAGCCGGGCAGCACAAAAACCTCAACCATAAGTAAGATCAGGCCCGCGATGAATAGAGCCACCTCCACCCAGTTGGCCAGGCCCGCCAAGTATTTACTGCCGATTATGATAGCAAAGCAAATAACCGCTACAAGTCCCGGCAGTCCTATGCCCGGTGTGCTTAGTTCAATGTAGATACCTAACAAGGCGATCATAACAAGCACTCCCATCACGGCTGGTGAATACACCCATCTGACCATCTCCTCAGACCATGAGGTCTCCAACACGATCGGCTCTCCGGCAAAGGTGACACCATCACGTTCAGCCAAAAAGTCAAGGGCCCCTGCCCTATCCTTAACCACTACACGGGCAATCTTGTACTGCTCGGCTTGAGAGGCAGTTAGCGTCAGCAGCTCATTATCCTTAACAACTCGCTTTTTGTTGTCTAAGTCGTATTTGTTGGGGTCTTTCGGCAAGTCGTCGGTTTCAAAGAACTCATATTCGCCGCTGTCAAGGTTCTTTACTCTATAAACCTCAATCTGCATCGTGACCATTGCCTTTAGCAACGGTTTGGGATAGCCGTTTGCCTCTGCCGCCCTTTCGAAGGTTCCGCGGACGAAGCTCTCGCTTTTCTCCCGCTCGACACCTTCTAATTTGCCGCCGAGCGCAATAGGAGCGCAATCACCAATGGTGGTATTTTCCCGCATTATAATATCATGGCAGGATACGCTTATCATCGCACCGGCTGATATTGCCTCGGTTGTTATGTATGCAACGGTGCGGGCTTTTTTGCCCGCCTCGGGCCAATTTTCGCGAAGGATGAAGTACTTGGATATATTATCAGCCGAGTCCAGGAATCCGCCGTATGTGCCTATCTCATAGATTAGATAGTCTGCACCCTGCTCAAGGGCTAACTCGGTTCGGCGTTGAATGGATTTGTACAGCCCGTCATCGATCATGTCCTTGCAGGTAATCACCGCTGCCTTTGTGGTTGGCTGCTCTGCGTCTGCTTCGCTGCTGAGGGGCAAGCTCCTAAGGGGCAAGTTCGGCTCAGCCGCTAAGATTCGACTGCCCGGCAGAAGCAAGCATAATAAAATAATCGGGACTATCCGAAGCGGCTTTTTCATATTGGAAATTATACCTTATATCGCTGACTTGGCAATACCAATCGGAAACTCGCAGAAATTTTAAGTTTACTCCCCTACTATTTCAGAGGACAGATGACAGAGCCACGAGTGTAAGCGAGTGGTTGATTATGACCTGTTTATGCAAGTTGCCGCAGAATCTTCACGCCCTGCTCGATTTTTTCATCGCTGGTGGCGTAGCTTATCCGAAAGTGCGTATCTTTTTCACTGAAGACATTGCCCGGTATTATCAGCACATTATTTTTAATTGCCTTTTCCACAAATGACGTAGCTAAACCGTTCGGAGCTTTGACAAACGCATAAAACGCCCCGGTCGGCTTTATCAGCTCAAACTTGTCCTTTAGTCCATTGTAAAGAAGGTCTCTTTTTCGCCTATAGGCATCCACATAGTCGGTAATATCATAATCCAGAGCTGCGATAGCTGCTTTTTGAAATGGCGTAGGCGCACAGACAAAGGTGTATTGCTGTATCCTGGTCATCTGTTCAATTACCTCGCGTAGCGATTCGTGTCCCGCTGCATAGCCTAAACGCCAGCCGGTCATCGCGTAAGGCTTGCTGAAGCCTCGCAGCAAAAGCGTTCTGTCGTAATATTTAGCGATACTCGTGCACATGCCGTCGTAGCAGAATTTTTCATAAATCTCATCACTTAGAATAAGCACATCCTTTTGTGCAGCTATCTCGGCCAGATTTTTAATCTCTTTTTCTGAATATACTATGCCGGTCGGATTGCACGGCGAATTGAGTATTATCATCTTGGTTTTGTTGGTTATTGCTTCGGCAATTTTCTCGACCGGCAGGTTAAAGTTTGGGTAGCTATCCACAAAGATGCACTTTCCGCCCAACATATTGATTAAGTGCTTATACATTACAAAGTAAGGGTCAGGGATGATTACTTCATCGCCGGGATTGATAAGTGCCAAAAATGCCAGCAGAAGCCCCCCACTCACGCCGCTTGTCACCAGCACGGCTGGTTTCTCCCACCTGAATTGCTCTCTCACCTGCTCAGCGATTTTTATATTGAGGGCGGTATCACCGCCTGTTTGTGAATATTTATTGAAACCTTCTCGGATGGCTTTGATTGCTTCTTCTTTCAGTTTTTCCGGCACATCGAAGTCCGGCTGACCTATCGAAAAATTAACCGGATCACGCAATTGAGCGGCAAGAGCAAAGACCTTTCTGATTCCACTTGCGTCAATTTTACTCGTCCTATCTGCAATTATGTTTTTCATATCTACCTTGTTTTATTGAAAATAATGCCGCCTGTGATAGGTCATTTCGAGCGAGCCGTTGGCGAGCCGAGAAATCCGCTTTTTAACAGATTTCTCCACTTCGCGTCCCTAAGGGACGCTTCGGTCGAAATGACGGTGAGTCCTTTCGCAATTATCTTACCGCTGATTATTAGCAAATCCAACTCGAAAATGCCAAGTTTTTTAATGTTGTGAAAAGCACAATCTGCCGACAGTTTGACAAAAAGACCAAAGACAGCATAGGATCCGGATATTAGACGGATTTTGCCATCGGAGAGAAGTTTTTTTAGACACGGATTAACACTGTTCTTTAAAAAAATCAGACACGGATTTACACAGATTTTTTTTTATAAATATCTCTGTTTTCTCTATGTACTCCTTCGATTTCGCTCAGAGCCTGCACTGAGCTTGCCGAAGGGACGGGGTCTGTGGCTAAACTTCTTGTGAGAAAATTATCAGTGGGTCGGTGGGCTAAAGCCCACCCTACCACCAGTTGAAAATGACCGGCACTACAAAGAAGAAACCGGCACCGCAGGAGTGCCGGCTAAACGTGAATATGACCGCCTCCGTCCTTCTCCGTAGTAGTTCCAGCCTTCGTAGTCCCTTAGGGAAGTAGGCACTACGAAGGATGAATGCCGGCGACTGCTAAACATCGAAAGTACCGGCACAGCAGGAGTGCCGGCTAAACTGCTGGATTTACCATTTCCACGTAAATTTTCCTTGAAATATGGCCGGTTAATCTGGTATAAATAAATAAAATAGCATAAATTTTCTGCGTTATATCTAAGTTTTATCGGTCGTTTAGCTGCTTTTTGAAGGAGGTTTATTATGTGTAAGAAAATTTCAGTTTTGGACTTAGTATTGCTGCTATTTACCATATCATCTGCTGCTCAAGCCGGTGTCCTATATTACGATGATTTCGATGGCCCGGCGGGAGATGATTTGGCTGGGACGACGCCTGATATCAGCTATAGTGATGCAAGCTGGCAGGCAGGTAGCTGGATTAATGCCGATGGCACCTATGGAGGTGGCAGCTCTGGGCAGATGTTCACAGCGGTTTTGCCGTTCACGCCGATAATTGGAGCGGCCTACGAGCTGTACGCTACAGTTGATAACCAAGGCGATTGGGTTGGCCTCGCCTTCTTGAACGCGACAGGTAATGTAGAGACCCGTCTTAACGATAACACCCCATTGTTGTGGGCGCTGACGCGTCAGAGCGGCTCTACCGCGAATGACCAGGCTTTCATTGGACCGGGGACAGGTAGCGGTCTTGGTAGTACTACAACCACCAGTGCTGCGGAACTTAAAGTCCGCGTTGAAATGAATAGTACCACAGACTGGCTGGTGAAATGGTATTTTGATGGTTCGCAGCAATTCCAACGGACTGTTAATCCCGTAGCCAGTGGTATCGAAATCAACTACGTTGCTTTCGGCTCCAATGGTATGTTTAGTGCTTGTACCGGTACTATCAGCAGCTTTAAATTGGTGGAGATACCACAGGCCTTGAAGCCAAATCCGGCGAACGCTAGTTTGGCATACAGCACAACAGTTTCTTTGCAGTGGCAGCCGGGAGTATTTGCAGCCGAAAATGATGTGTACTTTGGTGAAAGCTTCAAGGATGTCAATAATGCCACTACCAAAACAGATATGATATATAAAGGCCGACAGAATCCTAATAATTATACAGTTACCGGTCTTACTCCAGGGTTAACTTATTATTGGCGGATTGATGGGGTCGATGCTGATGGTGTTACAATAGATAGAGGCGAGGTCTGGAGCTTTTCGGTTCAGCCTTTGACCGCTTATAATCCCAGCCCATCTAACGGAGCCAAATATCTCGATACCGATATTAACCTTTCCTGGAGCCCAGGCTCAAGGGCGGAGACGCACGATGTGTACTTGGGCACCAGTTTTGATGATGTAAGCAATGCCAGCAGAGTTAATCCGCTTGGCATATTAGTTGAGCAATACCATGATGCTAATAGTTATGAGCCTGCTGCGTTGGCACTCGGTATAGACTACTTCTGGCGGATCGATGAGGTTGAAGATCCTGAAATCTGGAAAGGTGAAGTGTGGCAATTCGCAACAATGCCTTTGATACCGATTACAAACCCCAATCTTGTAGGCTGGTGGAAGCTTGATGAAGGCCAGGGTATTAGAGCGCTTGACTGGTCCGGCCAAGGCAATCACGGCACCTTGATCAATAACCCACTGTGGGCAGCAGCCGGCCAGATAGACGGTGCGCTACAATTCGACGGCGTCAATGACAGTGTGAGCTTGCCTATCGGCTCAGTTATAGAGCAGCTTTCCGACTCCACCTTTGCAGTATGGGTAAACTCTGCCAACATCGGCGCCGCTATGCCGCGCATCTTTGATTTCGGTAACGGAACAGATGCTTACATGTTTCTCTCACCAGGCAGAGGCGGAGAGGGCGGCAACTCACTGCAATTCAATATCACAACCCAGAGCGGTGCGGAGGCTCAACTAATCGCTCCATTCACACTTGCAACGGGGTGGCACCACTTGGCTATTGTGATAGATAGTGTAAGCCGCAATATTCGGCTTTATCTTGACGGTGACGTTGTTGTTTCTGAAATGACCCAAATCTTCCCAAGAGACCTCGGAAACACTACAGATAACTGGCTCGGCAGGTCTCAAGCTGGTGATTATGCATGGCTTATTGGTTTTTTGGATGATTTCCATATCTACAATCAGGCGTTGACGTCGATTGAGATTGCACGGATTATAACGGGGGATCCGACACTTGCCAGCAAGCCGAGTCCTGCAAATAGAGCAACGGTGGACATTGAACACGTTACGCCCATTAACTGGCTGCCGGGAGAGAACGCAGCGCAGCACGATGTTTACTTTGGTACTGATGCGAACGCTGTAGAAAACGCCGATATATCAGATACCACCGGTATATATCGTAGCCAACAAGACCCCAACAGTTATACTCCACTGGAAGAGCTTATACCCAACCGGACTTACTACTGGCGGATCGATGAAGTCAATACTGATGCAACAATTAGCAAAGGCATACTCTGGAGCTTTACTATATCAGATTATCTCATTGTGGATGATTTTGAGCAATATGGCGATGTCGATAACATAATATTTGATGTCTGGGCAGACTATGCCGTGAATAACACCGGCATGACTGTAGGTCACTTTGAGCCTCCGTTTGCTGAGCAAAGTATAGTTCACGGCGGCTCTCAAGCTATGTATATGCGTTACGATAATGATGGTGTCGTCAACGAGGGCACTAACTATGAACAGAGCGGAACGCTTCTTTATTCCGAAACCGAACGCCAGTGGCAGAGTCCACAGGATTGGACCAGACGCGGCGTTAATTCTCTAACGCTGTGGTTCAGAGGTATACCGGCATATGTAGGTAGTTTTACGATTGGGTCACCGATTACGATGACCGGTGCCGGTGCGGATATCTGGGAAAATTCTGACCAGTTCCACTTTGCCTACAAACGCCTCTCCGGCGTTGGAAGTATAACAGCAAAAGTGGTCAGCATGACTAATACTAACAACTCGGCCAAGGCAGGTGTTATGATTCGTGAGTCACTGGAGCCAGGTTCCACACATGCCATGGTGAATATTCAACCTATGAACGAAGTTCAGTTCCTGCGCCGTCTTGAGACAGCTCTTGAAAGCGAGGCCGACGGACAAGGTGATGTCAGCACTCCAGTCTGGGTGAGACTGACCCGCAGCGGCAACACCTTTACGGGCGAGTATTCAGTTGACGGAAATACGTGGGAGACGCTTGGTTCGGCTACGATACCTATGCTTTTGGATGTCTATATAGGCTTAATCGTGTGCAGCCACGACTCTAATGCAATGTGCACAGCCGAATTTTCCGATGTTACCACGACCGGCTCAGTTACAGGTGATTGGCAGTCGCAGGACATCGGTATAGAAAGCAACATCCCTGAGGGACTTTATGTAATGCTGCAGGATAGCACCGGTAATAGTGCAGTAGTAAGACATCCTGACGCGGAAGCAACAACCATTGGTACCTGGACGCAGTGGAATATTCCGCTGTTGGATTTTGCTGGCGTGGATATGCAGTATATCAATAAGATGGATATTGGTGTCGGCGACAGAGACAACCCACCCCCGCAGCTTTCTGCGAAAGCAGAAGCGGGGGGTGGTGCAGGAACACTCTATATTGACGATATCTGGCTAATTATCTCCCCGCCTGCGAATTAGTGGCTCGTGCTACGTAGCAAAAGCTTCTTCATAGAGTAGTATTGGCTTAAGTCTGATTATGGATGATCAATTTTCAGTGTACCAGCTCGGGGCCTATATTGGCTCATGCAATATAGGCCTCGATTGTTTCGAGTTTGCAAGCCTTCATGAAGTTTAGACTTCATCCAATACATTATTTTTCAGCTTTTTGTTTCTTTAATATTACTCCGTGTATTTATGTGTATCCATGGCTTCATAAGCGGTATAATTTCTCGCGAGCGGTTTCTTTTTTACGTTGTGTGTAAAGCAAAGAAAACGATGAGCAAAAAAGCTGTAATGACTGTATGGCTGCTCTTCAGTGTTTGCTTGTTTTTGTTCCTCTGCACCGAGCGGAGCCAAGGAGCCTGTCCCGAGCGCAGTCGAGGGGATGGCCAAACCTTTGGACAAGTCATCTCGGCGGAGCACGGAGCCGTAGCTGAAGAAGATTCTTATGCCGATTTAAGAAAAGGTTTCAAACGCCCACCGCAAAGTGCCGGGGTGCGCTGTTTCTGGTGGTGGCTCAATAGCAATGTCACCAAGGAGGCGATTAGCCGGGATTTGGAGCAGATGAAGGCCAAGGGCTTCAGCGGCGCCTTGATTTTTGACGCCGGCGGAGCGGAGCAACGCGGCAATCGCCAGGTTCCGGCAGGGCCGCTTTTTGCCAGTCCACAATGGCGGGAATTTTTTATACATGCCGTTAGAGAGGCCAATCGGCTCGGACTGGAGCTGAGCTTGAATATTACCAGCGGATGGAATCTGGGCGGGCCGATGGTGACGCCGGATATGGCAGCCAAGACCCTGACCTGGTCAGAAATACAAATCGAAGGTCCGACGTCCAAGCCACTTCAACTACCTATACCCAAACACCAGTCTGATTACTATCGTGACATCGCTGTGCTGGCTTATCCCGCCAAGGATGAGGTCTCAGGTGAACACGAACCGATTCGCGATCTGGAGAAAAAGGCGGTTTTTGATGAAATCGGCTGGGATGCGCCGGATTGCCGATTCCTCTTGGAAGATGTTCCAGCCATTGAGGGTGAAGAGGACGCATCTGTAAAAGATATTATCAATCTTACTGATAAACTCTCATCTGACGGCATATTGAATTGGCAAGTACCACCGGGCAAATGGGTAGTGCTTCGTTTTGGTTTCACCTTAGGCAGTGCCCGTGTTTCCACGTCCAGCGGCGACTGGCAGGGTCTTGTGATTGATTATATGGATTCTGAAATATTCAAGCAGTATTGGGATCAAGTGGTTGTACCAATATTAGACGAAGCTGGGCCGTTAGTCGGACAAACCCTAAAGTATTTGTGTACCGATAGCTGGGAATGTGGCGGAGCCAACTGGAGCCAGCATTTTCAGCGGGAGTTCGCCAAGCGTCGTTGTTACGACCTCACGTCGTATCTACCGGTTATCGCAGGAAAAATTATTGAAAACCGTGACGTCAGCAATCGCTTTTTAGCGGATTTCCGCAAGACCGTGGGCGATTGCATTGCAGAAAATCATTATCAATACTTTGCCGAATTGGCTCGCCAGCGCGGCATGGGGACTGCCCCTGAGTCCGGCGGGCCACATGCAGGCCCCTTTGATGGGCTTAAATGTTTAGGACGCAGTGACATAACCATGGGTGAATTCTGGGTGCCGTCGCCGCATCGACCACGTCCTTTTGAACGGTTCTACGTAAAGCAAACCTCTTCAGCAGCTCATACTTACGGCTTAAAATTCGTAGGAGCCGAGGCCTTTACCTCGATTGGACCGCATTGGAATGATGTGCTCTGGTCGTCTCACAAACCGACATTCGACCACGAGGTCTGCTCAGGCCTGAACCTGTGCTTTATTCATACTTTTACCTGCTCACCCAAAGAGATGGGACTACCAGGCCAGGAATACTTTGCCGGCACACACTTTAATCCCAATGTCACCTGGTGGGAGTATGCCGATGCCTTTCTCGACTACCTACACCGTTGCCAGTTTTTACTGAAGCAGGGTAAGTTCGTGGCCGATTGCCTATATTATCAGGGTGATCACGTCCCTAACCTGCGTCGGCTCAAAGAGGACGACCCTGCCGGCGTCTTACCGGGGTATGATTACGATGCGGTCAGCGAAGAGGTTCTGCTTGAGCAAACAACAGTTTCCGACGGCTGCATTTGCCTGGATAGCGGTATGCAGTATCGACTGTTAGTGTTGCCGGATCATAGAGTCCTGTCATTGGCTGCGTTAAAGAAAATCAAAGAGTTAGTTTATAACGGGGCGACAGTTTTAGGATACAAACCGCTTAAGACTGTCAGCTTAACAGATTATCCCCGATGCGACGAGGAATTTGCAAATCTGGCGGATCCGGTCTGGGGATTAGACAATCAGCCTACCGGAGAACACGCTTTTGGGAATGGCAAAGTTATCTGGGGCTATAAAGCCCATCAGGTGCTTTTACAGATGGGTATTAAGCCTGACTTTAAAATTCAAGCCGACGTTTTGACAGCGATCTTAGACTATATTCATTATAAAATCCAAGATGCGGATATGTATTTTGTCTGTAACCAGACAGACCAAACGCAGGACGTAACATGCACGTTCCGAATAGAGAGCCGACAGCCGGAACTGTGGAACCCACTGAATGGTGATATTTGTGAAGCTAAGGCCTTTAAGCAAACCGCCCTTCGACAGGCTCAGGGTGGTGAGCACAGTCGAACCAATGGGAGAACCGAGGTTCCCCTGCACTTTGCCCCGTACGGCTCATGGTTTGTTATCTTTCACAAACCTATTCCAGAAACTCAGCAGGGTTCGGCCACTACGAACGTACGAGAGCTGCAGCCTATCTATATCATAGAAGGTTCTTGGGACGTCAATTTTGATCCTGCCTGGGGTGGGCCGCAGTCTGTTACTTTTGACACGCTAATCAGCTGGACAAACCACTCCGATCCAAATGTCAAAAACTACTCTGGAAAAGCCACCTATAAAAAAATATTTGACTGTGCATTACAACTGAGTGACACGGATTCCTACTGGCTGGATTTGGGAGATGTCAAGGATGTTGGCATCGCCGCAGTTCAACTTAATGGCAAAGACCTTGGCGTTGTGTGGACCAAGCCTTTCCAGGTGGATATTTCAGGTGTGCTAAAAACAGGTCAAAACGAGCTGGAAATTGTTGTGGTCAATTCCTGGCGCAATCGTCTTTTAGCTGATCAGAAATTGTCTGTGGAAGAGCGTTTGACAAAAACAAATATTCAGGTCAAGCCGGACTGGCAACCACTGGATAGCGGCCTGCTTGGGCCCGTGCAGATTCTCTGTTGCGGAAGACAGAGGCCTGCCCTGAGCGCAGCCGAAGGGACAGAAGACAGACGAAGTACAACATTCGACGATTAGCCCTGCCACCCCTGGCCTGAGCGAAGTCGAACGGCTGTGGGCAGGGCTTTTACTTTTGCCACTCGTGGTGCTGGTAGATAGATGAGATTAAATGTTAAGAGCTATCCCTATCCGTCGCCGTCCTTCTCCGTAGTTCTCCTTCGTATTGATACTCCGGAGAACAGAGTTGTACTACGAAGTCCGCTAAGGGATGCCTTACGGCAGATAAATGCCGGCGACGGCTAAACGTTAATCTGGTTGAGCACCTTCCTTATTGTCTTTGCAGAAGCTCGCAAAGCCTCTAATTCTTCGTCGGCCAACTCTGCATTAATGGTCATTCCTACCCCCCTATCGCCTAGCACACACGGCACACTAAGACAAACATCCTTAATTCCATATTGGCCATCCAAAAAACTCGATACAGTCAGGATGCTGTGCTCATTTCGTAAGATTGCCTCGGTAATGCGGACAAGCGACAATCCGATTCCGTAATATGTTGAGCCTTTGTAGTCGATAATATGATAAGCGGAGCTGCGAGCCTCTTCAGCTATCCTACGGTGGTGTTCTTTATAATTACATTTTCTGCATATCCTGCAATATTGGCGCAGGGACACGCCCGCAATATGACACATACTCCAGGCGGCGAATTCGCTATCGCCGTGCTCGCCGAGAATATATGCGTGGACGTTACGGGCATCAATCCCGCAATGTCGGCTGAGCAGATATTTGAATCTTGCGCTATCCAGCACAGTACCGGAGCCTATTACACGCCGATGGTCCCAATTTAGCTCCTTTAAGGCCACATAGACAAGCGCATCGACCGGATTTGTTACCATGACCAAAACAGCGGAGTTATCGTGCTTTGCGATTTGCCTGCAAATCGTTCTGATAATCTGGGTATTATTCTGAATCAAGTCTATCCGACTCTGGCCTGGTTGCTGCTTAGCACCGGCTGTAACCACAATGACATCGGCGTCGGCGCAGTCCGAGTAGTCACCCTTTTTTATATTTACCGGCGGTATGAAAGGCGACCCGTGTGAAAGGTCAAGAACCTCCCCCTCGACGCGATTTTGGTCGATGTCTATAAGAGCAATCTCTCCAGCTACACCTCTGGGCAATAGAGCGTAGATATAGGCAGTGCCAACCGATCCCGCTCCAATCACAACAACCTTTTTTTGACGATAAGGCATAATGACCTCGCAGATATTTTTAATCTTGAAAAGGTTCTGTACCTATCAGTCGATAACTTACAAAAGCTGCATACTTACTATCAGGTGACCACGAGGGAACATTGATTGTTCCCTGTCCACCAAATAATCTGGTTAGTACTCGCGGTTTCCCTTCTGAAGTCGGCATAATTCGCAACGCTACTTCTTTGTTGGCAGGATGTCCCTCTACATCTCTGTTATAGGAAAGAAAAATAATCCATTTTCCATCGCGAGATGGATGAGCAAACCAATCGGCGTACTGCTCATCGAAAGTAATCTGCTTTTGATTCTTGCCATCTGCATCCATCCTCCAGATTCGCATCGCGCCTATGCGCTGTGAATTAAAATAGATATATCGGCCGTCGTGAGAATAATCCGGACCGTCATCTAAGCCTTCAGTATCAGTTAAACGCAATTCCTGCCTGCCGGTGACAGGTATAACGTAAATATCATAATTGCCGTTTCTTTCGGCACAATAAGCCAAAGTTTTACCGTCCGGTGACCATCCATGCCAATATGATGGTCCTGATTCGGTTATCTGCTGAGGCAAACCTCCTTCACTGGGCAGTACATAGATAAGTGATTTACCCTTGTGATGATGGCTTATCGCTATAAGCTTACCATCAGGGGAGAACCCGTGGTCATTGTTACAACGAACCGCGAATTCTGTATTTAGTTGCTTTGGTTCTCCGCCATCAACACCGATAGTATAAAGTTTTCCTTTACTGTTAAACAGCAGATACTTTCCGTCACGTGACCAGTTCGGAGCTTCGAAGTGGTTGTAAGAAGAGTAAATTACTTTTCTTACGCCTGTTTCGATATTGATGATTTCTAAACTGCTTTCCAACACTCGTTCTTTCACTCTGTAAACTCCTTTTAGCTTCATCCCCACATTTTTGAAGATGGCTTTTTCAGCGGTAGAATTATTATGCGAACAGACCGCCAGGCCTATATATACCGGGTCTGCTAAAGCGAGGCAAATAGCTCCAACAGGATGAAAAGCATTTCCATCCTTTGATACATATAGGGAAAAAACATCTCCATCACGTGTTAGTTTTAACGTAGCAGGTGCCGGTATGGGAGATTGAATTTCCTCGGTTGGTCCACCTTTTATTAAACGATACTGTAGTGATATGAGACCGTCACCATGAACAACTGCATCAACATAAGGACTGTCTGCTTCCAGGGCCTGACGTATCATCCAGCCGGCCTTGCGGTGTTCATGCATTCCCTGCCCTGCCCAGAAAATATCTGTAGTTAATTCCAAATCCCCTGGAACCTGTTTCCATACGTAATGAAAAGCATCCCTTCTGCCCCATATATTTGCACCGTCGCCTGTAATGTGATATTCGTTCAAAATTGAATCGTATTTTGTCGTTCCGGTATATTTAACCTGGCCTATGTCCGATTGCTGCTCGAAGATGCCGTATGAATTCTCACTTGAATGGCAGCCGACGGAAAATAAACAAATACAAGCTATTGCAAGACCAATTGTAAGGTTTTTACGCTTTGTTGAAAACGTCATTCCAAGTGAGGCGCAGCCGAGTCGAGGAATCTGTTTTTTAATAGATTTCTCCGCTTCGTCCCGACAAGTCGGGACTCCGGTCGAAATGACGGTAGGGCTTCTCAACAAAACAAGGTTTTTAGTTAAGTTACCGTTTTGCATAAACCATCCATCATTAATTTTGCTCTGAATTTTGTTCTCTGCGTTTTTGGAAAAACCGTTGTAGCAATTCCGCACATTCATCAGCCAGAACACCGCTCGTAACCTCCAGGCGATGGTTCAGCCGTTCATCCTGCACGATATTATAAAGACTTTTTACCGCACCTGTTTTTGGGTCGTCGCAGCCATAAACGAGCCGGTCAATTCTGGCTAAAACAAGCGCACCTGCACACATCGGGCACGGCTCTAAAGTAACATACATTGTGCAGCCGTTCAATCGCCATGTCTGCATATAGGCCGCTGCCTGGGTGAGGGCAATTATTTCCGCGTGTGCCGTGGGGTCTTTGAGCAGCTCTTTTTGGTTGTATGCCTTGCCGATGATTTGGTCTTTACAAACGATAACCGCCCCTATCGGCACATCGCCATTTTCCTCAGCGATATTGGCCTGGTCAATGGCAAGCTTCATATACTGTTCATCGTTTTTAGTAATGTTTGTCATCAAAAGTCTCTCAATAGGCTAAAAATGGTCACAAAAAATGAACAGCTATTCCAATGTTGATAGTATTCTTTGGCCTAATGGTAAAATCCTATATTGTGTTTCACTCATTCTTGCAATCGATTGATCTAATCCATCAGGAACGAAAACAACACCAGAAGGCATTTTAGTAGTAATAATTAAGCCTCTTGATTCAAGTTTAGCAAGCATGCTTATCAACTCACAAAACTTCTGATTAATATCATCTCACGGCAGATTAAGACTCTGCCAATTAAGCTCCTTTACTGCGGATTGGTCTTGTTATCTAAATAGTTTTAACACTTCCAGATCAGAAGGGTTCAATGCGTCCAAGCTATGAATTACTGCAACTTTATCTTCATAGGGATATTCGTGTTGTTGAAAAGACAGATTTGTCAGCACATCAGCATATATTTCTCTTTTTTGTTTGGATAATTCCTTGCTCACCTTTTCAACAGTAATTTCAAGTAATGAAAAAAATTGGTCCCTAGTCTTTTGGTAAACATCTTCAATGTTGCCAATCCTATCTTGAAGTGATTTGAGTTTGTTTTTTAAATTATTCATCAATTCAGTTATTCTTTCTCCAGTTTTATAATCTTCATATTCGCTCCAGGCTTTTCCTATAGATGCAAGACCGGGGACAGAAGCTGCTATTGACCTCAGCCCACCACCGACAATCGTTGATAATTTTGTTGGTTGTTCATTAGGCAATTCTTTGCTCCTTCAGAATGAGTTTTGTATGAAGGATTTTAAGACATGCGGTTCCTTGATTTTGCATTTCACATTTTAATTTTTGAATTGCTCTGCAGAAAACACTTACCGTCATTTCGACCGAAGTCCCCAGGGGACGAAGCGGAGAAATCTACTCAAAAACAGATTTCTCGACTCGCCTACTGCTCGCTCGAAATGACAACCACTACTCTTTTCTACACAGAAATGACAATTATCAACTGTTAATTTGCACTACTGTTCTACTGTTCTAATTTTCACCTGCTCTATTTTGACCGACTGAGTCGGTCAAAATACCCCCAAGGGGAGTCGAACCCCTGTCTCCAGGTTGAGAACCTGATATCCTTGGCCACTAGACGATGGGGGCAGTCTCGTATATCGTTGTTCGTCGCTCGTATCTCGTTAAAGCAAAGGCCTTGCCCTTGCTAACGCAATACGCATCACGCTTCCCGAGATACGCGAAGAATAGCGGCGGTCGGACTCGAACCGACGACCCTGGGCTTATGAATCCCATGCTCTGACCAGCTGAGCTACGCCGCCGAAAAACTTCAGGGCATCTATACAATAGCAACTTATAACGGAATTTGTCAATTGTCTTAAAACTAAAAAAATTTAGAAAAAGCAACAAGTATTGTTTAGATTTTGTCCCACATGTGATAACCCCCCAGTAAACTGGGGGGCTAAATATTTTTTGTATTTAACCCCATGATTTACTCGCCTTTGCGTAGCCGCTTCGGTGGAGCGAGGTCGCGGAGTTGAAAAAACTATCGGAAGAATTGATTATGCGTTTTTTCATGGCCTATTGTCGTCGCCGGCCCATGGCCGGGATAAACAATAGTATCATCGGGCAAATTAAACAATTTTCCCCTTATGCTTTTTAATAATCGTTCCATACTTCCATTTGGAAAATCAGTTCGGCCTATTGACTCGGCAAATAGACTATCGTCCGTAAAGACAATCCCTTCATCCTTTGAATATAGACAAATCCCACCGGGTGTATGACCTGGTGTATGAAGCACCTCCAACTTTACGCCCGCTTGCTCGATTACGCTTTTGTTATCGACAAGCATATCAGCCGGCTCGATGCTTAACGCCCCCCCTACCATAGCCGACAGATTATGCTGCGGTTGTGTTAGCATTGGGGCGTCAATCTTATGGATATAAACCTTAATATCAGGATAACGTTTACGCAATTCAGTGACAGCCGCAATATGGTCTATGTGGCCATGAGTGAGCACCACAGCAGCAGGATTTAATTGATTTTCCTCCAAAAAGCCAATTAGCTCAGCGCTACCAAGGCCTGCATCGACAATCAAGCAATCATTAGCTGAGGCATCTTCGCGGAGCACGTAGCAGTTAGTTTGATAATCGCCCAGAACTAAACGGTTGATTTTCATTCTTTAGTCCTCAAAGACCAGCTATACTAACAAATCCGCGTTCTACCTTCAATAGATGCCAAGGCTCAGTTATCTGTTGAGGGATTGACGAAATGACTTTTTCCTACAAAACTGGGGTGATTTAGGTGTTTTTCTGCTCGTGTATCATAGCATCGCCATGAGCTACTAAAGCTCCTCCTATGGCGGATTCAGTTACCATGGCAAGATAACTTTTCCTGCGGATTGCTTTGTAATAAAACCATTTCACAAAGCTACTGGCTGCAAAACCACAAAAAATTAATACCAAAGCTGTTTGTCTGCTCCAGATAATCAATCCGAGAAACAATAGTACCCTGATAAGATGTGCGAATGGTTTTTTCCCTTTTATGTACTGATTTATTATATGCGGATATCTAATCCTACTAACCATCAACACCGATACCCCCAAGGCTAAAAGCGGTAGTAGATAAATAATAACGTTCTCACAGAAGCTAAGAAGGACTTGATTGTTTTCGGCGACAAGTTCCGGTAGTATCATTTCCTGATGGAATATAACAAGGCTGACTAATACGCCGGCAGCAGCAGGTGTAGGCAGACCTATAAAACTCATGTGTGCAGTCTCATCCTCCTCATTTTCAACATTGAACCTCGCTAATCGGATAGCCGCACAGCTTATATATGCCGCTGCCGACAGCCAGATGAAACGATACAAAAAACTCTCAACAGGATGATTAAATTCGGCAAGAACAAACAACTTATTTTCTAAGACCTTTATCATTAAAAATGCCGGCGCCACACCGAAACTGATTATGTCGCAAAGGCTGTCGAGCTGTCCGCCAAAGCTGGAAGTGCTCTGACTCATTCGTGCAAGCCGTCCATCGAGCATATCGGCGATCATTGCAAGAAGAATCATATAGCCGGCTATTGCAAAATATGGCAGTGTAAACCTATGATAAGAAAACTCATGGGAGCCGGCTGCTGCGCCTTTGCCGGCAAATACAATGGCTGCGAAGCCGCATACGCCGTTGAGAATAGTAATTAGCGACGGCAGGATTGTGATATATTTCAATCGCTGTCTTCGGACTCGCCTTAATAAGCGTTCTTTGGCAGCTTGAGTCTTTAAGCTTGGCATCTTTTCTTTTCTTGTGGCTTGCCACTTATCTGTCGCCGTACCGGACTTCGACGAGCTCAGTCGAGTCGCGACGGCTAAACTGTCTTCTGTCGTCCGTCCTCCGTCTTCTGTTCTCTGTCTGCTGTCTTCTGTCTTCTCTCGTATTTTATTATTGGTGTCAGGCCGGCTTTAACCTTATTACCTATCTTGACTAAGCACTTAGGTTCCCAAACACCGGTATCAGCCTCTGGTGTTAAGGGAACATATAGCTCTGTTCTTGAGCCGAACTTTATCATCCCAAATTTTTCACCGCTGGTCAATTCATGTCCCTGGCTGGTCTTGCAAATAATTCGTCGAGCAATAGCACCGCTGATCTGGCGAACAATAAGTTTGTCTTTGGGACTGTCAATCCTGACAAAGGCAAGGTTGTTAGATTCATTAACACGGCCGGCTTGAGGATTAGCTGCATTTTTGTATTTGCCTTTTCTGTAAGAAATCTTCTCGACTTGTACATTACAGGGAGCTCGGTTAATATGAGCATTGAAAATGCTCATAAAAATCCCGATTCGCAGTGCCGCTCCGCCTATGAAACTATCATCCTCTACAGTCTCAATATCGGTTATCCGGCCATCAGCCGGTGACAATAAAAGGCTTGCATCCAATGGCGATATTCGATATGGGTCACGGAAAAACGATAAAACCAAGACTAATAGAACAGCCAATACAAGTTCTACAGAAATAACAGCCCAGGTAGGCAAAAACAAAATGCCTATGAGTAAATAGACAATCATAATCGCAAGCAAGACTACCGGGAAAACAGCTACCTGTGGCCAACCGTATCTGGTAAGTGGAATTCTCATAGGCTACTATGATAATCTATAATCAGTGGCAATCAATAAAAAAGGCCGATTACGTTTTGTATCGGCCTTTAGAAGGAGGGTAAAGGAATTTTTTGCACAACAAAAGAGGTTTTGCTACGCTTCGTTTTGGTGTGTGCATTCTATATTTATAGACGTGAAACTACACAAAAAGTTGCACGATTTTTCTAAAATTGCTCAAAATTCTATAAAAAAAGCGAATTCTGGCCAAAAACCGGCAATATTAGTTTCTCATGGCAAGCTTTTAGCCTACAGATGAAGCAATTGAGAGGAAACCAAGTCATTAGGAAATCAAGGTACGGAGCAAGGTTGGTGGATTGTCCAGCAGCAACTCAAAATTTTTTTATAGGATTGATGTTAAACTACATTTCAAAATTTAAAAAGAAAATTTGCCTTATATCGCCACGATCTAAGATGAAGGTTCCTGCTTCAGCTGTTTCATGTGCTTTATCGTTTCGTTAATCCGCCATTCGATAGATGAGAGTATCCAGAACTGGAAGTGGTTTATTCGCATCTGTAAATGTATCATATAGATAATTTTTGCAGATAGAGTTACCGTTGCCAGCTCGATCATCAAAAGACGCAATTCTTCGCCGCCGATTATTGATACTGCTACTGAGACTACAATGATAATAATAAAAATGATGTTAATGAGCTTTGTCTGGAATTTCGGCACCCCGCCGATTTTTCCTATAATAGTTCTGACCCGCTCTTTTTCCTGCTGGAAGTGCTCCAGCTCCTGTTTTAAGTCGCCTATTTCGTCCTCAGGATTTTCATGTTTCCGCTCCATAATAGCTCCTTCTGCAATAACTTTTTATTGTTTGATTGTCTCGCTCCGGCTCGGCCTCTCGGCTACGGTGTATGCACGCTTACCAGAGCGGGCCGCCGAGACGAGTATATACCCTATCGTATTGTCCGGCCTGTCTATCCTACCCGCAGAGATTAAAAAAGTTTACTATTGACGGAACCTTCAAAATCAACAAAATATACCAAACTCTAAAAAATATTTGAAATTAAAAGATAATCATATATTATTTGTCGTTCAATCTAAGAATACGCTGTAAACATTAGCAATATCCATTAGGAGAAACTTCCAATGAGAAAAGTGTCAGAAGCAAAGCGGAAAATAACCGGAACTAAGCAGGCATTAGCAACGGTTGTAGGATCTGTTACAATTAGAGCTGCGGGATACTTAGAGCGCGGCTGGGTGATCGCAAACCATAAATTGGTTTCTTTCCACGCCGCCTTTATTTCATCGGTACTTAGCGTTCCAGCGGATGTCGAAAGCAAGCTCCAGACGCTGCGTTTCATGTTCGTAAGCTGGGAGACATTTGTCTCTTTGATTATCTTGTATCTGTCCTGGCATATTGGGATAGCCATCCACGAAATGGGCCACTTTTTAACGGCCGTTAAATTAGCGGCTCTAAATAAGGATTCTCAGGAAAAAGCCGACGCCATCGTTCAAAGTGGAGCAGGTAAATTTGGATGGTACGCAAAAATGTTTTTGCTGATACCGTGGGGCAGATTCTACGGTATCAAAAAGGAAGGCGGTAACTTTGCACCTGATGCACCATACAACTTAGCCGTGGCGGCATCCGCACCGGTCTGGAGCGGATATTTGGCTCTTGTTTTCCTGCCGATTGCCGTTATCGGAATCGGTTTGGGGCTGGCTGTGGACAACAGCATCCTTATCTACATAGGTCGTTTCTTCTTGGCGCCCGGCTGTGTTGGATTACTTGACCGGCTTCTTGCAGACCCAGGCAAGCTCAAAGAGTTCCGCATGAGAGAGAAGATTGCTGCTGAGCAGGCTGCAAGAGCCACCGCTGCCGTTTCCAAAGAAAGCTGGCTTGTGCGCGTTGGTGAAGTCAAGAAAACGCTGCTTACCACCAGAATGCAGACTGTCACACTCAAAAACGGCAGTAAAGTCACCGCTCCATGGCAGTTCAGAAACTGCGCAATGGGTGGACGACACACAGAAAAGGAATATCCTGAGAGTAATATCAGTATGCAGGAGAGTATGTTCATGCCGCTATCCGCCAAAACGTACGAAGATGCACAGGAAACGACGGTTAAGTTACAATACCGTTTGAAGGAAATCATCGAGTCTGCTCCTGGCGCAAAGGTTATGGGTGTCGGTCTTGAAGGTGGTATAGCACCATACGTTGATAAAGAGCCGCAAGACCGCGTGCCGGAACAGAGAATGTGGCGAATGATGAAACAGGCTATCCTTGATTGCGAATACGTACCCGGTGTGGATGTGGCGATTGCTCTGGACCCAGCCGCCTCGGAGCTGGAGAACGCCTACCGTGAGGAAACTGGCCAGAAGGACTCGGTTGGAATGTATCGTTTCTGGCGTGACAAGAGTAAGCTTGATATGAGCCGGGATGAAATTCTCCAGCTCTATAAGCAAGCCATGGAAGATGACGTACCGGTTCTATCCATTGAGGACGGTTTCGGCGAGCTCGACCACATTGGCTGGAAGAATCTGATGACCGAGCTCAGTGACAAAATATTTATCATTGGTGACGACCTCGTCACAACAAAGGATGAGAACATTGAGGCTTGCGCCAAGAACGGAGAGATTAACGTCTCTCTAATCAAGGCCAACCAAATCGGGACGCTCTCCGAGACCGTGCTGGCGATGCTCACATCGCTCGCCTACGGCGCCGAGCTTGTTGTTTCACACCGCTCTAAATCGCCGAACGACCCGTTCGAGGCGGAAATTTCAACAGCTATGAACGCCTTGGGGATGAAGGCAGGCGGAGGAGCTAATACCGAAAGACTCCAGAAGTACGGGCGAGTCATGGAAATCATAGCATTGGCTAAATCTTCACAGCGTGAAATGACCGACAAGGAAAGAAAAGAAGTAGAAGAAAATGTCAAAGAGCTTGTTCGGATATTAACCGGCAGAGAAGACGTGAAAATTATGCCGGATACAGCCGATCTTGACATAGCGGGTTTATTGATGCGAATGCTGGCGATTGAAACCGTCAGTGGAACGGAGGAGGCAACCAATGCCGGCATCCCCTCTGCGGCAGCGACTTTGTTCTTAGGGAAAACAGGGACTATTCGCTTCAAAGGCTCAACACCATTGGGAACATCAGCCGGCGTAGATGAGGCAATCCACTACGTCGATAGTATCATTACGCCCGGTGAGCTGACTAAGAGGCACTCTGATTTGTTTGATGATGCCGGAGATGGCACATATCGTTTCAAGAAAGGCCTGGACTATGCCGCCGTCAAAGCCAAGAACGATGAGAATCTGCTGAATCGATGGAGACAGGCAAGACGCTATGACGGTAAGGGCTGCATGGAGGCGGTCAGGCACATCGAAACCGTCCTTGCCAAGGCGTTTACCGGCAGAAGGCTTGCCCAGCTTGGCAGCCTGCTCGACGTGGACAAAGAGCTGCTTCGTTTGGAGTACGACCAAGCCGTGACGGCGGGATTGATTTCCGACAGTGCTTCAATCGAGGACAAAATTCATGTGATGCAGAGAAAAGGCGTCCTGGGTATGAATGCTATTCTGTCGATGTCACTGGCTCTGGGGCGGGCAATTGCAGCCAGTCAGGGCAAGGAGCTTTGGCAGCTTATTCGGGAGATAGCCCATGAAACGATGGCTAATTTCGTAGCGGCAAACACAACCAACGGCGAGAAGTCGGATTTGGCAGCTCTCAAGGCAACGGAATTTGAGGAATTAAAAGCTAAATTCAAAAAGACTTCTCAAGAGGCAATCAAAGCAAATAAGAAGATATACGAATTGCTTAGACAACAACTGCCGGTTTATCCTGTATAAACAGAAGACAGGGGACAGAGGACAGAAAACAGAATACATTAATATATTTAGCCCCCCCAAGCCTTCGACCCGGCTCTCGTCTCGGCGAAGCACCGAGCCGTAGCCGGACAGGACAGGTTTATTTGGGGGTTATTAGCTTATGCAGAAGCAAAACGTCATTCGGACGATTTTGTTTGTCATTTTTTTTAGCGGTGGTGCCGCATCAATGGGCGGCTCTCTACTCTGTGATGATTTGACCAGATACTATCGAAACAAGCAGCTCTTAAAAACCTCAGAGCAATACTTGTCCAAACTTGAATCTCTAAATACGGACTATGATGTGCTGCTGAGCCAAGTGCAAAATGACCCAAATCTTATCAAGCGCATCGCCCCGGCTACGCTTGGCATCGAACCCGAAGATGCAAATACTATTTACCCAAAACTAACAAACGAACAATTGGCCGCTGCCAGAAAGGCTTTAGAAAAGGAATCTATTCAGTACCAAAATGAGCCTGCTGTGCCCGGCTGGCTTACTCGCTGTAGCGAACCTCGACACCGAATAATACTTTTTTTGGCCGGGGCCGGTCTTATACTTACTTCATTTGCATGTTTTGCACCAACAAATAAACCTCAAAACGAACAATAGTTATCCACTCAAGAGGCTTTTATGGGTCGTCTTGGCCGGGTGAGCCGCCTATATTAGTGCTGGCCCGCCAGTTGCCGCCATCATTCAATGAGCCATCAGGCCCACTTAGTATTGCCGAGGCCAACGGAACCAACGAATGGCCTGCTCCATCGGCTGATTGAGGCCAACCACTGTCGTCACTATACTCAAATTTGGCAATGGTTCCGTTCCAGATATCTACTAAACTTATCTTTTCACCTTCATTTGCTAATTTTCCACTGTACTCACCAGCTATTTTATTAGATACTCCTGCGCCATAACGGGACTCAAAGGCAGCTTTATTCTTGACTACTAATACAAGATCTCCACCAGCAAGACTGGTTATGTCGCTGCCTGCGAAATCAAAAAGAATACCTTCAGTGAAAGAAACATTGGTCAAATCGAGCGTTTCGTCTCTGATGTTTTTTAACTCGATGAATTCAAACTCATCGTTGTCAATATTCAGTTCACCTCTGGATGTATCCGCATTAGCGGGGTTGTACATTATCTCGGTAATGCGCAGATCATCCAGAATATTAGCCGGCAGCGGCTCGCCTGCGACAAACTGAACCGGCTCGGACCAGTGGCTCCATTTGTCGGTGTCGTCCTTCATTCGGCAGCGAACCCTATAAGTGCAGCCGGGTTGTACAACATCGGCAGGAATTCGTATAGTATTATTAAACTCTGTGAGCTCTTCGCTTTCCCAGACTGCATCGATTTCATACTTGCCTGGCCTGCTACGGTAAGTATATGTGTCAGCCGGAGGATTGTTAGGTTCTTCTGTGCTCTGTTCTATTACGGCGCCTAAAACCACATCTATCGATAAGTCACCACTGCGGTCTAACGAACTGTTTAGCACATGTACAGCTATGATATTCTCACCCTCAACAAGATAATCATAAGGCATCGGCAGCATAATTTGCTCCCACTCTGCCTCATGGTTATTGGCAAAATCGTTGTAAGCCTTAAAGCCATCTGAAACATGTAGCCGGGCTACCTCTGTACCGTTAATCCAGACAATACATCCGTCATCGACATAAACTACCAATATGAATGTTTCGATCTTGTCGATATTCGAAACGTCAAACTTGTGCCGCAGATATATCGTGGAGTAGTTATTCTGCATATCATTGAGGATGGTGTTGTCGTCGGAGTCACCGTAGCCGATGCTGGTTTGGCCTTCGTACCACGAGCTGTCATCGAAGTTCAACTCTCGCCAGGCACTAACAGGGTCAGAAGGCTCACCGGCATCACCTTTGAAGTATCTCCAATCTTGGCTCTCTGACTCCAGTGGTATGACTATGTCTTGAAAGGTCGGAGCAGGAGTAGGCACATATTGAGAGCCGGGTTCTACTTCGGCGATGCGCCACTTCAACGCAGCAAAGGTGCTATCGCCCTGCGGATCGTTAAAGGGCCCTGTCTCAAATGTCAGGTCATTTATTGGGAATCCTGCCATACCGGTATACGTAACCGTAGGCACATCAGGTATATCCGGATCAAAAGCATCACTAACAAGTGCGTGGACACCGAAGCTACCGTAAGTAACGTCGGAAAAACCTGTGGGCGAAAGAAACTTCTTGTAGTATTCGACCATTCCGGGCCAATCCTTGGTTATCAGAAACTCATTGTGTTCGTACCATAGCCCTGGAGAATTCATACGCGGGTGGTATTCCCACATGGCCTGTTCGGCTTCAACAAATGATGGTCCACCTGATGGGTTACTGATAATAGAAGCCATCTCGTCAACCAATTGCCACACCTGGTCGGCATTGAACAGCAAATCCAAAAGCTCCCGAGCGCGGTTTTTCATTTCAATTTGTGTCTGCGGGTAGTTCAAAGCCCCGTTCAAATAATTATAGCCGGCATCAACCCAATGGCTGCCCCATTCATAGGAAAGGTCCAAATCCCATGGATGAATCGACCATTTATTAGTTTCTGGATTGTGATAATAAAGGGCGTTCTGTTCAGCACGAGGATCGGAGTTGTTGATAGCTATGCTCACCGCCCTATAACTGTAATACCAGTCAAGGTTAACGTTATCCTGCCACCATGATACGTTTCGTGCGTTTTTATATTCTCGTACAAAATTCTCTACATCCGAACCATCAGCTATTTGGGTAGGTCCCTGATTGATTTTACCCTGATCATAAGGTTGCCCATCCATCTTATAGATGTTGCCGTCTGGTAACACGTGTTCGTCGATGAAAGAACCATCGGCATGCTCGAAACCAAAATATAAACCCCAGAAGTCACCATCATATTGGGTAGTCCCTGCTTCAGATGCGTCGTCAATCACACGGAAGTGAAAATACTGTGATTTGCTGGCGGGTTCACCGGCCATATTATATAAACGCAGAGCCATACATTCATTCAGTAGCATCCCGCCTGTACCGCGGTCCCAAGGTCCGTCGGGATGAGGATACTTAAACCACGGACAGCCTCCGGTGCCGACATTCATTTTATTCCATTTTTCTTTGCGTTTATTACCATAGTCGTCCTTTAGCTGGAAATAGTGTCCACGATTGAAATTGAATTTCCACTTGTTTTTGCCCCAGCGAAACGTCGAGTATTGCCCCCGGACACGATAACGGATGTGATCATAAACCTCGCCATCATAGACCAGCGTCCCATAGAAACGATAATCGGCGTTATCGTAACTGCGATTCCACTGACAGTTTTCAACATCACTTCTTCTGGATATCAGATGGTAAACAGGCAGTGAGGTTAAGACTTCTGTACTGTATTCGACAGCTTGGCCTTCAGAGCCACCTGTGCCCGGCCTGATGGCTCCCCTCCAGGCCGGTACACCGTCATAAACGAAATACGCGAAGTTCGGCTGAGGATCATCTGAGTATGGTGCAATTAAAGAACGTGATGTGTCGTCCGTAACACGAATACGATAACGTATCAGCCGACGATGTACCTGCAAAGAAGCCGGCAACTGTACGGTATAAATATCGTCGCCTGCTATTTCGTCACCGTTAAGTCCGTCATCGTGCATAGTAATACTCGACCAGTTTGCCGAATTCTCATAATCAGGATTCAAGGTGTAATTAGGAAAACTTAAGGGGATATAGCTGCCCGGATTAACAATCTGGTACAACAGTGTAACTTCCGCAACACCATCGGGATCGGTCACCTTGGCGGTAATGGTTACCACCTCGTTCGACTTGGGCTGCTTGGGCGAGTGTTTTACCTGACGGATGTGCGGAGGAATGTTTTCAGCATAAACTTCCTCATTTCTCGCCGCCGGCGTCGGATAAGCCGAACGCCAGCTACCTGCAAGGTCATTGTCAAAAGAGGGATTGACCAATTGAATAGAATGACCTGTACCAGGCCGATTTTCCGACACTGCATCGCCCACAGTCGGCCAGGGAAAGCCAAGCTGATAATCCACCTCATCAATCTTCCTACCCTCTGCATCACGCAGAACGATTCTCTCTCCATCGTTGCTCAATCTGCCGGCAAATGGTCCATAAACCAATCTACTATCAGCACCATACTTATCAATAATGGTGGTCGGCTGGTAAGCAGGATATGGGTCTTCTGTGGCGACGACATATCCCCCCGCGGGCAATATTGCGTCGTCTGGAAACTGAAATGATATGCCGTCTGAAAAGTACCAGCCGGAAATATCGACATCAGTCGTTCCAGCGTTATAAAGCTCTACAAACTCAACTAACTCTGTTTTGACATCGGGGTCATAATGAATCTCGTTGATTATTACAGACGGGATGTCTGCCTCAGCAGCAGAGGCCAACAATAAAGAGATAAACAACAGTGTTTTCATAAAACCTGACATCTTCATCTGTGTAATCCGTGTAATCTGTGGTTTTACTCGCCCGGGCAAGGCAAAGCTGCCTGCCAGTTAGCTACGTCATTGCCGTATTCCTCTGCCAGCCTGCGATGAAGTGATAAGCCTCTACCATCAGCCTCCACAGGCCATAAGTCCACGCCGTTGGGACAATCCTGCGGATGTGAGCCGTCACTGTAACTTACCCGATCCATACGAATATAAAACCAACTATCAGGACCATCCGGCTCTGCCGGCATACTAAGCTCTATCCTCTCGCCGCTATTACTTAACTGACCATCGTAAGGACCCAGTACCTCAACGCCAGCAGGCATATCACCATACGCCAAGGAAAAAGCAGCCGGCTCCTTCACCAACAACAAATATCCTCCCGCAGGTATGGTAACAGGAATATCAGAAGGAAAAATATACCCTATACCATCGGTAAACTCCCACGCCACATCTTTATCAGAATCATATAAAGTAATCGCCTCTGAGCTTATATTGTGCAGCTCGATATATTCTTCGTTCTGATTGCCGGATGAAGGGTTGTACATAATCTCGGTGATAACAATAGGGCCTACCTTTGGATAGGCATTGGCAAGGCCGGGAGTGTTCTCGCTCATTGCTACAAAATTAAAGTTATCTGTGCTGCTTTTGTAGTATCGGCCAAATGAAACACCGGTCTGCGAGGCGCCAAAATCCTCCGACTGCCGGTATCCCGTCAATTCACCATCATGCGCTGAGGTTAGATACACCGTCTCACCATCCTCACTCAAGGCAAAAGGTGTATGACAACCAGGATTACTGACGTTAACAAAATGAAGGTCCTCATAGAAAACGATATAGCCATAAGGAGCTAACAGTGTTCCATCAGCAATCTCGTATTTAGTAAGATTAGGATCACTGTCACTGATGAACCAGCCGCCGATATTGATCAGCCTGCCGGTAGTATTATACAGCTCTATCCAATCGGCAGCGAAAGCGTGGGAATGAGCCAGAACTTCGTTAATCACCACAGAACCGGGATCGGGAATATCGGTATCGTCCCAGCCGGGTGAGCCGCCGATATACGCACTGGCCCGCCAGGAATCCTTCGCAGACCAACTGTTAGGATCAGGATTGGAGGCATCTATTATGGTAAGAGAGTAACCTTGCCCATCGGTAATATTGCTCCAATTATCGTTGTAACTAAAGTCCAGTATCGTCTGTCCAATAGCATCCTCTAATTCTATCCTTTCTCCAGCATTATTCAGGCTGCCGGAATACGGGCCGGCTGTATTTACTTCTGTACCATATTGGGCAGTAAAGGTAGTTAGGTTTCTGACAACTACTATATATTGTCCTGGTTCAATATCTATATCAGGGAAGGTAAAGTTAATTCCGTCGGTGAACTTTACTAAATTCAGGTTTATGGTTTCTGTGCCGATGTTCGTCAGCTCAATGTACTCCTCATTAGGGTCGGTGCTGGGCCTGTCTTGAGCGAAGTCGAAAGGATTATACATAATCTCTGTGATACGCAGGTTCTCTGTCACCGGTCCGGCAGCAAAGGTTGCCTCGTTAAGGGCGCTCCATGTGTTATTACTTAGCACTCGTGCTTTTACATGTGTGCTCTTAGCCAATGTGACAGACCCGGTATATCCGATCCCGCTGTCTGAGATACCAGGGGCGGTTACACCAGTAATATGACAGGCTACCAATTCTGCAGAGATGAGAAAATCTGAGCTGGTCCGCGAAACATTCAGGCCATGGATTGCCAATATATTTTGGCCCTGTCGCAGAAGGCCTGTCTGGTTAGATATATCAAAAGGCTGCAGGCCTGCCGCCTCATGGTTTCCTGATGCGTATGAATTCCAGCTCGGTGTGCCACTGACCAGGGTTTTTTGTACCTCAACGCCGTTTATGTATGCAACAAATCCGTCATCATATCTAACCTTTAATATCATAAGATCAAAAGTATCGGGATCTCCGCTTACTTGGAATGGTATTCGAATATAACAACTGCCTATTCTGTTATACATCTGGCTTTCAACATCAAGCCTGATGTACTGTTCGTATCCCGAGCTTCTTTCATATCCGACGCCCCCGGTGGAACCTCTGACAGACATCCAGCCCGAGTCATCAAAGTCGCCTGCGCCCTTCCACGTATCGTCAACTTCTCCGGTTGGAACCAGTACCCGCTTTGGAGCATCCTCAGCTATAAGGACTATATCTATTACCTGCTGCGGGGGTGTCCCCGGCACACCAGGATCTGAGCCATCCAGAGTATAATAGACCGTGCCAGCACTATTGGGATTAGTCATATTCAGGATGTCACCAGCCGAAATGCGGCCACCATGCTGATAGGAACCGTTTATATTGAATATCGGTGCCTCGACGTCAATGTTGAAAAGACCATTGTCATGAAAGGCGAGCAGCATAAGTGATTCGCGTCGCGGCAGGAATTCGTCGGGAACAAACGTGTCTTGATATGGAAGGACATCTGATACTTCAGCAAAGACCTTCCACCACGTCTCCAGCAGATGCGCCTCGCTCATGATACCGCCATTGTGGTAGTGCTTGTGGATACGGTCGGCAAAGAGCTGTCTAAATTCGGGATTTGCCTTCAGCGCACGATAAAGTCGACAGATATCCCACGGCCCGCCGTTTAGCCCCTGAGGATCATAGCTGGGCATATCGTCGAAGGCATTGATACTCCAGTTGTTCCTGACGACCCAGGTTTCGGCGACGCCTTCCGCATCCCAGATGGCGAAACCGAATTTGGCGCCGTCTGTCTTTTCGCGGTAGACAGCCCAGTTGTTGTTGGGCCAATCGAAGTTGGCGATGTGAATCTCAAGAATAAGGTAGTCTATGAATTCCTGGATATTTACCATGCTGCCGACGTATTCATACGCATTGCTATCGGCAAGGTCGTGGCTCTCTGCGTAATCGAGCAGAGCGTTCCAGGCAATCCTATCACCGTCCCGTGGTATCCACTCCTGGTCAATCACATCGAAGTTGTTATCGGTGTCGAACCATTCCTGGAAGAATTCTTCGTCGAGCCGGCCACAGGGATTATAGTATCCCTTGTATTCGCCATTAATGTAAAGGTTGGCAAACGTGCCCGTAAGCTGGGCCGCCCCCATCTCCCTGAAGAGGCGCCTGACCCACTCGTCCTTGATAAACGGGCTGCAAATATCGTTATGTCCTGCTCGCAGCGCAATGCTTTTGTAACATTCGACAGGTACAAACGGGAAAAATGGATATCCCAGGCGGTTATTTCCGTAGCTGCTGCGGAAAAAGAGATTGAAGCTGAACTTATTGTTGTTGCAGAGCCAGTTGTCGCCACGTCTGTAACGCGGTCGCGTGTAGTTGCTGCCATGAACACGGATACCACAGTCAATCTGCATATCCGTATCGAGTTGCGAATCGATTATTTCGAAGGAAACAGGACGTTCGTATTCTCTTCCCCGGTGTATAGGATTGTTGTAAGCATCGGGATCGCCGCCCGAGGTCCATTCCTCGCCGGCATAATAACCCCCTACAATGGCCATGATGCCATCAGGTTCAAAGAAGGTTGTACCTTCGTCGCCGACGAGTGATATCACAGGTAATGACTTTATAATTCCTGAGGCATTAAATATATATGTATGAGTTTCTATTTTCGAGGGCTTCCAGGCGGGCTTGAACGCCACCGCTCGCAGAGATGTAGTTGAGCTAATAAAAATCGGCCTGGTATAGAATGTGCCCTGGACGACACTACGCGCAATATCGTAAGGCGAACTGCCATCAAGTGTATAGTATATTACAGCACCTTCTGTTTCGGTGGTAATCGTAACGGAAAAAGGCTCATCGTAAAAACCTCGTTGGTGGCTGAATTCCAAATCGGCTACAGCACCTAAGTATCCTGCATTATTTTCCGCGCCCGGAGTAGGTGTACCAAAGAAACGCAGAGTATCGTTGGCGTCCGGATAGCGGCCGTACGAAATGTCGGTGGTCTGCTGCCCGAAGGTGATGCTGTCAATTAAAGTACCGCCGTCGGTGTCGAACAAGCCAATTTCCTCACCACCTGCACTTAGTTTGAAGTTGGCGTGTAAACCTGTATCGGTAGTATTCTCATCAGCCCATATCAATAGGTATCGGTGTGAAGTAATGGTGGTCGCAGAGGAATTGTTGTCTGGAATCTGCCATTTGGTGGGCACAGTTAAATCATCGGTAAGGTACATACCACCTACATCAACAGCCGTGTTGCCAAAGTTGTAAATCTCAATCCAGTCGTCGTATTGGCCCTGCGAGCCCCGAATGGTGCTGCTATTCGAGGCCATCAGCTCGTTAATTACCAAGGGGATATGGCGCAAGCCATGCTGCGCATTTTGTTGGTTATCAGCCGATCTTTCGACTTGGCTCAAGACAGGTAAGGCGAAATCTGTAAAACCAGCCGGAGATACTATCATTATCATGCTAAGCAATGAAATTTCTATAAATACGAGCATTTTCTATGTTGTTTCCCACCGACGTCTTAGGCCATTAAGTGCAGTTCTTATCTCCGTGGTTTTCCCAATTTGTGAAGGCTTTTTGGAA
>Ga0315549_1000476_pt1 | contig 47544 bp, 40 predicted proteins | sample SalMarSW160200MG_FD_203101 | JGI IMG/M metagenome (GOLD analysis project Ga0315549, IMG submission 203101) | Salt marsh sediment microbial communities from the Plum Island Ecosystem LTER, Massachusetts, United States - Salt Marsh Sediment SW1601-200 ...
ACAAAGTAGTGCTTACCGCATGTATGCGAAAATTGCTTATAATTCTTAATACTATGATTAGGACCCAAACTCTATGGACTCCAAATATATCCTAAAAAAATCCTTGAAATCTAACACAGCCGCTCTGCGGCTTATAATAAATCGAATTTACTCTGTGGCTTAGTTTTTTGTTAGAGTCCTGAACCCAATGGCGAAACAGATTCTGAATTTGACCGGTGTTCCACACGGAAAGTGGCAGTTCAGGCAATACCCGGCGACTGCCCGGCGAATGCGCGACCTCGATGATTCCGACTGGCTCGACTGCACCGTACCCAATTCGATATTCATCAACCTCATCGAAGCGGGCAAAATCGACCGCGGCGACCTCGACGCCAATCCCGAAAATTACGCCTGGGTAAGTGACACACCCTGGGTTTATCGCAGAACTTTCGATGTACCCGAAGAAACCATCAACGCAGATAAAATCGAGCTTATCTGTGACGGCCTGGATACTATCGCCAGCGTATGGCTCAACGAAAAGCTGCTCGGCAGAACGGACAATATGTTCATTCAGCACCGGTTCGACGTCACCAGATACATCAAGCCCTCCGCCAATCAGCTCCTGGTCAGGTTCGACCCCGCCGTCCCTTACGCCAAAAAACTGATGGAGCGATACACTCCGTTCAGCGAAAAACTCTTTTTGAATCCGTATCGCGCTTACATCCGCAAGGCACAGTACCAGTTCGGCTGGGATTGGTGTCCCGCACTGCCCGGCTGTGGAATATGGCGCCCTGTGAGAATCGAGACTATCACAAAGGCCCGGCTGGCCAATGTGAACATAAGCACTATTCACTGTAACGAAAACACCGCCGATGTTCGTGTTGCCGTCACGCTCGAAAGAACCGCCCGGCATAAATTCCACTTCGAGCTCGATATTTACGATGCCGACGGCGCCGGCGTCAGGCACCTGAAGTTCGAGCCGCGAGGCGACAGCGGCTCAGCCGTCGTGAATATCGACAATCCTCAACTGTGGTTCCCAGCTGGATACGGCCGGCCCAATCTGTATCAGGCCCGCGTTAACCTGTTCGCCGACGGCCAAATCGTTGACACCTCCCAGTGTCATTTCGGAATCAGGACGATAAAGCTCAATCAGTCTGTGGACAGAAGTGGCCGAAGATTCGAATTCGAGATTAACGGCCGCAGAGTTTACGCAAAAGGCGCCGACTGGGTCCCTGCCACACTGTTCGCCGGCTCTTTGACCGCCGACGATTATGACCGGCTCCTTCGCTCCGCCGCCCAGGCAAATATCAACATGCTGAGGGTATGGGGCGGCGGGTACTACGAAGACGACTGCTTCTATGAACTCTGCGACAAGCTCGGCATAATGGTCTGGCAGGACTTTATGTTCGCGTGCTGTTATTACCCCGACCGCCGGTGGTTCCTTGACAAAATCGATATCGAAGCCCGCTATGTAATTGAACGGCTTTACAACCACCCGTCACTTGTCCTGTTCTGCGGCAACAACGAAATCGACTGGATTCACCATCATTCGCTAGGCGGCTCAGGTAAGCGAATGCACGGAAAGACTATCTGGCACAAGCTCCTGCCCAGAATCGTAAACGACCTCGACACAGACAGGCCTTATATCCCCACCACGCCTTTCTCTTTTTCTGAAGACCCCAACGACCCGAACAGCGGCACTATGCATAACTGGCTCGTCTGGTCGGGGCATCAGCCGCTTAATTCTTATATTACCGAATCCGCGCGCGTCCCGCGGTTCGTCGCCGAGTTCGGATTACAATCGTTGCCTTATCTCGATACCGTTAAGAGATTCTGCACTGATGAACATCTTCACCTCGCATCGGCCGCGGTGGAAAAACACAATTACCAGGTTGACGGCTGCGGCCGGCTGTACCGCTACGTCGGCGATATGTTCGGCCGTATTTGTAATCTCGAGCAGTTCATTTATCTCAGCCAGCTCGTACAGGCCCGTGCAATCAAAACTTACGTCGAATTCCTCCGCGCTAACAGCAGAAGAAACGCCGGCACCTTGTTCTGGCAGTTTAATGACTGCTGTCCTGCGATAAGCTGGTCGGCCGTCGATTATGCTGCAAAACCAAAAGCACTTTATTACTACGCGCGAAGGTTCTTTCGTCCTGTGCTTCTTGCCGTCGTCCCGGATTACGATTCGGCTGGCACCGTCCGGCCATCCAAACCATCGTCACTCGGTGTCGTTGCAGTAAACGATACCGACAAACCCGTAACGGGAGAGATTCTCGCCGAGTTGCTCGATTTGCACGGTAATGTTATCGATAAAGTTGACGTTCCGTTGGCCGTAGGCCCGTTCACCGCTTCGCAGCCCGTGCATTTGCCCAGGGCAATGACAAACCCGGACAATCCCGAACAAAACGTGCTGTATCTGAAGTTACAGACGCACGATAATACGCTGGCTGAAAACCTGTATTTCTACCTGCCGGACAAATATATTGACTGGCCTCAGCCGCTCATTACGCATGAAATGACACCTATCGGGCAGGACAAGGTACTTTTTACCTTTCGTTCGGATGTTTTTGTCAAAGACTTGCGTGTAGATGTTGCAGACGCCGCTGCGCTCAGTGACAACTTCCTCAGCCTGCTGCCGGACACACGCAAGCAAATCGAGATACAATTTGAAGGTCCATTAAAACAGCCCGACCCCCGGATTAAACTTACCTCTGTTGCCTCAGCGCTTGCAGATTAGCCCTGATATCCGCTTATCCTGTATTTGTGCGCCACAGTCGCCGACAGGCTTCTGTCACCGCTTAATTTGTTGCATCCAGTTCTGGCCGCCTTTGCCTTTAGACTTGCCTCTCTCAGAACCGGTCCGACCCGGAGTCAGGCTCGTCGACACGCTGCCTCGCGCTCGATAAGGCTGCTTTGGCTGCTTCATCTGATTGCGAATGTCGTTATAAATACTCAGCACATCCGACGACCAGAAACGTTGACGAATAGGCAGCGTTTCGACACTGCTGCCATCGTAGCTGTAATACATATTGAAATAGTTGCGAGGACGCAAACTCCTACCTCCTGTCCAGTCCTCAACCGCTGCCGTATCTACCATCACGGCTTTTGTTCTGAAGTCAACCGTCTCCGGAATCAATACGCTTGCAGCTTGCGAGCCCTGTTTTTCAATATCCTCATTAGATTCCTCCTCCGGGACGTCTAATTTGCCTATCACTTCGCCCGCCTCAACAATGTATCTCTTGCTGTACCAGTAGCCCTTCGCATATCGAAATACTTCCACAAATACACTGTTAACCGCCTCACGAATATCCGTAGCGAAGAAATAAAGCCTGCCGGGAATATCAATCGTGCCCGCTTCGGCAAAATTGCTCCATATAATAACCTTGTCTTTATAAGATTCACTGTCGCTTTTCAGCTTGCTGGTACCGGCCAGGGGATTGAAAACACCGAGCCGAACTCTGTATCTATATGTGTTGCCGGGCTCGACCGTGTCATCGTGCGACCAGAACAACAAAGGCTCTGTCATTTCTTCGAGTTGTGACCTGCTTGTGATCTGTAGCTGGTCTAACTGTGAAACCGGATCTTCGTCCGTTTCCTTCTCCTGCTCTCTGCGAAGGCGCAGCTCTTCTTTTTCTTTGTTGCGCTCTTCTCTGCTCGGCTGTTCACGTCTAACAGATTCGAGGCTTGACCCGCCGCCGCGACCGCCACTCATCCAGTTGCTGCCTCCGCCCGAGCTGCTCTGGCGATCGCTAGTTGCTGTTCGGCCGCTGTCACGACGATTGCGCCGGGCTTCTTCCAGCTTCTCTTCACGCTCCTGCTTGACCTTTTCCAATTCTTCACGACGCTCAGCTAATTTTTGTTCCTTCATCTGATAGACAAACTTCTCGTGCAGACTCGGTGGAAACCACTGCTCCTCCGCTGAGGCTATATCATAAGCAGCAGGATGTAATATATTGGACATTACTTCAAGATTATTGTACTGAAGCAGGCGAACCTTCATCCCTCCTCGAGGCAAATCTTCCACACGCTCAATCACCTTGAGAAGCGAAGTCATATTATCAATCTTCAGTCTCGATACATCCTGCCAGTCACTCCAGCCGCCGTCCGCCAGCTTACGGGACCGCTGAAGCTGAACCGCGGCACATACCGGGTTAGCCAGACAAGGGTCTCGCCACTGAGGTTTAACAGCAGGCCCGGCGAAACTTTCATTGAACGAGGTATATAATCCGGACACGTCGAGCTTGGCCTCTACCGTCACCAGGTCTAAATCATTTGGCTCAGTTTCGACATCGTTATATGTAACCAGCCCGCCGATTTCCTGCTTGGGGATATAAGCCAGAGCCCTTATCCACCCAACCGCTGCATCGCTTATCCCCGGCGCCTCAGGAACTGTGTATTGCCTGCCGTCGTCATCCTCGTCTGTTAGACGGGGGACCGCAGGCCACAGCGAAGTATCTATCTCAACAGCGTTTTCCAGTCTGGATATATAGTCGCCCAGTTTTTCCTGAGGCTCCCTGGCAGAACTTGGCTCTCCAGCCAGGCGGTATGTTAATTCCTTGGTCTCCTTCTCGATTCGCTTGTCGATGTCACCCGGTGAGTACGTACTACCCTCGTACTCCACGACGCTCGGTGACATTATTACTTCACTGAATAATAAATACAGGCATATTATACCTGCAAGGGCCAGGGCGATCTTCTCGATATGTTCTAACATAAAATTGCTGCTTCTGCTTGCCATTAGTAATTCTCCTCAACAGGTAGGTTCTTTACAGATTTCGGCTTTATCTCATCGTAGCCGGCCCGTTCGAAGATGTATTCACATAGCAACTCCACCTCAACCACTGCATCATCCCCGTAGCGATACCACTGGTGGCTGCTGCCCGCGTCGGTCATCCTGTTTGTGTTTATATTTATCGGATTAATGTTCACTTCGAGAACTGTTATTTGATTGTGTAAGAACTTCTGCTGCGCCTGGTCACCCGACCAGCCTTTGAACGTGTGCTCTTTCGCGCTGCAAAGCTCTTCCATAAACTCAAGCGCCGCCTGTGGGTCGATAATAACCGCCACCTTAAAATGAACGATGTCCATCTTCTCATTTGAGACACGTTCCGTGTGCACCGCTGTCGCATTTTCATCACTGTCTCTGACATATCTCGGAGCTCCCGGTATACCTCCTGTGCGGGAGGCAAAGCCGGTATCGTCCGAAACGAAGCTTATCTGCATCAGCCGTTTAACCGGACAGTCCATTAAGTTGTTGCACCGGCTGTTCATGGCTCCGATTGTCTTGAACACGTCCTCTATAATCCAATACCCTAACTGCCAGTACCAGCAGGCCTGTACCGATTGCCCAATAGACTGATACCTGTATACTGTATCCCTTACACCATCACCTGACGGCTTCGTTCCCCAGTACTCGTAACCGGGAATATCAAGCGGCTCGACATAGAAATTCGCCTTCCTCGCCGACTCACGGCAGAGCTCATCGACTATCATCCGCTCTGCCTTGTCCATACTCTGGACCGAATAGTCGGCCGAGATGTCTCCACTATAAGCTGAGTAACTACCTGTCGACTGCGAACCACCGGGACGAGTCTGCTGCAAGGCCTTCGCTATCTCCATCGGTGTCGGACAGCCTCTTGCACGGTAGTGCGTTATCAACTCTTCGATACTCTGCCTGTACTTCTGGCCGTATTGCTGGAAAATTAACGCCGAAGTGTCTTTCGGCTCCGGAAACAGCCCGTAACTCAATAACTCACGTTGAGTCGTCTGCTTTACAAGATTCGATATGGCATTGGCGTCCGTTTCGAGTGCGTCCTGGTATTGCTTCTCCACCCGCCACTGCCTGGAAGAAATGTCTTGAGAGCTGTAGCCCTTGATAGACCTGCCAAGTTGAATCGATTCTTTTTGGATTTTACTCTTCAGCCCGCTGCTCATGAACCTGCTCACTATGAATAATGCTGCTGCCACGACAATCAGCACAAGAGGCAGAATATATGCTGAATAATTCCTGATAAATGTTAGCTTGCCGAATACTTTTTTTATTTGCGACACATCAATTGTTATTTTTGGCATATCCATTTTACTGTTGGCCTTCTGTTTAATAATCGCCCGAACGACCGGACTGGCTTATACATCTTCACTCTCACTAATTTCCGGAGCCGGTGCTTCACGCCATCGCAGCTTAAACTTCAGAACGAACCAATGGTCGTTCACCTCATAAAGCTTTCTGCCCTGACTGTCCAGCCGGTCACGACCTAATTCATCTTTTAAAGGCACCTTGCTTATGATTTCCTTCGTCATTGGGTCAGCTAACACTCTCTGTTCTGTCACGTCATTGCCTGGTTTGACATTCTGTACTATACCGATACCGTCGGGTGTCTGGCCCTCCAGGCTTACTTGTCCGGTCTGAAGCTGAAAGTGCGAAATGTTCGTCTTGCCGTAAAGCTCGAATGGGCTGTTTACATCCGACAATGCGTTAAGGTTCATTAAACGTGTCACCATACCCCACTGTTCCTGATTGTCTCCGACACCGGCTGGGTCCAGCAGCTCGCCGATATTCTTATAAGGTGTATAACCCGTCATCACTACAACAAATCCGGGACCGCCCGGCTCTGTGCCCGTATCTCCCGCCACCTCTTCGTCGACAAAGTTTGTAGTCTCATGTTGCAGGCTCGACCCTTCTTTCTTCATATACATCCACGAGCTTCCGCCCTTACCTGGTGATGAGGACTCAGGCGCCCCCGAAGCTCCGCCGCGTCTGACTTTGACCTTTTCGAAACCGGCGTTCTTCACATCAGCCACGTAATACACAGACATACTCGTAACAAATATCTGCTCTCGCTCAATGCGGGGCGTCTGAATCAATGTTTCAATGTCTCCGCTCTCAAATGCCTCGTAAACTTCCCGCTGTTTTTTGTTGTTTTGTTCGTTCGGAACAACCGACAGCACTGTCTCGATAACATCAGGTATGACTTCACGCCCTTCGAACTGCTTATAAGCGTCTTCGATAATCTCATTTGACTTGAACTCTCGGCCCTTTTCGGCGCTCAGCTTTCGCTTTGCGTCCTCCGCATCGCGGGTAACACTGCTTATCTGTTTACGAACGTCCTGTTGTGCCTTGTATTTCGCACTGTCAAAAACCGTTCTGCCTATCCCCATGGCAACTACCGCCAGAACTGCCGCTGCCGCCATCGTGACGTATTTGGCCTTGCTGGCTAATGCCATCGAACTGGCAATCGCTCGAGGTAAAAGATTACTTTCAATCTTGCCCGCCCCGAGAGCCTGAAGACCAAGACCATATACAACAGCAAACTCGCCGACACATTGACCGAACTGGGCTGCCGATACACCTTCGCCGACACTGAGCCGCTTGAAAGCGTCGGGCTTCTCGATAGGAACCTGCAAAGTCTGACCCAGATACTTCAAAAGGCCGCGAAGTTTCGTGCCGCCGCCCAGCGCTATCACGTGCGTGACCTTGCAGTCCGGTTGACTGCTGCTGAAAAAACCAAGAGACCGCTGAATCTCCGAAGCAAAATCAGAAAACACAGGCCGCATCGCCTGGAACACCTGACGTGCGTACTTACTCATTGCCGCGGTGCGTTTGAGCTTCTCAGCCTTCTCGAAATTCAGCTTAAACACATCGGATATCGCCTTCGTAAAAGAATTGCCGCCCATCGGTACACACCGCTGCCAGACTGTGCTCTTGCTGCACACCACAAGGTCCGTTGCCTCTGTCCCGATATTAATTACTACTACCGCTTCTTTGTCCGACTTGACCAGTTCAGGCCTGTCATAGACCACATAATTATAAAGGGCCATAGGTACCATTTGTACCGCACTGACCGGAACGTCCTCGTTGCCGAAGTACTCTAACTCCTTTGTTACTACATCGTTCTTAATCGCAAAAATACCGACACGCACAGGCCCCTTGCCAGGCTCGTTCATAAGCTGCCAGTCCCACTGGACCTCGCTCATATCGAACGGTATCTGCATCCCCGCCTCCAGACGCACCACCTGAGGAATTTTCTTCTCTTCAACCGGAGGCAGATTCACGAAACGCGCAAAGCTCGTCTGAGACGGAACTGAAATTATCACGTCGTCCTTGCCGATTGCATTCTCACGCAGGAACCGCCGCAGCCCCAGCGCTATCAGCTCGTCACGCTCGGTTGCACTTACACCGCTGCCGGCCAGAATCTTACCGTACTCAATATTGCCGAATCCGAGAACCTGCACACCTTCACCAGCAGCACCGAGCCGAAGTGCTTTAAGCGAATCATTCCCCACTTCTATTGCCCATACCGTTCCACTATACGGCACCATAATTAAATCCTTCCCATCAAACGATCCATTGACTCTTTTCCACTAAATACTCGAAACTAATAACTCTGCGTACCAACCTTGCCCAAATAACTAACAACCGCTAAACTATAACAAATGTTACGTACTTTCGCCATAGACACACTCGGCTGCAAGGTCAACCAGTATGAGAGCCGGCAAATCCATACTTTGCTCACTGAGCTCGGCCTTAAACCCGCTGCGCCCGAGCAAAAACCGGATTTAACTATCATCAATACCTGCTGCGTTACAAAAAAAGCCTCGGCAAAAAGCCGTCAATACATCCAAAAAGCCAAAAAACTCAACAACGATTCAACCGTCATCGTCGTCGGCTGCCTGACCGTCGCACCCGAGCAGGAACTCAACTCTGTCGCCGGCCATGTGCACCTGATTAAGAATCGGCCCGCTATCGCTGCCGAGTTGAGCATGATTGTCCTCAATAATACCGCCCCAATAGAGCTTCAAGGCCCGACGTACACCGGCCGGACAGCCACAAATTTTATTAGACCACAAAACCACCTAAAAATCAAGGCCAAAAACCGCTCTAATCTGCCAAAATTGCCCGATTTAACGGCCTTTACAGGCCACACACGGGCCTTCCTCAAAGCTCAGGATGGCTGCGACTCTTATTGTACGTACTGTATCATACCAATTGTTCGCCCTCACGTCGAAAGTCGCACAATAGATTCCATCTGCTCCGAAGCCGAACGGCTCACAAAATCAGGCCACAAAGAAATCGTCCTGACCGGCATCTACCTCGGCGCCTTCGGCCGCTCCACTACCCGCCGGCGAAACTGGACCAATCCCGAAAACGAACGACTTGCAGAACTGCTCGACAAACTCGCCGGCACCCCAAATCTGCCCCGCCTGCGAGTAAGCTCACTCAATCCGCAGGACATAACTCCGCGACTGCTCGACGTCTTTACAATACATTCTAATATAATGCCGCACCTGCACCTTTCTTTGCAGTCCGGCTCGGATAGAGTCCTGAGGAAAATGATCCGCCAGTACACCGTCGCTGAATATCTTGAAAAAGTGAAAATGATTAAGGACCATCTGGATAATCCTGCTATAACTACCGATATCATCGTCGGCTTCCCAGACGAAACAGACCGCGACTTTGAAGATACACTCACACTTGCTGAGGAAGTTGGCTTCGCAAGAATTCACGTCTTTAGTTTTTCCGCTCGCAAAGGCACACCCGCCGAAAAGATGACGCCTAAGGTCAAACCGCCTATGATAAAGCAGCGTGCTAAGATTCTTCAGACCCTCGCCGACCAATTAGCCTGTCGGTACCGGGAAAAATTTATAGGCCGAACTGAGCGTGTTTTGATTGAATCGGTGAAAAACAGCTTCGCCGCAGGCCATGCCGAACGATACTTCGAAGTAAAAATCAAAGACCCCTCTCGTTCACTTCACAGAAACGATGTCGCCACAGTGACCCTGTCTGAAAACACCCAAACCGGCCTGTTCGCACACGCCATCTTCGTTTAATTTGCTCGATGCATCAGGTCTTACCGGTATCGTCGTCGGACCGAAGCGCGGCTCCTGCCGCCGCTGAACCGCTTGCTGTGTGTGCGAGGCGCGAATTTGGGTTTATTTGAAGCTTGGCTTTGCGTCGAATCGGGTTTGGCGTACGCAAAGTCTTTGCATCTCTCGTGCGCGAATTTACGTCCTATGAATTTCTCAATATTATGCAGGTACTTTTGTTCGTCCCGCGAAACAAAGGTTATCGCGTCACCTGTCGCCGCGGCCCGGCCCGTACGGCCGATGCGATGAATGTAGTCTTCCGCGAATACAGGCACGTCGAAATTGATGACGTGCGAGATACCCTCGACGTTAATTCCGCGGGCCGCGACATCGGTTGCGACCATAACACGGTATCTGCCGCTTTTGAAGCTGTCCATCGCGCGCTGACGCTGATTCTGGTTGCGGCCCGAGTGGATTGCCACCGATACAACACCGGCACGCTCAAGGTGCCGATTAATCTTATCCGCGCCGTGCTTGGTGCGCGAAAAGACCAGGATGCTGGACAGCTCCATGTTCTGTAGCAGGTGCAAAAGAAGGCCTATCTTCTGCTCCCTCTCGACCGGATATATGTGCTGCGTAATTGTCTCGATGGGGTTTCGCGGCCGGCCAATCTGTATCATTACAGGCGACTTCTGCACGCCCTCGGCCAGTGCGCTTATTTCAGGAGTTACAGTAGCTGAAAAGAGCATCGTCTGGCGATTCGTGGGCAGAACGGCAATGATTTTTCGCACGTCCTTAATAAAGCCCATATCGAACATTCGGTCGGCCTCGTCTAAAACCAGTATCTCAATGTGCCTCAGGTTGATGGTCCGACGCTGCATATGGTCAAGCAGTCGTCCCGGCGTTGCAACAACAATGTCAACACCGTTGCGAAGCGCGTTAAGCTGCCCCTTGATATTCACTCCGCCATAGACCGCCAGCGTCCGCAATTTCAAAAATCTACCATAGGTGCCTATGGACTTCTCGATTTGCACTGCCAGCTCTCGTGTCGGCGTCAGGATAAGCGAGCGGATGACTCGCCGTTTCGATGGGTGCTCGTGCCCCAGCCGGTTCAAAATGGGCAGGACAAAGGCGGCCGTCTTGCCCGTGCCCGTCTGAGCGCAGCCGATAATATCTTTGCCCGCTATTGCCGCCGGTATCGCCTGAGTTTGAACTTCGGTCGGAGCCGTGTACCCCGCGGCCAGAATCCCCTGCACTAAAGGGTCGGAAAGACCAAATGTCTTAAATGGCATCGCATAATCCTAAAATCAAACTTCCCGGTTATACTCCCTCCGTGCCTGTTCTCCTAAAGAATACCGCCCCCGTCCTGAAAATTTAATCTCCTTGCTGCGGCGTCTCGTCCCACCAAAATTTAAAGACGGCGAACGCCGTGGGGGCGTCTTGGGTATAAATAGCTCTTGCCAGCCAATAAACTTATACTAAAATCAGGGCATTAATCAGGAAACTATAGAATAAGGCGTAGTCAGGAAAGGAAAACGTATGGCCAAGAGTCGTGATGTTAGAAAAGGTGAAAAAAAGAAAGCGCAAAAAACGCTGAAAGAAAAAAGACTTGAGAAAAAAGCCAAAAAAGCAAACAGATAGACACACCGATTAAACCGCAGTCCTGTCTGCTCCCGCACTTCGTAGGCAGGAGTGCCCTGGGTATTATATTCAGCCCCACGTTTCACGCGGGGTTTTGCTCTTCCTTCGTAATGCCACGTACATAAGGGCGTGGTATTTTACTTAATCGGTGGATTTATCCGTTGCAGGCGGGTAAGCTCCAACAAACCGCTCATCGGTTGTCAGACCAAGCAGCTTGCTCACTTCAGATGGAATCTCAGTTGCCGCTCTCGAACCGGCAAAGACCTCAAGCAACTTGTAATCGTCCTGTTCGGCATTCTTGAATAAAGGACCTTTATATTCGGCGAAATACTTACTGTTAGCTGCGAATTCCGAATGCAGTGTGTGCAAAGCCTCCGGCGATTTAAATTCAACCTGGCAATCACCATCCTGTGCCGGACTCCACAAAATCAATGGTTCGTCCGTCTTCGAGCACCGCACATACACGTTATAATCCATCTGTTTGACCTGCGGCTTATTAAGTTGTTCACATAGGGAATCTGTCTGTGAGAAAGCCAGCAGCGGCCTGTTGAAGTTTTCTTCCCCCGTCAGCAGGTTATTTACAAACACGTGCCCGTCACGCTCATCGACGTCAGGTCCCGTAGCGGGATGCCAGCCGAAGTGGTCGCCGACAGCACTTCTTGGAGTACGCATGATGCATACGGTACTGTTTACTAAAGTGTTTTGGTACATTTGAACGTCCGAGCTGTTAATTATGTAAATGCCGTGGTCGCAATTAATGAATGAATTTCCCGCGCAAATCGCTCCCTTCGAGATTTCAAAGAAGAACCCGTTCTGGCTCGGCCAGAACCGACGGTAGTTAAAATAATCCGACGTTTTGCCGACCGCCTCGACCCAGTTATCGATGAATACACCGTCAACGTTACCGACGTCATACCAGATGCCGTTCGAATTGGGAAGGTCGGTGACCTTATTGTCCCTGCACGTGACGCGGTAGCATTGATTAAAGATTTTCACCGCCGCCGGAAAGTAACCGTCGATGTCCTCGATGTTGTTCCGCCTGAAGATGTTCTTCTCCAACAGGACGTCGGACGAAGCTATGATGTAAAGCCCTTCGGTGCTGGTATCGCTAATAAGGCAGTGTCGAAACGTCATATTATCACCTTTGAAATATCCCGCCACGCGCGAGCAGAAGCTGATTGTGCAGTTCTCGAAAGTCGACCCCACCACGTCTTTGCCGTGCTCCGATTCAGGGCTCGGACCCTCCGGGTACTTGCCTTCGATTTCAATCGCCCGGAACGCGTACTGCGTGAAAGTGATTCCGCGAATTGTCGGCCCTTTGCCGTCCGACTTCTTACCGTGACATTCCCCGGTTATACGCACAAGGGCGTTGTCGAACGCCGTGATTTCAACTAACTTGTCAGTCGGGTCAACGCCTATGTAAACCTCTTTCGCGTCGTAGTCGATGTAAAACGAATTTTCATCGACCTCGTTTGTCGCTCCCGCCGATTGCAGAAACTTATCATCCACGAAAACCATATCATTATTAAAACGGTGCAGCGGCGTTCTTCCTCTGTTCCGCCACCAGTCAGCAGGTTTCTCAGGAAATAAACGGCTCCACGATGTCTTCCATAATCCTTCGCCCGGACTGACCCACTTCTTTGCTACATAGGTCCCCTTCAATACAGGCTGTTCGTCCTTGTAAGGCTGTATCGTAATTTGCTGGTTCAGTCTCAGGCCACCCGTGCGATACACCCCGCCCCGCAGCACGATTGCATCGCCGGTCACTACCCGCTCGATAGCCGCCTCGATTGTCGTCGGCTCTTCGAGCTTTTCACCCGCCGCCTCTGCCTTGCCGTCCGGCGCTGCGTAATAAATCTTGCCCGTAACCCTCGGCAAATCGTAACTTTGCTGAATCGGCCCGTAAGGCCCACCCGAAGGCTGAGCCGCCGCGGGTACGGACAAATAAATCATAAAGGCTGCAAAACAAATAATAAGAATCAGCCGCTTTAATCCCCTTGTATGCATACTATCCGACTTCATTTGGTATTCCTTCAAAGCTAAGGTTAATAAAGAATAAAAGCACCTAAACCCGCCAGTTAAATAAAGCGGATGATATTATAACTCAGATGGACCAATTACACAATTTATAATATGGAATCACCATTCTTATTGTGCATGGCGGTCATAAAAACCATTATCACCGCCGGTAACGTCAGAGGACAAATTGCCTACATAAATGTTCATCACAATATACTTTTCAAGAAAGAGCTAAATTCATTTTTTCCCCTGGTCAAACAATTAGGATGGTGTCCATAGATTAGCAGTCTAAATCAAGCCAATCAATAGCGCAGTAATGGTTCAAATCGACTGCCAATACAAGTCAAATTCCTTCCAGCCAGTCCTGGGCAAGTATCGCCAAGTCAAAAAGATTTGTTTCACAGTCCTTGTTGATATCCGAAGGCAGACGCGTTAGAAATAATTGAGATTTTGCTATTGGAGCAACTTATCCGTAAATATCTTAAGGTCATTGCCGTCAACTGCACCGCTAAAGTCAAGGTCTGTACCCTCGCAGTCGTTTGAAGCACCACAGTTTGTTTGCAACCACTGGTTAGCAAAAAAAGAATAATCTGCAAAATCAACTTCAGACGAGCCGATAAAATCAACAAGCGACCAAACGTGTTTTGGATAATCTACATTCTCGTCTATAGTCCAGATGTCATCAGTCCCGTTTTCGGTCTCATCTACAAAATCCCAGCCGGCGGAAGTAAAAGTAGATAGTGTTTTCATTTCAACTGTACTCTTGCCCGTTCCGCCTTGGCTGGTCGTTTGACCGGTGGTCTCTATATCCCAAAAGCAGGCCGTTACTGCACCACCATAACAAGCACATACCAACCCGCCGACATCCTGACTGATGAGCAAACCAGTCGCATAGCATCTGGTTATCGTACCAAGATGATTATACCCCACCAGCCCGCCGGCAATAACTTCTCCGTTGACCAAACCGGTCGCATAGCAGTCGGTTAGTGTACCTTGATTATTACCCGCCAAACCGCCGACAAGCTGCAAACCGCTGACCGAACCGGTCGCGTAACAGGCCGTTACCGTACCATCATCATCATTCCACCCCACCAGCCCGCCGATACTTTCGAGACCTCCGTTGACCGAACAGGTCGCATAGCAGCCGGCTAATGTACCATAATTCCGCCCCACAAGCCCGCCCATGACGAAACTAACTCCGGTAACCGAACCGACCGCATGGCAGCCGTCTAACGTACCATAATTCCTCCCCACCAGCCCGCCAACACAGCCAAGACTAATTACATTAACATCCTCGACGCCTAAATCGTGGATTTGGCCGTTGGAATCTACACATCCAAACAAGCCGATGTAATAATCGCCCGGTTGATCGATGAGGACATTAGTGATTATATTATCATTGCCGTCAAATACACCAGTAAATTGTGTAGTGCTGTCTCCAACCGGCGTCACAGTTACCCCCGCCAGATTGATATCCGCCGTCAGAATGAAGGAGCTGCTCCAGTCATTTGGGCTGGCCATCAATTCCTGCCAGTCCTCGACACTACCGATTTGATGAGGATTTTCTGCCGTACCCTCGCCGTCGCCGTCATCGGCCGAAGGATAGCCGCTAAAACTTGGATAATCTACATGCTCGTTTATAATCCAGATGTCATCAGTCCCGTTTTCGGTTTCATTTACAAAATCCCACCCGGCGGAAATAAAGGTAGAAAGTGTTTTCATTTCAACGGTGGTCTTGCCCGTCCCGCAGCCTTGGCTGCTGGTCGTTTGACCGGTGGTTTCTATATCCCAAAAGCAGTCAGTTATTGTGCCCATATAAATAAATCCCACAAGTCCGCCGACAAGATCCTCTCCGGTCACCGAACCGGCCGCATAGCAGTTGGTCAGTGTAACATCAACGTCTCCTCCCATTAATCCCACAAGTCCGCCGACATTATGCTCTCCGTTGACCGAACCGGTCGCATAACAGTCGGCTACTGTACCAGAACCATAATTCATACCCGCCAGCCCGCCGACAAAGCCCTCTCCGGTAACCGAACCGGTCGCATAGCAGGTCGTTAGCGTGCCACTATAATTCCATCCCACCAGCCCGCCGACTTCGTCAATTCCACTGACCGAACCAGTCGCATAACAATCAGTTAACTCGCCACCATTATTATTATACCCTACCAGCCCGCCGACATCGTCCTCTCCGGTAACCGAACAGGTCGCATAACAGCCGATTATGTAACCACCATCATTAATATATTCATTCCAATTACATCCGTTACTCCCGACCAGCCCACCGACAAAGAAGTTGCTCGTTCCAGTAACCGAACCGGTCGTATAGCAGCCTATTAGCGTACCATCATTAAACCCCACCAGCCCGCCAACCAAAGCACAACCAGTCATATTGACATCCTCGACGCCTAAATCGTGGATTTGGCCGCTGGAGCCGACATAGCCGAACAAACCGATGCAATTGCTGACTGGTTGATTGACCAAGGCATTGTTGATTACATTATCGTTGCCGTCAAAGACACCAGTAAACTGTGTAGTGCTGTCTCCAACCGGCGTTAGGGTTACCCCCGCCAGATTAATATCCTCCGTCAGGAAGAAAGAGCTGCTCCAGTCATTAGGGCTGGCCATCAACTCCTGCCAGTCCTCGACACTGCTGATTTGATAAGGATTTTCTGCCGTACCATCGCCGTCGCCGGAATAGGCCAAAAGATTGCTGCTAAAACAAAGAACCGACGTAAGAATTGCCGATATAAGCACTCTCTTAATCATCATCTTGCCCTCCAGTATTGAAATTTATTCACTTAAACTGATATCTCCCATATTAGTCCGCCGCAGGCGGATTAAACGCATAGCTACGCAACCAAGCCTTTCAATGCCACAATAATACCCAAATCTTCCTCGAATTACAACAATCCGAAGTCTTTTTTGCGAGATTTGTTCCCAAATCCGCTAAAAAACAAAAATATGCCCTAATAACAATAAAACCGGACAAGATAATAAATTTCGCCATGGCAAATTTGGCCTCAAAAATCAAGATACACTTTTCCTGCCGCCGAAGCATATTTGCGCCATCTGCTTCCTTGCATTCTTGCCAGGCCATCCGGCAGTCGTGGCGGATTTTTCTTGACCGGGCCGAACGGGCGGTATAATAGCAGCTGTATTCGTGCTAAACCGAATGTTTATTATTGGTATCAGGGAGAATGACTATGGAACAAAAAGGATTTTTCGGCAAGCTTTTCGACCTTTCATTCAGTGAGTTCATCACCATCAGTATTATTAAAGTCCTGTATGTAATAGCCATCATCGGCTCGGCAATAGGGGCGGTGGTACTGCTAATCGGCGGCTTTACCAAAGGCGTCGGTGCAGCGATAGTGGGTATTATCCTGGCGCCGCTGGTGTTCCTTCTGTACGTTCTTATGGCCCGTGTTTGGATGGAGCTTATAATAGTGCTATTCAAGATTGCCGATAACACCGGCAAAATGGCCGGACAAAAACTGCCCGGGCAGGAGTAAAACCTCCGTACAGGTCGGCTTGCAAAAGGATAGTCGCCGGGCTATGATAGGCCCAATGTCGGCAAAGAAGGATAAAAAAGCTGAAAGCAAGGGCCCGGCGGCAGTTAATAAGAAGGCTTATCACAACTTCGAGCTTGTAGAGAAAATCGAGGCGGGGTTGGTGCTCGTCGGCTCGGAGGTTAAGTCACTGCGTGCCGGAGCGGCGGACCTTAACGGCTCATACGCGAGGATAATCAACGATGAATGTTTTCTGCTGGGCGCCACTATAGCCCAGTATGAGCAGGCGGGTGAGCGAAATCATGAGCCGCTCAGGAAGAGAAAGCTGCTGCTGCACAGGCGCGAAATCCTGAAGATACGCACCAAACTCGAACAGCGAGGCTTTACACTGGTGCCGCTGAAGATATATTTTAACAGCCGCGGGCTGGCCAAGGTCGAACTTGCTTTGGCTTGCGGCAAAAGGCAATACGACAAGAGAAGGTCAATTGCACAGCGGCAGCAAAAAAAAGACATCGACAGGCAGATGAAAAGGTATCGAAAGCGAAATTAAAAAGCCGAAGGAGGTTTACAATGGCTGAAGAAAAAGGCAAAGACGAAAAGAAAATCATCATCGACGAGGACTGGAAACAAGAGACAAAGAAAGAAAAAGACGTACTGGCCGCCAAGGAAGAGCAGGAGAAAGAAGAAGAGGAACAAACACAGCGCCGCGGGCCTCTTCCCAAGGGTGATCTGGCTGCGCTGATTAGTATGCTCACAACCCAGGCCTTTTTCTCAATGGGTGCATTCAAGATAGAAGGACAGGAACAGCGCGAGCCGGACCTCGAACTTGCCCGATACAATATCGATATGCTTGAGACCCTCGAAGAAAAGACCAAAGGCAACCTGACCGAGCAGGAGCAAAAGGTATTGAATGAGACGCTTAACCAGGTCCGTATGGCCTATGTGAAACTGTCAGGATGAAACAGACGTGGCGAATATTCTCGATGAGATAATTGAACATAAAAGGACAGAAGTTGCCGAGCGCAAAAAGCACACGAGCATCGAGCAGCTCGAAGAGCAAATCAGCTCGATGCCTCGGTGCCGCAATTTTTATAAGGCCGTCACCAAACCAAACATCCGCGGCATTAACGTCATTGCCGAAGTGAAAAAGGCGTCGCCTTCGGCAGGGATTATCTGTGAGCAATTCGACCCGGTCGAAATCGCAAAGACCTACCAAACCTGCGGTGCCGATGCCATTAGTTGTCTTACCGATGAAAGATATTTTCAGGGTAAACTTGAGTACCTCAGCCAAATCAAGGCGGCAGTCAGCCTGCCGGTACTGCAAAAGGATTTTATCATCGATGAGTGGCAGGTGTACGAATCACGGGCAGCCGGCGCAGATGCGATACTGCTCATCGCTGATGTGCTCAGGACCGCTGAAATATCCGACCTCATGATTCTCGCTTCCGAACTGACGCTGACCGTACTGCTGGAGGTGCACGGCGCGGACAGACTGCTCGAAGTTCGTTCCTTTATCGGGTTTCCAAAAGCCGGCTACAGCGTCCTCGGTATCAATAACCGCGACCTGACCACGATGAAAGTGGATATTAACACAACAGGCAGATTGTCGGCGCTTCTGGATAATACCAATGTGCTTGTCGCCGAGAGCGGAATAAAGAGCAGAGCCGACGTTGAAAAACTCATTTCGTTCGGCGCACGGGCGTGCCTAATCGGCCAGAGTCTCTGCCAAAGCGGTGATCCCGATTCCATCGGGACAAAGTTTAAACAGCTTTTCGGTTAAGCCAATGACGCACTATCTGATTCTTGTGGCAATCGGTATATCAATGGGGCTGTTCGGCGGACTGTTGGGTATCGGCGGCTCGGTCGTAATGATTCCTGCCTTGGTCCTTGCCTTCGGTGAAAATCAGCATTTGTACCAGGCCTCGGCGATGATATGTAATTTCTTCGTGGCTGCGGCTGCGACTGTCGCCCACAAAAGAGAAGAAATACTCGTCGGCTCTGTAGTTAAATACATGGTTCCCGCCTCGGTATTAGGGTCGATTGGCGGTGTGTTTCTGAGTAATGCGCCGTTCTTCTCGCACGGTAAAAGTTATGTGCTGGCGCACATATTCGGCCTGTTTTTAATTTATGTGATTTATCATAATGCCGTTCGGCTGTACCGCGACTATAGGCCAAAGCCTGAATATGCCCGCGGCGAAATTAATCCCGATGCAATCGGGACGGCTGCGCTGAGTATAATAATCGGATTTGTAACAGGTATAGCGGGCGGATTACTCGGTCTTGGCGGCGGGACGGTCTGTATTCCGCTGCAGCAGGTTCTTTTGAAGATGCCGCTAAAAAAAGCGATTGCCAATTCGGCGGCTACGATAATTCTGATTGCACTGGTCGGTTCGATTCTGAAAAACGCCACGTTGTATCAGCACAATATAGCTGTAACCGAATCAATAAGGATAGCCGCGATTGTCATTCCGTCGGCTGCGATTGCAGGCTTTGCCGGTGCGAGATTGATGCATGTCCTTCCCAAAAGATATGTGCGGATGGCTTTTATCGCCCTGCTGGTCCTGGCAAGCTATAAAATGCTCACAGTTTAATTAGTTTAGCCTCCGTCAAGCTCGAATACATCTTCAATTTTTACATTGAAAGTCTTTGCTATTTTAAGAGCAAGCGGCAGTGAAGGCGAATATTTTCCCTGCTCGATTGCAATAATCGTCTGGCGCGTGACGCCGACCTTATCGGCGAGGTCCTGCTGCGTTATCTGGCCGTTCTCAAATCTCAATCGACGAACACAGTTGCTAAGTTCATTTTCAGGCATTGCTTTTCCCGAACAAATACAAAATTAAAACCGCCGCCGAATAGACCATCGCAGCAGCGATAGATATGACGAATAAAATCAACGTCAAAAGCCATACGCCTATACTACCTTGGATTCCTACAATAACCCTTAAAGTAACAAGCATCGCGGCCAGCGATATCATGACCGAAACGAATGACGCGAATAACGCTTTGAGTTTGATTAATTTATCGCGCTCGTCGGTAATAACTTCACGCAGACTCTGCTTTCGCAAAACGTATAACAGGCCCGGCACGCTCGTAATTGCTATAGTTGCTAACATAAAGTATGTGATGTAAACGATGTCCTTTTTGAATATCAGCCTGGCTGCAAGAATTAACACTACAAAGACCAATGTCACCGTGAAAAATATAAGACTGCACAGTGCCTCTCTCTGTGTTCTATTCATTTCGATTTCCTCCGCGGCCGTAACCGACGAGAATCGTCAACGAATAGAAGAAATACTGCGCTAAAAATAGCAGCAATGCAAATCACACACCACCATGCCATTTTCTGTGTTCTGTTCATAATTATTACCCCTGACTGTGTACCAGGTCTTCCGATATTGCTTCCTAATCTTCCATAAAATCCAATATCTCGTATCGTGCCCAAATGTATAGTTTGCTTTACATTTTGTCAAGTACTTTTTACATTTTTTTGAGGATTTTTTCTTGCTTTGTTAGAAAATTCAGGTGCTCTGTCAGGAAGATTGTGTCGTAACTGCTTTATTAATTTAGAGATATAAAAAAGTTGTAAAAATACAAAACTTTTTTATGGGTAAGGTGCCTATTCCGTGAGGAGTACGAGGCAAGCCTCTTGCAGGGACAATTTCGTACAGGCGCAGACCTACGACTGACTATTTTATTTTGATTGAGCCGAAGCTGGTCTCAAGCTTCAATCGACCATTGCCCGTTCCGACTGTCCCACTGACCCTGTCCTTGCTGATTTCGCCGCTGATGGTGACGGGCAGGAGCGTCTCAATCGAGCCGAAGCTGGTCTTCGCGTCAACCGTGCCGCTGAAATTTGAAGGAGTCTTAAATTTGATGCTTCCGTAGGACGTGGAAACATCGGCCTGTGGTTCAGAGTCGGTCTGGTCGGAACATTCGATATCCACGCTTCCGAAGCTCGAATGCGCTTTGATTTCGGTACTGGTAAGGTCTCTGCAGTTAATGGTGCCGTAGGACGTCTTCAGGTCAACCGGTGCGGTAACATCACGGCAGGTTATCGAAGAAAAACTGGTATGGGCCCTGACGAGACCGGATTCGATATTCTCACAATTTATCGAACCATAGGACGTCTTCAAATCGACTTCGCCTGTGACATTCGAGCAGTTTACTGAGGCAAAGCTTGTGTCAGCTTTGACATTTGCTTCGATATCAGAAATTGTCACGCTTCCGAAGGAGCTTCGAACTTCTGCTGCGACGGATTTCGGCATTGCAATATCGAAACTGACTCCTACCGAGCGATTGTTTTTAAGATGCGGATGTTCGACAAAAATTTTCAGGGTCGCGCCGTCGGGCTCTATCACGATTTTAGTCTGCTCGGCGATTTGTATTGCCTCTTCTTCCGACGGGGCTCGGGCTGTAAGTTTGGCCTCTACTCGACAATCATCGGTTTCAGCGCCGGTAACGGTAACCGACCCGAAAAGCGTGTCAACATCAATGGCTTCAATGCCCTGGGCCGGTATGGTATGTTCTTCGGTCCTCTCGAATTTTTCGCTGCCCATCGAGCAGCCGCCGATGTTAATATCGCAGCCGATTACAATTAGTGTTGCCAGGGCCAGGAACAGATTCAGGACGGCTGTTTTTGCGTTTGCTTTTTTCATTTCTTCGCTCCAACCGAATTGCTTGGTTTCCGGCTTATAATTATATAGACGTACAGGAGCCGGTAAACATTACATTTTTTCGGATATTTTTCTGTGCAAATCAAAGCATAAGCAGGCTGACTGCCATAATTGCCATTCCGATGACGATACCGCCGATGACGAGGTGGCCGTGGCCGTAGCGATGCGCGACCGGCAGCAGCTCATCGAGTGAAATGTAAATCATAATTCCGGCGATGAAGGAAAGTATTCCACCCAGCAGGGCCGGGGACAGAAACGGTGCGAGAATCAGATAGCCGATTATTGCGCCGACCGGTTCTGAGACGCCCGACAGGAACGAATACACAAAGGCCTTGTTCTTGCTTCCGGTGGCATAGAAGATGGGTACTGAAACGGCGATTCCTTCGGGGATGTTGTGTATGGCAATTGCAATCGCTATAAATACGCCCAGTCTTAAATCACTGAGCGCGGCTGCGAACGTTGCGAGTCCTTCGGGGAAATTATGTATTCCGATGGCCAATGCGGTAAGCAGTCCTGTCCGCATAAGCTGACGGTCCTGTTGAGGCGATTCTGGTTCGGCCAGGCCCTGATAGTTGTGCGGGTTCTCAGGCTCGGGGATAAGAAGGTCTATTACACCTATGAACACGATACCCAGGAAAAAAACCACAACGGCCCATAGCTCACCGATGGCATTGGCGGCTAAAGGCAAAAGCTCGACGAACGATACGTAAATCATCACCCCGGCCGACAATCCCAGGGCAAAAGCCAGGTACGCGATGCGAGGTTTTCTTATGAAATAGGCGATGGCGCTGCCAAAGCCGGTACTGATGCCGGCCAGGGCGGTAAGTCCCAGCGCCGCTGTTGCGTTTTCAGTAATGGCCATACTTGTACTATTGAGCGCTTTCGGCTGTAAATAGTCAATCTAAAACAGTCCATTGAGTCGCGGTGGATTAAGGATAACAAGCTAAGACACATTCCCTTGGCAACGGTTCTTCCTTAGTCACATAATCAGGGCCCAGCCAATCTAATTCCTGGGTCTTTTCTTATTATGCTGAGGTTTTTATAGAACCCGCCACAGCAGGGATTAATACCAACCCTTATAAAGTTTCCTTAGCTTCTGAAATCTTTTCGCATCATTTTTGCGCCTTCTTGTGCTGATGAGGTTAATAACACTGAAAACCCAATTTTAACCACACAAGGGTTTTTTCATAGGACCGTCTCAAAACGGCTAATCACGTGATAGTTCTGCTGTTGCACATACGCTGGACTTCAAGTATGATGCCCTGTCACAGCTTACAGACGCTAACATTGGCAATATCAGCGGCGGGAACTGGACCGGTATGTACAGCTACAATAAAAACGGTGATATGGGCTCGCGAACCATAAATTCCGGCACTCAAACCAATTTCGCATACACCGGTAATATGATGGCCTCAGCCGATGGCAACGAAACATTCGGCCTTAGTTACGACGAGAACGGCCGGCTAATTACCGGCTATGACTCGACCCAGTTTACGTTTAACTGGGACAATAAATTAAGGTCAGCCGAAAAAGGCTCGACGAGCATCGGTCTAAAGTACGACCCGATGGGTAACCGTATATACAAAAACTCCAGCGAAGCTGGCCAGAGAAAATACATCGTGGATGTAGTTGGTGAGCTGCCGGTCATCCTGATGGAATTAGACTCTAATTTCAATGTTGTGAAAAGTTACGTGTACGGCAACGCTCAGGTTATTGCGATGTATGACGGGGCTCAGGAAACGAACACGGATAAATACTTTTATATGCACGACAGGCTCGGTTCTGTAAGAGAGCTGATTGACCGAATCGGTGCTGTAGTGCTGATGTACACCTACAATCCGTTCGGAGAATTGTTGGCGAGCAACGAGGGCCAGGCCCCGAGCAACTGTTTCAAATTCACCGGCCGAGACCCCATCCTCGGAAAATTCGAAGAACCGCTAACGTTGCATAAGTATCTGTACTGCGGAAATAATCCATTGAATGGAATCGATCCTCAAGGCTTGTGGACCTTGTACCTCACAGGGACAGCTATGGGTTCCTTCGGCTTGAGCGGTGTTAGACAGAGTGGAATTGTTATTGATGACAATGGAAATGTCGGTTGGATAAACATTACAGGGGTAGGAGCTGGCTCGCCAGCCGCAGCCTTAGGTGGAAGCATTGGATGGACAAATGCTGACACTGTATTTGATCTGGAGGGTACCGGATTAAGTTTAGGAGGTTCAATCGCGTGGGGTGGAGGTGAATATATTGTGGGAAAGCAGCGATCCGGGGAACTTTACCATGGAGTTGAGTTTACCTTTAGTCCAGTTAGCGCACCGGTCCCTGCCGAAATTCACGTACACGTTACACACACGACGGTATACGAGTCTGGTATGAATTGGAGAGAGACCTCTGGAAAAATGGAAGAAGGTCTACTGGAAGCAGCATTTCAGGCCGAGACATTGGGCGAAGCGTATGGATTATTGTTTATTTGGGGTCTTTTAGAATGAACAGACTTTTCAAAATAGAGAGTGATAATCTGGTTCTTGAAGATGGGTTAGATTCATAATTTCCTAAATTTTAAGATTTAAGGTCATAATTATTGTGGCAGATACTTTGGGATATTTTTTTCTTATAAATATTATTGCTCTATTCATTCTTGGAATTAGGGGAGCGTATTTAGCTTTAAAACTTATGCGTTACCTCCGAAATAATTATCCTGAAAAAGCAAAAGAATTTGGCTGCCCCGAAGGAGGATGGTATAATGGTTTTAAATTCTCTAATGCTTTGTACAAAGAACATGACATTTCAGACCCTTATTTCCTTTCGTTAAAAACTAAAGCTAAGAATACTCAAACATGGGCCATCTTATTATTGCTATTGCCCTTTTCCTTATTCTTAATATTGATCTTGGTAGGAAGTCTCTTATGGGTCTTTTGAATTGCGGGTTATACCCATGGAAGAAACAGGAAGAACTATGTTTTGTGTTTTATCAAAGTATTTCTGGGTATTAGGCATCTTTATTACGTCAATGCCTGTTTTTACAGATAGGAAAGCAGCAAAGGATTATGTTCGCGAAAACCCTGACCTCGCCCCTGGATACAGAAAACTTTTCCGCGGATATTTGATATTGTTGAGTTTGCCGTGGATAGTCATGGGTATTGGATGCACAGTTGGAGGGATGCCTTCTGTTTGGCATTTTTTTAACCCCGAAGATGGGAATCCCTATGTTTTAGCCTGGTTTGCCTCTAATTTTATCACGCTTGCTGTCATAAGCTATTGGATATTCTTTATAGGTGGCGCACAAATGCTCATCAGGCACCACAATGTCTTAAGTATAGATACTTCCAATCCTGCCGTGATCAAGCTTGTCTGGATGGGATTTTTAGTTTTAGGTATAACTATTTTGCTTATAATGTGGATAGTTCACATTCCAATAGAAGAATTGCCGTACATGGATACTCTATAGGGTTCCTGCTGATCTCAGCGCAGGATTTCGAAGAGTAAAAATGTTAATATTTGTTTCTTTCATCCTGAATGATAATTGAAAGAGAAGACATAAAGTTGAGATACCATGGACTTGATATCGTGCGTTCGACAGGCTCACCACAGGTCGGCGATTTACCTGTGATACTGGTTGAGCTAAATACCTCTGTGAGCTCTGTGCCCTCTGTGGCTAAAACATACATCTATGCTAATTCGCAGATTCTGGCGCAGTATGATGGTGACTGGCGTATGCCTTTGGACTGTAAGAATTTTTACCTGCACGACCGTTTAGGCTCTGTCCGTCAGATTATGGACTGCCAGGCCGGTGTAGCAGCTTTGTATACTTACAATCCCTTCGGTGAGACAATCGAAAGTGATGGTACTTTTAGTAATCCATTCCGGTTTACAGGCCAATGGTACGATGAGGAGATAAACTGGTATTACCTGCGTGCCCGTATGTACGACCCGCACCTGTCGAGATTCACCGGCCGTGACCCAATCCTCGGCAAATTCGAAGAACCACTGACACTACACAAGTACTTGTATTGTCGCAACAATCCGATTCTGATGGTTGACCCTGATGGCTTATTTGCAATGTACTTAACCGGTTTTTTACAAGCGCATTGTTACTGGGGAAAAACCATTCAACGCGGCTTAGTAATAGATGACGACTGGAATGTAGGAATTATTACTACAAAATCCGAAGGTTGGGGAGCTCCTACAGCAGGCTTTGGTATTAATTTGGGTTTTTCGTATGACGCCGATACTATCTATGATTTAGCCGGCGAAGGTTGGTCTTCTGGTGCTTCATATAGTTTTGGAGGGCTAAATCTTGGTTTTGGCGGTTTTATGAATGATGAGGGAGACGTTTCGGGGTACGAACTTAGTGTTGGTGGTTCAATTCCTACGCCTTGGCCCGGATCTTACTTTATGAGTACTTCTACTACAGTAGAAAGATTCCCGGATTATGGAGCAATTGACATGATTGGTGATATTAGTACAGTTACTTCCATGCATTATAGACTATGGCAAAGGGATATGCGGCAACAACTTCGGGAAATGAATGAAATGTTTTTTAGTTTAGACTACCTCAGTAGTATAAAATCTCAGGGTGAAGCCTATAGGTTTTATTTTATGTATGGGGCATTTAGTATGCTTACAGGCCAATAATGAATATACTTTAATGGAATACCCCTATGAAAAGTTATGTTTTCGTTTGTTATTTTGTACTTTTGGTTGTTATGGGATTCAGGGTATTATACTTTGCGATAATTTTTCGTTGTAATTACGTAAAACTCTATCGTAAAAGAACTGGCAACAAATTTCCTGGATATAATTATTGGTCTATATTTAAGCAACCTTGTATCTACGATGACAATCTCCGGATTTTACAAAGAAAAGCATATAAATCTTTTAAACTATTCGCTATAGTATTCTTCATGGGGATAGCAGGTTTTTTGGTTTTCGCAATGTTTCTTTTAAGTGTTAAATAGAAGAGAAATAAATCATTTTTTAATATGGTACCACTTTTTAGATATCATTAGATGTGTTTATGTACTTAAGTTTTATTCAAATAATGTTAAATTATTTAAATTCTGCAATAATCCCGACGCTTTTTTTGAGGATTCAATTTGGAACGTTCATACCCAAGCTGAAGCATATGAATTATATTTTTTATATGGTACATTAGGTCAGATCAAACATGAACGTGATTAATATATAAAAAGGAGAGGTAAATGTATTTTTGGCTATTTATTTTAAAAGTAAGCCCTTTCGTGCTGCCATCACTTATAATTGGTGTAGTCATTATAATTTTTTATGGGATTAGAAGCTGTTATTACTTTTCGAAATTTCATTCGTATATAATGAACCATTATCCAAACATAGCAGGCGAGATACTTGAAAAAAATCCAGTTAAAACTTCTCGGAAGTATTTCAAGTCTTTGTATTATGAAGGATTCCCTGAAGATGATAGCGAACTGCAAGCTTTAGTAGCCAGAACAAAAAAAGCAACAGAACAAATGAAGTATATTGTTATTTTATTTATGGTTTTGTTCTTCGTAATAATAATTGTCGGTTATTGATTTTCCAGGAATATTTCTTGGCAAATCAAGGATTTACTAGATATGTTTTTATCAACAGGCTTAAAATTACTAATTGTGGCTTGCCAGTGGTACTGCTAGAACGAGATGAATGGAATTTCCCCATTAAAACTTGGGCCTTAGGAGTGTAAAGTTATGAAAAATATATATTCAAAAAAAATTACGATATTAATTGTAATTACTGCTGTTATTACCATTAGTATTTATCTATTCTTGCCTAAAGATGCAGAAGTGCCCAAAACAACTCAGCCGATTCCCGCTACGCAAACGCAAAACCAGCCTATCCAGACCTCGATTTAAAATATTCGTGTTAATTTGTGTTAATTCGTAGTTTCATTTTTCCTTTCTATAATCCGTAAAATCCGAGTAATCCGTGGTTTCAATTTAGTGTTTATTAGTGTTAATTCGTGGTTATATAAATCCATGCCATTTTTTGAACTTGCCTTAACGCACCTAAAACCGTACAATAACTGAATTCTATAATCTTTAGGAGCTGCGTAAAAAAATGTCAAAATCGATAATATACATCTCAGCCGTGTTTGTCCTCTTATGTGGAATCTGCTTCGCCGACAAGGTCATCCTCAGGCAAGGCCAAATCATCACCGGCGACATACTTGCCGAGAAAGATACCTCACTCATCGTTGACGTCGGCGTGGACGTTATTAAAATTCCTCGCGACCAGGTCCAGGACTTCGAATACTCCGAAGGATACCAAATCGACCAGCTCGACGCCAACGACACAAATCAACCGGCCTTGGTAACTCTGATGGACACCGACAAGCTCTACAGGACGGCGAAATTGAAAAAGACCACAATCGAAAAGTGCGTCGACGCCGTAGCCGAAGCTGTCGTCAAGGTTTCAACGCCCGGCGGCCTGGGCTCCGGATTCTTCCTCAACGAGCAGGGGTACCTTATAACCAACTATCACGTAATCGAAAGAGAAACCAAAATCGAAGTCACCGTCTTTCAGAAAGAGAAAAGCGGCTTCGGGAAAAAAAGGTTCAAGAACGTCAAAATCGAAGCCATCAATCCCTTCGTTGACCTTGCCCTGCTCAAGGTCGAGGACCTCGAAGACACGCCGATTAAATTCGCGTACCTCGGTGACATAGACGACATAAAAGTCGGCGAAAAGGTCTTCGCCGTCGGCAATCCGCTCGGACTGGAGCGCACAGTTACTGACGGCGTCATCAGCACCAGGAACCGCGCCTTCGAAGGCCTGGTTTATTTACAGACAAACGCCGACATTAATCCCGGCAACAGCGGCGGCCCGTTGTTCAACCTTGCCGGAGAGGTCATCGGCGTCACAAATATGGGGTACATCTTTTACGGGGGTCTGGGCTTTGCTATTCCGGTCGATTATGTAAAGCACTTCATCGAAAACAGGGAAGCCTTCGCCTACGACAAGGACAACCCGAACTCCGGCTTCAGGTACATTCAGCCCGACGCCAGGCGAAATGAAGAGAAGCCGGAATTCCTGTGGAAAAAATAAAATCTCCTATTCTGGAAAGGGACCGATGGTGAAAGTACGGACATTTAACAATCTTCAGTCTTCAGTCGTCGCTCTTGTGATACTGTCTTTAATAACGCCCGTCTGTTTCGCCGTCGACCTTCCGAAGACAGCAAAGCTGTTACCGCCGCAGACTATTACACTAATTGATATTGACGATTACGGCCGGCTCAAACAACAATTCGAGAAGACCAGCATGTACAGCCTCTATAAGGACCCCCTACTGGCGGCCTTTGTTGAGCACGCAAAAACAAAATGGAGCGAAAGCGCCAAAGAAATGGACGAGAACAACGTCTTTAAGGCTGTTATCGAAACCGACGTCGAACCGCAGGGCCGCCTGGCGTTCGCTTTCGTTCCTGATGCCCAGGCCGAAGATGCAAATGATGAACCGCCCATGGTGCTCATCACACAATGGGGAACGAATATTGATAAAATCAAAGAAGCTGTGGCCAGGGCCATAGAAAAAAATACCGAAATGGGCGGACACAGTATGCCCGCCGAAGACTTCCGGGGCGTAACTATCCAATCCGCCGTCGACGAAGGCGATACACCGTTCAGTTGTTGTTTCATCGACGATTGTTTCATCACCGGCATAAAATCCGATGCGATAAAGTTCATCATAGCCCGGCTCAAAGGCGCAACCACACCCTCACTCGCTGACGACCCCGACTACTCAGCAACTATGAACACCCTCGGTCCCGACGGCGGTGTTACTGTGTATATCAATATAAAGCAGCTGATTAAAATGGCCCTCGAGGACGACCCGCAGGGTTATGCCCAGGCCATGTTGACTAATCTCGGCCTGGACAACGTCCGCTCTTTCGGCATATCAGCCGAGCTGGGCAAAGGACCGCGCGAGCCTTACGATTTCAAGGCCCTTTTGAAAATCAACGGCTCGAAGAAGGGCCTGTGTAAAATCCTCGAAGCCGAAGCCGCGCCTCTTCGACTACCGTCCTTTATCCCCGCCGATTCATACAGACTGAACGTCATTAACATAAATGCCGCAAAGGCCTACGGAGAGATTTTATCTGTTATGACTGCGTTCGGCCCCGGCGTTGCGTCCATTCTTTATCAGCCGCTCATCCCTGCGAGCCCCGACGGCAGGCCGGCCGTTATGCTCAAAGAAGATGTTATTGACCATCTTGCGGACCCGATTATTGTCGCGCAGAATCTTAAAAAGCCCTTTAGCGAAAATCAGTTCCCTGTCGAATACATAGTTGCTATCGCTACTACGAACCGCTCGGCACTGGAAAAATCCCTCGCCGCCTGGCACAGCCTCAGGCTTGTACCCGACAGCCCAGAAGCGAAGCGCGAGCTGCTCGGCCATACACTGTATCTTATCAAGTCCGACCGCCTGCCTTTCTTCCGAGGCCCCGGCAGTCTTGAGCCGTTGGCCGACCTCGACGCGCCCGCACCCGGTGAACAGCAGAAAAAAACAATCGATGTTCCGGTCCTTGCGTTTACCGTTACCGATACGCACCTTATATGCGGCACCGAATCGAGCGTCGAAAAGGCTATAAGAACAATCAGGACCGGCGAAAAGCTCTCCGATACCCCATGGTTCAACAGGGCCAAAGCCGCGTTACCGGCCCGGACCGGCATGGCCGGGCTTGAAGATACGAAAGCCGGTATAGAGTTTTTATGGTGGCTGCTGAAGCAGTCACGCACGGACCGAGGCGCAGCTGGCCTTGCCGCCCCGACGGCCAGTTACATCATTTCGGATTTCGATTTGGACTTTACACTGCTGCCTGACTTCGAAAAGGTCGACAAGTATTTCGGCCTGGCCGCTTCTTATATTATCAGCCGAGACGACGGCTTTTATATGGAAATAACCGGCATCGACCAGCCGTAAAACTGAATTCATCGCCTTGCGTCCTCCATCATATGTCTTTCCGTACACCCAGGTCCGCGTGCGGCGGAGACGGACTGACCGCGCAGGCCGTAGCCAGACTCGCCCAGCTCGATAATATCGTCGCAATCAAAGAGGCCAGCGGCAGACTCGATATGGCCAGCGAGATTGCGACAAGCTGCAATATTACCATAATAAGCGGCGACGATTCGCTGACCCTGCCGATAGCCGCGGTAGGGGGCAAAGGCGTAATCAGTGTTGTCGCCAATATAGTCCCTGCCGACGTAAAGGCGATGACCGATTTGATTCTCGAAGGCGATTTCGTCTCGGCCCTGAAATGGCACAAAAAGCTTTTCGCACTCAGCAGAGGTCTGTTGTCCCTGGCTACTAATCCTATACCCATCAAAGCCGCAATGGCTATGCTTGGTATGGCCTCGGAGGAACTGCGCCTTCCTATGACTCCCCTCAATGAAGATAAAAAGGAAGCTTTACGGGAGGCCTTAACTGACTACGGCCTCCTCAAATAAACCGGTTAGCCCTCAAGTTTATCTTGGGGGTTTTTATCTCCCGATGCCGTATATCGGGGACCGAATACGGTTTGCTGAAATAATTTAGGTTTCTGCCAGTTTGATTAGCCCTGCTGCTCGCGGCAGGGGGCCTTTCGTCGGGGTCTATCGGGGACCGAATACGGCCTGCTGAAATAATTTAGGTTTCTGCCGGTTTGATTAGCCCTGCTGCTTGCGGCAGGGGGTCTTTCGTCGGGATTTGTCGGGGCACAATCGGGATTTTCTTTTCTATTGCCCACACCCGCAGAATCCCTATAATTGCAGCCGGAATCGACACATAGGAGTTATCTAAGGAGTAATTTTGAAAGGATTCGCCAATTCTTAGGATTCTCTATGAGTTATAACGATACTCGGGCACATCTAAATTATGCTTTGGTAGAAGATACACGGCCGCCGATCTATACGGCTATGAAGTATTGGGGTAAGAAACCACATAACATCTGGAGTCAATTCATAGACAGATACTGTCCGCCGAATGGAACGGTTCTTGACCCCTTTGCCGGTAGTGGAGTGGCGGGATTTGAAGCGATCAAGCTAAATCGCAAGGCTATCATTTTTGACCTCAATCCACTAACCGCGTTTATTGTCGAAGTCCTCACATCTCAATTTGACGAAACGAGTTTTATAAAGGCTTTTGGAAACATCTTTTCTCTGATTGAGAAGGATCCAGTTTATATTCGTCATTACACCAGAGAATACAAAGGACATTCAGGAATCGTATTTAATTATCGCTGGCTTTCGGGCGAAATTGTGCAGCTTGCTGTTGAAATACCGACAGATAAAAAGACCAAGACGGGAAAGACTAAGAAAGGCAAGCGATATTTTATTAATGCAGACAATAACGACAGGAAAAAAGTAGGAGCGATGCGAAAGCTGAAGATACCTTTTTGGTATCCTGCGGAGAAATTTCTTGACACTCCGACGATTACTCATAAATTCATTGCAGACGTTGGTGGGAATGGATTCCAGTATCTCTGGACTAGGCGAAATCTCTATTTGCTTTCTCGCATTTTTAACGAGATTATTCAACAAGAAAATGATGATGTGCGATTGCAATTGCTCTTTGGATTTGCACAAACACTACACCTGACTTCAAAAATGGTCGTCCCTCGCCACGAAACAGCAAAGCGAGATTTTTCTGGTAGTTGGGGACGGGCAGATTATATGGTCCGGCGGCGGCAGATGGAACAAAATCCTTTAATAGTCTTCCGTCGGTCATGTTTAGATAAACAAGGAGTGATTTCTTCGCTACGGGACGCAAGAGCATCGTTACCTGTAAAACTCAAAGTAGTGGATTTCAACAAGAGCAAAAAAATCCGTCGCACGGCAAATCTCACTTATGGGATCATTGACATTGCCGACCTATCGAAGTACATCAACGACAAGAGCATTGACTTCATTATCACCGACCCTCCTTATGCTGGTTTAGTGCCGTATCTCGACTTGAGCCTTGTATGGCTTATGTGGCTTCAAAAAATAGACAAGAAATATCTACCTGATTTGCAATCCGAGATTACCATCAAAAAGGGGCAAATCGGGCGGGAAGAATATAGGAGACGATTCCAAAACGCCTTCAAGCAACTCCATCGCGTACTGAAAGACGACGGCTATATAGTGATCACATTCCATCACAAAAAGTTACAGGAGTGGAACGATTTCGTTCATGCCGTGAGATTGGCAGGATTCAAGTTCGATAAGGTTACACATCAATACAATCGTCGCTCTGGCGAATCCAATGTTGCCAATCCTTACGGAACTTCGGGCGCTGACTTTTATATACGTTGCGTCAAGCATCGCGATGTTGATTTTAGTGACGACAAATCAGGGCTAAATCATTTCATCGTACAGAAGGCAATAGAAATCATCGCTGTACGTAACGAGCCTACACCTTACGAGTTTATAATCGCAGGGCTCGTGCCCGAAATGCTGCAGGCAGGTTATATGCAACCGAAAGAGTACAAGGACGAAATACTTAGGGTATTGTCACGGAATTCGGGTGAAGGCAAGATATTCAAGACATGGGAAAACAAAAATAACAAGGCAGGTGACTATTGGTGGTTTATGAATCCAAGCGAGCACATCAATTTTCCCGACCGCCCTCTTCAAGATCGACTTGAAGAGACTGTTTTATCGATATTGCGCCGTAAAATCTCAGTTAAGTTCGACGATATTCTCGGAGAATTATTCCACACTTACCCAAATGGCTTGACTCCAGACCCCAAGGGTTTAAGGAATGTGTTGGAAAAATTTGCTTATCGTTCAGGCGGGAATTGGAAGATCCGAGATGTAACCATCAAGAACAGTACTCAACACGCCGAGGTGATAAGGCAAATTGTCAACATAGGAAAAAGAGCAGGCTTTTTCGTTTACGTCGGAAAGCGAGAACAGCCCGAAACAACCAAAGATGGAACCCTACTTAGAGATATAGCAAGTTTGCAGACCCTTGATCCCATCCACTCATTTTACGACCCACGCCAAGTTGAACGAATTGAGATGATTGATGTCGTTTGGCTGTCGCGAAAAGATAGCCGAATTAAGTGTGTTTTTGAGGTTGAGAACTCTACGGGATTTACTTCTGCTATTATCCGTGGCTCAAACATTGAAAAAGGTAAACGTAAGTTTATGATTATCCCCAAAAAACGAGAGAAAGAACTAAAAGGCGTTCGTGACCCATTGTTTCTGACTTCATTCCGCGAAAACAACTGGCGGTACATAACGTACGAAGAAATCAGTAGGCTTACGGGGTACTCTGCTCCTACAATCAAAGAAATTGAGAGAGTTTCAGTCAGTTTATGAGAAAAAAACAGGATTTACAAAAGCCAATTATAAAGAAAAGGCCTAGAAAGCCGCTATCCGAAGAAGGCAAACCGGGACGGTACGACAAGCGCAATACACTCAACAATTTGACGGGTAAAGAGTGGCTACTTCTCACTGGTAGTTTTTGGTTTTCAGAGCCTACGGTAGAAGATAAGGCAGCTTATGCGCACCCTGCACCGTTTATGGTACGTGACATAGAGAGACTAATAAGTCTCTTTACGAAGAAGGACATGCTGGTTCTTGACCCATTTGTTGGTATTGGCACGACACTACTCGCCGCAAATAAAATAGGCAGACGTGCTATTGGAATTGACCTTAATTCGGAATATAAAAAAATCGCTGATAAGCGTCTAAAGGCTAGTGGCTTTTCAGATTACCGTTTCATTTTGGGTGATGCAAATAAAAAACTAAAAATTATTGAATCAGTAGATTACATCGTAACCTCGCCACCATATCACAACATTTTGCGGAATAAATCTAAAGGCACGCGACACAACAATGGAAAGTCTTACCGAATGGGCGCAAGAGATGGCGTGCGTTATTATAGCGATCATGACAACGACTTAGGGAATTTCGACAAATACACTGATTTCATATCGGCATTGAAACAGATTATGTCAAAAGCGTTTTGCAGACTTCGCGAAGGCAGATATTGCTCCATCATCATTAGTGATTTCACTGTCAACAAGGCTGAAGTCTGCGTTCAAGCTGATGTGGTTCGCATTATGCAGGAAATTGGATTTATCTTTTGCGGCACAACTGTTTTACTACAAACAGTCAAGCCTTTGTACCCTTTTGGCTATCCTTACGCCTACATAATCAACCATCACCATCAAAACATCATAAACTTTATGAGACCCAAGCCTAAAACTAAAAAGGGGAGGAGCGAATAACAAATGCAGACACAGATAGCGTCTTCAGCCAACAGGGACGGCCAAAAAAAGACTTAACTGACAGTGTTTTTGTAGAGTTGCTGAACGAAAGAAAAAAGCATTTTTCCCTTGACTTATGTTCAAAATATGGTATAATACCGTCGATGTTTGATAAATTGTGAACTTAGGCAAACCGAGAATGATTTCCCACACAGATATAAAAAGCTATCCCGACAGAGTCGGAATCCCACAATTTTGCCCTTTTACTTTTGCCTTTTTCCTTACTTTTTCCTCTGTGGCGAAAAGTGGAATATACCAGCTGTCCAATCACCATGCTTATTATGCAAAACAAACCCAAATATCGCCATTTATGGCCCAAAAACAACGATTCACAGAAAAAACAAACCCAATTCAAACCCAATTCAAACCCAAACGAACCCAATTTGCTCCGATGGTACAGGGCAGAAGGCGGAAGACTGATGCGGATGGCGAAGGCGGAACAACTCAAATCAGTAATTATACATCAATTGATTTATGGCGAATATAGGATATAATGGTAATGTCAGGCCCGGGGGTGGGTCCCTGCACACGGTGCAGGGAGAGTTTGAGAACTCGGAGGTAACGAATGCGGCTGATAGTCAGAAAAGACGGCCAGGAAGATAAGGAATTCAACTCCGGTAAGCCTATTATCCAAATCGGCAGAGGGCTCGACTGCGACGTTATAATCGGCGACCGGTCGGTATCGAGAAAACACGCTACACTGAATTACGACGATACGTTCGGGCAGTGGACTATAGAGGACCTCGGCTCGGCGAACAAGACATTTCTGAACAATCGGCCTGTCAAAAAAGGCAACATCAAGACGGGCGATGAGATTCAGATAGGCAGTTTTTTCATCGAGATAAACCTCAGCGACCCGCCCGAACTGGACAGGAACGTCTCGGCGGACGAGACGGTCGAAGGCGAACGGGTGATGGACGTAGCTGCATCACTGACTACGCCGAAGAGTGAAACGGTTGTGCGAAAGCCCGACGCCCAGCATGCACCGGCGATGAGATTAGCGGCGCGAAGGCTGACGGATTTTTCGCAGGCGACCGAGACGCTGTGCGAGGCAAAGACATTAGACCAGATGTTAGTGACGCTGCTTGAACTTTTAGTCAAGCAGTTCGACGCATTTCACGTCTGGTGTGCTCTGCGGGAGCAGCCGAGCGGGCCGATGACCTATCATGCGGGCAAGCGGCGAGACGGGCAGAAGGTGGAGATAACGGATTTGCAGCTACAGGACAAAATCATCCATGCAATCGAGCGGAAACAATCGTCGGTGATGCCGCGTGTATCGGCGCAGATGGAATCGAAAGACCGGATACGCTCGGCGTTGGTTACGCCGATTATGCGCAGCAGCGGGTGCTACGGAGTGCTGTATGTCGATAACGCAATGGTGCATGAGCATTATGCCCTGAGCGATTTGGACTACCTGATGATAATTGCAATGCACGTAGCAGGGATACTCAAAGACCTTCTGGATATATAAACGTACGGCGTAAAGGAGGGTGTCAATCTGAGGCGGATAAAATTGCGGGGGCGGTCTTTTTGCGTTAGAATGCCCTGCAGTGGAACTGGGGCGGGACAAAGTAGTTACTGAAATAGTCGCTCGGCTGACGGCCGTAAAAGAAGGGGGGGTGGTTGAAGTCGAAGGGACGTGGGGGTCTTTTGCGCCTCTGCTGGTCAGCTATATATCAGAACAAACAAAAAGGCCTATACTTTACGTTCGTCCTCATATCGACGACGCAGATAAAGCGACGGACGATTTAACTGCTTTTGGAGCCAAGAGCGTTCAGCCCCTGCCAACGTGGGAAGGGGCAGAGTCGATAGCTGATGCGACGGACGAAATCAGAGCCGAGCGAGCTCGGCTCGTTACTCGATGCTCCCTTCGACTGCGCTCAGGGCAGGCGTCGCTTGATATTCGTAAAGACAAAAACGAATTGATAATAACGGCGGGGGTGCAGGCGCTGCAGCAGGCTGTGCCGAGTCCAGAGGCACTTGCGGAAAGCTCGATTACGTTAAAAGCAGGTGCGCGATTTCCGCTGGATGAGCTGATTAAATGGCTTGTTGATAATCAGTTCGAGCGGGTTGATAAAGTCGATATGCCGGGACAGTTCGGCAGTCGAGGCGGGATTGTGGATATTTATGCGGCGCTGGTTGAAGAAGAAAATATGGATTCCCGCTTGCGCGGGAATGACAAAAAAGCAGATGGGGCAGACCCTTCGACAAGCTCAGGGCGAGCGATGCGGGTGGAATTCTTCGGTGATGAGATTGAGAGTATTCGCAGTATCGACCTTGACTCTCAGCGGTCGAGCGGGACCATCGAGGCGGTGAGGATAGTATCGCCGGTGACGGGAGGTGAAGATAACCAGATGTTCGTCGATGTGCTGCCGCGCGATACGCTGATTGTGCTGGAAGAGCCTAATGATATTCCCGAAGTCGCGACGGTTTATTTAGAACGGGCGCAAGATAGTAAAAGGCTATTTTCATGGAAACAGATTTATGAAGGTATGGCGAAGTTCGGTCAGCTTCGGATTTCGCGGTTCGCCGGGCAGAACGCCGATGAGTATCTCAAGGTCGATGTGAAAAGTGTGCAGAAGTATCAGCCAAGCTCGACTACGGCGTGGGCGGGGCATAAGGAAGCGCTGGGTGAATTAGTTGAGAAGGCGCGGGGCGGCAAGAAGGTATATCTGTACTGCGAGGCGGCGGCGGAGATTGGGCGAGTCAAAGAGATAATCGCCACCGGCGGAAAAAGCATACCGAAGAACCTCAATCTGGTCAGCGGATTTATCAATCAGGGATTCGTGATTGAATCGCTCGATACGATAGTCATCAGCCATCATGAATTGTTCGGGCAGTTTGCGCTTCGGCGGAGGTACCGGCCTGTCCGGGCGAGCGCGCCGGTCGATACGCTCGAGGATTTGCAGGTCGGCGATTACGTGGTGCATGCTTCGTATGGAATCGGCAAGTACTGCGGGATTACGACGATTGCGGGCAAGGAAGGGACGGGAGAATATCTGACATTGGAGTATGCGGACAAGGTGAAGGTGCAGGTTTCGACGGAGAATATTCATCTTGTTCAGAAGTATATCGGAACCAGTCCGAAGCGGCCTGGCTTAAGTAAAGTCGGTGCGAAAAAGTGGCTGAAGCAAAAGAAAAAAGTCGAGGAATCGGTAAGGGACATGGCGGCGGAGCTGCTGGAGCTGCAGGCGAAGCGACAGGCGGCGGGCGGTATCGCATACGGGGCGGATTCGAGCTGGCAGGTGGAATTCGAGGAATCGTTTGCGTATCAGGAGACGGTGGACCAGACGACGGCGGCAGAGCAAATAAAAGCTGATATGCAACAGCGGGCGGCGATGGACAGGCTGCTTTGCGGGGACGTAGGGTACGGCAAGACGGAGCTTGCGATGAGAGCGGCGTTCAAGGCGGTCGAGAACGGCAAGCAGGCAGCGGTGCTGGTTCCGACGACGGTGCTGTGCGTTCAGCACGGCAGGACGTTTAGAGAGCGGTTTGCCGATTTTCCGATTTGTATCGAGGTGCTGAATCGGTTCCGGACGGCCAAAGAATCGCGTGACACAATCGAGCGGACAAAGAAAGGCAAGGTCGATGTGCTGATAGGGACACACCGTCTGTTCAGTAAAGACGTAGGGTTCAAAGACTTGGGTTTGTTGATTATCGATGAGGAACAGCGATTCGGCGTCAGGCATAAGGAGAAGCTGAAGAGGATGCGGGTCAACGTTGACATACTGACGATGACGGCGACGCCGATACCGAGGACGCTGCACATGTCACTTTTGGGGTTGCGTGACATCAGTTCATTAGGCACGCCGCCTTTGGACAGAAGGGCCGTTGTGACACAGGTCGGGCGATACGAGCCTTCGCAGGTTAAGACGGCTGTTTATCGCGAGCTGAATCGGCAGGGGCAGGTGTTCTTTGTGCATAACCGCGTCAAGAGTATCGAGAAGCGGATGTGGGAGCTTCGCAGGCTGTTCGGCGATGAGAAAATCAAGTTTGATATTGCGCACGGGCAGATGAGCAAGCGGCAACTCGAAAGTGCGATGATAAATTTCGTATTGGGCAAGACGAACGTATTGGTATGCACGACGATAATCGAATCGGGGCTGGACATTCCTAACGCCAATACGATTTTTATAGACGATGCCGACAGGTTCGGATTAGCGGAGCTGCATCAATTACGCGGCAGGGTGGGGCGATATAAACATCGCGCGTATGCGTATATCTTGTTGCCGAAGCACCGCACGATTACACCGGTAGCGGCCAGGCGGTTAAAGGCCATCGAGGAATATTCGCATCTCGGCGCGGGATTCAGGATTGCGCTTCGGGATTTGGAGATACGCGGTGCAGGTAATATATTGGGGGCTGAGCAAAGCGGGCATATTCAAATAGTCGGCTATCAGATGTATTGCGTGCTGTTGGCGGCGGCGGTGAAGAAGCTGCGAGGCGAGCCGGTCGAAGAAGTGCCGATGGTTACGATTGATTTGGGCTTTGCAACTTATATACCAAAGAATTATATCCCGACGGACAGAAGCAGGATGGAGGTTTATCGCAAGATAGCAATGGCGAAGAGTCCGGAGGATGTGGACAAGACAGAAGCTGAGCTTTGCGATATGTACGGGCAGGCGCCGGATGAAGTTAAGCTGCTTTTGAAACTGGCCCGGATTCGTATAGCAGCCGCCGGGCGCGGGATAAAAAGTATTGTCGCTTCGGGCAATAATCTGGTATTTTCATTCCAAAGGGAAGCCCAAATAAATGCCAAAGAGCTTTTCGCGGGTTCGCAGGGCAAGGTCGATATAACCGGGCCCCATTCGACAAGCTCAGGGCAGGCTGCAACTGTTTATCTGCGACTTAGTAAAAATTACTTCGAGCGGGATACGCTGATTATGTTTTTGAAAAAGATTCTCTATAACAGAAATAAAGGGAAGCATTTATTCAGGAAGGAGATATTATGAAAAGGCCGGTCGCTATTTTAATTGCAGTGGTAATATTAACGGCTGTGTTTTTTGTAAGCAGCCTGAGCTTTGGTGATGCGGACAGCAATGGTCGAGTGACGTTCGACAGGAACCTTCGATACGATGTCTATTACGCAGTGTCAGAGTACGAGGTGCATGTTGTGCGGCAGGTTGCTGTTGAAGGCGCGGCAAGTTTGGGAGCACGGGAGTACCTGGTAATCAGAGGTGCCACGGCCAGGTCCACCAGGTCAACACCGAGTGTGATGAATGCCGACGGTTATATTCCGGCCGATTCGATAAGGGCCATTTTACCGAGTGAGATGCCCAAACCCGAAAGACTTCAAAGAAAAGAGAATTAAAGGCAGAGGTTGCCAAAAGCAAACACAGGTCTGAGGGCGCCAAAAATGAAAGCAGAAAAAGAAGTTATAAAACCGACTCATCAGCGATTATTTTTCCCTTTTGTTTCGGGGATTTTAGTTGCACTGTTCCTGATATTTCTGGCGGCGATTTACGCTATGGGTATTGAACTGCAGATTTCAGACTGGCTTTTGATAGGTATCCTTCTTCTGATTACGAGCTGTCTGATATTAATACTGCCGCTGGTATTTCGCGAGGCGGCCCTTCGATGCCCGATCAGGATATACTACGGGTTCGTGGTACTATGGGTATTGATGTTTGTCACAGGGGCAGCGCTGGTGCTGGGCGCGATGCTGCCGACAAGGGCAAAATTTGCGGGCAGGCTGCTGTGCACGATTAACCTGAAAAAGCTGGAAGTGGTTATGAATGAATATGCGGAAAAGTCGGGGAGCAGGTACCCGGACCCCGCCAGGTGGTGTGATTTATTGGTAAAGCATGTTAAAGTTCCGCAGGATTTTTTTATCTGCCGTTCCGCGGCGCCTGCGAGGTGCCATTATGCCCTGAATCCATATTGCAAACCCGATTCACCGGGTGATGTTGTGTTTTTATTCGAGGCCAAAGGCGGATGGAACCAGCACGGCGGACCGGAACTGATGATATTCGATAATCACGGGGACGCGGGATGCAATGTTTTGTTTGCTAACGGGTACGTTGCGTTTGTCAAACGCGAAGACACAGATAAACTGAAATGGGGGAGCAGGAAAACGAGTGACGAACAATGAATAGCGAATAACGAGTGCAAGAAACAAGACTGTAGAAGGAGAGTAAATCCTAATTTCTAAATCCTAAACAAATTCAAATGACCGAAACACAAAATTCAAAACGAACCACGAATGGCTTCTACTTTGCTCAGGGCAAGTATTGAATAGTAAAATAATAAGCGGCGAATGCAGAAGGGAAATGAGTGAAGAGGAAAACAAATCGGACGACGGAGGGCAGAAGACGGGCAGCAGAAAAAACAAAACGCAACTGAGTTGGCCTGTGGTCATAGGAGTGTGCGCCTGTTTTGTGATACTTTATGCGGTTTTATTAGAGATAGGACCGCCGTCAGTGCGGCGGCTGGCGAGCGAAATAATGTGCGGGACTCATATGTCGGCCCTGGGCAAAGCGTTAATAGTCTATGCGAATGATAATGACGATAGGTTTCCTACTCCTGATAAGTGGTGTGATTTGCTCATCGAGCATGTAGATGCTGTGCCGAAAATTTTTATCTGCCCGCAGTCCGACACTGTATACGGCGAGTCAAGCTATGCGATGAATTTTAATCTTATCGGCAAGAAAATTGATGAAGTGCCAGCGGATACTGTAATGGTTTTTGAAACGGATTTGGGTAAAGAGGCAGGCCAGCGAAAAGAGCTGGTATCATCGAGGGAATTTTTTGAGTTTCTCAGCTTGTCTGAAACGGAAGGAAAACAGAAGGTATACGGCGGACGATGGAACCAGGTCGGCGGCCCGATTGATGTAACTTTAGAGCATCATAAAGGCGAGGGTTGTAATGTACTTTTTGTGGACGGACACGTCGAATTTGAAAAAAGTATTGACGGCCTTAGATGGGAGGTTAACGAAGTAACCGTGGAATCGGAGGCTGGCGTGGAATTATCACCTGATGGATTAATCGAATGATTGGTCGATGACGAGGGAATCGATAAGTTAGATATGCCGGGTCGGTTAGGCAGGAGAGGAGGGATTGCGGATATCTATGCGGTGCTTATAAACGAAGTGACTATAGATTCGGGATGGGGGGGTGTAGATGCCCGGCACATTAATTATTCGTACTTCGTATCAATGGCAGTAAAAAAACTCATAAATAAATTTTTGAAAAAACCCGGATTTTTCTTGGTGAATAGTATGCTGTGAAGTATGTTGACAGTTTATAGTATCTACTTTCTTTTTGTATGTGCGGATATTCAATGCAACTGGATTGCCATAGTGAAGAAAGTGATAATGGGAAATAAGGAAATCCTGATTGTTTTCTGTGTACTATTAGCAGGAGCATCTTTCTCGGTGCTGTGGTATGTTTCGCAGCAAAGCAAGCCTCATCAGGAGGGTCGGCCCGAAGAGACAGAGGTTATCAAGCCGGAGAGCGAAGAAGCACAGCAGGCACAGTCGGCGGAGCCTTCTAAGATAGAGCAGTTGCTAAATGATGTCCAACCGGAGAGCTTCGCCGCTGAGAGAGATTTCCCGAATTTCCTCGCCGGGGCGTGGTCGCAGAAAGTGAACAATGGATTCAAAGCGGAGAATGAACAGCAGCATATGTCGCTCGGGGAGCCTGTATTCATTTATAGTATCGATGAGGAAATCGCAGGACAAATATATCGGAAGGAGGACCTGGTCACGGCTGTTAAGCCGGTAGGCGAGTGGATATATTCTGTTCAAGTGGAGCAGGTGTATCGCACACTGTTTGGGGTCCGGTTGAGAAATAACAAATGGAGTGGAACTTATCCGGGCACAATGGACCATAAGCAGCTCATCGACATTACCTCTTCGAACAAAATGGAAGACTTAATCCACTATGAAGCAGAAAGACTTGTTGGCATACTTCCCGAAGAATAGCTGACCGACGATAACCATTTTGACTTGTGAGAAACAACAAGTGTTGAGGCTGTTGAAGAATCGGCGTAAATTCTTAGCCTCATTGTGCTTCATCCAGAATGACGGGGCACTATGAAAAGTTGTAGTGTTTGCGGACCGGTTTTTTGACTTTCCATGTACATTCCAAATCGACGGGAAAGACCACCCAGTCGCCAGGGCCGAAGGACACTTCGTTTTGGCCGTCTGTTACAGTTACGTCGCCATCGAGAATCAGGCAGGTCTCGGTTTGTGTATAGGCCCAGTCGAACTCGCTCGGCTGACATTCCCATGTCGGCCAGGTCTTGGCTTTGGTTTCTTCATCCAGACTTGGCTTCTTTACTACGACATCTTTTACTGTAGGCATTTTCTGCTCCCTTCTATTTAACCACTGAGGACGCTAAGAACACAAAGATTCAACCACGAATAAACACGAATGAACTCCAATTTTCTCAGACACTGATTTACACGAATTACCACAGAATGAAAAGAAAATTCTAAATCCTAATTTCTAAACTCTAAACAAATTCAAATAACCGAAATGCAAAATTAAAAACGAATTACGGATTCAATCGATTTCACAGTCCCGACCGGCAACAGATTTGAACACGAATAGACGCTGAAAACAAGGCTATTATATGGATTGTCGGGGAATTTGGAATAAGGGTTGGTGAATTTGGCAGAAATTGCTATGCTCTACGGGCGTTTTTTTAGACAGGTGGATTTTTGGGGCTATGGAGCAGGAACAGTTAGACAATCTAAAAGAGTGGTTCGAGACGTACGTGGCCGGGTTTTACTGCGACGATGAGTTCGTCAACGACAATATCGAACTGAAGGACAAGCACAGCAGGACCGTGTGTGATGAGATGGCGTGGCTGACGGACAGGCTCGGGTTGAGCGACAATCAAAAACGCATTGCACAGGCCATCGGGCTGCTCCATGACGTCGGGCGGTTTGTTCAGTTCAAAAAGTATCGCACGTACAACGATAAGCGGAGCTGCAACCATTCTCTGCTCGGTTTTGAGATTATTTGCGAAGAGAAAATCCTCGACGGTCTCGATGCGAATGAGCGGCAGTATATTAAAACAGCGGTAAAACACCACGGCGACAAGGAATTGCCCGAAGGTCTGGATAGTGAGACGCTTTTGTATTGTCAATTGATTCGCGACGCGGACAAGATAGATATCTATCGGGTTGTGATTGAATATTACACTCAGTGTATCGAAGACCCGGCAAAGTTCAATCTTGAATTAGATGTGCCGGATGAACCCTGGTATTCACAGGAGTTTGTGGAGTATTTGTTAAAGGGTGAGCGGATTGATTATGAAAGAATGAAGACGTTCAACGATGTGAAGCTGCTGATGCTGTCGTGGGTTTACGACGTCAATTTTACCCCGACACTGGAGCGAATAAGGCAACGAGGTTTTTTGGAAAAGGTGATTGATTTTCTGCCCGCAAACGAGGATATTGAGCGGGTCAGGAGAAAAGTGCTGGAGTATGTCGATTCGCGAACAGGGGGCGCAAATAAGTAGCAGCCGGTGAACCTGGCAAATTCTGACTATCAATTTTTGAAAAAAGCTTTACCTAAAGTTTAAAATTTGATAATATATCGGTTGCCTTGGGGCGGGTAAGGCGTATTGATAAAGTGGGGCAGATTTTGCGGACAGGTGAGGAAAAGGCGAATTATGGAGGAGATTGGTATGCTGAAGTTCAATTCTGCAATTCTCATCATTTCAATATTCGTGGCAGTTGCATTCGGCCAATGTGACCCGAACTGGAAGCCTGGGCAGGATTTGCCGGGGACAAACGGCAGTGTTTTCGCGATAACCGCCTGGGACCCCGACGGCGACGGGCCTCAGCCGGAATTGCTCATTGCCGGAGGCGAGTTTTCAACTGCCGGCGATGTTACGGCAAATAATATTGCGGCGTGGGACGGCGGAAGTTGGCAGGCGCTGGGAAGCGGGATGAACGGTACGGTCTATGCTCTTACGGTCTATAACGGCAAGCTTATCGCCGGCGGCTATTTTACCACAGCAGGCGGAGGAAGCGTCAACTATGTTGCTAAATGGGACGGAAGCAACTGGCAGGCGCTGGGAACAGGAGTGAATGATACTGTCTGGACTCTTGCGGTCTATGACGATGAGCTTATTGCAGGAGGCATTTTCGACCAGGCGGGCAGTGTAATAGTTAATTTTGTTGCCCGATGGGACGGCAGCAATTGGCAGGCGATGGGAAGCGGAATGGGGGGAGGCGCACCATTCGTTTGTGCCCTTGCGGTATATGACGGCCAGCTTATTGCAGGAGGCTATTTTTCAACGGCCGGTGGAGTAAGCGCAAGCAAGATTGCCGGATGGAACGGCAGTAACTGGCAGGCGCTGGGAAGCGGATTGAGCGGCGTTGCCTATTCCCTTACGGTGTATGACGATGAACTTATCGCAGGTGGCGAATTTACTACAGCAGGCGGTACAAGCGCCAGCAGGATTGCAAGTTGGGACGGCAATGGTTGGCAGGCGCTTGGAAGCGGGATGAACGGCGGTGTCCGCTCACTTACAGTCAATAACGGCAAGCTTACCGCGGCGGGCTACTTCACCACGGCCGGCGGGCTGACCGCCAATCATATTGCTGAGTGGGACACCGGCGGCTGGCAGGCGTTAGGAACAGGAATGGATGATGATGTTTGGGCCCTTGCGGTCCATAACAGTAGGCTTATCGCGGCGGGCGAGTTTGTCGCTGCAGGCGATATAGAACACGTCAATTATATTGCCGGATGGAACGGAAGTGATTGGCAGCCGCTCGGAAGCGGTATTGACAAGGAAGCCTATTCCCTTACGGTCTATGACGACCAGCTCATTGCAGGAGGTATGTTTACCGAGGCAGGCGGAGTAAACGTCAATAGTATTGCCCTGCGTGACGGAGGCAATTGGCGGTCGCCTGGAAGCGGGATGGGCGGTGTAACGGGCTACCCTCGGGTCTATGCCCTTACGGTCTATGACGGAGAGCTTATCGCAGGCGGTTATTTCACCACCGCCGGCGGAGTTAGCGCCAACAATATTGCCCGGTGGGACGGCAGTGACTGGCAGGCGTTGGGGAGCGGAAGGGACGACCGGGTCTTTGCCCTTACAGTCTATAACGGTGACCTTATTGCGGGAGGCAATTTTACAGGAGGTATAGCGCGATGGAATGATAGTGGCTGGCAGGTGTTGGGCAGCGGGATGGGTGGAAGTTATACCAACGTTTCTGCCCTTACAGTCTATAACGGTGAGCTTATAGCCGGGGGATATTTTACAACAGCCGGCGGAGTAAGCGCCGGCAATATTGCCCGCTGGAATGGCAGCAGTTGGCAACCGTTGGGCGGCGGGGTCAGTAATTTTGTTTATGCTCTTATCGTTTATGACGGCCAGCTTATTGCGGGCGGCAGTTTTGCCACGGCGGGCGGCATAAGTGTCAACATGATTGCCCGCTGGAACGGCAGCGATTGGTATGCGATGGGCAGCGGAATAAATCAGGAAGTCAAATCTCTTACGATCTATAACGGCCAGCTTATTGCAGGAGGTAGTTTTGCCACGGCTGGCGGAACGAACGCTAAAAATATTGCCCGGTGGGACGGCAGCAACTGGCAGGCGATGGGTAGTGGAATGAATAGTATTGTTAAAGCCCTTACAGTCTATGACGGTGAGTTAATTGCGGCAGGTTCTTTTACCAGCGCTGGAGGAATGAACTCATATTATTGGGCCAGGTGGGCGGTGCCGGAGGTTTATGAGGGGGATTTGAATCACGATTGTGGCGTGGATTTGTTTGACGCCGAATTGTTCACACAGCGGTGGCTGGACGATGACTGTATGTACAACGGCTGGTGTTATGAGGCCGATTTGAACTACGACCTTATAGTCGACTTCGCAGATTTTGCACAGTTGGCAAATAACTGGTTCAAATGATTGTAAGCTAATCGGGACGGCAGTCATTGGTGAGCAAGTACGAAGGAAGGGCAAGTCAAACTTGACCAGATAATAGTGTGGGCATATCATAGACTTCGCTTCGAGTTGGAACCAGAGGCGCCGAGAGAGGCCGAGAACGTATGCCTCTAAATAAATCCCTGTAAACCGCCTGCAGAGGCAGAAAGGAGTCATCATGGAAGCTGTACTGCAGACAAAAATCGGAAGTGTCGAGCCTAAACGGGGTAAGGTGCGGGACATATATGACCTGGGCGATAAGCTGCTGATTGTGGCAACGGACCGGATTAGCGCGTTCGATGTGATAATGGCTAACGGGATTCCGTACAAGGGAATTGTGCTGACGAAGATATCGCGGTTCTGGTTCGATTTTCTGTCGGATACTGTCGAGAACCATTTTATCAGTGATGTAGTTGCAGATTTCCCGAAGCCTTTCTGTGATGAGCCGCAGCAGCTTGCCAGCAGGAGTATGTTGGTCAAAAAGGGGAAAGTGCTGCCGATTGAGTGTGTGATACGTGGGTACTTAGCGGGCAGCGGGTGGAAGGAGTACAAGCAAAACCAAACAGTGTGCGGACAAAAGCTGCCGGCGGGACTAAAGCAGTGCGGCAAATTGCCGGAATTGATTTTTACTCCCGCGACCAAGGCTGAGCACGGTGAGCATGATGAGAATATCAGTTTCGAGAGTTGCGTCGAAATCATAGGACAGGAACAGGCTGATTACGTTCGTGACAAGAGCACGCAGATATTTTCGAAAGCAAGTGAATACGCCGAGAGCAGGGGAATAATCCTTG
>Ga0315549_1000478_pt1 | contig 47394 bp, 55 predicted proteins | sample SalMarSW160200MG_FD_203101 | JGI IMG/M metagenome (GOLD analysis project Ga0315549, IMG submission 203101) | Salt marsh sediment microbial communities from the Plum Island Ecosystem LTER, Massachusetts, United States - Salt Marsh Sediment SW1601-200 ...
ATGGCACCTGGAGCCGTTACGTGCCCGGCGATGCGGTGTTGTCCAACATGAGCGACCTCGACAAGTACGACAGCCTGTTGGTGCTGGTCACCGGCAGCGGGGTGGTGTGCGCGGACATGCCCGTCGACCCCGCTCCATAGATAACAGATGACGATCGTTCGAGATAGCAGGGGGCGGCTTAGCCGCCCTCTGTTCTTACTCCGAATAAGCAGGTTGTGTTGCGATTGACTTTTGCTGTCTATATAATTGACTCGCCCTTAGGGCAGGTTTGTTCGGCTGTGGCTGGGAGGGGCGGAAAAGCTGCGCATGACGCTGAAGAACATCCTGGTGCCAGTCGATGGCTCGGACGCCAGCATGGAGGCCGTCTTTCTGGCTTGTACGACCGCCAAGCGCAACAAGGGGAAGGTCTACGTCGTCTATGTTGTAGAGGTGCACCGCTCTCTACCGCTGGATGCTGACCTGAGGCCTGAGGCTGTCAAGGGTGAAGAAGTGCTGAACCGTGCTGAGCAGCGCGCCGAGGAAGTGGATTTCGAGGTAGAGGGAGAGCTTCTCCAGGCGCGCGATGCCGGTCACGCCATCGTCGATGAGGCCATCGAGCGGGGCGTGGACGGCATCATCCTGGGCGTGGGCTATAAGGGGCCCCTGGCAGAAGGAGCGGGCTTCGCCTGGCCGCGGGGGGGCAAGCCGGCGCCCCTGCCCGGGGAATTCCGCCTGGGCAAGATCACTCAGTACGTGCTGGAAAACGCCCCCGGCGAGGTATGGATTATCCGGCTGCCGATGGCCGAGTGAGATGAAGGCTGTCATCATGGGCTGCGGTCGCGTGGGGGCCGAGTTGGCTGCCCTCCTCGACCGTGAAGGCCAAGAAGTTACCATCCTGGACATCGACCCCGATGCCTTTGGCCAGCTTCCTCCCGACTTCAAAGGGAGGTCTGTGGTGGGCAACGGCATCGACCAGGATGTTCTGCAGCGCATAGGGCTGGCCGAGGCCGACGCCTTTGTGGCCGCAAGCCCCGGCGACAACCGCAATGTCATGGCCAGCCAGATAGCCAAGCACATCTTCGGTGTTCCCAGGGTGGTCTGCCGCATCTTTGACCCCATCCGAGAGGAGCTCTATCACGGCCTCGGGCTGGAGACCATTAGCCCCACCAGGGAAGTGGCGCGACTGTTGAAGGAGGCCCTAGAGAGGGAGCCGGCGGAAATGCCAGGGGGCGAGGGCTAATTATGTATATTATGATCGTGGGCGGTGGCAAGGCAGGCTACTATCTTGCCAAGCAATTGGTGGAGGATGGCCACGAGGTGCTGGTCATCGAGAAGGATGCCGCCAAGTGCCAGCAGATCGCCGATGAGTTGGGCGATATCGTCCTGCGCGGGGACGGCTGTGAGGGTGTCACCCTGGAGGCAGCCGGGACCGGCCGCGCCGACCTGTTCATCGCCGTTACCGGCGACGATGAGGACAACTTGGTGGCATGTCAGGTGGCCAAGAACAGGTTTAGCGTCCGCCGCACGGTGGCCCTCATCAACAACCCCAAGAACGAGGCCATATTCAAAAAGCTGGGCATCGACACCACCATCAGTTCCACCGCCCTCATTCTGGCCAACATCGAGCAGGAGCTCCCCTCCCATCCCCTCATACCCCTGCTGACCATCAAGGGGGGTGGCCTGGAGATGGTGGAGGTGAAGGTGCCTTCATACTCGGCGATGGTCGGCAAGCGCATCGACGAGCTGCTCCTGCCCCAGCAGTGCCTCATCACCCTCATCATCGACGAGGAGGGGGTGCCTCGCGTTCCCACCAGCGACACCTCGATCCGGGCTGGCGACGAACTGGTGGCAGTCTGCCGCCGCGAGAGCGAGGACGCCTTGAGGGCCGTCCTTACCACCCCTAACAGAGAGATGGAATGAGCGCCAAGCGCATCGCCTACCTGGGGCCGTCGGGCACCTTCAGCGAAGAGGCAGCCCTGCACTACGACTCCACCGCCCAGCTTTTGCCCTTCGCCAGCGTGGCCGCTGTGGCTGCGGCTGTCGATTCGGGCATGGCCGAGGAGGGGGTGGTGGCCATCGAGAATAGCATTGAGGGCTCAGTTACCGATACCCTGGACATCCTCATCCACGAGTCGCGCCTCTCTATCAGGCAGGAGCTGGTTCTGCCCGTCGGGCACTGCCTCTTGGTGCGGCCGGGCATGCAGGCCGCCGACGTGAAGGTGCTCTTGTCCCACCCCCAGGCCCTCGGTCAGTGTCGGCGCTTCGTCGAGCGCTGCTTCCCCAAGGCGGAGATAGTGGCTGCCCTGTCCACGGCGGCGGCGGTGGAGGAGATGATGGCCCGCGAGAACACTGCCGCTATCGCCACCCGCCGTGCTGCTGAACTCTATGCCGCCGAGATCCTGGCCCGTGATATCCAGGACCGCTCGGACAACCTCACTCGCTTCGTGGTCCTGGCCGAAACCGACCATCCCCCCACGGGGAACGATAAGACCTCCCTCGCCTTTTCCTTCGCCGATGACCGGCCCGGGCTGCTGGTGAGTGCCCTGGAGGAGTTCTCCAGCCGCGGCATCAATCTCACCAAAGTAGAATCGCGGCCCACCAAGGAGCGCCTGGGCGAGTACATCTTCCTCCTGGATCTGGCCGGGCATCGCAGCGAGGGGGCGGTGGCTGAGACCCTGAAGGCGGTCGAGGCCCAGGCTTCCTTCTTCCGCATCTTTGGCTCTTACCCGCGCTACATGGAGAGTCCTTAGTCCCCATGCCCGAGCTGCCAGACCTCGAGGCCTATCGCTCGTTCTTCAATCGCCGCATCCCCGGTGTCGGCATCAACGCAGTGACGGTGAGCATTCCCCTGGTGGTGCGCGTCCCCAAGGACGACTTCATTGCCACGCTCACCGGCAACGTTTTCGGCGAGGTGGAACGACGGGGCAAGTTTATCCTCTTCTCCCTAAGGAGCGGGGACTACCTCGCCATCCACCCCATGCTCACAGGTCGCTTTCAGTATCGTCGGCCCCAGGAGAAGCGGCAGCCCAAGACCTGCTTCGTGCTGGCTCTGAGCAACGGCGACGAGCTGCGCTACTTTGACGATAGGCGAATGGGCAAGGTCTACCTGGTGAAGGAAGGGGCCTTCGATGTGATGCCTCTCTTCGGAGAGCTGGGCCCCGAGCCCCTGTCGGAGCAATTTACGGAGGAGGTCTTTCGAGAGCGGCTCAGGCGCTTCCGTGGCCAGATCAAGAGCGTGATCCGGAACGAGAGCCTGGTGGCCGGCATCGGCAACGCCTACGCCGACGAGATCCTGTTCGCAGCCGGCGTCCACCCCTACCGCAAGCGGGCGGAGCTATCCCCGGAAGACGAGAGTCGCCTGTATCAGGCCATCCGCTCCGTGCTGGGCCAAGCAGCGGCCATCGTTACCGAGCGCGTGGAGAAGGAGGGCCTGCCGGTAGACGAGTACCGAGACCACCTCAAGGTGCACCGCCGCGGCGGTCAGCCATGCCCGACACCCTCATGTGGGAAGCCGCTAACCGAGATCACCGCTGCCCAACGCATCACCACCTTCTGCCGCCACTGCCAGAAATAGCCCAGCCGCCGCCCGTTTCTCCCCCACGCGGCCGACGAGGCCGCCTGCCTGCTTGCCGTTGACAGAGAGGGCGTCGCCAGATATAATGCGGCCCACGTGCACGCCTTCGCAGGCTCCGTTCGCGATAGGCCACTCCAGGAGAGGAGCAAAGCCATGAAGCGGTTTGTATTGGCGATCATTCTACTCACAGCGGCAGGGGTTGCGGTGTTCCTGGCGCTCAACCGGCCGGGTGCTGAGGCCAGCCCCGACGTCACCATCACCGTCAACGACACCGGCGATACGAACAACCGCGACGACAACGTGCTCACCCTGCGCGAGGCCATGCTCCTGGCCACCGGTGTCCTGACGGTCGATGTCCTGTACCACGCGGAGTGCGACCAGGTCTCCGGGGCGATCTGGCTTCCCTATCCGATTTTGGACTGTTTTAGCTCCGATCCCCCCGGCGCCGCCTCCGCGGACACCATCGTGTTTGACACTACGGACTTCCCGCCGGGCAATCCCAAGACCATCAGCCTCAGCGCCGCCCTGCCCATCCTGGACACCGGCGACGACACCGTGGATGGGTCAGCCGCGGGAGTCATCGTCAATGGCCCAGCGGGGGGACTCACCGTGAGCGGCTCAGAGGCGGGAGTCATCGGCGCGGGCGTCCCGTACGCCTGCTTCGAGATCAGCTCCGACAACAACACCATCAAGGGGATGGAAATCTACGGCTGCTCGAACGGCGTGGTCATCTCCGGCCGCGACAACTTCATCGGCGGCTTCGACTCTGGAGAGGGCAACGTGATATCCGGCCATGTCGAGGCCGGCGTGAGAATCGCCGGCTCCACGGCCATCACCAACGGCGTCGTGGGCAACTACATCGGCACAAACGCCGATGGCGACGCCGCCGTGCCCAACGGGGTCGGCGTGGAAATCGCCAGCGGGGCCCAGAGCAACTTCATCGGCACCCCCCCGCCTGGAAGGGGCAACCTCATATCGGGCAATGACCAGGTCGGCGTCAGAATCGCCGGCTTCGCGACCACCATCAACGGGGTCGTAAACAACTACATCGGCACCGACGCTTCAGGCACCGCGGCTCTCCCTAACAATGTCGGCGGCGTCGAAATCGGGGATGGGGCTTGGCTCAACGCCATCGGATACCACCTGCCCGGTTGCGCCAATATCATCGCCTTCAACGGTGATTATGGCGTGCTTGTCAAAGACAACAGCGTCTGGAACCCCATCCACGGCAACTCCATCCACTCCAACGGGGGCAAGGGCATCAGTCTGGTCGGCAATGGCAATTTGGGACGCCAGCCACCGATCATAGAGGGCGTCGGCCCCGTCTTCGGCACCGCCTGCGCCGACTGCGACGTCGACATCTACTCCGACGACGAGGACGAGGGCAGAGTCTACGAGGGCTCGACCACGGCGGACGGCGACGGCAAGTGGACCTTCTCCGGCTCCCCTCAAGGGCCGAATGTCACCGCTACGGCAACCGACTCGAACCGCAATACCTCCGAGTTCTCGGCGCCTGTGGCCCTGTCCGAGCCTACGCCGACGCCATCGCCCAGCCCATCGCCGACGCCGACGGCCACGCCGACAGGCACACCGACCCCAGGCGCGACGCGGACGTTCGTGTGGACCCCCGGTTGGCACAACGCCACCTGGAGCGGGGCCTCCACCCCCGAGGAGGCCTTCGCCTGCGCGGCGGGCAAATACGCCGCCGCCTACCGGCTGGTGGGCGGAGTCTGGGAGCGCTACTTCCCCGACCGGCCGGAGATCTCCAACATGGGCTCGCTGGAGCAGTATGACGCCTTCCTCATCCTTATCACCGAGGATGTGACCTGCGAGATGCCGCTGGCCGACCCGGCGGCCATTGAACGCACGCTGGCGTGGGGCGTGGGCTGGCAGAACGATGGGTGGACGGGCGCCGACGGCACGGCGCCGCAGGACGCCTTCGCCTGCGCGGCGGGGAGCTATGCTGCCGCCTATCGGTTGGTGGGTGGAGGCTGGGAGCGCTACTTCCCCGACCAGCCAGGCATCTCCAACATGGGGCCGCTGGACGAGTACGACGCCTTCCTCATCCAGGTCACGGCGCCGGTGAGCTGCAGCATGGCCATCACGCCGTAGGAAGCGGCGGCTAGGCGGACCGCCCGGAGCTAGTGGCCGCGAGTGGCTCGACCGGTGCCTGCGCCACAGGAGGTAACATAGTCTCACCAATGTACTGGACGAGTACACCCGATTGCAACACAGAATCCTTTTTGCTATCATGCGGCTGTGACAGACACAGCCGTATTGGTGCTTAATCAGAATTACGAGCCGCTTAACGTCTGCAATGCTCGCCGTGCCTTCGTCCTAGTGGACCGAGGCAAGGCCGAGGTGTTGGAGAACAGCCGGGGCTACCTGCGTAGCCCCTCCATCGTTTTTGAAATCCCCTCGGTTATTCGCCTCGTCTACATAATCCGACGACCTCGGTCCCAGGGACGGCTCTGCCGCCGCGACGTTTTCCTGCGTGACCGCTACACCTGCCAGTACTGCGGACGCCGGACGCGAGATCTCACCCTGGACCACGTCCTCCCCCGCAATCGAGGCGGCCAGCACGACTGGGAGAACGTAGTGGCCGCCTGCAAGAGCTGCAACCACCGCAAGGCTGGTCGCACTCCTCACGAAGCACACATGCACCTCATCCGTCAGCCCAGCCGCCCTTCCTACAACCCGTACCGCCCCTTCTACCACTATCTGGAGGAGCAGGTGGAGTGGCGCAAGTTCATCCCCGGCTGGGAGCCCGACTCAGGCTTCTGCTAGCCCCCCGAAGACCCTCAGATTTCCTTCCGCTCCATCGTGAGCAGGCGCACGCCTTTTATCTGGCGGAAGGTAGCCCCCTCGCTCAGGCAGCGCAGGGCCAGGCCGGAGTCGACCACTCGCGTCCCCGAGATCACGTCCACGCCGTAGTCGAACAGAACCGGCGACAGGGGCGTGCTCGGACCGAGGACGACCACCAAGGTCTCGGGCCGGCATAGGCTTAGCAGGCGCTCCAGCGTGTGGTTGATGAAGGCGCTGCCGGTGATGGCAGCGATGTCCACCTGCGGCAGTATGACCTCGGCCTCCTCAGCGCCCACGTCCCCCGCCTGCGGGTGGAGCTCGATCACCCACAGTCGCCCGGCCGCCTCGCGGAGCGCCGGCACAAAGGGGAAGTGGCCAACCAAGGCCACCTTCTTGCCCCGGCCGCGCTCGCCCAGCAGCTCGCTCGCGTTGAGCTCCACACAGCGCGCCTCATCCACGTCGAGCAGCGAGTTGATCGCCGCCAGGCCGATGCCTGCCTCCAGCGTGCTGTCCGAGTGCGCCAGCCCCGTCAGCTCGAGGGCGCTTCTGTCGGCCAGGCTCCCCGCCTCCCGCACGAAGATGGCACCGTGCTCGTGGTGCCCGGGTGCCAGCGTCGAGGCCAAACCGCACCCTCGGCTCACCACGGCTGTCCAGAAGGGGCTGACCCGCGCCTCCCGCACCGGGGCGTCTTCCTTGAGGGTAGCGATCACATCAGCCAGGATCTTCACGCCGTCGCCTATAGGGTAAGCTCGGCGCCGCTGAGGGAGAGTTCCTTGTCTGTCACCGTCCTCAGTGGGGGCAGGGCGCTGACATCCATTCCGGGCTCGTACTTGAAGATGTGCGCGAGTTCCCTATTGAGCATGAAGATCAGGCGGGCAAGCGGGATCTCCATAGGGCAGGCATCCTGGCACTGGCCGCAGTTCACGCAGGAATCCATGACGTGTACAGTCCGGATCATGGGCCACATGACGTCGGGCGGGATCTCACCCCCCGGCACTGTGCCCCTGCCTGCTTCCAGATAGCAGTCCTTGCAGTAGCAGATGGGGCAGGCGTCCCTGCACCCAAAGCACTTGGTGCACTGGCTGAACTGGCCGGAAGGTCCGAACCAGTAATCGAACCGTTCCTCAACACTCATCGCCTGGAACTCGCCGAAATCCCTCTCCTGCCACTGCCGCGCCAGTTCGGTAGCCGCTCTGTCCTGTGCTCTCCTCGATTCGAGGGCCTCGGCGCTCGGCTGCTCCACTTTGATCTGGCCGCCTTCGATCGCCCTGTCGATGAAGTCGGCTCCTCTCTCGGAACAGACCTCTACGAACGTGGCCTTTTTGTCCTCTGCTCCCCACTTCCCGCAGGCTATATCCGCCATGGTCGGGATGTTGAGGTCGCATCTCCGGCAGTTCTCCCTCCGCCCGAGCCCTTTAGCCTCCAGCTCTGCCAAATCCCTTTCTTTCTCGCTGCCATCCCGTAGCTTTATCTTCAGCTTGCCGTCTTCGATGTCCTCACTAACAACATCGAGGGGGTCCACTTCGAATTCCTCTTCCATCATCTTCTGCGCTGTCACCGGCAGTATGGTACCGGTGCAGTTCAGGCCGATGAGGAGCACATTCTCAGGGTTGATCTGGTTGCGCTTGACCAGCTCGATGATCGCCTTGGCGTCGCACGGCTTGCAGGCTACGGCTACCTTGAAGTCGGAGGCACCATCGAGGAACTCCTTGAGGCAGCGGGCGATGTTGGGGGAAGCGCAGTGCAATGCTCCTGCCGTCGCCGCTATCTCCTCAGGATCAGTGATCAGCACAGGGATGCCGTCATACCTGTTGCCATCTCTTGCCTTGACGGCAAGCACGGCATCGACCTGGTTGCTCTCCAGGGCAAACTTGAGGAGGGAGGTAACCGCACCCCCGCATTCGGCCCTGTCAACTATTGCCGGGTCTGGGGACCAAGCCCAGTACATATCCCCCTTCATGCCTACACCTCTTCCTTGACGGCGCACACCTTGAACTCTGGCATCTTGCATTTGGGATCAGCAGCGGGGTTGGTGAGGATGTTGGCGCATGACTCCGAGAAATGGAAGGGCACAAATATGGACCCTTGTGGCACACGGTCGGTCACCTTGGCGGTGACCTCTATCCTCCCTCGCCTTGTCTCCAAGGCGATCCGACTGCCGCTCCTGACCCCCAGCCTGACGGCATCCTCCGGGTTGATCTCGACGTACGCTTCAGGCACCTCGCTGTTCAGCGTATCTGTCCTCCGGGTCATTGTCCCTGTGTGGTAATGAAAGAGATTCCTGCCGGTGATGAGGACGTCGGGATAGTCTGCGTCCCGCACTTCCGCCGGAGGCTTGTACTCCACCGCCTGAAAATGACCCAGCTTGTCAGGCGTGCCGAAGGCCTCAACGAACATGGTAGGAGTGCCGGGGTGATCTTCGGAAGGGCAGGGCCAGTGAATGCCCCCTGCTTTCTTCTCCAGTCTCTCGTAGGTAATCCCCTTGTATTGGGGGACGCAGCTCCTGATCTCCTCGAATATCTCTCCCGCCGAGGCGTAGTCGAACTTATCTTTGTAGCCCATCTTCTCCGCCACTCTGCAAATGATCCACCAGTCGGGCATGGCCTCGCCGGGAGGGTCGATGACTTTGTTGATCTTCTGCACCCTCCTGTCCACCCAGGCGTGGATGCCCTCCCTTTCTACCCAGCAGGCAGCTGGCAGCACCACGTCGGCGTGTTGGGCTGTCTCGGTCAGGAATATGTCCTGAACCACGAAGAAGTCGAGGTTATCCAGAGCCCTCTTGATGTTCGTGGAATCGGGGCCAGCCATGACGGGGTTTGTGCCCACCAGGTAGATGACTTTGCATTTGTGAATAATGTCCATGTAGGTAAGGCCGGGCTCAGTGGGTAGGTGCTCTACCCCCCAGGCGTTCTGGAAGAACTCGGCCGATTCCTGGCCTACTTGCTTGAATCCGGGGTAAAAGACATTGACGCAGCCCATGTCCCCTGCGCCCTCACCGTTGATCTGCCCTCTCATGGGGTTCACACCGGTCCCGGGCTTGCCGATGTGCCCGGTCAGAAGCGCCAGGTCGGCGAGGGCCGCCACGTTGTCTGAGCCGGTGGTGTGCTGAGTGATGCCTTCGTCATAGAGGATGCAGCCTTTCTCTGCCTTGGCGTAGGCGATGGCCGCCTCTTTGATCTTCTCCGCTGCCACGCCGGTGATATCTGCGGCCTGCTCAGGGGAAGTGGCGGACACAGCAGCCTGAAACTCATCGAACCCCGCAGTCCTCTTCTCTATGAACTCTTTGTTCTCAAGGCCCTCAGCAAGGATAGCGCTCATCATGCCGTTGATGAGCGCTACATCCGTGCCCGCTTGCAGTTGCAGGTGGAGGCTACCCAGGTAGCTTGCAGTCGTCGTCCTTCGGGGGTCTATGACGATGACGGTGGCTCCCTTCCTCTTGGCCCGAAGTACCTTCCTGGCTATCATGGGGAAGGTCTCTTTGATGTTGACGCCAGCGATGAGTATGCAGTCGGCCCGCTCGATGTCGAGCTGAGACGTTTCCATGACGCCAGAGCCTACCGTGGGCAGGAGGCCGGCTACCGTCGCCGAGTGGCAGAACCTGGCGCAGTATTCGATGCTGTTGGTGCCCATGATGACCCGGGCGAACTTCTGGAGGACGTAGGCATCCTCGTTAGTGCCCTTGCCGGAGGCGATGGCACCGAAGGACTCGGGAGGAACGCCCTTCAGCCTCTCGGCGACAAGGCTTAGCGCCTCTTCCCAAGAAGCCTCCTTGAGCGTGCCATTCTTCCGGATCAAGGGCTTCTGGAGGCGGTCCTCACTATAGAGGAATTTGTAGGCGTTCTTCCCCTTGGGGCAGTTTGTCCCTTCGTTGACGGGGTGTTCCTTCCACGGTTCCTCGCCTACTATCCTCCCGTCTTTCACCACAAGGTACATTCCGCAGCCGCAACCGCAGTAGGGACATATCGTCGGCGCATATTGCAGATTCACGATGCTGCCCTCCTGAACGGGCTCGGCCCCAGCTTCTTGATGGTCTCGACGAAGCTAGTGACGGTTTCCACTACCTTCGGCCCCTCGGAGGCGGAGATCCACTCCAGCCTGAGCCTGTCGCCGCCGATTCCCAGGGCCTCGAGGAAGGGCTTCCAGCCCATAACCCTCCTCCGGGCGCTCAGATTGCCTTTCTGGTAATGGCAGTCTCCCGGGTGACAGCCGCAGACTAGGACGCCGTCTGCGCCTAATGCAAACGCCTTCAGCACGAGCCGTTCGTCTACTCTGCCAGAGCACATCACCCTGACTACCCTCAGGTTCGGCGGGTACTTCATTCGCGCTGTGCCTGCTACATCGGCCCCCGCGTAGGAGCACCAGTTGCAGAAGAATCCCACTATGATTGGCTCAAATCCGTTCCTTCTTGCCTCAACTTCATCCATGGCTAAGCCTTTCACATAGACGCTGCTTCGTCAGTCTGGCCCGCGTATTCAGGTTCAGACTTATGGACGTATGCCCATAATATCCTAGGCAAGCGGGCGCTAAGGGTCAAGCCCCGTCTGGGAGCTATCAGAGCGGACAACCCATTTGTCGGCGTCTGGCATGAGTAACAAGCTTCTGGTCACTATGCCTGGCCGCAGAGCCAGGCCAGGGTCACGCTAGGGCTGGAGGCACTCGCCTACAGCTCCGGCCGCCGCCGCCGCGTCTCTTCGACATTGATAGGCGTCACTTCGGGCCTGGCGGCGTCGTAGACGGTGACCACATTCGGAAGCCTGCCGAACTCCTCCCGTATCGCAGCCATCTCGTCCGCCGTCAAAGGCTTGACCGGGCAGGGGCGCAGCGGAGTGTTGATCTGCACCTCATCGGGGGACAGTCTGCTAGCGATGGCGGCCAATCTGCCTGCGGCGCCTCGGTTGGCCTCGACGAACATGATCTGGAGCGCCAGCTTTCCCCTGTACGTTGTCCTGAAGAGTCCAATGGCCTCCACGATCTCCGTCAGGGAGAAGGGCGCCACTGGCCGGTTGATCCGCCGGAACAGCTGCTCATCGGGGGCATCCAGCTTGGCAACGACCACGTCGGCACAGGCCAGGTCCCGCCGGACATCTTCCCTTGCCATGAGAGAGGAGTTCGTGAGGACCGCGGTGGGCAGGCCCAGCACATCCCGAGCCAATCTCAGGGCCTCTCCCAGGTTACTGGCGAGGGTGGGTTCGCCCATTCCTGAGAAGGTAACGTAGTCAGCCGCTACCTTCCTCGCTGCCTCCAGCTCCCGCGCCAGAACGCTCAGAGCGACGAACTCGGCTCGTACCGTCAGCCGCCGTGCTGTCCTGCCCAACTGGCAGTAGATGCAATCGAGGGAGCAGGTCTTCCCGCCGGCAGGCAACAGATCGACGCCCAGCGATCTTCCCAGTCGCCAGGACGGGACAGGGCCGTAGAGAATCGAGCTCATTCCATTACTCCATGAGGTTTCGTTTCCGGCCCCCTTGGCTTTCGCTCGGCGAGCGCCGGTAAGGGGTCAGTCCAGACGCTCCATAAGGTCGGGCAGGTTGCCCTCCAGGTATCGCAGAACGGCCTCGCGGATGTCGCCCACGTCGGTGATGACGGGCCGAATGCCGTAGCCCTTGAGGCTCTCGTACGCTCCCCAGCCCATGCCGCCGACAATAAGCACCTCGCAGTCAGCGATGTCCTCCGCCATACTCTGATGCTTGGCCTGGGAGCCAGCGTCATAGCCGTGCCTCTCGCCGGGGGCCAGCCTGGCGTGCCCCTGAGCGGCGAATGTGCGGTGGCCGGCCTTGGAGCGCGTCTCGCTGTCGACGATCTTCTTCTCTTCGACCGTGAGCACCACATAGTAGGGTGCTCTACCGAAGTGCTGGCTGATGTTAACTTCGTCCTCGGATACAACTGCGATCTTCATTCCGCTGCTCCCATCCTTTCAGGTCGCGGCCCTCACTCGCCGGTCCCCCGTCTACCACCTGCGGCAGACGTCGTCTGCGGAGCAGGGGGGGCTTTCGCAGGGAGTGTCTCTGCCGCAGCAAGTGGTGCCATCGCTAGTCCTGCCCCCCAGCACGCTAAACGTAGAAACTAGCCTTTCCAGGCCTTCGCTGCCACAGTTGGGGCACTTGCCCGGCTTTTCGTCTTGGCCACGCAGGAAGACCTCGCACACCTCGCCGCATTGGCGACACCTGTAGTCATAGATCGGCATTCTGTCCCTCCGAGCTCAACAACTCGGACCTTCGTTGACAACGGGCCGCCTCACCAGCGAGCGGCCACCACTCTCCAGAGCTCCTCCATTCGCTGCGATACCAGGCCGTCGCCGAACTCCACCACCGGCACCCCCTGGGCGATGGCATCGCTGACCACCGTATCGAAGGGAATCTTGGCACCCACGTCTATGCCCGCCTGGCGGCAGTAGTCCTCGATGTGCCGCGAGTTGCCTTCATCGAGGTCGTATTTGTTTATGCACACCAGCGCCCTCACACCAAAATGGCGGCACACAGCCAGCACTCGTTCCAGGTCATGGATGGCGCTGAGGCTGGGCTCGGTGACGATGAGGGCTAGCTCGGCGCCGGAGAGGGAGGAGATCACAGGGCAGCCGATCCCTGGCGGCCCGTCGCTGAGAATGTAGGCCGCGCCCTCGTCCTTGGCGATGCTCCTGGCCTTCTGTCTTACTGCCGTGACCAGCTTGCCCGAGTTCTCCTGCCCGGCACCCAGGCGAGCGTGAACCAACGGCCCGTAGCGCGTATCGGAGACGTACCAGTGGCCGGCGAGGGTGTCGACCATCGTCACCGCTTCCTCCGGGCAGACGTGGAGGCAGAAGCCGCAGCCCTCGCAGGCAAGGGGGTCCACCTGGAACTCGTCGATAGCGTCGAAGCGGCAGGCCTCGAGGCAGAGACCGCAACCAGTACACGCCTCCGGGTCGATAACGGCCACCTTCGGGCCCCAGAACTCGTGTGTCTCCTGCACTGTGGGCCGGAGCACGAGGTGGAGGTTGGCGGCATCGACATCGCAGTCGCAGAGGACCTTGTTGTCCGCCAGCGCCGCTAATGAGGCGACCACGATGGTCTTCCCCGTCCCTCCCTTGCCGCTAAGTACGACGATCTCCCTCATTGTTCACCGTCCCGCCACTGCCAGGCGTTGGACGCTCTCCAGAAGGTCGCGGAAGGGCTTGCGCCACGTTGGCATGCCGGCCACCAGGGTTTGGCCGCGGCAGTAGAGCTCGGCTATTCGCCTGTCAAGAGGAATCTTGAGGAGGACGGGGACATGCTGCTGGGCACAATAGCGTTCCACCTCTTGGTCGCCAGAGCCGTCGCGATTGATGACCACCCCGCAGGGGACATTCAGTTTCGTTGCCAGCTCCACAGCCAGGGCGAGGTCGTGGAGCCCGAAGGGCGTGGGCTCAGTGACCAGGAGGCAGAAGTCGCTGCCCTTTACTGCTTCGACCACGGGGCAGGAGTTGCCCGGCGGCACATCGATGATGACGGTGCTGCTCCGGTCGGCGCGCTGCTTGACGGCGCGGATCACCGGCGGGGCCATGGCCTCGCCGATGGCCAGTCGTCCGTGGACGAATCGCACCTCGCCGGCGCGTCCCTCCTCGACGACGCCTATTTCCCGCCCTTCCTCGCTAATGGCCTTCTCGGGGCACACGTAGCTGCAGACGCCGCAGCCGTGACAGAGTTCGGGGAAAACCAGGACGTTTTTGCCCATCACGGCGATGGCGTTGTAGGGGCACGCTTCAGAGCAAACCCGACAGTAGGTGCACTTCTCTTTGTCGACCCTGGGCACAGGCACCAGCACCGGCCGGGAGGACGTGATCGTCGGCCGCAGCAAAACATGGGCATTGGGCTCTTCCACATCGCAGTCCAATAGCTGCACCGAGCCCTGTCCCTCCAGGGACAGGGCCAAGCTGGTGGCCACCAGGGTCTTGCCGGTGCCCCCCTTGCCGCTGGCGACGGCCAGGATCATCCGCTTTCTTCCCTAGCCTGCACCAAGAATGTCAAGCCTAAGGCTGCCATCTCTGGTCACGACCGCCGCCCATGCCGCCACCGCGACCGCCGCCCATGCCGCCACCGCGACCGCCGCCCATGCCGCCACCGCGACCGCCGCCCATGCCGCCGCCCATGCCGCCACCCATGCCGCCGCCCATACCTCGGCCCATGCCTCGGCCCATGCCTCGGCCCATGCCTCGGCCCATACCGCCACCCATGCCAGGCCCCATGCCTGGTCCCATACCCGAATAGGCCTCAGCCGAAGGCCCAGGCGTTGCCCGCAGCTCGCCCCTTTTGTAGGCCTCGATGGCGTCGCGTACGCTCCCCGAAGCACCGACAAATATGCCGATGCCGGCGGCAGAGAGCACCTGATAGGCGTTGGGGCCGCAGTTACCGGTGATGACAGCGCCCGCGCCCATGCTCGCCACGAGCTCGGCGGCCTGGATGCCGGCGCCGCCCGGCGCCATCACTGCCGGGTTCTCCACAGCTTCGAAATCCAGGCTCTCGCTGTCCACAATGAGCAAGTACTGGCACCTACCGAAGCGGGGGTCGACCTGCGAATCAAGGCTCGGCCCCGCAGCGGAGACGGCGACCTTCATAAAGCACCTCCCGATCTGCTTCGTCTATTTGCGAAAACGGTAAACTCCTGCAAGCGGCAAATCAAGCCCTTGTGCTGCTACGGGGTGGTTTCGTCTACTCGCTTGTCTTCTCTAGCTCGCTGATCCGTCGCTCGATCCCTTCCAGATAGCTCCTGAGGCCCTCCGCCTCCTCCTTGAGGAAAGCGGCCTCGTCCTCAACAGTTGGGGCGGCTCCCCAGGTGCCAGCCCCGTAGGGGCCAGCGCCGTACGCAGGGCCAGCAGCGTACGCGGGGCCAGCAGCGTATCCCCAGCCACCGCCGCGCCATCCCCCGCCGCGGCCCCAGCCGGGACCCCAGCCCCCGCCGCGGCCCCAGCCCCAGCCGGGACCCCAGCCCCCGCCGGGAAGGCTGTATACCGAACCGTATCCTCTACCCATCTTCGCTACCTCCTCTTCCCAAGATTCGTCAGTTCTCTTGCCACGCCCTGCCCTATCACCAGGGATAGCGCCTGGCAGGCCAATAGTAGGGCGGCCTTGCCCCCGCAGGATATGTGCCCACGTATCCGGCACCTGCCCCATAGGAGCCCGGGTATCCGCCACCCGCCCCATAGGAGCCCGTACCGTAGGCCCACCACCAGCGGGGCCGCCAGGGGTACCATCGGCAGAAGGGATAGGGGTTGCCTCTACCCCAACCGCCTCGGCCCCATCCGAACCGACCTCTTCCAAACATCCCGGTCACCTCCTATCGCCTTTTCCAGCACAACACCGAAAGCCGCTGTTTAGCCGCAGTGCTCGCCGTGCAAGCGCTTCCCGCACTTAGGGCAGGTGAACGAGCTGCAGGGTACGCCTCTCTTGTGCGGCTGCGAATATCCGCACCCTTTGCAGCGGCAGATCATCGACCCGCCGAGGCCGCGGCCCAGGGGAGCGCCCCTTGTACCTCTTAGGATAGACATCTTCATACCTCCTCGAATCGCTAGCGGCGGCCTTTGCCCCGCTGCCTGCGGCGACGGCCGCCAGCGCCTAGCCCTGCCTGGCCGCTAGCGCCTGGTCCTGACTGGCCAGTCCTTCTGGCGACGCTTCTCCCCTCCAGCCACCTTCTCGCCAGCCCAACGAGTGCGTTCACGGCCAGGGGAGCCGTCGCTGCCAAAGTAGAAGCTATCGCTGGCCGAGCCCGGGTCAGCGTAGACTGTCTTGTGACCTGCACCGGTTGTGCCTGCTCTGCCACCATCGGTGCAGCCTCCACCTCGTAGATGGCACTCTCGGGGCAGGCGGTCACGCAGTCGGCGCAGCTAGTGCAGAGTTCCTGGTTGATGATGGCCTTGTCCTCCTGGAGGACGATGGCCCCCTCCTCGGGGCACACTTCCAGGCAATCGCCGCAGCCCGTGCACTTGTCCTCATCGATGAAGATCATGGTCTGCCTCCTTGCCAGCGGCCTCCGCCACGCCCCTGCCCCCAGCCGCGGCCCCTCAAGGCGGGGCCAGCGGGCCGCACGGGGAGCACGCTTGGGCTATCGCAGCGCGGGCAGGCCAGAGGAAGCCCGGACACCACCGCCTCGAAAGGCACCCGCCACTCGTGCCCGTCCCGGCGACACCTGAAACGTTGGCTGGCCGGGGCGAAGTTGCCGCCTTTGATGCGAACGGCCTTGCCATTGATGAGGGCATCGGCAATCTTCTGGCGGGCCGATTCGAGCACACGGTGGAAGGTAGGGCGGGAAATGCGCATCCTTTGGGCGCACTCCTCCTGCTGCAGTCCCTCCTGGTCCTTGAGGCGAATGGCCTCCAGTTCCTCAATGCCCAGGGCCACTCCCTCCAGAAGGCGGGCAGGCACCCCCGCCGGCTTGAAGTAGGTTACCTGCGGCATGAAAGCCACTCGTCGCCACTTGATCGGTCTTGGCATACCCACAAAACTCAGTGAGAGTTACGGACATATGTCCACAACAATTCTCCCATAGACGGCTCGGCTAGTCAAGGGGGGCTTAAAGACAGCCGTGATCTCGTTCAGAAACATGAGTGACACTTAGAATGGTGGCGCTATGCGGATTATCAGAGGGACAGTGCCCGGGGCCCTGGGCCACCGCACGCCTCTCCAGGCAGTCCTACAATTCCAGCAACAGGAGCTAATATACTGTCACCAATGTACTGGACGAGTACACCTGGTTGCTGGCCTCTTGGGCCCGATGCTACAATAAACGAGGAGTGTTGTGCTTCCCGCGCTGTTATGGATAACGATTTTGCCATCGATATTGATGCGATCTTCGAGGTCATCGACAAGGCCGATGTCATTACCATCCGCTTCCTGATCCTGCCCCAGCGCCTCCTCATCGACGCCCGCTGCTCGAAGAGCGAAGGTCCCCTGATAAAGCCTGTGCCGCGGGCTGCGTCGCTGGAGGAGCGCTTCAAGAGCATCAAGCAGCTACGCCCTCGCTTCCGTCTTCCGGAGAAGATCACCGCCATCTGGTGGCCCAAGCACGTCAGGGAGCTGGTCACCTGCGGCGTTTGGGATCGCATCGTGCAGCGGCTGGCCAGCGCTGGCTTCCCTCAGGCGGACGAGCAGTGCCAGAAGATTCTGGACGAGCTTGTCCGGCAGGAGGAGCAAGAGGTCCTCAACGCCGTCGCTGGCGAGGGCTACCACTGCCTGTGGGAGAGAACACGGTAGGCTGATGCGACGGCACGAGTTCGAGAAGCTGGTTCTCGAAGCCCTGGCCAAGCTACCCGCCGAGTTCCAAGAGCACCTGCACAACCTGGATGTCGTGGTCAAGTGGCGCCCCGGCCTGGCGGAGCGGCGCGAGGCAGGCAGTCACTACGGCGATGCCCTCTTCGGGCTCTATCTGGGCGTCCCCCTCAGCGAGCGAGGCGCCTATTACAACATGGCTCTGCCCGACATGATCGTCATATACCAAGAAACCCACGAGCGGCTCTGTTCCAGTCGGGAGGAGATGGTCGAGGAGGTGCGCAAGACTGTGCTCCACGAGCTCGGCCACTACATGGGGATCGATGAGGAGCGATTGGAGGAGCTAGATCTGGGCTAGAAGGAGGTTGCCCATGGCATCGACTGGGGAAGTCCAACCAACCACGCCTCAAGCTAGCATTCTACAGACGCTGCGCCAGCCCAGGATCGTTCTCGTCCTGCTGGCCATCTGGGCCATCCTGGGCATTGTCGCCCAGGTGCTGTCCAGTAGCTTCCTCTTCGATATGGAAGGGCATGAGGCTTCTGGCATCCTGGCTGGCCGGGCCTTCAGCGCCTCGATGGTGATCCCCGCCATCATCTACCTGTGGGCCGCCCGCGACCCCAAGCGTCATCGTCAGGTCTTCTGGCTGGCGCTGGTGGAGCAGGTTGTCGTGGTGCTTAGCTGTTTCTATCACCGGGGCGCTGGGGACATCACCTGGGCAGGAACCATCGTTCCGGCCGCCATATCCGGAGGGCTCATCTTCCTCGTTTTCTTCAACCTGTTCCAGCCCCGCGAGGAGGTGCCCCCGCCTATGCCTTCTGCCTAAGGGCCTGCAGCAGCCACAGAACCTCGGCGCTCTCCTCCAGCACCGATGTCCACTGGAGGGCCTGCCACAGGCTCTCGCCCCGAGCGTAGCTTCCATGCCCGGCCACCACGACTACCCTGTGCTGCCGCAGGGCATCGGCCAGAGCCTGGGCCACGTTCTCGCCCCTGGGGACGACTGGCACGATGCCCAGATAGTGCTGGCCCTCCAGGTCCTGGGGCCGGATCTCCTTCCCCGCCAGCGACAGGGCGATGGCATGGCGAGGATGAGCGTGGACGACCGCCTCGGCCTCGTTGGCGGCGGCGTAGATAGCCTGGTGGAGAGTCAGGTCCATGGACGGCTCAACCCTGGGCTCCATGCCCGGCCTCACGTCTACCAGGTCCCTCTGCGCCAGGTGGCCGAGGCGGCTGCCGTGGCTAGTGATTATCAGGCCCTCGCCCTGGCGAACGCTCATGTTGCCCCCGTGCGAGGAGACGAGGCCAGCGGCGTACAGGTCTCGCCCCACCTGCTGGAATTCCTCTAGAAGAGAAGCCATCATCGAACTCCTAGCGCTTGTCCAGTTCTCGGCCGACCAGCAGCAGGCGAGCGACTGCCTCGGCGGCATCGGCCACCAGCTTCGCCGCCTGGGCCATGGCCTCCTCGACCGACATCGCCCGCGGCGTGATGGCCACCACTGCATCGAAGGCCTCGCCCAGCGCTGGCCCGCAGTCCTCCGCCAGGGAGCCGGCGATGGCTATCACCGGCAGGCCGCAGTCCTTCGCCAGTCTGGCCACCTCCAAGGGCGCCTTGCCGAAGCCGGTCTGGGCATCCAGCCGCCCCTCGCCGGTGAGCGCCAGGTCGGCCCCCTCCAGCTTCTGCCTGAGCCCCACGGCCTCGGCCACAAGCTGCGCCCCTAGAACGAGTTCTGCCCTCAGAAAGGCCACCAGCCCGGCCCCCAGGCCACCCGCCGCCCCCGCCCCCGCCAGGTCGAGCACGCGCACCCCCAGGTCGCGCTCGATGACCTGAGCGTAGTGTCGCAGGGCCGCGTCCAGCTCCTGGGCCACCTCAGGCGTCGCCCCTTTCTGAGGGCCGTAGACAAGGGATGCGCCCTGAGGCCCGCACAGAGGGTTGAAGACGTCGCTGGCGGCCAGCACCCGGCACTGCCCGAGGCGGGGGTCAAGACCTGACACGTCGATACGGCCCAGACGAGCCAGGGCAGCGCCGCCGGGCGGCAGGTCCTGCCCCGCGTCGTCCACGAGACGAGCGCCCAGGGCCTGAGCCATGCCAGCGCCGCCGTCGTTGGTGGCGCTGCCCCCTATGCCGATGATGATCCGACGGCAGCCGGCGTCCAGGGCGGCCCGGACGAGCTCGCCCGTGCCGTAGGTGGAGGCGACGCGGGGGTCGCGCTCGTCCTCAGTCAGCAGAATCAGGCCGGAGGCGGCGGCCATCTCGATGACGGCGGTGGCGCCGTCGATGATGCCCCAGGAGGCCTCCAGGGGGCGACCCAGGGCGTCATGAGCGGGCGCCGTCATCCGCCGGCCGTCCGCAGCAGCAGCGACTACCGCCTCCACCGTGCCCGGCCCGCCGTCGGCCATGGGCACCAGCTCCAATGCGGCCTCGGGCAGGGCCCGCCGCAGGCCCTCGGCCATGGCCTGAGCGGCCTGGACGGCGCTGAGGCTGCCCTTGAACTCTTGGGGGGCGACAACGATCTTCATATCAGCAAGGATGTCAAAAGGCCGGGCCCTCTTGAGCGATGGCGAACACGGCCTGGCCATTGATCTCGGCCTTGGTCTTCTCACCGCGGGCGACCCGCAGGAGGAGGCCCAGGATCTGTTCACCGACCTGGCTCGTGCTCTTACCCGCCAGTATGGTTCCAGCGTCGAGGTCGATGTCGTCAGGCATGGCCTCAAAGAGCTCAGAGTTGGAGGATATCTTGATTACAGGCACAGCGGGGAATCCCACCGGAGTGCCTCGGCCGGTAGTGAACAGGATGGCCTGGGCCCCAGCCGCCGCCATGCCGGCCAGGCTCTCGATGTCGTAGCCGGGGGTGTCCATAACCACCAGACCCTTCCTGCTTGGTCGATCCCCGTAGTCCACCACCTCCCGGATGGGCGAACTGCCGCCCTTGGCGATGCAGCCCAGGCTCTTCTCGGCAATGGTGGTGAGCCCCCCTTCGACGTTGCCCGGTGCGATAACGGCACCGGCCAGAGGCCCCAGCACCTCCTGTGCCCGCGCCTCCTGCCGCTCCACGTTCGCCTTGAGCTTGGCGGCTACCTGCTCGCTTTCCGCCAATTTGAGCAACGGCCCCAGGGCGCCGATCATCTCGGTGGTCTCCGCAAGAATCGCCGTGCCGCCCAGCTCCACCAGCCGGTCGGTGGCCTTTCCCACCGCCGGATTGGCAGTGAGGCCGGAAAAGGTGTCCGAGCCGCCGCACTCCAGGCCCACCATCAGGTCCGCGGTTGTGCCTCTCTGACGCGGCAGGTTTTCCAGTTCGCCAAGCAAGCGGCGGGCCAGGGCTTCGGCTTCATCCGCCGCCTTCCTCGACCCGCCCACGTCCTGGATGACCACCGTCTCCAGCGGCTTACCGCTGCTGGCCAGGATGCCTTTCAGCAGAGCGGCCGAGACCACCTCGCAGCCCAAGCTCACCAGCACCGCCGCTCCCACGTTTGGGTTCTGCACCAGTCCGGCCAGGGTCTTGATCTGGAGGCCCAGGTCGGGGCCGCCACGGCCGCAGCCGTGAGCGTGCTCCACCGCCACCACCGCCGGCAGCCGCTGCCCGACCTCGCGCACCACCCCTGCCGCGCAGGCCACCGTGGCCAGCACCAGGCAGTGGTTGCGGATGCCCATGCGACCGTCCGCTCGCCGCCAACCCTGGAAAACGAAGTCCTCGCTCATCTAGTCGCGCGCCAGGTTGTGAGTGTGCACGTACTCACCCGCTGCGATGTCCTCTGTGGCCCTGCCGATCTCCTCCCCGTAACGGATTACCGCCTCGCCGCAAGCGATGGGACCGAGGGCCAGCTTACTGCCGCGGGGAATGGCCTCGACCGCCCGCACCTCGCTGCCGTCATCGAGCCGCACCACGTCGTCCGCCTGAACGTCCGCGGCCACCACCGCCACGTTGTCCCTGGGATGCACCCGTATGCCGAGCACCGCCATGCTACTACTTCTATCAGCCCGCAGGGGGCAGGTCAACAACCGTAGCTGCTCTGATGCCAACCGAAAATTTGTTCTTCTACCCCTTGACAACGAACAGGCGTTCTGTTATCTTTTGTTTGTTAAAGAACACTTGTTCTCAGGAGGTCGGGCGATGCGTAGAATCAGTTCCCTCAGGAGCCCTCGCTGCCCCGACTGCGGCGGCCCCCTGGTGCACGGCGAAGGCTGCATCTGCTGCCCCCTTTGTGGCTTCACTCGCTGCTAGTAAAGGGCAGCGGGGAGGAAAGAATGGATCCACTCACCGTCGTCATCCAGACGCTGCTGGTCATCAGCGCGGCCAGCCTCTGGGCCCTCTGGGGCCCCTGGAACGACTGGCACCCTCATTCATAGGGGCGCCTCTCGTCCCTGCTGACCACCGGCCCGTTTGAAAGGCGACCGCCAAGAGGATATGATGGAAGCCGCGAGCATCTGTCATGTCCGAGCACCATTCCCCGGTCGTCGCCATCCTCACCCTGGGCTGCAAGCTCAACCAGGCCGACTCTCAGGCCCTGGCCCGCGAGCTTCTGGCCCACGGCTGCCAGGTCATCGACCGGCCGGCGCCCGCCGATGCCCTGATCATCAACGCCTGCTCCGTCACCCACGTGGCCGACCGCAAGTCGCGCCACCTCGTGCGCCTGGCCCGCCGCCTGGCCCCTGAGGCTACCATCGTCCTCACCGGCTGCTACGAACAAAACAGCAGCGGCCATGACCTGGGCCAGCGCCTGGGGGCCGACTGGCTGGTCGCCAGCGCCGACAAGCCAGCCATCGCTCAGCGCCTTCTCCGCCAGTGGCAGGAGCAAGGTCGCCTCGGCGTCGGCCCCACAGCCATCCAGCCCGGCGACGGCCTCCGCACCCGCGCTTCCGTCAAGGTCCAGGAGGGGTGCAACGAGGTCTGCGCCTTCTGCATCGTTCCTCGCACCCGCGGCCGCGAGCGGAGCGTGCCGATAAGGGGCGTGGTCGCCCAGGTGCTGGCCCGCCAGGCAGAGGGGACGAAGGAGGTAGTCCTGACCGGCACCCAGGTGGGCAACTACGGCCGCGACCCCGGCCTGTGCCAGGGCCTGAAGGACCTGCTGGCCGCCCTCCTGGCCGAGACCAAGGTCCCCCGCCTGCGCCTCTCCTCCCTCCAGGCCCAGGACATCAGCGAGGACCTTCTGCGCCTGTGGCAGAACCGCCGCCTCTGCCGCCACTTCCACCTCCCTCTGCAGAGCGGCAGCGACCGCATCCTGGCCGCTATGCGCCGTCGCTACACGGTCGACCAGTTCCGCCAGGCCGTCGCCCTCATCCGGCGCGAGGTGCCCGACGTGGCCATCACCACCGATGTCATCGTCGGCTTCCCCGACGAGGGGGACGAGGACTTCCAGCGCACCCACGAGTTCTGCCAGGAGTTGGCCTTCGCCGCCATCCACGTGTTCCCCTACTCGCGACGGCCGGGTACGGTGGCCGCCCTCGCCAGAGAGCAAGTACCCCACGTCGTCAAGCGCCAGCGCCTGGAGCGAATGCTGCAGCTAGCCCGTACCTCCGCTGATGCCTTCCGCGCCCGCTTCCGGGGACGAACGATGGATGTCCTGTGGGAGGAGGTCAAGATGCGGTCGGATGGTCGACTGCCCCTCTGGCGGGGGTTGACCGACAACTACCTGCGCGTCTACACTTGCGCCGAAAACGGCTCGGCATCCGGCCGCTGCCCTGGCTTTGATCTGGCCAATCGGCTTCTGCCCGCTCGCCTGGGCGAGTCGCTGGGTGATGGGCTGTGGGGAGAGCTACAGCCAGCAGTTGATCCAGCGCCAGGCAGGGTGGATTGAGGGGTAAGCAGCGTGGACGTCTTCAACCGGGGCCTCATTGTGAGTCTGGCGGCCATCTGGGTCACCCTCATGGCCGTGGTCATCCTGGTGACCTGGGCTGCTGACACTGAGACCATCGACCGCCTGGGCGACCTCGTCCGCTACCTCGACGACCACACGGACAATGCCTCCAAGCTCATCCTCACCCTGGGCGCCTTGGCCCTGGTTGTCCTCTGCCTCATCGTCATCGTGGCCGAGCTGGCGCCGGCGGGGCCGAGCGGTAACATCCGCCTGGAGGGAGTGACGGGCGCCACCGCCATCCTGTCCACCGAGGCTATCAACCAGCGCATCGAGCAGGAGGTAACGGCTCTGCCTCAGGTCAAAGAGTCCAAGGCCTCGGTGACCGCCCGCGATAGAGGGCTAGCAGTGGCCTTGAACCTGGTCCTCGGCCCTGATGCCAGCGTGCCCGAGGCAACCGAGGCGGCCTGTCGGGTGACCCAGGAGACCGTCGAGCAGAAGATAGGCGTGGCCCTGGTGGGCCTGCCCACCGTTCAGATAACGTTTAGCCTGCCCGAGGGGAAGCCTGCGCCTGCCCCGGAGAGCGAGCAAGAAGCGCCTAGACCACCCCTGTCATGAACGACCTGCCGTCGCCATCGGCCGCAGAGCTGAAGGCCATCGTCGAGAGCATCCTCTTTGTGGCCGAGGAGCCCCTGGACATGGATATGCTGGCCCGCTCTCTGGGGGTGGACCTCAAGATGGTGACCGAAGCGGTAGACGCTCTGAACGAAGAATGCCGCCAGCGGGGCGTCCGCCTCCAGCGCACGGGCAGCGCCGTGCAGATGGTCACTGCCCCCGAGGTAGCTCCTTACGTGGAGCGATTCCTGGGCCTGGATGAGGATCGTAGCCTGTCCCAGGCCGCCCTGGAGACCCTGGCCATCATCGCTTACAAGCAGCCTATAACCCGCATGACCATTGAGGCTATCCGCGGCGTCAACTGCGATCAAGTCATCGCCTCCCTCAAGGCGCGAGGGCTCGTCGCCGAGGTTGGGCGGGCCCAGGCTCAGGGCCGCCCCTATCTTTTCGGCACAACGTTCCGGTTCCTGGAGTACTTCGGCCTGGAGAAGCCGGACGACCTGCCTCCCCTGCGGGAGGCAGAAGCCGAATCAGAAGACTAGCATGACTATAGGGCTCTGCCGCGTCCAGCTACGCCTGCCTGAGAACCAGTCCCTCAAGGGCAAACGGCAGGTCATCAAGTCCCTCATCGCTCGCATCCATAATCGCTTCAACGTCTCAGTGGCCGAGGTCGACGCGCACGACCGCTGGCAGATGGCGTCCATAGGCATTAGCTGTGTTAGCACCAGCGGCCAGCATGCCCACCAGGTTCTCTCCACGGTGGTGGGCTTCATCCGGAAGGAGCGCCTGGACGCCGAACTCATCGATTACGAGATCGAGATCATCCAGGCCCTGAGCAACTGAGACCCCGCCTAGGTAACCGGTTCGCCGTTGGTGGGTGAACTCTCCAACCCCGCGGGATAAATCCCGCGGCACTATCTATCGATTCTAGCAAGCCGCGGGTTTCAACCCGCGGGATGGCCGAAAGTCCCCCACCCGCCGAAAATAAACCAGTCGTCCACCTAGGCCGACGACAGGTAGCGCCCGAAGAAGGCCTGCACCCGCTGGACGTACTCCTGAGGGTGATCCAGACGAGCCATGGCATGGCCGCTGCCCGGCGCCAGCCACAGCTCCTTGGGCTCGTTGGCTGCGTCGAACAGGCGCTGGGGATGGTCAGAGGGCAGGTAGTCGTCCAGTTCGCCGTAGATGAGCAGCAGGGGCCGAGGCGCAAGAAGGCCCACGTAGTCCACCGCCCTCACCGCCGCTACGTTTCCTTGCGAGACCCATTCCCCCAACCTGATGCTCACCCATCCCAGGGGCACCAAAAAGGGCAGGCGCAGATAATCGGTCAGCTTCTTTCCGATGGCGCTCTCCAGGTCGGCGTAGGCCGAATCGACCACCATGGCCTCGACATGAGGGCACTCGGCTGCCGCCATGATGGCCGCCACCGCCCCCATGGATATGCCCAGCACGCCGATGGGCAGGTCGCCCAGGCGAGCGCGCAGGTAATCTACAGCCCCCAGCAGGTCGAGGACCTCCCGATAGCCCAGGGTGGTGAAACGGCCGTCGCTGAGGCCGCAGGCCCGGAAGTCGATGAGGAGAATCTCATAGCCCAGGCGGTTGAGTTCGCAGGCGAGCTCAAAGGGCTCGGCCACGCTCTTGAAGTAGCCATGGCAGAGGAGAAGGACAGGACGTCGGGGTCGGCCGGCCATGTACAGACCGTGCAGGCGGGTGCCGTCGCGACCGGGGAAGTAGACGTCCTCGACGGAGACATCGGGGGGGATGGGTTGCTCCAGCAGGAGGCGAAGCGGCTTCACCCACAGGTAGCCCACTGAGGCCACGAGGGCACCCAGGGCAGCCAGCACTACCGAGATGACTTTGACAGTCGTGCGGAGCCAGCGACTGCTGGCACCAGAGGCGCTATCGGCTTGGGCCATGGGCTTAGGGGCCCCGGCTTACCTCCAGGGTCACCACCTGGGCGGGATCGAAGTCGCTGCCGGGCTCGAGGCTCTGGCGAACGACGTGGCCCTCGGGCATCTCACTGCTGCTCACCCGCACCACCAGATAGCTCAGGCCCATCTCCCGCAAGGTGGCTGAGGCGTCAGCCAGAGACCGCGCTCGCAGGTCGGGCATAGTTCCGGGCGGCACCTCCACAGGAGGAGCGGGCGTCTCTGTCACGGCCGCGGCTGTTACAGGCGCCTCCGCCTCTGGCAGCACTGCGGCCGTCTCAGGGGTGGCGGTCTGGAGACCAAAGAGGGGGTGGCTGCTCTCTCCCTGTCCCCCCAGGCTGTACAGCAGAACCACGATGAGGATGAGCACACCAACGACGGCGCCCGCCAGCAGGCCGCTGCTGGGCCACGTCCGAGGCGTCGCCACCTTCGGCCAGGGCTGAAGGACCGGCTCCTCCACATAGCCCACGGGGAAGAGGGGGAGGAGGTTGGCAGGCTCGAGGCCTAGGTAGCGCGCGTAGGTGCGCAGGAAACCGCGAGCGTAAACCGGCGCCGGCAGAAGGCCGAAGTTCTCGTTCTCCAGGGCTTGCAGATAGCGGCGCGAGATACGGGTATCCCGCTCCACTTCTTCCAATGTCAGCCCCCGGGCCTGACGCGCTCGCTGGAGCATCTCGCCCAGAGGGGTTATCAGCGGTTCAGGACACACGAGCGACTATAAATCGACTAATGAGTAACGTCAAGCCCCGCCCCATTGCGGGCGATGCGAATTATTCATGACTCGTCTGCCGCCTGCCAAGAAAGAAATCGCCCGCAAGTTGCGAGGACCTAAGACTCGACGACAAGCACTTGCTCTGCCAGCAGCGCACCGGATTGACCTGCCTGGCCAGAGGCCTTGATGCGCATCCCCGGCTGTATATCCTGCAACGTAGCCTCACCGCCGCTAGCGGAGACCAGCTCACTCTCTTCGGTCAACGCCACGAGCTCGAAGCCCTCGACCTCCTCTGCGAGCGTAATGATGCGCGCACTGAGCGAGACATCCATGACCGTGCCCGTAATCGTGATAGTCTCAGCCGACGTAGGTGTCGTTGCTGTCGGCGTGGACACCTCCTCCTCTCCTCCGCCGCAGGCAACCAGCAGCAGGGCCAGCCCTATAGCTGCTGCCAGCGGCCAGAGCTTCAAGAACCTTCTCATCTGCTATCCTCCTTTTAGAGCCTGTTGCTGAAACTTCCCTATTTCGCCTGGAAACTTTGCCAGGCTCAAGGCCGTCGCTCCACCGCCAATGTGATCGCCTGCCCAGCGATCCTCTGCTCCTCCACGTGGGCGGTGGCCGGCGGCGGCCCCTCGACCAGCTCCCGCGATAGCGTCTCCTGTCGGACGTAGCCACTGTGCTTCTCCATGATGCGGACGATCTCTCCGCTTCCCTGATAGTAGGTGACTATGTAGTCGGCGATGTCGAAGCCGGCGTTCTTGCGCATGGTCTGGAGGCGGTGCACCAGATCGCGGGCCAGTCCCTCGTCGGCCAGCTCAGGGGTGATGGTGGTGCTCAGGGCTACGTGATATCCGGCCTCCTCCGCCACGACGCACTCCGACGGGGGCGGACCCGGCTCCAGGAGCTCCTCGGCCGATAATCCCCCCGCTCCCTCGTCGGGCCGCGCTGCGACGGCCACAGCCAGCTCCTTGACGTTGAGCTCGTCCAAGACGTGCGACGCTAGCCCCCTCAAACCGTCCATTTCGGACACGGCGCGCACCAGAACTCCTATCTTGCCCAGCGGCTGACGCACCTTGATCCCCGCCTTGCTGCGGGCATTGCGGCCCAGGCTGGCGATGCGCATTACCAGGCGCGTGTCCTCCATGAGCTGCTCGTCCACCAGCGAGCTGTCGGCCTGGGGCCAGAGGGCCAGGTGGACGCTCTCCGGCTCCTCGGGGAACCAACTGCACACCAGGTTCTGGTACATCTCCTCGGCCACAAAAGGCGCAAAGGGGGCCAGCAGCTTGGCCACCGTCACCAGGCAGGTGTAGAGCGTCTGGTGGGCGGCCAGCTTGTCAGCATCGTCCTCGCTCTTCCAGAAGCGACGGCGACTGCGCCGCACGTACCAGTTGGACAGGTCGTCCACGAAGGCCTGGATGGCCCGCCCGGCATCGGTGGGGTTGTAGTCGTCCATGTGGCGGCTGGCCCTGTCTACCAGCACGTTGAGCTCCGACAGCACCCAGCGATCCATCTCCGACCTCTCGCCCTGGGCCTGGCCGCCGGGGTCGAAGCGGTCGATGAGGGCGTAGGTCAGGAAGAAGGAGTAGATGTTCCAGAGGGTGAGGAGGAACTTGCGCAGGCCCTCGCCCACCAGCTCTGTCGAGAAGCGCCGGGCTGTCCCCGGCGGCGTGGCCGTGAACAGATACCAGCGAAGGGCATCAGCGCCGTGGGCATTGATCACCGCCCAGGGCTCCACCACGTTCCCCTTCGACTTGCTCATCTTCTCGCCCTTGGCGTCCAGGATGAGCTCCAGGCAGATGACGTTGCGGAAGCAGACGCTGTCGAACAGCAGGGTGGACAGGGCGTGCAGCGTATAGAACCAGCCGCGGGTCTGGTCTACGGCCTCGCAGATGAAGTCGGCCGGGAAGCTCCTGGCGAAGGTGTCGTCGTTTTCGAAGGGATAGTGCCGCTGGGCGTAGGGCATCGCTCCCGAGTCGAACCAGACGTCCAGAACCTCCACCACCCGCCGCATGCTGCCGCCGCACTGGCGACAGGCCAGAGTGATCTCGTCTACGTAGGGGCGATGGAGGTCGTCCAGGGCCTCAGCCTTCGTCTTGTCCTCAGCGTGCTCCCGCAACTCGGCCAGGGAGCCGACGCAGTCGTGCTGACCGCAGGCCTGGCAGCGCCAGATGGGCAGGGGGGTGCCCCAGAAGCGCTCACGCGAGGCTGCCCAGTCGATGTTGTTCTCCAGCCAGTTGCCGAACCGTCCCTCCTTGATGTGGCCCGGGTACCAGTCGATCTGCCGGTTGAGGGCCACCAGGCGGTCCTTAACAGCGGTGGTGCGGATGTACCAGCTAGGCTTGGCGTAGTAGAGGAGGGGCATGTCGCAGCGCCAGCAGAAGGGATAGGTGTGATAGATGGTCTCGCGGCGCAGGAGGAGCCCTCGCTCCTCCAGGTCGTCCAGGATGGGCCCATCGGCGTCCTTGACGAACAGCCCATCGAAGGGAGTAGCCGGCGCTGTCATCTGGCCCCGCAGGTCGACCGGCTGGACGAAGAGCAATCCCTCTACCTTACCGGCCTCGAAGTCCTCGCCACCGAAGGCAGGGGCCATGTGGACGATGCCGGTGCCTTCGCTAAGCGATACGAAGTCGGCGCTGATGACGGCATAGGCCTTCTCCACCGTCTTCCCTCGCGCCACGGGCAGCAAGCGACCTTCGAGATTGAAGGCGAGGGCCTCCAAACCCCACTCTCGCGGGTCGTACAGCGGCTGGTAGTGGAGGCCGGCCAGCTCCCGCCCCTCGACCTTGGCCACCAGTTTGCACTCATCGCCTAGCGAAAGGCCGACCAAGTTCGCCGCCAGGATCAACCGTTCGAGCCCCTCGCGGCCGGCCACCTCCGCCACCGCGTAGTCAGCATTGGGGTCCACCGCCAGGGCGGTGTTGCCGGGAAGCGTCCAGGGGGTGGTGGTCCAGGCCAGGAAGTAGGTGGGCGCCTCGCCGGGCACCTTCTGGCTCAGTTTCTGCTCGCTCTCGGGCGTCAGGCGGAACTTTATCCATACCGATGGGTCAGGCGTATTCTCCTGATAGCCCTGGGCCACCTCGTGGTCAGACAGCGACGTGCCGCAGCGAGGGCAGTGGGGCGTCACCCGATAATCCTGATAGACCAGGCCGCGATCCCACAGTTGCTTGACCGCCCACCAGCAGGACTCCATGTAGTCGTTGGTGCAGGTGATGTAGGCCTGGTCCAAGTCCAGCCAGAAGGCGATGCGCTCGGTGAGGGCCTCCCACTCCTTCAGATAGGCGAAGACGTTTTGGCGGCAGCGGCGGTTGAACTCCTCGATGCCAAAGTTCTCGATGTCGGCCTTGCTCTTGAAGCCGAGCTCTCGCTCCACCTCCAGCTCAGCGGGCAGGCCGTGGGTGTCCCAGCCCGCCTTGCGGGGCACCCGATAGCCGCGCATGGTCTTGTAGCGCACGATCACGTCCTTGAATACGCGGGCCAGCACGTGATGGATGCCGGGGCTGGCGTTGGCGTAGGGAGGGCCCTCGTAGAAGATGAACAGGCGGTCTTCTGGGCGCTGGGAGATGCTCTTGTGGAAGATGTCCCGCTCCTTCCACAGACGGAGGATGCCCTCCTCCAACTGGGGGAAGCTCACCTTGCTACTGACGGGCCGGAACATCTACACCACCTGCCCAATATGTCGAAGGCCCGCCCCCGAAGGGACGGGCCATTGTCATCAAACCCGCGGTACCACCCTTATTCCCCAGCTATGCCGGGGCACTCTCTCGAGGCACGCCAGCTCCTATCCGTGGCGGCTGGTTATGCCCCTGCCCCTGGTAACGGTGAGCGCTCCGGCCGAGCCTACTGACCCCGACCTGTCGGGGCGTTCGGTCGGCGGCTCGGGAGGGATTTTCGAGCGGCCAGGGCTGCGTCCGCTTGCACCCTGCGGGACTCGCTGGGCAGATGAGCCGCCCTACTCGTCTCCGTCGTCGCCCCTGTTCGATTGTGCGACTAGTTTAGCGTTGGCGCGATGTTGTGTCAACGGCGCACATATCTCAGCTCATCACCAACGAGAGGAGAAGCTACGGAAACCGTCGCGAACCTTCTCCTTTTGGTCCGCGGTCAGCAGTTCGCTGAAGAAGGACAATCGATCCTCCAGATAGGCCACGCCCGACACAACGTCAGTGACATCGTCGGAGGCTACCACCTCACCGGCCAGCCCCCGCACTAGTTCTTCTAGCCGCTCGTCCAACAGCAGCTGCAGTCGCGCCATCTGCTCGCTGCTCAGCTCGTCCGGCTCTGAACCCTCCTCCAGGGAGAGATACCGGTAGAATTCCTCCTTGCCCAGGAGGCGAGCGAGTTGAATGATGGCTATTCTTCTACTCATTAGCGCTCCACCGAAAGAGATAAAGGCTGGCCACATACCAGGCCGGGAGATTGGGCTGCCGCGATCCCCTATGAGCGTTCGCGAATCTTGTTATAGCACTCGCTGCAATAGACAGGCTTGTCGCCCCTGGGCAGGAAGGGCACCTCCGTCATCTGACCACACTCGGCACACACCGCGGGGTGCATCTGGCGCGGCGTACGTCCGCCAAAGCTGGCGGCGGCCCCATAGTGCACGTAGCCACCTTCCTCCGGCGCTCGACCCGACTTGCGCGCCGAACGGCATGAGGGGCAGCGGGTGGGCTGGTTCAACAAGCCCCTGCTGGCATAAAAAGCCTGCTCACCCGCCGTAAAGGTGAAACTGATGCCGCAGTCGCGACATATGAGAACCTTATCGTTGTAGGCCATTTCTAGACAAATTATAGGTCAGACCGGCCGGAAAAGCAACCACAAGCTTCTCGTCAACGAATCAAACCCAGGCGGCGCCAGAGGGCGCGGGCCTCCTCGCAGCGCAGAACAAGGGCGGCCAGGAAGAAGGTGCCGCCGCCCAGGGCGCCACCTCCGACCACCTTCACCAGGGCCTCCCAGACGGTGTGGGTGCCCAGAGGGTCGGCGGTCTCCTCCACCGCTATGAACACCGACACCACTGCCGCCATGAGGGCGGTAGCGGCAACCGTGCGCAGGAGGAAGCTCGCCAGATAGCCCGCCTCGGGGCCGGCCAGCCGCCGCTGGAGAAACATGAACAGAAGGGAGGACTCGACTATGGTGGCCAGGGACATGGCCAAGGCCAGGCCGTCGTGCTCCATCGGGCCCACCAAGGCTATGCTGAACAGTAGGTTCAGCACCATCGAGAGCACCGCCAGGGCCACCGGCGTGCGGGTGTCGCGCAGGGCATAGAAGCCGCGGCTGAGGATCTCGACGCCGCTGTGAGCGAATAACCCAAACGAATAGAAGAGGAGGGCGGAGGAAGTGATGCTCGCCGACCTTGGGTCGAATTCGCCTCGCTCCAGCAGGAGAGATACCAGGGGCTCCCGCAGGAGAATAAGGCCGACGCTGGCCGGTATGATAAGGAAGAGGATGTAGCGGAGGCTGGCGTAGAGCGTGCTCTGCATTCTGTCCAGGCTATCGGTGGCTGCCTGCTGGGCCATGGTGGGAAAGACGGCGGTGGCGATAGCCACGCCGAACAAGGCCAGGGGCATTATCGCCAGCATCCAGGCATAGTTGAGGGCGGAGATGCTCCCCTCCTCCAGGCGCGAGGCGAAAAAGATTGCCACCACGAAGTTGGCCTGGGCGGCCGCCAGGCCTGCCATCCGCGGCAGCATCAGGCGGCCCACCTCTCGCACCCCTGGATGGCGCCAGCGGGCCTCCAGGTGATACCTCATGCCCACGCCGAAAACCCCTGGCACCTGCACCAGCAGGTGGAGACCGGAGCCAAGCACGACGCCGGCGGCCAGCCCGTGCACCCCCCAGGGCTCGGACAGGAAGACGGCACCGAAGATGATGGACAGGTTGTAGAACATGGGCGCCAGGGCCGCCAGGAAGAAGTGCTGGCGGGCGTTGAGGATGCCTGTGAGCATGCCGCTGATGGCAAACAAGATGGGCGAAACCAGCATGATACGGGTCAGCTCCACCGCCCGGTCCTGCAGCCCTTCCTCCAGGCCGGGCGCCATTAGGGGCACCAGCCAGGGGGCCAGAATGACCGCCGCTACGGCCAGGACGCCGGTCATGGCAGCGACCAGGTTCAGGACCGAGCTGGCCAGGCGCCAGGCCTCCCCCTCATCTTTCTGGGCGACATAGCGGGCGAAGGTGGGTATGAAGGCGCTGCCCATGGCGGCGCCCGCCAGCACCTGGAAGATAAGGTCGGGTAGGCGGAAGGCCACCCAGTAGGCGTCAAGGTCGGGGGTGGTGCCAAAGGCGTCAGCGATGGCCATGGTGCGGACCACGCCCAGGAGGCGGCTGCCCAAAAAGCCCACCGCCACGATAATGGCCGCCCCCGCTACCCCGCCCCAGGGCCGCGAGAAGATCGCTTCGCTGCCGCTCTTCCCCGTCATTGTCTCCTTGCCTCACAGGCCATTCATTATAGCAACAGTTCCTCAGGCAAGTTCCACTAGACAAAACGACCCGGCTTGCTTATGATAGCTTCAGTCTGCTTCGAAGGAGGAATCATCCCTTTGAGTAACCGTTCGGCGGCCAAGGCTTGGCGAAGATCGGAGCAGCAGCGCTCGCGTAACCGAGCACGCCGTAGCACTGCCAGGACCCTCGTTCGCCGTGCCGAGCTAACCATGGCCAGCGCCGACCAGCAGGCCTCGGCCGAGGCGGTGCGGATGGCCATCAGCGCTCTGGATCAAGCGGCCCAAAAGGGAGCGATCCACCATAGTAGCGTCGCTCGCCGCAAGGGTCGCCTCATGAAGAAGTACAGCACTGTGCTGGCCGCGGCTACCGTCGTTGAGGAGGAAGCGGCCCCGGTTCGAAAGCGTCGCAGTAAGAAGAAGGAAGCCAGCGCTGAAGAAGTCGTCAAGAAGAGGCGTCCTGCCAAAAAGAAAGAGAAATAGGCTGGGCCTGAGCGCTCACAGCCTGTCCAGAACGACTTCAAGGCGGAAGAAGTAAACACCCATTCCGTCAAAATTCATGATGAACTCAAGACATATTCCTTGCGCCTGGGTATGGACGGATTGAAGTCTTTGGTGGTATTCTAGGGCGGCACTGCGTCGCGAATTTAGCAGTCACCAAGAAGGAGGTGCACTATGGCTCAGCAGCTTCCCGAGACCTGCAAGGAAGGGCTTCTGGGAATGCCTACGCAGTTCAAGGCCGACAAGGCAGCGGGCGTTAGCGCGGTCATCCAGTTCAAGGTGACGGGACCCGAGGTCGGCGACTACTACCTCGAAGTCAAGGAAGGCAATTGCGCTGCCAGCGAAGGGGAGCACGCCAGCCCCACAGTCACCATCAACACTCCCTCCGATGTCTGGCTGAAGATCATGCGCCGTGAGCTGGACGCAACCACCGCTTTCATGAGCGGCCAGTTTACCTTCACCGGCGACATGGGCACCCTCATGCAGATGGGGAGTTGGTTCGAGCAGTAGATTCCGAACCACCCGCCAGCGTCAGCCAACAGGCCGAGGGTTTAGCTCTCGGGAACTTGGGCGTCGGCGCCCAGGACAACGATGATATCAGCCGAGGAGGTGGGGGCAGGGGTAGATTCATCTGTCCCCACCTCGCGTACGCGGCTATTGGGCAGGCCCAGCCATTCGGCTAGCTTGCTGGCGGTGTACTTCTTTCCCGCCAAGTCGTAGATCAACGTCTCCTGGTGATATAGACCATCGCTGGCATCGGTGGTAGTGACATCTGTCTGCGGCAGACCGCGGCTGGCCAGGTAATTCACAACACTGGTGGCTAAGCCAGGTGCCCCGGTGCCGTTTTGTACTTCCACGAAGGCCCCTTCAGACCGCAACCGACCATCGAAGAAGACCTCTCGCTTCAGCGCTTCCACCTTGTCCCAATCGGCAACCAGCACCTGGGCACCGCCGACTACTGCGTCCTGCACCGCCGAGGCCAGAGAGATGGTGGTGATGTTCTCCGGCGGGATGTCTCTGGCCAGAAGGGCCAGCCCCGGCACCTTGAAAACGCTGACATCCGTGTTCACGGCATCGCGGAACTTATTGTAGATGGACACGGCCCTGTTGGGCATGAGCAGTTTAGCGTCCAGGGCTGCGTCCACCGCAGCCCTTATCACCTCCTGCTGCCGTTCGATGCGCTGGAGGTCGCCGGAGCCGTAGCGAACACGCGCGTAGGCTAGAGCCCGCTCGCCGTCCATGTGCTCCAGCCCCGGCTCGAACACGATGATCTGGCGGTCATCGCAGGCCGCTGTCAGGCAGTAGGAAGGGTCTACGATGTGCTCCTCCACCTCCACGTCGATGCCATCAACGGTATCGACCAACTCCATAAAGCCCACAAAGTCCAGCACCAAGTAGTGATCGATCTCGATGCCGAAGTTGTGCTCCACAGTCGCTACCGCCAAGCCTGGCCCGCCGCCAGGATACTTCCAGATGGGCCCATATTCGTAGGCCACGTTGATGCGGTTCTCGAAGTAGCCTCCGTCGCGGTCGGGGATCTCCACCCACAGGTCGCGGGGGATGCTGAAGACGCCGGCCGTCTTGCTGTAGGGATCGACGCTGACCACGAACATAGTGTCGGTGCGAGTGGGAGAGTCCTTCGGCTCGTCTATGCGGCGATCGAGGCCCATCATCAGGATGTTGATCCGCTCCTCAATGCTGGCGGCCTCGGGGTTACCGCTATCTATGCCGGGCAGCCTATTTAGACCGGGCAGGTTGAGTTCGTTGCCAGGCAGGAAAATATCGTCGGCCTGGGTGGCCACGATGAGAGCCAGGTAGAAAGCAGCGGCAGCAAAGATGGCGATGCCGAAGATGAGCAGGGGCCTCCGCTGTGCCCTGCCCCCCGCTGCTTCCATCCCCTCGGCGGGATGGCCTTCTTCAGAATCGAAACGTTGACTCACAAGGAGAAGTTAAGTTAGCTCAAACCCTCTGTCAATCTGCTCAAGCGCCGCCCGGCGAAGGCCCCTCGGCCAGCACTCCCTCGGGGACGTTCGCCGCCACCTCATCCTGAAGCTCCAGCACCAGCGTCTGCTTGGAGACGATGCGCCCCTGCCGCAGATAGAGGCGGGGCACGCGGGCGGAGATGCCGCACAGTATCTCGTAGCTAATAGTGCCACACAGCTCGGCCAGCTCGTCAGCCGATATCTCCTCCTCGCCCTGGCGGCCGATGATCACCACCTCGTCGTCCACGGCCACATCAGGGATGTCGCTGAGGTCCACCATGCACATGTCCATGCACACCCGCCCCACGATCGGCGCCCGCTGACCGCGGACAAGCACACTGCCTCGATTGGAGAGGGCGCGGGGCAGGCCGTCGGCGTAGCCGCATGTCACCAGGCCGATGAGGCTGCGACGAGGTGCCGTCCACGTATGACCGTAGCTCACAGACTCACCAGACGCAAGGGAGGTCAGACGAGCCACGCGGCCCTTAAGGGACAGCACGGGCCTGAGGGGTAGGCTTCGTTTCACGTGGTTCGAGGGATAGCAGCCGTAGATACCCAGGCCCGGCCGTACCATCTCCAAACTCATGTCGGGCATGCCCAGAAGGGTGGCTGTGTTGGACACGTGACGAATGGGCACCCAGTTCAGTTGCTCGGCCACCGATAGAAAGAGCCTGTGCTGCTCCACCATGTAGCTCTTGTCCCCCTCGTCGGCCGAGGCAAAGTGGGTGAACAGGCCCTCCACTCGAATACCGGCCAAGTCGCGCAGCCAGCGGCCCAGATCAGCGGCCTCGCTGGGGGAAAGGCCGTAGCGATTGAGGCCAGTGTCCACCTTCAGGTGAACGGGCATCTCGATCCCTCGCTCGCTGGCCACGCGAGCGAGGGCGAGAGCCATTTCGGAAGAGACAACCGTGGGGGTGAGGGACAGATCGGCCAGATGCTGGGCCGCCGACGACGACGTGTGGCCCATCACTAGGATGGGCACAGTGACGCCAGCCCGGCGAAGCTGCTCCCCTTCGTCGACGCAGATGACGCCCAGCCGATCGGCACCGGCAGCCAAGGCTGTTCGCGCCACTGCCACGGCACCGTGGCCGTAAGCGTTGGCCTTGACCACAGCCAGAAGGGCAGCTCCATTGGCCTGGCTCTTGAGAAGACGGACGTTGTTAGCCAGAGCGTCCAGGTCGATCTCCGCCCAGATCGGCCGCCCTTGCCAGTAATGTGAAGATACGCCTTGCGACTGCATACCCACTTCGCTAGTTTAGAACGCGCCCGCGCAGAAAAGGTTTCTATAAGGTCAAACGGCGCCTGTCAGGGGACCAGGGCCCAATCCCTTGGCAGACGGTAGTTGTAGACGGTATCGGTAAGGATGCTGCCATCGAACACGCGGGCGTGGCCCGTGCGCCGTATCTCCTGATAGGTGTTAGTAATTTGGATGATGCGCTTGGCCCGCAGGTTGAAGACCACAGCGCCCGCCTTCACCGGCCGCAAGCTGGTCTCGCGGGTCAAGTCATCGACGACTCGGAACACAGGCTGCTCATGGGAAGCACAGAACTTCAGGGCTTGGTGGATGGCCTGATAGTTGCCTCTGGCATTACGCTCTTCAAAGATGGCCAGGCCGTTGAGCACCTGCTCCCCAAGGTTGTGATAGTAGGGCTCAACTCCCTCCAGCAGTTTCTCCAGGCTGGAAGGGTTGGTCGCGCAAGCAGCAGCCAGGGCCGCCAAGGCATCAGCATGGACTATGAAGCTGACGGCACCCCGCTCATCCACCACTGTACAACGGATCACATTCACAACCGCATTCGCCGCCTTGCCTGAGCAGTGTGGGGTAGCGTAACATTTCGCTTCGAGCATTGTCAACGACAAAGACAAGCCAGCAGATGACCCTTATACTACATAAACCATGAGAGTGCTCTCCTTGGCTGGGGTAGCCCTGGTGGCCATGGTGGGGATGGCCCTCCTTGCGGCCTGCGGCGGCGAAACCGCGGCCCCACCGGAGGCTACCGTTACCCCTGCCGTGCCCAGCGAGACGGCGGCTGACCTGGCGGCAGCCGGCGAGTACGAGCGCAACGGCCAGTACGAGCAGGCCGTGGCCGCTTATCAGAGAGTGGTTCAGCAGGCCGACGGTCAAGCCCAGCAGCAGGCCCGCTACGACCTGGCTCTGACCTACATCACCATCGAGCGATACGACGACGCTGTCACTGAACTGAAGGCCTATGTTGACGCCAAACCCTCGCGGGAAGACAGCCTGCGCGCCCGCTTCTTGTTAGGCCGAGCCTACGCCGCCCTGGGCGAGGGAGACAAGGCACGCCAGTCTCTGGAGGACTACGCCGACGACGAGGGGCCGGCGACCGTCTACGCCCGCCTGGAGATGGCTCAGCTTCTCGTCCAGCAGGGCCATCACGACAAAGCCGCCCAGGAGCTGGAGAAGGCCCTGGCGCTCGACGTGCCGCCCTCGCTGGCGCCGACCCTGTTTCTGAGGCTGGCCGACGTCTATCGGGAGACGGGTGACGACGAACAGGCCATCCAGTGGTACGATAGGCTCCTCCAGGAGAGCCCCTCCGATGTCTACAAGGCCTTAGCCCTATCCCGTATCGCCAGCCTCAGCCGCCGCCTGGGTGACGGCGAGCGCTGGCAGCAAGCCCTGCTGGACATCGTAGAGCAGTACCCTGAGTCGCCCCAGGCGCCGAACGCCCTTGACTCGCTCCGGGCGGCAGAAGTACCTCTAGGCCTTCTGACCCAGGGAATCGTCCACTACCGCCAGCGGGTCTACGATGAAGCCCTGGCTGTCTTCGATTCCGTCCTGGCAGGCAACCCGGCTGCGCCCCAAGCGGCGGTGGTCCACTACTATCGAGGGGCCATCCGCCAGCGACAGGACGAGCCGCAAGAGGCCTTGGCCGATTACGAGGCCTCCCTCCAGTTCGACCCTGACGGTGACCTAGCCGAGGATGCGGCCTGGGCCCGCACCCTCCTTCTTGAGGAGGTGGATAGGTCTCTTGAAGTCGCCGCAGCCTACCAACAGTTCTGGCAGGCCTACCCTGGCTCCCCTTGGGCAGACAGGGCAGCTTTCCTCGGCGGCCTGATTCCCTATCAGGCCGCCGACCCGGCGGCGGCCAGTGCAGCCTGGAAGGAGATGCTCGACGCCTCCACCAGCCCCGAGCGCCGCGCTCAGGCCCATCTCTGGTTGGGGCAGACAGACCTGGTGTTCTTCGATGACAGGGAGGGAGCATCGGCCCACTTCCAGCAGGCGCTGGAGGCCGCCTCCGCCAGCTTCTATGGGCTGCGAGCCGAAGCCTGGCTTAGAGACCAGGCTGCCCTCCCCCTTCCCCTCGGATCCGATGAGGGCACAACGGTGGCTGCCCCTGATTGGGATGCAGCTGAAGGGTGGCTAGCTTCCCTCTGGGGGCCGGAGGCCCTGGCGACCGACCCGTCGTCCTTCGACGTGCCAGCCTGGCAGCGGGGCCATGAGCTCCACCAGCTAGGCCTGGCCCGAGAGGCGACCACCGAGTTTCTCTGGCTTATCGACCAGAGCCGTTCGCAGCCTTGGAACCTCTACCGCCTGGCGCGCGCCCTCCAGGACCTCGGCCTCACCCACCTGGCAGCCCGCGCCGCTACCGGCTTGCTAGAGAGCGCCGACGGCCCCCTGGAGCAGGCCCCGCGGGCCCTTCTGGAGCTGGCCTACCCCTTGGATTACTTACCGCTCATCGATGCTGCCGCTGCCGAAAACGACCTGTCGCCCCTCGTCCTCCTGGCCATGATCCGTCAGGAGAGCTTCTTCGACCCCACGGCCAGATCGCCCGCTGGCGCCCTCGGCCTCACCCAGGTTATGCCCCTTACCGCCCAGGAAACCGCAGGGAAACTAAAGGTTGAGGACTTCTCGACCTCAGACCTGCTGCGGCCGCTGGTGAGCATCCGGTTCGGTGCCCACTACCTGAGCAGCCAGGTCGATCTCTTCGACGGCAACCTCTTCCTTGCCCTGGCTGCCTACAATGGCGGCCCGGGCAACGCCAGCCGCTGGTGGGAAAGCCTTCCCGCCGCGGACATGGATCTGTTCGTCGAACTCATGGACATTACCGAGACTCGCGCCTTTGTAAAGGTGGTGCTGGAGAACTACGCCATATACCGCTTTCTCTATGGGGGCGCCGCCCATCCCACCCTCCTGGCTAGCCCAGGCTCGTAGACGAACCTGCCCGGCGGGAGACAGGTTCAATTGACCCCGCCACGAGCCCTAAAGTATAATGGCGGCAGCCTGAGGCAGGGGAGAGGGTTGTGCCCAAGCGGACCTATCAGCCGAAACGAATCCCTCGCAAGCGCAAGCACGGTTTCCGTGCTCGCATGAGTACCCGCGGTGGTCGTCACGTAATCAAGCGCCGACGGCTCAGGGGGCGCTGGCGTCTCGCTGTCTAGCTGCGGCCTGCCGCCATAGGTTGTCGGCACATGAAGAAGAGGGAACGGCTGAAGGCACGCAAGGACTTTGTTAGCGTCTATCGGAAGGGTCGCGCCTGGACCAACCAGTTGCTAGTGTTGCGCGCCTTGTCTAGTGACTTGCCTCACCACCGCTGCGGATTCGTTGTTAGCAAGCGCGTGGGCAAGGCAGTGGCGCGAAATCGGCTCAAGCGGCGACTAAGGGAAGGGCTGCGTCCCCTGGCCGTTCAGCCGGGATGGGACCTGGTCCTTCTAGCACGACTTCCGGCTGCCAAGGCAAGCTATCACGAGTTACGAGAGGCGATAGTCAACCTGCTATCCCGCGCTCGCCTTTTGGACGGGGCTGACCCTGTTTGGCAGCAGGCAAGGAAGGAACGGTGAAGAGAGTAGTCCTGACAGCCATCCGTTTCTACCAGCGGCACATCTCCCCGACGATGCTGCCTTCCTGTCGCTACCTGCCTACCTGCTCCCAGTATGGCTACGAGGCCGTCCAGCGCTACGGTCTGACAAGGGGGGGATGGCTCGCCCTGCGGCGCTTGCTCCGCTGCCATCCTTTCAGCGCTGGCGGCTGTGACCCTGTCCCCTAGTCCATCCATGAGGCCAGCCAGGGCGGGCTTTCGAACATCGCCTCTGCCAGGAGGAATACAGTTCGAAGTGAAAAGCTCTTAGGGTCGTCCTTCCTCCTTCTGTTGGCGCTGGCGACCCTCTTTGTTGCTACAGCTTGCACCCGCATCGCCGAGCCCAAGGGCTGGGCAGGGCCGACGCTGGCAGACGACCTACTCGTGGCCAGCATCGGGCGGGGAGAACTGGCCGCCGTCGATATCGAGGATTCGAGCGGCAGAGTGACCCGGCTCTTCCCCCTCAAGGACCAGAAGCACCCTGACGGCAGCAAGATCGACCCCGAGGCCATCTACAGCACGCCAGTGGTGACTGATGGCACTGGCTACTTTGGCGCCTACGATGGCTGGCTCTACGCGCTGTACTTGGACGGCAGCGGCATTCGCTGGCAGGTAGAGACCGGCGGGTCCATCATTGGCAGCGCCGTCGTTCAGGACGGCGTGGTGTATATCGGCTCGGACGATGGCAAGCTCCACGCTTTCGACGCTGAAGCTGGCGACCTGCGCTGGCAATTCAAGAGCGGCGATAGCATCTGGGCGACCCCGCTGGTGGCGGATGGTGTTGTCTACGTGGCGTCCATGGACAAGAAGGTCTACGCCCTGGATGCCGCCAGCGGCCAAGAGAAGTGGCACTTCAAGGCCAAGGCTGGCCTGGCGTCCACGCCCGTCCTAGCCGACGGGACCCTCCTGGTGGGGGGGCTGGACAGCAGGATCCGCGCCCTGGATGCCGTCAGCGGCGAAGAGAGGTGGTACTTCAAGGCCGACGACTGGTTCTGGACGCAGCCCCTGGTGCTAGGGAACACCGTCTACGCTGGCTCCCTGGACGGCAAGGTCTACGCCCTGGACGTGAACGACGGCACGCCCAAATGGGAGAAGCCTTTCGATACAGAGGAGTCCGTGCGGGCGGCGCCGCTGCTCCTCGACGATGTGCTGCTCATCGCTAACCGCACGGGCAAGCTGTTCGGTCTGGATCTTGAGAACGGGCAGGCGATCTGGGGCCCAACCGACCTGGCCAAGACTGTCCTGGCCGATCCCCTGGCCCAGGGGGCCATGGCCTACATCAGTGCTCAGGGCGGCGACCTGTTCACAGTGAACAAGGACGGCGAGTACAAGCGGCTGACTCTAACCGAGTGAGGTGGCTGGGGCATGTTTCTCTGGGATCTCGTTTTCGTCAACCCCATAACCAACGCCCTGGTCATCCTCAACAACATCGTCCTGGGCTACTTCGGGGTGGCCATCATCATCTTCACCATCTTGATGCGCCTGCTGACCATGCCCCTCACCCTGCGCCAGATCCGCTCCTCGCGGGCCCTGTCTACCCTTCAGCCCAAGATCCAGGAACTCCAGAAGAAGTACAAGGACCCCAAGCGCCGCCAGGAAGAGACGATGAAGTTCTACCGCGAGGCGGGAGTGAACCCCTTAGGCTGTCTCCTGCCCATGCTTGTTCAGTTCCCCATCTGGATCGCCCTCTATAACGCCCTGAGGATTACAGTGGGGGGAACGCCTGAGAGCGTCATAGGCCTATCGCAGCGGCTCTACCCCTGGGGTTACATCGAGCAGGCGGTGCCCCTGGAGAACAGCTTCCTCTGGATGGACCTGGGACAGCCGGACACAAGCCTGATCCTGGCCTTCATAGTGTTCGCCTCGACCTACGTTCAGCAGCGGTTGGCCACCCCGCCCACCACTGACCCCCGCACCCAGTCGACCAACCAGATGATGCTGTGGATGATGCCCCTCATGTTCGCTTTCTTTACCCTGCAGGTCCCCAGCGGCCTGGGCGTGTACTGGGCTATGAGCAATATAGTTGGCGTCGTCATGTACTACTTCGCCCACGGCCCAGAGCCAATAAACTGGCGCACCGTCCTCCTGCCGCCGTCCGCCGCCCCGGCCGGCAAGCAAGCCAGCCGTCGAGGGGAGCCGTCGCCCAAGGAGAAAGAGCCCGTCGAGGAGCCGGCCGAGGAGCCTGTCGAGGCTGACCTGCTCCCGGGCAGTAAGCGCAAGAAGAGGTTGAGACATGGAAGAAGTAGAGGCAAGCGGAAAGACCGTCGATGAAGCGATAGCCTCCGCCCTGGGGCAACTGCAGCTGGATCGCTCCCAGGTTGAGGTAGAGATTGTCAGCGCCGGACGTACCGGCCTGTTTGGCCTCGGCGGTGAGGACGCTCGCGTCATGGTGAGACCCATCACCACAGAGCAGGTCGGCCTGGAGAGCCCCACCATCACGATGGCCGTCGAGTTCTTGGAGCGGCTGCTGGAGCTCATGAGCATCGACGCTGAAGTGACAGCGCGCCTTCCCGAGACCCCCGGCGACGGCGTGGGAAGAGCGAGCGCCGTCCTGGACGTGGCCGGGGAAGACCTGGGCATCCTCATTGGGAGACGGGGCTCCACCCTGGCCTCCCTTCAGTACACGGTGAATCATATGGTGAGTCGCCAGCTCAAATCGAGAGCCCTGGTGAGTGTAGACGTTGAGGGCTACAGGCGCCGCCGTGAGGAAAACCTGAAGGGACTGGCCCTCCGTCTGGCCGAAAAGGTAAAGAGCACCGGTCGCACCATCACCCTGGAGCCCATGCCCGCCAACGAGAGGCGCATCGTCCACCTGGCTTTGGCCAACGACTCCCAGGTCAGCAGCTTCAGCCTTGGCGACGGAGAAAGCCGCAAGGTGGCCATCGCCCTCAAGCGCCGCTCGCCCTAGAAACGCCAATGGGGGCGCCCGATTTCCTCGTCATCGGCCACCTGGCCAAGGACAAGGCGGCCGAAGGCTGGCGTCTGGGCGGCAGCGCGGCCTACGCTTCCCTCACCGCCAGCAAGCTGGGCCTGCGTACGGCTGTCCTCACCAGCGCTGCCAGCGACCTGAACCCGTCGCTGCTCTTGCCCGACATCGACGTCCGCTTGCTCCCCTCCAGCGAAACTACCATCTTCGAGAACGTCTACGGCCCCAAGCGACGCCTCCAGTACGTTTGGGCAAGGGCAGGAGCCATCGCCGCCAGCGACGTCCCTCAGGAGTTCCTGGGGGCCAAGGTCGTCCTGCTGGGGCCGCTGGTGGGTGAGGTGGAGGAAGAGGTAGCGCGCTGTTTCCCCCGCTCCCTGCTGGCCATCACTCCCCAGGGGTGGTTGCGCACCATTCACGCCGACGGCCGAGTGGAGCAGATGTCGCCCCGCCGCTGGCGGCCGCGCCTCCTCCTGAAGCACAGCCGGGCCCTCTTTGTGTCCGACGAGGACCTGTCGCCCACCGAGGCGGAGGAAACGCTGGCTCGCTGGGCAGCCCAGGTGCCCCTCCTGGCATTTACTCGAGGAGCCAGGGGTGCTCGCCTGTGGAGCGAGGGCCGCTGGCGGCAAGTGCCAGCGATCCCGGCCGATGAGAGCGACCCCACCGGCGCTGGCGACGTCTTCGCCGCCGCCTTCCTCAGCCGCTACGTCGAGACGGACGATGTCTGGCAGGCCGCCCTGTTTGCCGCCGCCGCCGCCAGCGTCTCGGTGGAGGCGCCAGGCACAGCGGCTATCCCCAGCCGCCACCAGGTTGAAGAGCGGCTGCGGACGTATAAGGCCAGCGCGACCTAGCGTGTTATATCACCGAGTTGCAGCGACAGCCGGGCGTAGTACGCTGTCTGGAGTGAGACCCTTCGCTACGCTCAGGCTGACGACATGGCCTAGTCATTCTGAGTGGAGCGAAGAATCTCAGCCGCGATGTGGGCAAAATGGCAAGAGCCTGCCCTGAGCGGAGCGAAGGGATGCGTCGCCACGTCTCAGAAGCAGTACCACCTAGCGGGAGGGACGAGCCGTGAGCCGCCAAGAGATCCTGGACACCCTGAGGGCCTTACCAAGCCAGATAGAGGAGCTGGTGCAGGGCCTCTCTGAAGACGCCCTGCGCTGGCGCCCATCGCCGCATGAGCGGTCGATCAAGGAGGTCTGCTGTCAGCTACGCGACTTTGCCGAAGTCGGCGGTACGTGCATCCGCCAGATGATCGAGGAGGACGACCCCTTCCTGCCCTCCCCCGACCCTCGGGCCCTGGCCCGCGAGCGCGACTACCAGAACGAGAGCATGCCCCTTGTGCTGACCGCCATCCGAGCCTTCTGGGGTGGCCTCGCTTACCTACTGGAGAACCTAGGCGAGGAGGAATGGCAGCGCACGGGCCGCCACGAAGAGCGGGGCCCGATGAGCATGGCCCAGTACGCCCAGCTCCTGGCCGACCGGTCCCGCGAGCACCTAGAGCAGATCACGGCCCTTCGGGGGCAGCTACCGCCAGGCCAATGAGGCGATAGATGAGCCTGGCCGCCAACTGAGCGTTGGCAAAAGGGCCCAGGCGAGGAGCCAACTCCGTCACGTCGAAGCCTACGATTCGCTTCTCCCTTGCCACAGCCGCCAGCAGATCCACCACCTCGTCCCACAGGAGGCCGCCCGGCTCGGGGGTGCCCACCGCCGCCATCTGGGAGGGGTCGAAGACGTCCAGGTCGATGGTAACGTAGACGTCCTCGCTCAGGCGCGAAACAACTTCCTCTGAGCCGCCCGCAAGAGCGCGATAGGCCGAAACCGAGAAGAAGGGCAGCTCCCGCTGGCGGATGAGCTCGTGCTCCTCACGAGTGGCACTGCGCAGCCCCACCTGCACCATGGGGCAGCCGTCATCCAGGAGACGGCGGAGGACGCAGGCGTGATTGTAGGGGGTGCCCAGGTACTCCTGCCGCAGGTCGGCGTGGGCATCCAGAGCAAGAACGGAGAGGTTGGCGATGCGCCGCTTGTGCGCTCGCATGGCCCCCACGGCCAGCGTGTGCTCGCCCCCCAGGGTCACCACGAACTTGCCGCCGTCCAGCAGTTCCCCCACTATTCCCTCAACCCGCTCCACCATGGCCTCCGGGTCGCCCGTGTGGGGCCTCACCTCCGCCAGGGTATGGATGCCCACGCGATAGGGCTCGCATTCCAGGTCGAAGTCGTACAGCTCCATCTCCTCCGAGGCCTCGATGATCGCTCGCGGCGCCTCGCGGCAGCCGGCACGGCCGCTGCCAGTGCTCTCGTAGGGGACGGGCAGAATCACTACGCGGGCGCGCTCGAAGCCAGCGTAGTCCTCGGGGATGGCAGCGAAGGTGGTGGGGGGAAAGAAGCTCTCCTGGGCCATCGGCCGCTATGTGTAGCTGCAGACCTTCAGGTCTGCGCGCTCCAAAAGCAGGGCTGAAGCCCTGCAGCTACCGTACATGCTCAGGCTCCAGCCAGACCCTCGAAGGAGATGACCGGCCGCCGACGGTCGCGGATGGCCTGGGCGCTGCCCTCGGCCAGGGCGCTGACGATGATGGGCAGGGCGATGGTGGCCTCGGCCCGCACCGTGACAAAGGTGGCATCGGCCGCCATTTTGCGCCAGGACTGGCCCTCCTCGAAGGTGCAGCCTGATAGCCCGCCCCAGTCGGGCTGGTCCATGGTGATCTGGATGCCGTACTTGTGGCCCGACCCTTCTCGATCGAAGAGATAAGCGGCCACCGCCGCCTGCTGGACGAAGTTCTTGGGGGTGCCGCCGCCAATGTAGACGACGCCGCTGGTCTTGGCCTGAGTGGCGATGTGGGCCATCTCCACCACGTCGGCGATGATGTCGAAGGTGAGTCGAAGGCCGCTGCCCAGGCGACCTTCCGCTATGGCCAGGCCGAAAACGCTGTCTCCCAGGGCCGGGCAGTAGATAGGAACGCCCTGCCGGACAGCCGCCGTCAGGATCCCTTCCTCCTTCGCCACCGGCACAAGCGCCCGCCCCAGGAGATGAAAATACTCACGAGTGGTGTAGGAACGCGAGGGGTCCAGAGTCAGAGAGAAGTCGGTGATGAAGCGCTCGCCCTGAGAGAAGTCCTGCTCGCTGGCCAGCACGTCGTAGAAGCGATACACTTGCTCCCTGGCCAGGCGGAGGTCATCGGTCTCCTGGCCGCTCTGCCAGTGACGATAGCCCAGGCATTCGTAGAGGTCGTGGTAGAGGTTGGCGCCGGTGCTCACCAGACAGTCGATGAGACGGTTCTCGATGAGGTAGGCAATCACGGAGCGCATGCCGGCCGGCACCATAGCTCCTGCCAGGCCCAGGAAGATGGTGACCTCGCCCTGGAGCATGGAGTCCCAGATGCGCACGGCCTGAGCCAGCTTGCGGGCCTGAAAGGCGGTGCCGCCCATGCGACGCACCAACTCGGCGGCGCCGACCTTGGCGCTCACAGGGAAGGGGACTACCGAAGGGCCAACCAGTTCATGCACCCGCCGTTCTCCCTAGGGAGATGCCCTGCGAACGGCTGTCGGGGCCAACACTTCGCTGTCCTCCAAGCCCCGTCCCAGCAGGGTGACCCGCGCCTCCCGTAGGGAAAAGGCCTCTCGCACTGCTGCCACTAGCCGGTCGGCGTCAAACGATTTGCAGGAGAAGATGTCGGCCCAAAGCAGGCCGCGTTCGGGGAAAGTATGGACGCTGAGGTGGCTTTCGGCGATGAGCACGAAGCCAGAGACGCCCCAATCGCTCGGTTTAGGGCCCTCATAGCGGCAAACATAGGGCGGCGCGATCGTGACCATCCCTATTTCGAGCGGGACCCTGTCCAAGAGCGCGCGCACCAGTTCCAGGTCAGCCAGCCCGTGGGGATCGCCCCCGTAGCCATCGATGATCAGGTGCATCAATCCCCCCTTTCGCGCCCCTGCCTGGCGGCAGGCAAGATGTCCAGCCGATGGGCCAAGCAGCGATGATAGCACAACCCCCAGGAGCACGCAATGGGCTGTACTCGTCCAGTACATTGGTGACACTATGTTACCTCCTGTTGCTGGAATTGTAGGACGGCCTGGAGAGGCGTCCGGTAGCCCAGGGCCTGGTGAGGCCGGATGGTATTGTAAACCCGCTCCCAGT
>Ga0315549_1000490_pt1 | contig 46471 bp, 33 predicted proteins | sample SalMarSW160200MG_FD_203101 | JGI IMG/M metagenome (GOLD analysis project Ga0315549, IMG submission 203101) | Salt marsh sediment microbial communities from the Plum Island Ecosystem LTER, Massachusetts, United States - Salt Marsh Sediment SW1601-200 ...
AGACGTGGATACGGGATAACCGCCATAATCCGAATTGGCGTGAATTGCTTTTTTCAACCATACTTCAGTAAACTCATCACGTGCATCTATTACTATGGGATTTATACCAAGCTGCTTGGCCCGGTTTTTACCCATGTTAATTTCTTCTTCACCCTGACCTACATCTACAGAAATGGCAATTATTTCTTTGACCATATATACTCGTCTTAACAATTCAATCCCCAGGGTACTGTCCAACCCTCCCGAAAAGGCAATCGCACATTTTTTCACATGGGGAACGGGAGTGGCTTCAATCTTTTTCAATATTTCATTGACAGATATCTCCATAACTCACTTCCTTTACGTAAATTATCGAAAGGACACAGGTTACATCAAGAGGCGGTTCTTGTCAACGTGCTTATAAATTTAATTAATACAGCTTTTACCAGGTAAATATTTCAGTAGTTAATAATATATTACTTGACTTAAAGCCTTGTTTTATCTATTAAAATATAAGGATAACGTTGTGAAAAAATATTTCTTATATATGAGCTTCTTGCAAAAATAACATTTTTGCAAGAAGCTTCTAAAATGGGAATTGCTAAATTATTATGGTATAACTAATAAGTATTTTACTAACTTAATATATTTTGAGTTTTGCAATTTCCTTATATATTACTATTTTTTTTACTTCAGAGCTGTATCTCAATGCCCCCTTTAAAAAGTGTGGCTGTACCAGCAAAGGTACCCGTTATATTAGAACCAATTGCCGAATTTTCCAATAACCTTATTAATGAATCTTCGGGACTTATCAAGAGCCGCCAATATAGCAATGTCATCTGGACCCATAATGACTCTGGCGACAGTGCCAGAATATTTGCTGTGCAGCTTGATGGCAACGATAAATGCCCACCCGGCACCGATATAACCCAGGGTATAGAGATTGCCAGTGCGGTTAACAGAGACTGGGAAGATATTACTATTGATGATAACAATAATCTGATAATTGCTGACTGCGGAAATAACGACAGCAGTCGCCAGGATCTCTGCATTTATGTTTTACCTGAAGCCGATCCAGACCAGAGCACAATAGCAGAAGCGATTATAAAGTATGATTTTAAATATCCAGACCAAAATGAATTCCCTCCCCCTTTTGACAAGAGTAACTTTGATTGCGAAGCAATCTTTTTTACCCAGGGCAAACTCTATTTACTCACAAAACACAGGGGCGACAAATGTACTAAACTCTACCGCTTTAACAGCCTGAAACAAAATGAGTCTAATATTCCCGAGTTAATTGCTTTCTTTAATAGCAACGGACAAATAACCTCAGTTGACGCCCTGTTCTCGGGCCAAGTCATGGCAATTCTTACTTATACTGCTATTTGGGTATTTGAGGATTATCCAGAGGATAATTTTTTTGATGGTACAGTTCTTTGGTTACCCATCGCGGCCGAGCAATGCGAAGCGATCTGCTTTTTAAACGATCAAGAACTGCTTATTTCTAATGAACAGTGAACACTTTTTAGAGTATTCAAAAGCGATTTTATAAAACTAAAGTAATAATTAGTATAAACAAACACGGGTGACTATACTATGTTTATTTAATACTTGCATGATCTTGTATTTAACCCTGCCTATTTCCTACCCCTTTTTTACGGTGAAATTATCCTTCACTCTCTCAATAATTACAGTATCGCCTTCTGTTATTTCCCCTGATAGAATCTTTTTGGCAATTATATTCTGCACCTTATTCTGGATAACACGCTTTAAAGGCCTGGCGCCAAACAGCGGATCGTACCCCAGTTCTGCCAAATACGCTATGGCCTGCTTGGTTAACTTAATATTCAGTTTCTGCTCCTTAAGGCGTTCTTTAAATAGTGTTAACTGAATGTGTACGATTTTTAAAATATCCTCTTTACTCAAGCGATTAAAGGTAATAATCTCATCGATTCTGTTTAAAAACTCCGGTTTAAAGGTTACTTTTAACAGTTCCTCAATTGCTCCATGCACATCCTCAACTTTGTCCGCCTTCTGTATCAGCTCACTTCCCAGATTGCTGGTCATAATAATAATGCAGTTTTTGAAATCAACCATTCTGCCCTGTCCGTCGGTGAGTCTGCCCTCATCAAGAACTTGTAAGAGAACATTGAAAACATCCGCATGCGCTTTTTCTATCTCATCGAAAAGAATCACAGAATAGGGACGCCTGCGTACCGCTTCCGTAAGCTGTCCGCCTTCTTCATAGCCTATATAACCCGGAGGCGCGCCGATGAGTCGTGAAACCGTATGCTTCTCCATATATTCACTCATATCAATCCGCTTTAAGGCCTTTTCATCATTAAACAGATACACAGCCAAAGTCTTGGCCAGTTCCGTTTTTCCCACACCTGTGGGACCGATAAAGATAAAAGTCCCGAATGGCTTGTTTGCATCGGCGATTCCGGCCCGATTGCGTCGAATCGCATCAGCTACAGCTTCAATTGCCCGACTCTGTCCCACAACTCTGGCTGCCAGTATCTCTTCCAATTTTAGAAGCTTCTGCTTTTCTGAAGTCAGCATTTTAGAAACAGGTATGCCTGTCCAATGCGCGACTATTTTTGCCACATCTTCTTCACTTACTTCTTCCCGTAACAGGCGGCTTTGCCCCTGAAGGCTGTCGATCTTCTTGGTTTTCTCTTCAAGCAGCTTCACCGTTTCCGGAATGCTTCCGTGCTTTATCTCGGCAGCTTTGGCCAAATTTCCTTCCCTTTCGTAGCGGGCTTCCTCAATGTGCATCTCTTCCAAACGCTGTTTTAGGGTACGTATTTCCTGAATTATCTCTTTTTCATTCTGCCATTGCAGCTGCATTGTTTTACGTTTTTCTTCCAGCGCGGAGAGCTCCGTATTTATTTTCTGAAGGCGCTCCTTGGAACCCGCGTCTTTTTCTTTGGAAAGCGCCTGCTTTTCTATATTCAGCTGGAGCATTTTTCTTTGAATTTGATCCAACTCCGTGGGTTGGCTTTCAATCTCCATTTTAAGCCTGCTGGCCGCCTCGTCAATAAGATCGATAGCTTTATCAGGTAAAAAACGTGACGTAATATAGCGATTTGATAGTAGGGCGGCAGCGATAAGGGCCTCATCCATAATCCTCACTCCATGATGAACCTCATAGCGCTCCTTTAATCCCCGCAGTATGGCGATAGTGTCTTCAACCGACGGTTCGGATGTATAAACAGTTTGAAACCTGCGTTCCAAAGCCGGATCTTTCTCAATATTCTTGCGGTATTCATCCAGGGTCGTGGCGCCTATGGCGCGAAGCTCTCCCCGCGCCAGGGCGGGTTTGAGTAAATTGGAAGCGTCCATTGCACCTTCGGCACTTCCCGCACCGACTAATGTGTGCAGCTCATCAATAAAACATATTATCTTGCCTTCGGACTGGACGATTTCATTAATGACCGCTTTTAATCGCTCTTCAAACTCGCCTCTAAACTTGGCGCCCGCTATTAAACTTCCCAAATCCAAAGCCAGCACCCTTTTATCTTTAAGTGAATCCGGTACATCACCGTTTATAATACGCTGGGCAAGACCTTCAACGATTGCCGTTTTTCCCACACCGGTATCACCTATTAAAACCGGATTATTTTTAGTTCTGCGGGAAAGCACCTGCATAATTCTTCTGATTTCCTCATCCCGGCCGATGACAGGATCCAATTTTGCTTTGCGGGCTAACGCTGTCAGATCACGGCAGTAGCGATCCAATACCTGATACTTATCTTCGGGTGTTTGATCCGTAACTTTTTGATTACCGCGAATATCCCTCAATACTGTAAGTATCTTTTCTCTGGTAAGTCCGTGCTTTTGTAAAACCTGCTGGATCTCGCTCGCTACATTAAGAAACGCTAAAAACACATGCTCGGTACTGACAAAATCATCTTTCAATGCAGCGGCTTCTTCCTCGGCTTTGTATAAAATCTTGTTAACCTGCGGAGAAATAGAAATTTGTGCATTTTCACCGTACTGTTTAGGTTTGGCCTGCAGAAGTTTTTCCACTTCAGCCTGTAGCTGCTCTTTGGCCGCACCAAGCCGTGTCAGAAGCGGGATAATAACTCCCTCCTGCTGGGTAATAAGCGCATGGAGCACGTGATCAACATCCAATATGGAATGATTATAGCGATGAGCTAGGGCCTGCGCTGCTTCAAGCGCTTCTTGTGCTTTGATTGTAAGTCTATCTATTCTCATTAGCATAAAGATAGTAAAACGAACAGACATGGTCAAATCATTTTAAAAATTACTCATAACAAGTTTGGAAAACACAGATTACACAGATTCAGGAAATATTTATAATTACCGCATTATTTATTCACAACTAAATTAGAGTAGACAGGATTAACAGGATTTTTATGATAGTTTTTAATAAAAGCAATTTCTTTAATCCTGTTAATCCTGTCAAAAAATAATTTTCTCACTAGCTGATAGATAGAGGTTTTTAAAGGAAGTATAATTATAAAGTAAGCTTTAAAAATAATTTAACAAAATGATTAAACTCCTCACTGCCCGCTATCAGATCCTTGTTGTATACATATTCAAACAGATATCCGATCCCGCAGGTTAACTCCGCCCACTCCAGCCCAAATGAAAAATCCAGATTGCATCCCGCCTGAAACACATACTCAATGACATCCTGAGTTAAGAAACGGGCCGGAGCAATAAAGGTAGGGCCAATGTCATCAAAACCGGTATCATAATATGAACCGTCCCCATCATCGGTATAACCTTCAGAGGCATTACCATGACGGGCAAAGCGACATAACAAACTGGCATCCCACCATTGCGTAAGCTGCAAAAATGTGGTCACAGTAATCTGATCGGAATTAGGCTCCAGGATAGTACCGATACCTTCACCCAGGTGGGTATATGAAAACATATGTTCATTATTCGATCCATAATCATAATGAGTATAGGTATAAGGCGTAACCATCAGATAATCAAGGCTAACACGTTTTAACACTTCCATATCAGGTGTCCAGGTAAGCCCAACTTGCAAAGCTGCCTTATTCTGTGCATTGTCCAGACTAAATATTCCGCTGCGGCCGTCCGTACCAAAAAAGGTGTCTGTATTAAAATCATCCAGATAGCACATAAATTTTAACCGGATATTCAAGGGAAGTCTAAATTTCAAATACAGTCCAAGAAGTGAACTATCGTCATCGCCATAGATCTGCTGAACAAAAAACATATGGGCAAAGGGCAGCAGATAAACGGGATTAAAGCGTCCGCCAAAGACAACTGACTGTAATATACCGAACTCAAACCACTCCCAGGGATTAAAAATATATGAATGAATTACCAAGTATTTCTCGTAAGCAGAATTAAATGGTTGTGCTTGATACATGTCACTAAAATATTTTGGTTGCAGCACCAACATAACCGACGAAACCGTAATCCAGTCGGCAGTATAATTAAATGAAAAATGACCTGTCGCAGGGCATTGAGGGCCTATGACCACACCGTTTTCAAAAAACGGACCAAATGATGAGCGCATGAGCCCCGCTTGAAAATAGATATCGGAAGAACCCACTGTCATACCGCCTGTTCCCAGATTCTTCGCCCACGCTTTCATCCCGAATATCATTTCATTCCCCCCGCCTGATTTTGATTCATCGATTATATTCATCCATTCTGGTCCAAAAAAACCAGTACTTTCCAATGAACCACCCCAAGCAATTCGGCCGGAAAATGAGACCAGATCGCAAATCGAACCTTGAATAATCAGAGATACCAGCATATCGTTTCTATGCTCATCGAATTTTGTCCAGGTATGGTTTTCGATTGCAATGTTCAGCGGAGCCGGCAGGCTTCTATTGGGAATATTGTCACCAAGAGATACGTCTATTCTCTGCAAGTAAATTTCAGCGAGCTCAGCTTCAGCTTCGCTTCCCACTTCTTTTACCTGTTGCAACAGCTCTTTAACAAGCTGAATTGGATACGGCCGCAGAGGAGGTAAATTTGTCAGATATCCTTTTTCCTCCCAAATTGACAACCAGGTATAAAGCACATCGTTCGGATCCGATACAAGTTGAGCACTGAGAAAACCTGGTACAAACAACAACAGGCAAAGGAATATACATATACTTTTCATTAAACATCTCCTCCTCACTTATAGGTTATAATACATGTTACAAATCTATTTTAAAATATAGCACAAAGAAATCATATTTTACTTTTTTAATAATTTTGACAGGATTAACAGGATGCTATGAAAAGATCCACTGGATTTTTAGTAAATCCTGTAAATCCAGTCAAAAAATCTGAATATCATTCCCCTGAAAAATGATTTATACAATTTTATTAAAATATTTTCCAGCTAATACTCATACCGGCCCAGTTATAAAACGATCCGCCGTCCGCATTGTTGAACCTGTTTTTTATATGCTGCAGCCTGTACCATGCCGTTACGGTTACTCCTTGCATAATAGTCCAATATCCCGACAACGTAAGAGCGTGGGTCCACTCTACTGTGCCGGTAGGAGCCCAACTCAGGGGGTAACCTGCTTCTCCTATATTGTAATAATCGTTATCTTTACCCCAGCCGTAGAGATCAACACCGCCCTTGGCAGTTGTATTCCAATGCAGCTCTGCTTCCCACTCGCCCGGAATACCGTATGAAACGCTGCAATGAATATCAATAACATCTGGTCCCAGATAAAAACCTAAAGGATAGTCCACCCAAAAGCGGCCGACAAAAGACTCAACATATACAAAGCGTGAAGTGAATTTACGCAAGTCGTAAGCCTTGCCGTATGTCCAGGGATCAACATAAGTGATTTCAGCATCAAGGCGGAATCGTCCGGGGCCAAGTTGGAAAAAGGGATTGGAGAGAATAGTAAATCCAAGCTGGTATCCCATGGCAAATGCGTTTTCATCGGAATCCACTTCATCTCCTGCAGGCGCATCATAAAAATACCATTCACCGTAGATTTTAATCCCCTTATAGGGCACAACAGTTGCTGTAACAGAAAGTGGTACACTATAGGTGCCTTCATCAAAATTATTATGGAATATAAGCAGGGGATTAAAATCAGATATTTCTAATGGCCTGCCCCCTACAAGATTGCATTGGGTAGCACTTATACCAAGCCAGTGCCAGGGCACAATGGTTATTTTACTCAGCACTAGATTTTTAAAGCGATCCATATATGGATCACCGTTTTTGGTACCGTTGGGTTCCAATTTCCTGTATTCATCAAAGTCTAATGAGTTCAGATAATCGCTTTCATTACTGGTTATTATAGGATTCAGATTGATTATATACGAAGAAAACGAAAAGCCCGGAACAAAAAAGCGGGCCTTAATATAATCGTAATAGGGAACATATTTATTTAAAGTGAGGCCGCACCATTTACTCGGCCCTAAATGAAGTTTGTCCCTTCCCAGCCTTAACTCGATCGGAGCATTATAATAAGTAGCTATGCCGCGTAACGGTAAACTGTAAAAATTAATTGAAGTTAAATCTCCTGGAATACTGGTTATGTTATCATTCTCCAAGAGAGCGGACGTAGTTTCACGAATCTCAGGCAGAGCCAATAGGGAAAATCCTCCGGCTTGAGCGATAAATCCGGCTTTAATTACTGAAGGCAGTTCATTTATCTCATACATATAGCTAAAATCGAGTATATCTTTATCGGGTTCCAGATCCACAAAATCATATGTCGGTATAAAATGATATCTTCCTTTTTCTGAATTCAGCCCCGCACTGAATCCCAATTCCACAATAGGGGAGATCACGGGATAGGGAAGGATAATTTCGGCATTCAATTCATTAATCTGTTCAACGATTTCGGCATCCTGATCGTTCTCCCCCAATTGTAAAAGTTGGTTTTTAAGCTCCTCCGCAATAACCGGTGTCTCTTCTAATAAAGGAACCTGTCCCGCGCAAATAAAAAGCTCTTCCGCTCTGCGATATATAAGACTTTCCAACGGAATAATCCAAGACTCCTCACTGTATAACAACAAAGCGCAACAAGTAAAAAGAAGCACGCAGACTATTTTCTTCATTTCCATTCTACCCATATCTGCTACTCTAAGTAGCACGAAGTAAAAAGTCAAGGGTCATGCCTGCAACAGATGGTAATGTTTAGATAGCAGAGCTTCTTGCAAAAATAACATTTTTGCAAGAAGCTCCTTAAATGGAAATTGCTAAATTATTATGGAATAAAGAATAAGTATTTTACCAACTTAATATATTTTGATTTTTGCAATTTCCTCGGCAATTTAATAATTTTTGTACTTAAACCTTGACATGTCAGAAGGAAATATATTATGCTTCGTTTGCTTAAATCATTTCGTTTTACTAGATAGATTTTTATTATGGGAAAAAAAAGTGCGTTTATCAAAGCTTATCTTACCAACAACCTGCGAGTAGCAGAATTTGCTTTAAACAACATCTGCACTGCAAAATGTCAATTCTGTTCAATATGGAAACAGAAAAAAAAATATAACGTCGATACCGACAAAGCACTCATTGCCATAACAAAACTAAAATCGTTCGGTGTCCGTTTTATTACTATTACCGGCGGCGAACCTCTGCTCCACCCTCATTTTGCAGAGATCGCTCAACGCTGCACCGAAGAGGATATAACTATCACTACTATCACTGCCGATCCCAGGCTCCTTAATGATAAGCGGGTGGATATTCTTAAGCAGTCTGAAATAGATGTCATGGGTATTTCTATTGATCATCATACGGATGAAGTTATATTCAAGGCCCGCAAAATTCCAGGTGTCATTGCTGGAATTAAAAAAGCGATTAAAAAACTAAAAGAAAATGATATCCCTGTAACCGCATCAGTACTGATCTCGGATTTTAATCATTTAAGCCTCGAACCTCTTTTTAAGAAGTGCAAAGAACTGGGCTTTGATTCTATCTCTATGAGCTACCCTGTTTTTTCTCCTTCTCCGACTTATACCTTAGGTGGTGATGCGATTAAGCTGTCAAGAAAAGACCTCATTACTTCGTTGAAAGAAGTGTTAAGATTAAAACCTGAGTACGATATTGTTAATCCCCGCCATTCCATAGCTAATATTATTAGCTATTTGGAGGGCGAAAAACCGCGATTTACCTGCCTTGGCGGCTACAGATCGTTTTTTGTCGATTGGACATTCCAAATATATCCCTGTATGTGCTATGAGAAAAGTATGGGCAATATACTCACAATGAATAAAAATGATATTAAAAAAAGAAGCTGTAATTTATGTAATATGAGCTGGTACCGGGATTTCAGCATATTTTTTCAAGGATTTAAATCACTTGTTCCCCTGTTTCATGAGATTAAGCGAATCGCTACTTTTTAGTTTGGCTATGATTTAAAATATAGTTTGACGAAATGGCCTGCTTCTGATAATTATATTATATGAGGTATGTCAATCGGTTCATCTGTATTTTGCTGATTATACTATTTTATGCCTGCCCGAGCAACAAAAAACCATCGCCTGAAAATACTAAGAACAGTATGCAGACAGCGGCTGATGCAGCACAACCCGGGACACAAACACAACCCAAAAAGTCTATAGACCTCAAACCTAGGAATGAAACTAAAAATACTGCCTCGCCGCCTGCTCCCAGACAAATTTCAGATACTACCAGCCTTTTCTCACTTTCTCCTCAGCAGAGGATTGTGGTAGAGGATTTTAAAATAGGCCCACTGCAGGATTTTCTTATCGGACAATATGATAGAGTTAAAGCGGCTTTGGTAGTAAACAACTTTTTTACAAGTCTTTCAAAAAAGGAAATACAGCAGGAACTTATTAAAACGGAAATGAGAACAGAAATTGAGCGATCCTTGACGTATTCGTTAAAACAGGGATTATTACCTGAGGACTTTAGAATCGGAAAGATTTTTCCTGAGACAAGTGATGAGATAAGTGTAAATATCCGCGTTTTTAAAGGTCAAAGCGTCACAGAAGGTGAAATATATCTTGTAAAAGATAATGGAGAATGGATGATAATTGATTTGCAGATAGGATTAACCTTACTGGCTGAAAAGTATCATAAAGACACAGAACCTTTTTCTCCTTCTTCGTATAAATGGCTGCTAAGAGATTATTTCGAATAGCTCCTAAAACAAGAGCTTGAAGTAAATACAAATTTCTTTTATGTTTATATTATAGGATATATATGGGTACCCAGATTAATAGAATTGAAAAAGAGTTTTTACTAAAGATTTTTCTGGAACGTGAAATACCAATCAGTGTACACGGAGAAAAGAAAGAGGGTTCTTTTTTTATTACCCAGTTTGACGATTCCTCAATTACTTTAAAAAATCGCACTGACACGGTACTAAAATTTAATAAAGAAGAACCGATCCTTTTTTATACATCAATCGATAATACATTTTTCACCTTTACAAGCAAAGTAACGAAATATGAAGGGAATTCCCTTGTAATTGAAAACTCTAACAACTTTTGTAAAAATCCTGAACGGAAATACGAACGAATAAATACTCATAATATGCACGTATCATTTTTCTTAAAAGGGGACACCATCGAGCTTAATTTTCCTAAAACCGATACCTTCGCGATTATCGAAAAACCAACAAAATCGGAAGAGTTCGATGATTCAAGTATTGCAGGGCTCACAAAATCCTTCAAAGAACATATTGCATGGAATGTATCGGAATATAATATAGTCATGTACCGTGAAAGAACCCCGACGAGTTTAGAAGAGAAACTGATTACACGATTAGGCAAAATACTGTGGATACCCGATACTGCGGGGAGGCTACCTGATAACGAACCCATGCTTTCAAGTATTGTTATAACCGCTCAGGAATTTGCTGAATTTTTACATAACACGGGAACGACGGCATCCCTTGTAAAAAGCGAAATTGCTGCATTTCTCTATAATAAAAGTAAAAACAATATTTATTCGGAAATCTACTGTCCTATCCTCTATCACGAATATGCAATCGGGTTTATCTATGCAGAAAATAACAATAAAGAGAACAAATCGTTTGATGTTGATTTTGTTCAATATATCTATCAATTCTCAAAGGTTTTAAGCTATTCTCTAGAAAAACATGGTTACTTCGAACAACAATCCCAAACTATGACACGATATCAGGAGCCTATTATCGATATGAGCGCAGCGGGACTGCTTTTCGCAACTCAATCAGAAGAAATCGATAACAAGATTAACCTGCTTGAAGATATCGATATTACCATCAAAATTAAAGATAAAAAAATAATTATAGGTTCACGTATCATGCGAAAATTTAAAGATCACAGCACTTTCTATTTTGGAGTCCAGTACTTAAAAATATCCGATGCGGATTTTAGATTTCTCTTCGAGTATTTATACGGCAAACCTTTTACAAAAAAAGATGAGATGAGCTGGGAAGGAGGCTCGCCTCCTCCTCAAAGCTGACACCTACATACTATCCATATCAATGCCGTGTCTCTTTTTAGGAAATGTTTTTAGGACAGCTACCTTGTTCCTTTTTTTATTAAAAACCACTCCGCCATTCCAATATTCTACTGCTGCAAACAAAGCGTTTCCGCTGTCGTTTTCATCACTGTGCTTGGTTCTATATGAAACATATTTTTCCATCTCTTCGAAGTTTTGATTAATGAAACAATTAATACGCTTTTTATTAAAAGCATTCCAGCTTTCCAACTCCTTAAATCCGTCACCTTCATCCTCTACAATAAGCTGGGCTTTTTCGGTATCAAAATAATACCACACTTTTACTTTTTTATTAATCTCGCATTTATTGCCATGCTTCACGGCGTTTTTAATAATCTCACTTATTTGTTGTTCAAGTAAGTTGATTTCCTTTATTTCCGGCGGTGCCTTTTGAACAACAAGAAGTGTATAATATCGAATTTGGCGATAATCACTATTGAATTCTTTAAAGAACATGCCTGTTGTATCAAATAACTTACTATTTTCACCTATTTTAAGCAATTTTATGTCACTCATTCATATCCCCCTTAATACTGTTCAATTTTGTGTACTGCATCTTCCACACTATTTGATATTGGGAAGTATCCCATTAATTTTGTTAGTTCGATAACCTTTTTAACTGAACCGTGTATGTTGGCAATTTGAAGCTTCATATTCATCTTTTTTATGGTCGAACAAATGTAGATGAGAGCTCCGATACCACTACTATCGATATAATCGACATTTTCCAAATTGATAATGAATTGACCTATCTTTTTCTCAATCATTTTTAATACTAATTCTTTTAACTTGTAAGAATTATAGAGGTCCATCTCACCATTAACATCAATAATATACGTATTTGAATATTTTCGAACCTTCAGTTCCATCTCTTTTCCTCTCTCCTTTCGCTTAATTAACTTTCATGAGCAAAAGTGTTTGATCGTCATGCTGCGGTGCATTGCCGACAAATACTTTTAAATCCGACTTTATTTTTTCAATGAGTTCATTTGGTGAAAAATGTGCATTCTTTAAAATTACTTTTGCTAATGCCTCAAAAGAATACTGTTCTCCGTTAACATTCATAGCTTCGATTATGCCATCTGTATAAAGAACTGCCACATCTCCCGTATCTATCCGAAAAGTCTTTTGTTCGTATTTTGTTCCTCGTTCTATACCAATAGGCAGGCCTTCGGTATCGATGCTCTCCAATTTACCAGTTTTTTTCTTAAAGATCAATAACGGATGGTGAGCGGCATTTGAATAAGTTATCTTCCCGGTATGCTGATCATAAATCATAAAACTCAACGTGGCAAAATGGTCGATATCAATTCTGCCGGTTATACCTCGATTAATCCAGGTAACAATAGTTTTTGCATCCTTATCCGCTGATGTAATAAGATGCAGAATCGAGCGGATCATTACCATAACCAGTGCTGCCGGCACTCCTTTCCCAGCCACATCGCATATGACCATCGCAACCTTATCTTTCTGTAAGGGAAGTACATCGAAGTAATCACCACTCACACCTTTAGCAGGAATTGAGAAGGCACTGATAGTAGCCTTATCTAATTTCGGTATTTTATTGGGAAGAAGCTTCTGTTGAATTTCTGCCGCAATCCCCAGCTCTCTCTCCATCTCTCTTTTTTCAATTAACTCCATATATGTCATGATGAAGTCAATTGTAAGCGAAGCATAATCAGCAAATGTTTTTATATGGTCAAAATCGTTTTCCGTAAAAAATTTGCCTCTCTCCCGTTTTATGATCGAAAGCACTCCGAGGATTCTCTTGGCAACTATTAAGGGAATTATAATAATAGAACTAACATAAAGAGTATCGTTCTTGGTATTATACTTCATACGTTCGTCAGTCAGAGTATTACGCACAAAAATCGGCCTTCCGATTTTAGCAGCTTCACCTAAAATCGTTTCTCCGATTTTTATGGGAATCGATTTAAAATACGATTGAATACTTGATATTTTTAATTTAATCTGTTCTGGAGCCTCATACGGGGGCGGAAATATTCCATTAACCGCTTCTACTCTCAGAATATCTTCGAATTCATCTACCAAAAGTATAGCTCCGGCATCGGCATTTGTGCTCTTTGTAGCCGAAGCAATAATAAAATTCAAGATTTGAGTTAAATCCAGTTTTTCTGCTATGGCGCTACCCAGATTTCTCATAAACTCAAAAAGAGAATCCAAATCATTTTGTAAAAAATCATGTTTATCTTTTTGTTCGACTTCATACCGAATATTATATTTGTAAAATACATATACATGCAAAAAATATGAAAGAGGAATACAAAAATATTGAATGAAAACAGAGTGATAGGAAGCTTCAAAAAAGACAAGGGCAATAAGTATGAGAAGCTGCGTCAAAACAGGAATTCGTATTATCTCCAATCGCGCACTCATTACTAGGCCCGGGTTTTCTGTATTATAGACCGTAACTCCATAGAGAGTGACACTAAGATAGATTAAATTGGAGAGAATCCATAAATGCGGAACGAGTTTTTCAAATAGCATATATTGACTACTCAATTGAATCCATAAATTAGCTATAACGAGAATAAAAAATAAAGTATTTAATATATAGAAAATCGCATCGTATTTTTTTCTCCCGGTATAACTGCGCAGCCACATTAAATATATTCCCAGTATCAAAATATCGGAAATGACGATAAGAAATCCTGAATCCTGCAATGCGGGATTGATATAAGGACTTACCAGATAAAAAGCAGAATACAGGATATCTCTCACAAAAAGAATGATTATAACAAACTTTAACAGTAATACGGATTCAGCAGTTATTCTCTTCTTAATATAGACATAAAACATGGTAAGAATAAAAGCGAATATTAATTTCCCAACAAGAAAGGTCTCTGTAATTGCTTTTAATATTTCAGTATACTGCATATTTACTACCTATAATGTATAAATTCTTAGTGAATTTCCTTTCACAGGTATTTTTAGCTAAAATTATTATGTCACTATATATTATTCGGCGAAATATTGTTAAAGTCAAGTCTATCACTTATTAATTACAAGAGTCAAGTATAGGAATTCCTTATGATTTTTTTTATAATCCATCATTTTTTATATTACTTTGTTGTTTTCTATTTGAAAAAATGCCGTTCTTCTGTTAAAAATAGACATGATATATCTCTATATCGAGATCTACTCATTTAAACAACTTTTAAAGATATCACCCTCCCTGATTGAGAATATAAACCGTAAATTAACCAAGCATATTCAAGAAAGAGAAATACATGTTGTCAATGAAATAAATGGCACCTTTCTTATCTCCTTCAGCGATGAACAAGAAGCGGAATTGGATAACATCATAGATTCCATCTTTATTCTCTACGGCATTTTTAAAAAAAAGAGCAGATACCTCCACGGTTTCAATCTCTATATTACTGTCGAAACAGAGAAAAATCCGGACATTATTAGGAAAAAAATACAAGATACCTTTTGTTCAATAAAGGAAGAAGAAGGTATATGGATTCATAAAAAGAATAAAACACTATTCACAGGACTGCATGACGTAAGGGAAGAGGGTAATTACCTCAATATAAACCTTTTTAAAAAGTCGGTTCGAACTGAGAAACATATTGCTCAGATCCAAAAAATCAAGCAAGAAGATGTGCAAAAGCTTGCAAAAATAATCTTCCGGATCAAAACTAAAACCCCAAAATGCAATATTATCCTCGTACACAGCCGACAGAATATACTTGTAAAAAATATCATAGATTATGCGTTAAAAAAAAGAGTCGGCAAAAACCTGTTCACTTTTATTCCTTTTATCAATCTCAACTTTTTTAAACCCCACAATCTTTATCCGCTTGTAGCGAGTATTGCTCCGGAGTTTTTAGCTAAATTCAAGCGTTTTTTAAAGCCGCCATTCACACAGGCTGGCGAAGTAAAAAAAGAATTTCTTATTAAGCTTTATGGCGAAAAACCAATAAAAGCGGATTCTCCGGATCAGGACATTTTTTATGCTTATCATATGTACCTAAAAGCGTACTGCGAAATGATGAAGCAAAAATCCTTGCCGGCTATTATAGTCTGTAACAGAATAGAGTCGGGCACAGAATTATTTCACAGCTTTTTTAATAAATACATCTCAGATTTTTCACAACGTTATAGCATGTTGATCATTTTCATATCAGCGAAATCGGAGTTACCTCAAGCCTTTGCCAAAAGGAAATATAAAAAAATTGAGATTGGGCCGCTTTCCGAAAAAGAAACACGAAGATGTTTTCAAATCCTTTATCCTAAATTTACTCTTCCCTCCGGTGTAATCCGACAGATTCATAAGCTTTCAGGAGGCAACTATAATACAATCCTACATTATATCTACTACCTCAGACAGCATGGCAAAATCCGGAAAGTAAACGACCATTATGACTGGGTACCACAATCAGAAAATCCCATTCAAATACCCATACAGCCATTACACATCAGCTGGCAATTTATTAAATCCCTTAAAGAAGAAGAAAAAATCGTACTTTATACCCTTTGTCTTGCTCATAATATTTTCTCCTCATCTCTATTAATTAAGTTTCTTGAAACTTTGGGTATAAAGGAGAAATCAAGTCAAACACATCTTTCCTACCTAAAGCATACTGCTCTCATTCTTCATACTAATGAAAATACTCCCTTTGACCTTAGCTTTAGCAATCTTTTAAAAAAGAATCTGGGGGGACAAGGCAATTTCATAAAACGCAAATTAATAGAATTCTTAAACCAAAATATATACTCTCTGCTCCCCTATCGTACTATCCCGCTTATAAAACTCCTGCAACGCTTAGGCGATCTTTCCTCATTAGCAGAAATTCTACGATGGATGTTTCAGTATACACTGGACACATTTTCCTTAAAATATACTCGATTTTTTCTTAAACTGCCCCTGCGCTTTTCAAAATATAACATACAATATATAAATAAAGAAATAGTGGATTTGACGTGCAATACCAACAATTTACGTTACTTACTTCTTGACGCCCGAATCAAAGAAGCACAAAAATTTGTAACGCAGACTATTCAATCGTTTACTTTCTCTTATACCGCAGATCCAATTCATGCCGATCTACATTTACAGTTATCCCGCTATTTTTTAACTCAAAATACACCTGACAAAGCCATAGCGGAAGCAAAAAAAGCAGCATTATATTTCCAAGAGCTTGCTCAGACCGAAAAGATGAGTGAATCCTATATAGAGTTGGGTCAAGCTTTTCTTGCTAAAGGGAGTATTTTTGAAGCTTTGGACTATTTTGAATTCGCGCGAAAATATTCATCTGATGCAAGCAATAGATTAATCGAAGCAAAAGCATATCATTTAAAAGCGATTACATTCTTTTTTATTGGTAATTACTCTCAAAGCTTGAATAGTATAACATCCGGAATTGATATTGCCGAAAACTTCGGTTTACGAAAGCAGCAGCATGTTTCCCTCTTTATAAAAGCACGTATTCATTTTGATCTGGGTCTTTATGAGGAAACTCTTGCTATTTTAGAACAGTGCCTTACCCATGCCAGATCTTATTCACTACACGAGTCTTTCACAATTTTAAAGGCCTGGATGGCAAGAACATATGGTTATTGTGGTGAATACAACCTGGCACATACTATTTTAAAATCGCTCGATGAGAACTGCGAAACTCTTTACTTCCAAGCGGAAATATTCCAGTTTCAAAACCAATCAGAAAAAGCGGTAAAGCTGCTCACCAAAGCTCAACATCTGAAGCAGAAGGGTTCTCTTTTTCTTTCGGAAAGATTTAGCTGGGAAAACGGTTTTTCCCTGCTCGAAGACAGGCGTTTTGATCTTTCGGTAAACGATACCACACTTATGCGCCGGATAAAATGTTTCAAAGCGTATTGCTCTTGCTTTAGCGGCAATCTTAAGCAGGGATTAAATGAGCTCCATACCATTACTATGAGGGAAAAACTTCCTCAATATGAACCATATGCACATCTCTACTACTTCCTATATTATCTGATCCTTAGCAAATACCCGGTCCCCAAAGATGACGGGAGTGAGATTGCCGATAAGCTGACAGTACTAAACCTTGCTCTTAAGCATCTCCAAGAACGTTCAACCACAATCGATGAACCGCGACACCGTATACATTATATCTCAAAAAATTATTGGAATAAATTGCTGTTCCACGAAGCAAAACAAAATAAACTTTTATAACACACTGGCAAGTGGAGGACATTTATGTTTAAATTGCTGCGCTTAATTCTCTGCTTATGTGCAGTTTTTAGTATCTGCACAAAATGTTCATTAGCTTCTGCTCCGGCCAAGATATTTTTTATTAATCTATTTAACGATGTTGTTGACATCCGGCTGGGAGATGAATCCAAACCGGTTTTCCAAGCCATATCAATTAATCCATACGGTTTTACTGCTATGGCAGAAGTGTGTGAGTTCGGAAAGCATATTCTTTATTTCAAACCTGCTGTCCAAATAGAATGGAACTCTTGGTCTTTCGCAGATCATGACAGCTCCTGTCAGATTGATCCGGGCAAAATATATTGCATTGCGATTGCATCCGACGGATCTATTCATTATTTCACAATGACTGAAGATAATGCACAAAGAGCCAAAGTATGTTTTTTAAACGGCTCGCACATCCAGGTGTCTGATATGAGAATAGCGGCAGACTCACTTGAAAATCAGGCTGCTTCTATTCAAGATCTTGAGCCCAATACACTTTCAAATTTTCATACCGTACCTGCCGGTAATTATCTGCTATTCTGGCAGTTTCCTTATCAAAAAGATGCGGGTGAATTCTTTTTTTACACAAATAATCTGAATAGCGAACCCGAACCGCTTATCTTCATTGATGCACACTACTATGTATTTCTTATCTATACCGGGAATGACGCCGTAAAAACTCTATTCTTTGACATTACTCCTAAGTAAAAAGCAGGTTTTAAAGATCAATAGCAGACAGTCATTTTTTAAAAATGTTTTTGATATCGCTTAATCTCTTTTTCAATTTCCCGAAAAAGCCTTTCCCATATTTTTGTGAATAGCGTTTTACAGCTTTTTCAGTCGGATAGTCCTGACCATATTTTTTTTTAAGACCATCCCAATACTTCACCATCCAAATATAAAGGTCTGCCGTAGTTCTTCCCGAAAATTTGGTGAGTATATTTTCCTCTTCAATTATCCTCACAATAGGTTGATATACGTTTTCGTACCATGAAACTACTGCTTTAGCATAAGGAATCTCCTCCTGCTTATCCATATTGATAAAATACTTATGCACTTGAATATGGTCCAAAAGCTCATCATAACGGCCCGGCGCGGTGAAATCAATGTCTGTTTTAAGCTTTAGTTTTTTTAGATTCGTCTCTTTATAAAACTTCTTCTTTTCCAATCCGATAACTATGCGCTTTAAATCTTCCTTACTCATATCTTTATCCAGCTTGATTTCTGTTTCTAACAAAGTCACTTCAGCATCAATAAACTCAATCCCCCTCGACAAAGCAACCGAAATCCGATGATTACCGTCGCGCACAAAATATACTCCGCCAATTTCGTACAGACGCACGGGAGGCAGTTCGATCTGTGCTTTATGTGCTTTGTGTATACGCTCCCAGCGCTCACGCAGATAGACTCCCCGGGGAAGAAACACGCGGTTGAAATCCCTATACCTGCCTTCGCTTCCGACTATATGTGAGAGTGGTACGTGCTTTATTCCTCTGTAAGCCTCGGAGCTTGGTTTGAGCATGGAATACGCATAAGAGAAGGGTATGAGATCATCCTTTCGCTTGGTAATAATTGAGCCAAGTTTCGAAAACAGAGCACGGATTCGAGCCTTATTAAATGTGTCATTTGCATCTACATCCTGTATAAAATCATTCAGTAGTTTGCTCATTACTCTCTCCCGCTTCAATAACATAATGCTTGAAAGCATTCACAATTGTTGTGTTCAGATACTTAGTCTTTCTCTCTTCATTTTGGTCATAAAGATGAATATGTCCATGGATTAAATATTCGGGTTTAAACACTTTCATAAACCATAAAAATGCCTTAAATCCTCTGTGACAAATATCTTCACAATCATGAATACGGTAAGGCGGTGCATGCGTAACCAGGATATCTAAAAAACGGCCATACATTATTTTATTCCAAAGCAGTGCAGGAATAAGTTTTAGCAGATAAAAATACATTCCGCGATCGCTCAATTGATTCATGCCGTTATTATAACGCATACTCCCGCCAAGCCCGGCGATGAGAAGCCCCTTTTCTGTCACAACCTTTCCGCTGATATACTGTCCGCCGCACGGCCTATACCTATCATAAGCTACCGCACTTGAAGAAAGCGGCATTCGGTAGCGATGATCATAAAAAGCAATCCGCTTTAGATTATGGTTTCCAAACACAAAGAACAGCGGTTTATTTAAACTGCTGATAATGAAGTCATAGTAATCTAAGGGCAGATCACCGCAGCTTATGACAAGAGAAACATCTTTAAATCTGGTTTTGATATTTGCACTATAAACAAGCTGATCTATATAATCTGAAACACAGAGAATTTTCATACTTTAAAGATAGCAAAAAGATAAAAGTAGTCAATCTAAATTTGATTCGCACAGCTTATTCTTCTAATTCTGCCTTGAGCAAAATTTCCCTTAAGTTTTCTTTATTAAAGAGATCAATGGGTCGGGTTTCAGCAAACTCTACCGCTTTTCTGGAGAAGGTGGAGCTGGTAATTAATAATCCTTTCATTACATTAATTTTTTTCATGGCTTCATGCATACTACGTACGAAAGAGTCGTCGATTATTTCAGGAACACGAAAAATTCTTAAGAGTTTGGGCATTTTCCGTACCCCGCGCCATTTTTGCTCGGCTTCGACCGCTTGGATCTGACAACCGTTAGGCAGATCAGATACATCCCGTACCTCAAGCTTGAGGGCTTTGACCATGGCCAGGCAGATTTCCTTAAACCTGTCTTTAGATGAGGTGAGAAAATCTTTAATTCTGTCATCCGTGCGGAATTCTTGATACTGACTCAGCTTCTCGGCTACATCGCGAAATGACGACCGTTTGGCATATACCTTTTCCCACTGTTCGATTGCTTGCTCTATCTGCCTGCTTTTTTCATAGCAGAGTGCGATAAAATAACGGGCATAAATCACCTCGGTGCGCTTTTCATTTTCGCCAATTCGGATAGCTCTGTCGAGTTCATTAATGGCACTCTCGCAATTATTCATATTCATAAAACATGTGCCACGCTCGATAAGAGCTTTTACCTTCATCTCAGAATCGTTTTCTGATTTTTCAAAGTAAAGCAGCGCGCTTAAATAGTCATGAGCATCTTTTTGCAGTTTACCCAAATAAAAATAAGCATCGTAATTATCGGGATCATACTTGACCGCTTTCTCAAGCTCAATTTTTGCTTCTATCGACTTTTTTTGCTTATAAAGGATCTTGCCGAGTCTGAAATGAGCATCTCCATGATCCGGTTTCAACTCAATTGTCTTAAGATAATAAGTAAAAGCACGATCATCCCTTCTGCGCTCTTCGAAAAGAATACCCGCATGGTAGTGGTGATCCGCTACGAACGGTTCCACCTGTAACAGCAGTAAATACTCTTTTAAGGCTTCTTCGTCTTGATGAAACTGCATAAACAGCTCCGCAATTTCTTTGCGAAACCGGATCTCCTGACAGATCCCGCTAAAGTTGCCCAAACTATTGACATTTTTAAATTCCATCAATGCCAGTTCCGGTTTATCCGCTTCGTTATACGCTTGCCCCAATAAATAATGGGCATCCACATTGCGCGGATCTTTGGCAATTATCTGTTTGGCCAGACGTGTAGCCTGCGTAATCTTGCCCTGTTTTAATAAAGCTTCAATACCGGCAACTTTGCGTGGTTTGAAAGCCAATTTCAGCACAATTAAAATTAAGGGAATTATAACTACGCCGACGATAATTAAAAGGATGATTGTAGGAACTGGCATTTACGAAACCTCTATACCTTTTCTCTGTTTCTGTGTTAATAGCTTAATTGTTTTCGATAGAACTGTCAAATATTCTCTTTGGCAAAACAAAAAAAAGATGTATAATTATAGGTAGGTGATTATGAAGAAGATAATAATCATGATAAGTATTACAATTTGTGCTTTATGCGTAACCCTGTACGCGGAAACGGCTTTCGAAGCCGGCGAAAAGCTGTTTATGCAGAACAAACCTCGCGAAGCCAAATCAAAACTCGAGACCGCTTTGGTTAAAGACAATAGCAATGAAAAAATCTATCTTTATCTGGGTATCATTTATGAACAGTTGAACGATCCTGTCGGAGCCATCAATATCCTGCGCAGAGGTCTGCTCATAACTAAAAATATTAAGGATATGTTTTATTTCAATATAGGCAATAATTATTTTCAGCAGGGCGACAATACCTTGGCAGACAAGAATTACACATTAGCTATCGCCGAAAACAGTGTTTATGCCCCTGCCTATCTGAACAGAGCAAATGCTCGGGTGCGCTTGATCAAGTATCCGGAAGCCATCGAAGATTATGAAACCTATCTGCGCCTGGAGCCGGACACGTGGCAGCGTGAAGATATTGAAAGGCTTATAGCACTCTTACGGCAGTCGATTGACGAGCACAAAAATCTTTTGGATAGTGTGTTGAACAGTATAAAAAACGCATCCGTCAATACCCAGACCGAATCGGCCGGTACCGAAGACTTTCAGGATACCGGCGGTACTGACTTGGATATTATCGAATAATATAATAGAAACGGAGCAGGTCTAATGGATAAACGCCTATTAATAATCGGGGGAGCTATCCTCCTCATAATTATCATTTTATTTTTACTCCTGTTGTTTTCAGGTGTGTTCGGCGGGGCTCCCGTAGATCCGGAACGGTCTAATGTACTCAAGCTGGCGCGGGATTACCTTGAGGATGGTGAATACCAAACCGCATTGGATCTGATTAATGAACTTCTTAAATCGAACTATGATGATGAAGAGGCAAAAGCATTAAGAGATGAAATTATAAAAAGGAAAAAAGAGGCTGAAGGCGACACCTCACCCACTACCCAGACTACAACCATAATTCGTGAATTCATCACCTCGGACAGCGATGTACGCCGTCCTTCCTCCGACAAACCGCAGATAGAAATACCCGAGGATGCTTCTGCCGAAGAGAAGGATCGGCTTAATAAAATCCGGGAGCTCTTAAGCAGAGGTATCAAGCAGCTCAATAATTCGGAATACGATCCGGCCAGAAATTCATTCCAAGAGGCCTTGCAGATAGACCCCAGGCTGGGGGAAGCATACGCACGGATCGGTCAAGCTTATTTGGAAGAGGACCCCGCTAATAGTGATAACCTGAAAAAGGCAATGGATAACTCACGAAAAGCAATTTCCTATGATCCTAATCTTTCACTGCCGCATTTCACCCTGGGTCAGATTTATGAAAAACAGAAACAGTGGGATAATGCGGAACAGGAATACGCTGAAGCGGCCCGCCTCGATCCTCAGGATTATCTGGCACTCTACAAACTGGGCAATATTCAATACCGCTTGGGTAAATACGCTAAAGCTGTTCAATCATATACTGCCTGCATTCACATTAAATCCGACTTTTATAAGGCATACTACAACAAAGGTGTGGCCCAGATGCAGCTCGATCAGACACAGCCCGCAATTCAATCCTTTAAAGGTCTGCTTGCTTTAAAGGACGATCATGCCTACGGCCATTTTCAGCTCGGTACGCTCTATGAAAAAAGCGGCAATGCCCGGGCTGCAGAGACTGAATATAAGAAAGCCGTGGCTTATGCTCCTAATGAGGCTGATTTTCAGAGACGGCTTTCCGGCGTTCTTATTACCTTAGGCAGATATGGTGAAGCAGAAACAACTTTAAATAAAGTATTAAACCTGGATCCCAATCATCCTGTTTCCAATTTTAATATGGCAAACCTGAAAATACATACCGGGAGATACAGTGAAGCTTTAAGCTATGCTGAAAAAGCTCATCTGATGAGTCCTGCAACAAAAGAATATGCGTATACGTTGGGGCTTGTATATGAAAACCTGAAACAAACGGATAATGCAATCTCATCTTATAAAAAGGCCATCGAGCTTGATGCTAAATATGTACTTCCCCTCATAAATCTAGGAAAGCTCTACGATGACAATGGCTTGTATGACGATGCCCTGCCCTATCTTAAAACAGCATACAACTTAAGCCCGAACTCATATCTGGTGAATAATAACCTTGGAACCGTTTATCTGCATAAAAAAATGTACAGCGATGCTATTACTCATTTAAGCAAGGCTATAAACCTGCAAGCACATGATACGCTTGCGCGCTACAATTTGGGTCTTGCCTATTTGGAATCGGGTAATTCCGGCGAAGCCAAGAGAACTTTCTCTGAGATCCTTACAGTCGATGCGAATTACTGGGATGCTTACTATCAGTACGGTCTGTTGTTAATAAAAGAGGGTGATACAGCTAACGCCAAAACCATTCTCTCTACACTTATTACCAAGAATCCGAACTATCCCAAGAGATCTGAGGTCGAAGAGATATTACGGGGTTTATAAGAAATATTTAAGGAGATAAAGTACAAGCCGCTCTGATCATTAGAGAGCGGCTTGTACTTATTTATCTTTAAAAGCTTTCTGTATACTTATTCTTGTTATATTTTACGTCCGAGCAGTTTATAAAGCTGATCCTTGCTCATCGAATAATAAAGCGGTCTCCCGTGAGGACAGCGTGGATTATCCAAACGTTGAATACCGTGAAAGAGCTCACAGGCCGTAAGCTCATCAAGCTCTTCTCCTTCTTTTATAGCCAGCGTACATGCCGTACGCGCAAAAAGCTGACTTCTCAGATCTTCCATGGTTCCTTTTTGAGATTTTAAAAAGGCGACAAGCTCGCTTTCCGGAAGTGAGTGGAGATTTTCCGGGAGTGCCTGTATTTCAAAACTATTTTCACCTACCCTTTCGATTTTTAAACCCAGATCCTTCAGGTTTTCACGCATGTTCAAAAGAACAGACAACTCGTCTTCATTTACTTCAAAACTGATTGGGAACAGCAGCTTCTGAGTAGCTCCCGGCGAGCTTTTTAATTTATCAAAAAGCAGACGCTCATGAGCAGCGTGTTGATCAACAATATACACAAGGTCCTCCGCACAAAAAACAAGAAACACCCTCCACAGCTGACCGAGATAGCTGAAATCATCTGCCGGTTTTGCTGTTTTCTTATCAGAAGCTAAAGCTTCAGTATGAGCCGCGATTGAGCTATAATTTTTTACAGCGGAAAGAGGAAATATTTCAGCGGGTAAAACAGTACTTTTGTTTTCCAAACCCTGATTATACTTTTGTTTTAATTTGTTATCAGGAAAAGAAATATAACTTTGGACAAAAAAGCTTTTAAGCAGGGTTACCAATGTCTGATGTATTAATGGCAGAATCTTTAAGCGTACTTCCTTTTTAGCAGGGTGAATATTAAAATCTACTGATTGAGGATCTATCTGTAAAAAAACAAAGCATATGGGATATAGACCGCCCGGCAAAAACTCATTAAATCCGTATTCCACAGCCTGGACAAGAGAGTATTCATAAATCCGCCGCTTGTTTACAAAAAGCTGGATGTGCTTCCTATCCTTGCGATTCAGATCAGGACCTGCACACACCAGGGAAAGAGAGAATCCTTGTCCCTGCGCATGAAGTTCAGAAAAAATACCGGAGTGTTCTCTATAGTTATAAGCTGTTATTACCCTCTGTAATAGAGACTGTTTTTCAAAAAAGAGCTTTAATTGGTCATCTATAAATAGCTTGAAAACAACATGAGGAAATGGCACTGCTTTATCTAAAAATACGGTCTTACACATTGTAGTTTCTGCCGAGGTTCGCTTGAGAAATTTTTTTCGGGCCGGCATGTTGAAAAACAAATGAGACACATCCGCGATCGTTCCGGCTTTTCCCTGGCAGGCTGAAAAAGAAATCAGTTTTCCGCCTTGCACAAGCAGGCTGTGAGCCGGGTACAAACCGTTTCGCACCCCGCTCACAACCTCTAACCGGGCACAGGTCGCCAGACTGGAAAGGGCTTCTCCTCTAAACCCAAGTGTGGAAAGGGTATCCAGATCATCAAGTTTATTAATCTTTGATGTGGCATGAGCCAAATAGCATATTTTCAAATCATGCGGCGACATGCCGCAGCCGTTATCGAGCACTCTTATGGAGCTGTTTCCACCGTCCTTTAAATATACGGTGATCTCATCGGCAGCAGCATCCAGTGAGTTATCCAACAGTTCTCTTACAACGGAAAACGGCCGTTCGATAACCTCGCCAGCCGCTATCCTGCGTGAAACATCTTCTCCCAAAATACGAATTCTTGGGGAGTCCTCCTTACTTTTATCCATAAATACTTTTTACCTTAAAAACTAATTTGAGTTTCGAAACTGATTATCGTGGCAACTTCAGGTCTGCCGTTTCCATCATAAATAATATCACCGGTATCCGTATCCCGCCTGAGAGACGTCGTAAGATAGAAAATCAAATGTACATTCTCCGACAGAGGATAGCCTATGACGGTTTTCAGTATAGTATTTTCATCAAATAAATTGAGATTGTTTTGTTCTCCCTCCATGATAGTATTTATAAATCTTGTTCGTTCGTAGATAATTTGGAAATAGATTCCCACCACAGGGATGACCCCTGGTTCAAGTGTAAACTTTAAGACAAAGTAATCATCATCGGCTATCTCTACGCCGTCATCAACGAAATCGAGCGGCAGCAGATAGCCCGCTGTAAACGAAAGCACATTCTCCCATGTGTAGGTACCTTCGCCGTAAATACCGAACGTAGAAATCTGATTTTCAGGGTTGTCCGGATAACGTAGATAATCAACAACTTCATATACATACATGCCGCGCAGTCGGTCATACAGCGTATTGTAAGATGCCGGCTTAAACATTCCCGTATAATATCGGGCTTCAAGTCTCCAATCAAACTCCGCTACATTACCCAGCAGACCGGCCGCGATTCCATAGTTGCGCAGGGTCTCTTCACCGGACGGTCCGTGCCAGATGGCGTCAAAGGCAAATCCTGGCTCGATCCCGCCTGTTACCGCTTCCCTGAAGTAGGGAAGCATGAAGGCAAGATCGGCAAACAATATTAAACCGAAGCCTTCATTTTCAATCAGCGGATATTCCGTATCCAATCCGATATTAAAAAATAACGGATCTCCGTGCCCGGTCGGACCGGTAAAACCTTCCAATGCGTTTGCCGGGTTGATATCAACAACCCCGGTCAGGCCAAAGGTCAGCGGGAAACTCTTCCCGGCAGGTCTTACATAGAATCTCGCACCCACAATCTCAGGTTTACCGCGGCAGGCCAAGGCCAGATCATTACTCATCAACTCAAAACCCATCGTATTGAAATCCGCACCCAAGTTGAATCCCAATCTGCGAATAGCCGGAAAATCGGCGTCATTGGCATAGTCACGCATAATAAGCCCATGTCCAAGGGTAATATTATTGAGGTTGCCCAATTTAATAAAAAAGTCATCCCGTAATTCACCGTACTCAAGGCTCTTGATTTTAAGGATAAGATCGGCAAAAATGTCACCGATCCTGCCGCCGAGATCATCTTCATATTGAGGATCAAAGCCAAACGACCATTCGTTATTGCCGTCGGGCTGATACCAATCGTCGGGATCAAACATATTGGATTGATAGATGATCGGTAAATAAAGTACAAGACGAAAATCATCTATTTTTATGGTGGGCTGTAGTATTGCCTTGGCATAGGTGACGTCACCGATAGTCACAGTACCGATTTCCATACCAAGTATTTCCCGTAAGCTTTTAAACCATTCCGGTTCTTCCCCCGACGGGCCCCTATCAATATCACCGGAATCACCGGGTAAAATTACCGTTTCTGTTCCCGTACCGCTTACCGTATGCCCGGGAACTTTTGTGGGATCAAGCTTTTTAAACTGCAGTCCGCGCATGAACTCTTTTTTCATTGCCGGAGCCATATAAGTCGCTATAAATTGAGCGGCCGCTGTATCTGCCCACTGCCCGCTCTTTAAAGTAATATTACCCAACTCTTTTTGGGTGATCGCATCTATTTTGGTCACGTCCATCACACCGTCAAATACAAAAACCTTTGCTCCGATGTTCCCACCCACACTTTCATCATACAGCGCTTCAATACCGGTATCCGTCCCGCGTATACCGCACACCGCGGTACGTGTTCTAATTCTGTAGCGCTCCTCACCTGTTGTTTTAGCAGCTATGGCTCTGAATTTTCCCACATACATCTCGAACACATTTTCCTTCGCTCCATTAATCCCTTGAATTGCCGCTATGGTAAAATTTGTATTTTCATTTATCCGGATGATAGTACCGTTCTTCAGTTCGATTTCCACAAAATCCCCGTCTTCCGTGATAATAGTGGATCCTATCGGTATCTCATCCCCGAAACTCAGTCTGTCCGCATACATTTCGCTTCCGTTTGCATACCGAACTTTTAATCCACCGCTGACGTTTTCATAGTAAGCAAGCAAAGGCGCCTGGGCAAAAACCCCGCTACTACAGAAGAAAAGTAATATCATTATTAAACAACAGGTTAATTTCTTCATAATCTGTCTCCTTTACATTATAAAGGTAAGGTCAGAGCGCATTCTAAGCCCGATGTTATATGCCACTTGTCGTCTCCCGGTCCCGCATCAGGTACATAACGTATTTCATAAAAAAGGGTAATTATGGCGGGCCCGATAGCATAATTGATTTTTATGGTTGTCAAGGCATCTTCGGGATTAAAAAGATCTTCAAAAAAGCCCTCTTTACTACCTACCATGGCTTTATCGTAGATCATGTCTATGCTTAAGCCGGGGACCAATCCCTGCCCTAAAGTGAGCATGGCCTTCAAATGAGGATATTTTATATAGTCCTCATCAACCTCGGTAAACGGCCCCTCCAATGAAATCTGGAAAAACAGGATATTTGCAAACTCCGCCCCAATCCCTGCATACCAACCTAAATATGATTCGATAGTGCCCTTCTTTACCAAGCTGTATTTGTCTGCACGGGAAAGATCATAGGTATGATCAAAATAAACGGGAATAAAATTCTCACCGTTAATGCGCAGCTGAGCAATATAGGTAAAAATATCAATAATCTTACCGCCAAAACCTACCATACCGCCTATCGCATCAAAATCATCCAACCAGACAACATCACCAAACACGGCAAATGTGAACGGCGGCTGGGTGAGAATAGGCTGCTTTACATCAATTCCAAACGCATTTATATAATACTCTTCATCCGGTGAAAAACCCAACGTATTTATATAAGCATTATCAACATATTTAAAAGGATCCCTATCCATGACAAAGGTCGTGCCCAGCTCTAACAGGTTCAATATCTGGATATCAAGCAGACCTAAAGGACGCACAAAAAATCTCGCACCAAACACATCCAACGCGGCTACATTTGCTACCATGGTTTCTATGCCAATAAGGGGAAAATCAAACAATCTGCCGTCTAAATCAAAATTAAGTCCGAAAATCCGTTCTCCGGGTAGAAACAGCGTATTGGCATAGTTACCCATAATATAACCATTGCCTAAAACGTTGTGATCGATAGAACCGAATTTAATGTAGAGAGGAGCCCCTTTATGCGCCCAGCGCACATACCTTATTTTGCTTAAGACTATATCCAAAATGGTTTTGTCACCCGCGGGAACCCAGTCTTCAGGCCGAACCTCAAAATCCCCTTCTACAAATCGGTAGTGGAGATAAAAATCCAACCCCACACCAAAATCGCCATATGAAAAATCAGGAAAAATCCCTAGTTTCTGGTATGTTTCCACTTCTCCGCTTTCGTTTTCTCCAAAAGAGGCATGCCCAAACATCAGACTTAAAGAAAAGCCGAACTGCGGTCCCGGTGCAGGGACCTCCTCCGGGGCAGGATCATCCTGTGCGAAGCTCACAGCTCCTATCCAGCATAGACAAAGTACGCAGAGTACAATGCACTTTATTTTATGCTTCATAAGCTCCTCCTTATAACTATCATTGGCATAATTCTTGTCGTTTTTACAAGAATTATGCCAATGATAAATTGCGGTTTACCGCAATAGTCATAGATTAATTATATATCATCTATACTTAAAAACAAGCTAGAAGGTCAGATATATTTCTACGGCCAAACGAAAACCGAAGATCATTATATTCTCTTCCCGTAAGCGTTCGGGTATGTATTCCCAATCCATACCAAGCGAGACCTCTCCCCGCACATAGCCCAAATCCGGAAAAATGAAAGAAGTCTCATGAGTGAGTATAATGTTAACCGGATGGCTGCTCATATCTTCCTGCAAATTATAAATTTGAATATCAATACGCTCCGCATGTTCGATAAATCCTTTCTCCGCGGTTTCCTTATCAATGAAGGGAAACTCAAGACCGTTTTCAGGCCTTATATACCACTGGAACTTAACACTTCCCTGATCAAAGATCTTCAGCTCTTCATCCTCTTGTACGGTAAAGAGATTATGAATGATTAAAGCGTTTTTTACTTCATTCTCAAACTGAAACCGATTTTCAAGGCTTAGTGAATAGTTATCAAGAGCATTGGCCCTGTCAAAGGCTATATTAAAAGTAAGTGCCGTTGAATACTCATCGATAGTATAAAAGTCAATAAAAGAGTATGCACCATATTTCCCGAAGAGATTAATGGCATTTGTTTTTGTTTCTACTGAAAATATCGTGGTATCATCATAGAGAGTATCCTGCTTGGTATACTCTTTTCCAAACGCTATATCAATCTGCGCCGGTACAAACAGATCCCACAGTCTTGATCCGAAAGTTCGCACCAAACCAAGTGTTATTTCCGGTTTATAGGATGCCTTCCTGATATCCTGATTTTTATCCTGAAAAATGTCTTCGGTCTCTTCGGCAAACAACTCATAAAAGGGAATAAGTGTCCAGATATAATCCTGCATCTGGTACTCCCAAAAAAGTATTTCCAAATCTTGTGGGAATGAACCTGCATGTGATAAGGCCCGGGTAGTATTAAGTGTACGTCTATAACCCGGTGTAATGGTAACCGTGCCGATTTTAATGGGGAGCGCAAGTGAGAACTCAAGAGAATTCTCCTGAGTTCTTGAATTCCCGGTTATTTCATAGCTGTCATATCCCGACTCCAGATCAAAACGCACACCTATAGGTATGGTGTTCAAAGCCTGCAGAACCGAGTAATCCCAGCGTCGATCCTGCACCGTACCTTGCTGCTGGGGTAAAAAATACTGATAGCTATAAATCCACGATTCAAGATACCACTGATCGGGACAGCTGAACTCTCTGCTTGAGGAAGAGATGTCCGTGTTAAAAGTAAAAGCGTAGGGCGCGAGTGCCATTAAAGTGAAATTCGCACTCCAGGCTTGAGACAACACCTCTTCCAAAGAATGCGCTTTTTGAAACAGGTAGAGGCTGGCAATCCCTGCGACGGATACAATGAGTTCGTTACTTCTGGAAAACTCATTCCCCCAGCTGCGCTCTCTTAGGGAAAAACTGTCTATAAATACCACGGGAGACGATCTTTTCGGAATTTTCAGCCTGTGACCGCCCGAAACCGACCATTCATCATCCACTCCCTGTAAGGCCAGATCGGCTTTGAGCTCACTCCACAAAATCCCGCATGAAACTTCGGTGAGCGAGTTGGTGCTCATGTTCTGCGAAGGTTTCCCGTAAAGCCCGGCAAATCCGGGAGTAACCGCTAAAAAATTCTCTCTCACACTCACATCCGAAAGCAGGGGTACCCCACCGATCTCCACAAGCGTACCCGGAAAAGACAGATCCGCGTCCACGGCAAAAGCCGCTCCGATAGCACCGTCCGGATCGCGCAGATGAACTTCGTCCAGCAGCAGGGTACCGGCATCTGTGTTATCGATGTGCACACTAAAATAAAGTAATGCATCGTAGTTGTCCACGGTTACGTTTGCAGCGACTACTTCGACATCATTGACAGAGAGGGTTCTTCTTTGCAGATCTATCACAACCTTCTGCCAGTCGTTGCTGAGAGCGGTATGAGGAAAATCCACATGGATTCCCTTGCCATTTGCATCTGTAATAGAAAAGGTAATCATGGAGGTGGGAATTGTTTGCGAAAGCTTCATTTTAGCGGCATAGAGCACGGCCTTTCTGTAGCGTACTCCCTCGGTACTGTTGCGAAAGGCTGTTTTAACTTCAAAGTCATTACCTCCTGGAGTTTGCCAGTTAAGTTCCAGTACTTTATTATCCTCTCCCGCATTATGGAAAATATTATTAACCTCTGAGAATGTGTATTCGAGTTCCTGCGCGGGCTTACTGCTCAGATATTGCTCTTCAACCTCCCTCATATCCACATTCCCTGCGGTATCGTCCGTCCAGAAGGATGTACCTTCCAAATGTATGGCATCTATGAGAATCTTGCCGCTGTTGGCTCCGCCGGAGGTGTTTACCACCACTACGCGTAGAGATCGCACACGCTTTAACAGCTCCTGGTCGGCCGGTGTTAAAAATATGTTTTCCACACTCCAGCCCGTTGCTCCATTAAGATTTAGCGCTCCTGAGGTAAAAACAAACTCTGAGTTCTCTGCGTCCAAAAAACTGTTACCGTCCACATCCTCGGAATCCATAATACTGTTGCCCTGCTGCTTGGGACCGCCGCCCACATAGAGGTTGACGCTGTTATCCGTATCGTTAAACATAAAACCCTGCGACAGTTTGGAAAGCTCTTCGTCCAGTTGACCGTCATTATCTATATCTTCCGCCAGATCTCCGATCTGAATATACACACTCACATTACCGGTCATCTCGGCTACCCGGTATGAGTAGAGGATGGATTTTAAGTGCGAAAGATCTATCACCCCCTGTTTTGCTACAACAGGAATCTGAAAACCCACCCAATCATTGTTGGCATCCAGCTCAAAATCAAGTACCAGGCTTTCATCCACCTCTCCTTCCGCGCTTTCACCCACCAGATAGGGTCCGGGTTTGGAGCCGTCCGTATAACTAAACACCTGTTCCGAAGGCACACTCCAGCTTAAGGGCTGTAGCGAATAGGAGCCCAGGAAATCATACTGCCGGTAATCTTTGTAGAGCAGGCGGCCTCGACTACCTGTAACAAATGCCGGCTCTGCCGCGGGATAGGCCATGTCTTCCGTAATGCTTAAATAAATCCCTTTGTCTTCCATACCCAGAAGCCTTAAAATACCTGTGGTATCGGGATTGGAAAAGGAAAGAGCGGTTGCCGCTTTATAGGACAGGTTCTCGTTCTTACCGTGCATAGAGAGTGATGTAAGCACCACACCGGTTCTGGAATAGGCCTGCTCGGAATAGGCGCCCGGCAGCATATTCCAACGTACTCCAGTAGCAATATCCAAGGTAAAAAGCTCGGAAAAGGGCAGTACATTGCCCCAGACAAACAGGATATCACCATTGTTTTCGAGGCCCTGGGCCACACTGTAGGTAACTTCCAGCCTGTCATCCGCATTTATTGTAGTATGAAAAGTAATGATTCCACTTGCATAATCCACGTCAAAGCGTGTTTCGTCCATACCGTTGCGTTTTACGGAAACCGAGCCGGTTACTATGTTTTGAGCGAGATAAAAACTGTTTACCGGAGAGATAATCTGCGTATAGATTTCCCAGTCAAAAAAGCTCGGATTATGATCGCGCAAAGGCCCGTAGAGCTGATGATTACTATCGGGAAAAGGATAGTGGTTCCAAAAATTCGTGCGGATATAGCTTTTATCTGTATACACCCTGAATATGATCCTGCCCGGTTGGGCTTCAAACAGTGGAGTATAAGTAAAGTTTTTGTAACTTCCCAACTCATCTCCTCTGGGTACAGCTTTCATATTAACCCGCCACAGATCGCTGGGAGCTACCGTCGGCAGCTCATAACAGTTTAAAAATTCAAAAGGAGAGAAGGTACCAGGCTCCCATATCAGCAAACACCTTTTTGTATTAATATAAACTGCTCTTGCTATCTCACTCAAATTGTCTAAATTATAAGAAGCACCAAAATAAAATTGTACTCCGCTGCCGTTCGGATCGATATAATATTCACCATTTATAAGCTGCTCAGAAGGAATCGCATTATTCCCCATGCTTGCGTCGTCAGTACCGATCGTTAGTCCTCCCTTTGTGTAATACACAAGAATCCTGCCTTTCACCTCATACAGCAGAAAAAGCAGACCCTGCGCCGAATCCTGCTCAATGTCATTCACACTTGCCTTGCGATAACGTTTGCCATCGTTTCCGGAATACTCTCCATACTCATGCTCAAAATATACTTCAAGCCCCACCACATCCGTATCGGGAAGCATAAAGCTGCGGCCTTTTACATAGTTGGTGGGAGGAATAAACTTCTCCACCACCTCATTATTGCCGACAAACACCTTTTCCTGTTGAAGCGTATTGTCATAGCGCAGCAGCAACTCGTGTCGGGAAAATCCAGGTGTTATTACGGCAGAAGCACCCAGGGAGGCATTTCCCTGTTCAGGTACAGTTAAAAAATCATAACTGCTTATGGCCACATCCCTATTACCTATACGCACGCTCTGCAGAAGCTCTCCTTCTCTACCCTGGTAGCCCAAAAGAAATGTATTCTCTTCAATCTCCTGCACCATAGTGACTTCCATAAAGTAGCGCTCCAGCATCCAGACAGAAAGAGTGATATCCGGAATTTGCTCGAAGACAAAACCCTCCCTCATATTGGGAAGACCCCAGGGAAACACAACTTCGGAGCCCGGTCCGAAGCGGATACCTGAAGACAAAAAGGCATTGATATTCCAGCTGCCTTGCAGAAAAAAATCCACGTTCGCATCACCTATTTCGGTTTGAAAAATTGAAGTAGGCTCATCCTCAGCAGTAGTGACGGCCGATTCTGCAGCTGACGACGAGTCAACCTGATCAGATTCTTCAGCATGTATCGTGCTTATATTGACGAAACAGAAGAGGAGTAAAATGCCGTACAGTAATATGCGATATATACTATATTTCAAAAAAATAATCCCTACTTAGATTGTATACTCAAATTATCTGAAATCCATTGCGTGATTCTTAGTAAATATTATTTTATATGCAGAAATGCAAAAAGGCGAAAACAGCAATTTTAAATTTGTTCCTTTTTTAACCTCAATAAGTGGAATTTTGCTATTAAATTTAAAAAAATATAATCGAACAAATTTAAAATTGCCTGCCATAGTATACATATAATGGCAATTCTCATTTTGTACGATCATATTATAATAATTCTATACTATATTATGGCTTTTATAAAGTAGAGAAATGTACAAAATGAGAATTGCTGAGGCGAACACTTTTTACATACATTTAACGCAAAACATAGGTTATGGAATCAACTTAACCGACCGAAAATTAAAAAAACAAAGGCTTTAAGGAACCATATGGAGGATGAATATAAAGTAGGCTCACAGTTTGTGCTGCGTCTGCTTGAAAATCCGGCACTCACTTCATTTTCTCCTTTGCAAAAAGAGCAGCACATCATCAATTTTCTAAAACTTAATATCAGTCAGCTTTATCCTACTCTTTCATCCGCAAACTATTTTCCAGGCAAAAGCAAAGATCAAATTTTCAATATAGTGTACGAATCATTAAAACAGATTATTAATAAAAGTCTTTTTCCTCATTTAGAGAAAATGATAAACGAGAATATAGATTTTTCATTTATCTCATCCTTAACCGGCAGTAATGGTTCAAAAAATGAAATGAGCGTTCAGCTCTTCACTTTTTTACAAAAACTGCTACAGAAAAATACTGCCCGCATAAATTTCTTAGGTCCCCTTACTGCATTAGATCTTGCCATGAGCGATAAATACATCGATGAAAGCTTCTTGCGTAGATCCTATCTGCATTTTGAACTTACCAAAGTTCAGAAACTGAGTCTGACTCAAGAAGAAATTAAAAATCTTATAAAACTCTCTCTCTTACTTAAGACTTCCGTAAACCTTTTGGCTGTAGAAGGTGAGGTCAATTCCCAGGAAGTACGTACTACGGCTGTTCAGAATCAATTTGCGGATAAAGTATTCATTGCTCTGAAGGAGCAGCTCACTTGTTTACCGCCTGAGGCATTAAAAAGTGCCCTGCGCAGCAATATTTCTTTTTTAGAAACTCAGGATGTTGAGGCTACAGCCCGAATCGCCGCTATCTTTGCCGCACGCTGCAGTAATTTCAGACCGTTCTCAAAAATAGACCGGGGAGCCGATACACCCGATAAAAGCTGGTTCAATATCGCACGGAGGAATTATAAGTTTTATGGATTTGACAGTAAAATGCTTGATGAATTTTATAAAATAGCTGCGGAGAATGGTTGGTAGAGGTGTATATGAAGAGTCGTTTGATTAAGGCAGTCGAATTCACGATTTTTTCTCTGATTCTTTTGGTTATCATCCAGACAATCGTTGAGGATCTTGCCGTCCTCTTAAATTGGGAAGTCTCTTTTCGTAAACTTTTAATTGTTACGGGATTCATTTTCGATTTAATTTTTACAATTGAGTTTTTAGTTCGCTTGTACTGGGCAATCGTAGAACGCAGAGTAACAGAGTATTTATTTAAAGAACGCGGCTGGATTGATTTTTTAGCTTCCGTTCCCCTGCTCATGTTTAACTCCGGCCCCGAATTGCTTTCGCTTTTTACAGGAGGTTCATTATTCATTATGTTTAGTGGTGTACTTAATATTTTAAAAGTGCTTAAAGCGGTACGGATTGCACGGGTATTACGTTTCTTAAGAGTAATAAAAATATTTAAAAATATTAAATATGCCGAATCGGTTATGGCGCAAAGGCATATTGCCAAAATAACTTCTCTTACCATTACCAGTATCGTGTTTATCCTCTTTGTCTTTTCTTCCTTAAGCAGCTTTATTCTTATTCCCGGCTTGGAAACCGATTATATCCGGAGACAGGAATCTCTGGTTCGTTTGGCAGATAAAACATACCTGGCCTCCGCACAGGAATCCCGGTTAAGCAGCACTATTAATGAATTGGACTTAAGTCTGATAAAAATAATCGATAAAAACGATACTGTTCTGTTCTCTCGCTTTGGAGATGATATGCTTGACAAATACTATATGAAAGAAGATCTTACCGTAAGATCAAATAGCACAGGGACACTTCGCGTAATCTTCGATCATAAGCCGATCGGACAGGGTATAGCTATGCAAAATATACTTGTTTTCACCATTATTATTATCATTATGATCTGCTATCTCTTCATTTACAGCCCGCATTTCGCGCTTACCGTAACCGATCCGCTTCATGTCATGAAACAGGGAATGGAAAACAAAGATTATAATTTGGAAGTAAAAATAGCTGAAAAGTACAAAGATGATGATATTTTTGAATTAGCAAAGCTTTATAATGAAGATTATCTCCCATTAAAAGACCGAGAGCTTTTTGGGGGAAGCGAAAGCTACAGCGAACTTAACATCGAAGATATTGAATTATAACCGGAATAAACAATGATAGTCTCTATGCTCAGGTTTGTTATAGAACTGCCTGAGAGTGTTACACTCAAAGAAAAACGCCGCATAATCCAATCTTTAAAAGATAAGCTCTATCAAAAATTTAAACTCTCTGTAGCTGAAATAGCATTAAACGACTCGCATAAATTTACACATATCGGGGCTGCGCTTGTTTCAAATTCAAAAACGCATGGGGAAAAGGTATTGCACAAAGCATTAAACTATACGGAAGAAAACATATACGGAAGATTGATGGATGTAACCATCTTTTCAGAATGTTATTGATCAGCAATTTCCATTTAAGGAGCTTCATGCAAAATTTTATTTTTGCATTAAGCTCTATTGATTTAAACCACTTTCTATATTTACAGGAACAAGGTACAGGTCCTTTATTTCATGCACTTTATTTACACGAAAATAATTTATCACCTTATCGTCTGCTTCGATCTCAATACTGAAATAATGTGTGAGCTCTTCATAATCCTTGTAACGGGCAATAATTTCCAGTTCAAAAGATGCTCTTTCTCTCTTGTTTTTTGCCTCCAAAGCATAAGGCAAGAATAAAAATTTACCGGCTGTGTTTTCCGGAATAGTATAAGGATTCTGCCAGGTATCTTCGATCATTTTCATACATTTTCCCTGATAGTTCAGTTGAATTTGTACTCCAAACAGCGGCTCGAAATTCAGACTGTTAAAGATACGCCCTTTAATAATCGGGAAATTGAAAAAATCTCCTTTGCGTTCAAGTTCATCTTTTTTCTTTTTTTTATCATAATATGGCCTTTGAACATTCATCACCCTCTCTATACCTTGATGAATTAAAGTAACCAAGTCGGCATTCTTCTGTAACTGATCAATATAATCCGCATCAAGATATGCCAATCCTCTACCAGAGACTACATAAACGGGATCAATGCGATTTAATACATAGCATGCCACATCGAATTTATATTTTTCAGCCGTCTTTAGATCTTTACCCAGTTTACGATCTCTGTAATCTATTATAATTTCATCGATTTTATCCAGTACTATCTCTTCCATTAAATTATGGATTTTCATTACTTACTCCTTTATAAATCATCATTTTCCATATCTTTTTTAATTTCCAAAATCTCCGTTAACACCTGAATACAGATTGAAAAATCTTTTAAGCAGTTTTTAAGAGAGTAGTAATTAAGACCGGAAAAATACAGTTTGGAAAAAACAGAAAAACATATCTCCGATTTGGTTTTATCCAGGTTTAAATAGCAGCCATACTCATAGCATACTTTAAGCATATCCTCTAAACGCTGCTGCACAAAATCAACCATCGAATGAGAAAAGAAAAAAGTAAAGGATATTTCTAAAAACTTACTCTTTCTATCAATAAAAACTCCGCCTTGCAATCCCTCTTCACCTTCGAATCCTGCGGTAAAGGAAATGTCGTCATGTTCACTGTCTAATATTTTTAAACCGAGTTCCCTAAAGAGAACTTTTACTCTTTTAATACGTTCAAGCATCAGTTTGGATTTTTTCATATCGCTCCCTTCTCATTTATCACTTCTTTTACAATCCCACAGCTAAGCATCGCGCTAATGCAGGAGCAATCCCCTGCCGGATTATTTTTTGCTGAGCTTCTGTAATCGGATAATCCATTCGATAGTATTCATAGATCCAGCTCTGGGTATCAAAAAGGCCAAAACCCGTCCTAGGATCGTTATCACGAGGCTGCCCAACCGAACCCGGATTAATTAAGTATAATCTATCCTTTTCTAAGGTGTAAGAACCAGTAATCCGTAAATTATTCCCCTGTTCATCCCATAACGCAGGTATATGTGTATGTCCGAAAAAACAGATTCGTACATCCGGAAAATTCTTTTTAACATAATATATACTATTTACAGCGTCTTGGCTATTTATAATATATTTATCTTCATCTTCCGGAGATCCATGACAGGCAAGAAAAAAACGATCGATAATTTCAGGCCCTGCCTTTAAGCTCTTCAAATTTTGTAATGTCGCAAACTGCATATTTTGCTGTGTCCAGCGCACTGCGTGACCTGCATTGTAATTGAAATTATTAAAATTTATCAGACCGGCTACGGCTTTATCATGATTTCCTCTAATAACATAATCAGCAAGGTTACACACCCGCTTCACACAGAATTCAGGATCAGCATTATAGCCCACCACATCACCAAGACAAATGATTTTATCTATACATAAACGATTCAGGGATCGCTGTACAGTTATTAATGCTTCACTATTGGCATGAATATCACTAATAATTGCATATCTCATTTTAAAATTAATAGTACGTTATTTAAAAGTATGATTCAAGCAGCTGGGGAGATATTTTTCATTAATTCTCCACGGTACATTATAGATATTCTCCCGCACCTTTTTATTAAGCCGTGAAAGTTTTTTTATTATCTCTTTCATAACAACCCGCTGATTAGTATCCTTATTGGGGCAATTAATAGAAATAACGGGGAGAGAAACGGTACGGGATATACGTTCAATCTCTCTTTCTGTAACCTCACAAAGGGGCCGTATAATCTGCAGCGTACCTTTGAAAAAGGTCTGAACCGGCATCATTGTGGAAAATTCACCTCTAAAAAAAATATTCATAAGTGTTGTTTCGATAAAGTCATCCAGATGGTGGCCTAAGGCAATCTTGCGTATACCCAGCTTACAGGCCTCGTTAAAAAGAATTCGTTTCTTGTTGCGTGAACAGAGATAACAGTTAAACCTACCTTTGAATGACGGCGGAAACATCTGCGCCTGAATGATTTCAAGCGGGATATCTAACGCTTTAAAAAACAATTGTAAGGCCTTTTTTTGTTCGTCTGAAACAGTGTGTTCTCTCCATTCAATAAAAATAGCTTTGAGAGTATATGTAATGGGAACACGAAAAAGACGCAAAGCCAGGGCAAGACTTAAACTTAGAGAATCTTTACCTCCCGAAACGCCCAGCAGAATCGAATCACCGTCCTGAATCATATTAAAGCGATTAATACCCCTACCCACTTTTTTAGAAAAATTAAGAAGTCTTTTGGCCTGTTTGGGATGCAACCTGTTGATATTCATGAAATAATCTCTTTAAGTCCCATCTTTTTTAATGAAGCAATCAGTTCGGGATCGTTCTTGCATATCAAAGATATGAAACGCAGAGAATCTGTAAATCCGGTTACAATCCTTTCTGAAAACACACTTTTCGATTGCTTGAAAGGTATAAACTCATTATGCTCTTCATCATACAGAGGTAAATCAATCTCAAACGAAATCGGTTCCGGGATATCAATAATTATCTCATCTTCTTCTACGGTACGCCCCGTTATCTCGCTAGCCCTGCGTGCAAGCTGAGCTTCGTAATCACGGCATACACTTAAGTCTTCTAATTTTTTATGGGTAGGATCAGTTGCATCAAAGGGAATATGATAAACTCTTTTATAAAGCTTTCTTAAAAGAACATGAGAAATCAGAGCAAAGGGTTTAAAATTACAGCCTTCTATCTTTGCATAGAAACCGTAGTCCGTAAGCCCGTAGAGATCCTCTTTTTTGAGCACGCCTTCACGCAATCCCAACACAAGCGCTTTTTTAATCATGGCTGTGGCAATCCGGACTGCTTTATGCCAATATACCGTCTTATACATCAGATATTTGGAGAAGAGAATCGCCTCGACCGCGGTCAAGCCTTTTGTACGCAAAGCAATTCCCTGATGGGGAGAAGGTATAATTTCACTTAAAAAGAAATCTACATCCTGCACTCCATACGGTATGCCGCAGTAATAGGCATCCCGATTCAGATAATCCAACTTATCCGGATCGAGTACACCGGACAGCAGCCTTCGGAAAAAATGGATATGAGCGCTTCCTTCATAATTCAGATCTGTATCTATTATGGCAGCCACCAGACGGGGATCAACTCCAAGCTCAGCGGATATTATCTTTGAAAGCGGATTCTCAAAGATCAACCGGGCGGTTAATGCTTCATGATTTTCCACATCCAGATTCTTTAAAGCATGTGCAAAAGGATAATGTCCAAGATCGTGTAAGAGTGCAGCACAAAGAAATGCTTTCACCTCCTCTAATGCAATAGTACCAGACTGATTTTTTCTTTTTATCACACTGTGGATGATTTGTTTGGCCACATGAAATGTGCCTAAGCTATGGCTCAATCTAGTGTGAGTCGCACCGGGATATACAAGATAAGCAGGGCCAAGCTGTTTAATGCCGTTTAATTCTTGAAAAACCTTCAAAGATGTTATTTTCAATAATGCATCCGACAGGTAAATGTGTTTCCAGATCGGATCACGAATCGGATGAGGATAATCCTCTTCTAAGTGTTGTATGATATGCTGCATATGCTAAAGTCTCATGCTTATGTTTTAAAGGCCATACTGTAGCTATTCATTAAGGACCTCTATTTAATAAATAGCAATCAAATATAGAGAGCTATACGGGTTAGGCCCATATTTCTTTAAGCTTATCGAGCAGCTTGTCTTCATTATTTTTTATAATGCCGTCCTGTAAGGCAAGCTCATCGAGGACCTGTAAAATAAAATCTTGATTATTACGATCGGTTATCGACTTTGCCAGCTGCCAAAAACCTTCTTCATCCTTAACTCTATTGTCAAACTCTGCCAGCCTCTCGTCAAAATCGGGAAAATCATTGCTTACGATTGTATTGAGTCCCCCAATCTCCTCTTTACTGGAAACACCGTCGGCAAGCATAATACTCTCAATACATCCGGCCAGAAACATTTTTTCATGTGCGTTTAGTTTTTCAATATTAGCCATATTTTTTCTCCTAAGAAGAAGCATTATAAAGAGAGGTTTAAAATACATCAACCCCTATTTTAGTTAAGGACCATATTGTTTGTTGATAATTAGTCTTTTTCCAATAATTTCATAAACTTATCTTCTCGCACAACAGCAACCTTTAGGGCAAGGGCTTTCTCATATTTACTGCCGGGTGAACTCCCTACAAGAAAATGGGTAGTCTTTGAAGATACATTTTCCGTTATTGCTCCACCCCTTTTTTTTATCTCATCCTTTGCTTTTTCACGTGGCTTAAAATTATCGAAACTGCCGGACACACACCATATTTGATCTTGAAATATCTGTTCTTCGTAATTAATTTCCCGTTCTACTTCAAAGCGCAGACCGCTTTGCTTTAAACGAGCAATCCTTTTAATGAAATCTCTTTGCGAGAATTCTCTTATAAGTGTTTCCGCGACTTTTTCACCGATTCCGTGAATACGCATAAAAGTGTGCGGATCACCTGCTTGTGCTGCCCTGATAATAGAGTCAATATCAGTAAATCCGGCATCAATCAACAGTTCAACAACCTTTTTACCTACTTCAGGTATACCTAATGCCTGCAGTACTTTATGAAACGGCTGTGTTTTGCTTTTTTCAATACCTTTTTTAATAAGCTCAACCTTCTTTCCCGCAAAACCGGGAAAAGAAAGCAGCTTGGAAGGATCAAATGTATATATATCTTCAATACTGTTTATTATTTTTTCTTCGAACAAAAAATCAATCGTTTCCGAGCCCAAATTCTCAATATCCATCTGTTCACGCCCGGCAAAAAACTTAATCTGTCCTAAACGCCGGTCCCGGCACAATGGATTAACACAAAAATGGTGTGCTCCCTTTTTTTCAAGTGCAGCACGACAGCCGGGGCAGGTTTCGGGTATTTTCCAGATAGAGTTACAGCTTTCATTTTTCTCAATCACATTTTCTATGGCAGGAATCACATCCCCCCTTTTTGAGACTGTGACCTTATCTTCGAGCGCAAGTTCCAGCATATTTATGTATTCTTGATTATGGAGGGTCACATTAGATATTGTTGAACCCGCGACAGTAACAGGTTCGATGCGTGCTACCGGAGTAATTCGGCCTGTTCTGCCCACCTGTACATCGATAGCCCATACTTTTGTTACACCCTGCGGAGCTTCGAATTTAAAAGCCAATGCCCAGCGTGGGTGATGGCCTGTATAACCAAGTTTATCACGAACAGGGATCTCATCAATCTTAATTACTATTCCGTCGATTTCATACTCACGGGATTCTCTGTCCCTGGTTTCCGCCTTTAAAAATTCAGGCACCGCTTCAATTCCCCCCACAGTCCACTCGGGATGCCGCCCGGCCAATTCTTCAGCACGTTCACCACTGCCGAAAACTCCGAAATTTTTATTTACTTTAAAACCCAACTCCTCAAGCTCTTCAATTATAAGAGTGTGCGACGGTCGGGGACGGGTAAAATATCCTTCATAGATAAAAATATCCAAAGGTATCTTGGCCACTTCTGCACTCTTAACTCGCCTTAGGGTACCGGAAGCCAGATTACGCGGATTGGCATATGGTATTTCCATTGTCGTGTTTATCTTCTGGAAAAGGGCCTTAGGAAGAAATATCTCACCTCGCACAATGACATCTACCTGCCATGAAAGCTTTAACGGTACCGAGGCTATGGTCTTGACATTGGGAGTTACATCATTACCCACCAAACCATTTCCGCGTGTGAGAGCTCTGATAAGAACTCCATTCTCATAATGGAGCACAATCGAAGCTCCGTCTATTTTCTCCTCACATACAAAGGTGAGGTTGTTTTTAACAGTAGAATTACATTTTGCTGTCCACTCCGTTACTTCAGATATACTATATGCTTTATCCAGACTTAAAACCGGAATGGCATGAGGAACCTCAGGAAATTCCTGGCTTAAATCAGACCCTACCCTGTGCGTCGGCGAATCAGGTTCAATAAGATCGGGAAACCGTTTTTCCAACTCCACCAGCTCGTTAAACAAACGGTCGTATTCCCGGTCGGACACACTGGGGTGTGCCTGAATATAATATTCGTGCTGATATTGCCTTATTTTTTGGGAAAGTCCCTTTATGTACTTTTGTGCTTCCGCTTTTCCCACTTATTCCTTGATATACTTAAGGAAAGCATCTCTATGTCCTTTAGCTTTAAACCAATAGAGTACTGCCCCGCCCTCATCTTTAGTCAAAGGTCCTATAATTACTTTATACATAGTGTCTTTACCAGTGTGTGTGGCAACGATATTCATGGGGTATATTGTATAGCTCTTTGCGACCCTTTCTGCGATCTCCTTCTTTTTATAGGCACCGATCTGCAAGTAATATTTTTCTTTAAAAAGTACGGTACTCGTGGTAACTTCTACTCCATCCGGCGTGATCTCCGTCTGGCTGCCATTGGTCTCTGTTATTGCGGTTTCTTCAGTTGGCGGTCGGGGATCGGTCGGTACCAAAACCAGTTCGCTTCTTTCGGGTGCATCAATGCGATTCACATCCTCAAGATTAGGCCGTTCTTTTTCTTCAACATCCGGTGCATTTAAATCGCTTAAAATGAAATCTTCCTCGGTACGCTCGGCGTCGGCTAACTCTTCAATAGTCGGCCGCTCTTTTTCTTGGATATCCGGTGTCATTAAATCACTATAAATCAGCTCCTCTTTTACCGGTTCCACATTAGCCAATTCTTCAACTGTGGCATCTTCATGCCCCGGAGCTTCTGCGGTCGGAAGTGCGGCTGTAACGTCTTCCTTATCAGGGTATGGTTTATTAATATCGTGTGCAGTGGCCTCTTCTTTCTTCAAAGGCAGGTCCGCTTCTGCTAATACCGTTGTAACCTCTTCACGCTCTGCCTGCGGTTTAGTAATGGCATGAGTTGAGGGTTTTTCTTCATCTCCTACTTCCGCATCCTTTAATACAATATCCTTATCTGTTAAACTTGTGTCATCTTTATCCGCCGTAGCGCGATCATAGACGATAACACTTGTATCCTCATGAGGAGTGGTAAACAGTTCTTTTTGAGGATTACGGTCGGCAATAGCGTCTTTCTCGTTTTCAGGTACAATCTGCGCGGTTTCATTTGTTTTATCACCATTAGCTGGAGTGGTAATCACTTGTGCATCTGTGGTATGTCCGTTTGTGGTAACCGTCTCGGTTGTGCTTGTTTCACCTGTGCCGTTCACATCATATTCATCAGGTGCGCCTGCAGCCGGATTAATATCTTCATCGGGATTATAGGGAAGATCACCGGGAAGACCTGCGATATCTGTTCCGTAACCGGCAAGGATTTTTGTCTTTACTCTGATTACGTCATTATAACCCATTTCAAGTTTTTCCGCTGCATCCGTGGAAAGAAGTATAAAAACATTCGAATCGCCGTCGATTCGCTTCAATACGGTTACCGTAACGACGTTACCGTTTTCCAGGTTCATTACCTCTATTTTGGTGTTTTTGGGGAAAGAGTTTGAGGCTGCATAGAGACCGGAGGTTTCAAAACCTCCTCTGCGAATAACAGCTGCATTACCCTGCCAAATCTGTTCGGAAGCCAAGGTGTTAATAAAAAACAAAAATAAAAGCAGACTAAAAAAAACTAGTTTTTTCATCATTGAGATCTCCTTATCAGCGATTCTTAGGTTTGGACCGTATTTATTATGTAAATACAACAGCTATTTATACAATCGCCTCATAATCGGGCAAACCTAAGAATCGCCAGTGCAAATTTGCTAAATAAATCAATTCTCATTTTTCAAAATGAGAATTGATACCCCATATTAATAAAATCGGCGTGAATAATTCTTTAGCTTTAATTTTATAGCTCATTTTTTTCATTTTATCATAAAAAATTGGTTTATATCATTAAATATACTTCGCGATATAAGGAAAATCTATCGATTTAAAAAAATACGCAGCATAGAAATTAACTAAAAATTTACTCTTTTTTACCTGCCCCTAATCAGATTCACCACTCCACATTGCATCCAGCATTTGAGCGATTAAAAGCCCCAGCTCAAATCCCAACTGCTCTTTCGACATGAGTTCTTCAGCCTCACCATTGGAAAGCATGACTCTGCCCGAATAGACGATGGAACTGGTGCGTGCCTGCAGGAGATACACATGCGCGGTACTGGAAATTCTTTCCTCAGCTTCATTGATTTTTTGCACTGTGGACTCAACGGCAACAGCCAGGAGGTACTTGGCCCCGCCTTTTACTGCTACGTTAAGCGGTACGGAAAAATTCTTTAGTTTGATATAAGAATGGCTGCCGTCATCTTTACTGTTATCGAACACAATATGTCCCGATTCAAAGAGTGCATCGAATATTCCTTCCTTGATTTCGCTTAGATATATACCGTTCTCGCCGTTACAGCTTTCTTCCAGATAAATAAAAATAGTTTCCGAAGACAGCGGCAGCAGCACAGCACATAATAATGCACACACCATGATGTTCTTCATTATCTACCTCGCTTTGCTTATCAGGATATTATGTATATCGGAAAATATCAAAAATTGCTTATTGGATTTACTTGATGTTGCTTGATTAATTTGTTATTCTAGCAGCCAAGGTAGGAGTATGAACAATCAAAAAAAAGACGATAAGATCTCATTTCTCGACATCTTTGCTATACTTGCAAAGCATATAAAATTTATCATAATCACGACCATAGCGGCCGGCGTTTTTATTATTATAATTAATATATTATCAATGGTAACACCGGTTGGTTCTTTTTTTAATTTTTTACCTAATGTATTCA
>Ga0315549_1000495_pt1 | contig 46025 bp, 47 predicted proteins | sample SalMarSW160200MG_FD_203101 | JGI IMG/M metagenome (GOLD analysis project Ga0315549, IMG submission 203101) | Salt marsh sediment microbial communities from the Plum Island Ecosystem LTER, Massachusetts, United States - Salt Marsh Sediment SW1601-200 ...
GGAGCTTCTTCGGCTACGGCCTCGGCCGGTTTTTCTTCCGGCTCGGCAACCGGAGCTTCTTCGGCTACGGCCTCGGCCGGTTTTTCTTCCGGCTCGGCAACCGGAACGGCTTCGGCTACGGCCTCGGCGGGTTTTTCTTCCAGCTCTGTAGCTGGAGCTTCTTCAACCTCCGCTACCTTGAGCTCAGGCAGGATTTGTCCCTTATATATCCAGACTTTTACGCCTATCCGCCCCAGGGTGGTATGTGCCTCAGTGAAACCGTAATCAATATCGGCCCGCAGCGTGTGCAGAGGTACCTGCCCCTGATGTGACGTCTGGCGGCGTGCTATCTCGGAATTACCCAGTCTTCCGGCACAGCTGACCTTTATTCCTTTGGCCCCAGCCTGGATGGTGCGGAAGATAGCCTGTTTCATGGCTCGCCGGTAAGCTATCCGGCGCTCAATCTGCTCGGCTACCGACCTGGCTACCAGATAGGCATCCAGTTCCGGCTGGCGAATCTCCTGTATATTTAACCTGATTTTCTTCCCAACGAGACCCTCAAGGTAGACCCTCATTTCATCAACCCGCTGTCCTCCCCGTCCGATGACGATGCCGGGCCGGGCAGTATACAGGGTAATAGTCACGTCCTTCGCCTGGCGGTCAATTTCTATCAGTGAGATAGCCGCTTCGGAATACTTTGATTTAATCGCCTCTCGAAGCCGGTTATCTTCATACACGAATTCGGCATAGTGGGTATCACTGTACCACTTCGACTGCCAGTCCTTGATGATGCCTAGTCTGAAACCTAGCGGGTGAACTTTATGCCCCAATTATCCCTCCTCCGTAACTATGACTGTGATATGGCTCGAATGCTTCCGGATTGGGCTTACTCGCCCCCTGGACCGCGGACGGTACCTCCGCATGCTTCTAGCCTCATTAGCAAAAATCTTAATAATTTTCAGGTCGGCGGGGTCAATCTGGAAATTATTCTCGGCATTGGATGCCGCAGACTTGACCAGCTTGGCGATAAGCTTCGCTTTCGGTGTCGGTGTGAATTTGAGCAATGTCAATGCGTCATCTACCTTTTTGCCCCGCACCATATTCACCAGCGGACGCACCTTGCTGGCGGGTATACCTGTATTTTTGGCTACGGCTCTAACTTCCACTTTATCTTACACCTTTATCAGGCATTTATTAGCCTAACTCCTCTTCTTTACCTGCGAAACCCTGTCCGACCTGGAAACATGACCCCGGTAAGTTCGTGTGGCGGCGAATTCACCCAGTTTATGTCCTACCATATTTTCGTTGATGTAGATGGGCACGTGTCTCCTGCCGTCATGGACACCGATTGTCAGTCCCACCATCTGTGGCATTATCGTCGACGAACGTGACCAGGTCTTTATCACCGTCTTCTGGCCCGAGCGTATAACGGAGTCCACTTTCTTCATTAATTTATCTTCGACAGCCGGCCCTTTTTTAGTTGACCTTGACATCTTACCTCGCTATCCCCTTACTTTCCTCTGCGTTTAACAATCATCCGGTCTGAAGCCTTGGGCTTACGCGTTTTATAACCCAGGGCTGGTTTTCCCCAGGGGGTCTTCGGTCCGGGCATGCCAATCGGTGCCCTGCCTTCGCCGCCGCCATGGGGATGGTCGCGCGGGGTCATGGCGGAGCCCCTTACGGTAGGTCGCCATCCCATATATCGCCTTCGGCCTGCCTTACCCAGACTGATATTCTGATGTTCGACATTACCTATCTGGCCGACGGTGGCCAGGCATTCGCTGCGGACACGGCGGATTTCGCCGGATGGTAACCGAATCAGGGCGTATTCCCCTTCCTTTACCATCAACTGAGCGGCCTCCCCGGCGCTGCGTACCATCTGCCCGCCTTTGCCTTTTTGCATTTCAATATTATGTATCTGGGTACCCGTCGGCATTGACCTCATAGGCATGGCGTTCCCCGGCTTTATTTCGGCATTGCTGCCCGACATTACCGCGTCTCCGACGTTAAGTCCCACAGGGGCCAGTATATAACGTTTTTCCCCATCGGCATAGAAGATAAGAGCGATGCGCGCCGAACGGTTGGGGTCGTACTCAATAGCGGCCACCCGGCCGGGAATATCTATTTTATCCCGCCTGAAATCAATCAAGCGCAGTCGGCGCTTCGCCCCGCCGCCCCGGTGCCGCACGGTTATCTTACCGCGATTATTGCGGCCGGCCTGTTTCTTCAGGGGCCTGAGCAGCGCTTTCTCGGGCTTGTCCTTGGTTATCTCGTCAAAGGTATAGCCGCTCATCCCCCGTCGACCCGGGGAAGTTGGACGATATGTCTTTAATGCCACTCGGCTTCTCCCTTCATTCTAGACACCTTCAAAGAATTCTATCTTATCCCCCGCATGGAGGGTGACAATCGCTTTTTTCCAGGAGCGTGTTTGAATAAGCCGCCGTCCCACTCTTCGGGTCTTGCCCGGCATGGTAACTACATTGACGCCGGTCACCTTCACATTGAAGGCATTTTCTACAGCCTGTTTGACCTGCGGCTTATTCGCCTCATCAGCTATCTCAAAAGCATATTTGTTCTGAACCTGAAGTTCAGTGCTTTTCTCAGTTATCAGCGGACGGCGCAGCACCTCGTACAGATGCATTCTCTCCCCCTTGAGTCTTTCCGTTGCCCCATATTTTTTCCGCTATACGTACCGCGGCCTCGGTCATTAAAAGCGTCTTGTAAGAAAGTATATCGAGCACGCTCAGCACGCTGGCTGGCATCGTCTTGATTTCCGCCAGATTACGTGCCGATTTAATGACGTTTTCCTCCGGCTCCGGGGTAACAATCAGGGCCGAGGAATCCACACCGAGCGCCGACAGGACCTCTATCATTTTCTTGGTCTTGGGCTCGGTGAAATTCAATTCCTCCACGACCTTCAACTCTCCGTCTCCAGCCTTGGCCGAAAGCACGCACCTCAGGGCCAGGCGGCGCATTTTTTTAGGCAGTGCCTGGTGGTAGCTCCTCGGGTGTGGCCCGAAAGTGATACCGCCTCCACGGCGCAGCGGCGATTTCTTGCTGCCGGCACGGGCATAGCCGGTACCCTTCTGGCGATATAGTTTGCGTGTACTACCCCTGACGTTTCCTCTGGTTTTCGTTGATGCCGTCCCCTGGCGTGCGTTGGCCTGCTGGCTCACCATTGCCTGATGCACCACCGCCTCATTAAACGGCACGCCGAAAACCAGGTCACTTACTTCAATCTGCCTGACCACCTCTCCGGTGAGGCTGTAAACCGGAATTTGCACCTTACTTTCCCCTCCCCCTGGACTTCTGTATCAGCAGCAGACTGTTCCTCGTGCCGGGCACGGCTCCCTTGAGAAGCAGCAGGTTACGGGCGGAATCAGCCTCAAATACCTCCAGATTGCGTACGGTTACACGCCGGTTTCCCATGTGTCCCGCCATACGCATTCCCTTGAATACCCTTCCGGGAGTGGTACACATACCTATAGAGCCCGGGGCGCGGTGACGGTCAGACTGCCCGTGTGTCTTTGGCCCGCCTCGGAAGTGATGGCGCTTTACCGTACCGGCAAATCCCTTTCCCTTGGAGATTCCGGTCACATTGACTATGTCTCCCGCTTTAAACAGGCTGACATCAACCGTCTGGCCGACTTCAATATCGCCGATATCATCTAACCTGAATTCCCGTAAATGTCTGAACCGTGTCGGTTCCTTTTTCTTGGTGCGTCCTTTGCGGGAAGTCTTCGGCTGTTTTAATGCGCTAAAGCCAAGCTTCGCGGCATTATAACCTTCTTTATCTGCGGTTTTTACCTGCGCTACGGCGCACGGCCCGGCTTCGATGGCGGTTACCGCCTCGGCTTTGCCGTCGTCACGGAATACCTGGGTCATGCCTATTTTCTTGCCGATAATTCCTTCTGTCATAATCTCACCGGTTTACTCAATCGTCATAACTTGATGTCTATTTCCACGCCCGAAGGCAGGGTCAACTTGGTCAGGGCGTCTATTGTCTTGGAGGTCGTCTCAACGATATCAATGAGGCGTTTATGGGTGCGTATCTCAAACTGCTCCTGCGAGTCTTTATCTATGAAGGGAGAGCGGATTACGCTGAATTTCTGGATGCGCGTTGGCAAGGGCACCGGTCCTACTGCGACGGCTCCGGTGCTCTCTACTGCTTCCAGAATCTGCTGCGCCGACTGGTCCACCAGCTTATGGTCAAAACCCTTTAGTTTAATACGGATTTTCTGCTTAGCCATATCTCCTGCCTACAGCTTTTTCTACAATCTGGTCGGTTAATTCCGCCGGCAGTTCCACGTAACTATGGAACTCCAGTGAGTGCGTCGCCCTGCCCTGAGTTAATGACCTTAATCTGGTCGCATAGCCGAATGACTCGGAAAGAGGGGTCAGACAGTGAACGACGTATGTCTCGCCCTGCGTGTCAATTTTCGCTATGTGACCTCTCCTGGCGTTCAGGTCACCTATAATATCACCGAGAAACTGCTCCGGTGTAGCCACTTCCAGCTTCATGATAGGCTCTAAAAGTACGGGCCCTGCTTTCATGAAACCTTCCCTCAGCGCCATCGAGCCGGCCATCTTGAAGGCTATCTCGGACGAATCAACCTCATGGTAGCTGCCATCGTAGAGGGTAGCTTTAATATCCACCACGGGATAGCCAGCCAGCACTCCGGTCTCCATTGCCTCTTTGATGCCGGTCTTAACCGGTGGGATATATTGCCTGGGTATGGTGCCGCCTTTAGTGGCCTCCACAAACTGAAAGCCCTGGCCGCGTTCCAGGGGCTCGAGTTCAATATTAACGTGTCCGTACTGACCGTGACCCCCGCTCTGGCGAATAAACTTACCCTCTGCCTGTACCGGTATAGTAATCGTCTCCCTGTAAGAAACCCTTGGCTGCCCTACCTTGACTCCTACTTTAAATTCACTGATTAGTCTGCTTACTATTACTTCTAAATGAAGCTCTCCCATACCCGAAACTAAGGTTTGTCCCGTATCTTCATTATAGGCTACCTTGAAGGTAGGGTCCTCTTCGGTTAGCTTCTGCAGTGCATCCCCCATTCTGTCCTGGTCGGCCCTTGTTTTGGGCTCAATAGCAACCGAGATTACCGGTTCCGGGAAGCGGATGGACTCCAGGAGTACCGCTCTGGAGGCGTCGCAGAGAGTGTCGCCAGTGAAGGTATTCTTAAGGCCCAGTGTGGCGACAATAGCCCCAGCGTCGGCTGCGTCGACATCATCCCGGCGGTTGGCATGCATCAGCAACAGACGTCCGATACGCTCCTGCCGTCCTCGAGTCGAGTTGAATACCTGTGCGCCTACCTTTAATCGGCCCGAATACACCCGGAAATAAACCAACCGACCCACAAATGGGTCGGTAACTACCTTGAATGCCAGCGCCGCAAAAGGGGCATCATCACTGGCCTCACGGGTAACCTCGTTGCCCGTCCTGGTCTCTATAGCCGTTACCGGTGGTACATCCAGGGGTGAGGGCAGGTAGTCAATAATAGCATCCAGCAGAGGTTGAATTCCCATGTTCTTCAAGGCGCTACCACAGAGAACGGGCACCCCCTTGTTTTTCAGGGTTACCCGCCTCAGGGCTTGTCTTAATTCATAAGGCTCAATTTCATCGCCCTCGAGGTAGGCTACCATAATAGTGTCATCATGTTCGGCCAGTTTGGCTATCAGCGATTGCCGCAGTTCGGCACACCTGGCCTTTTCTACCTCGGGGATGGTGATTTCTTCCGGTTCCGATTCCAGGTCGGTATCAAAGTGCCAGGCCTTATTTTCGATAATATCGATAATACCTTCATACTTATCTTCAGCACCTAAAGGAAGCTGTATTGGTAGCGGGTTTGCCTGTAAGCGGGTCTCAATCATAGACAGCGTCCGGTTGAAGTTGGCACCAATACGGTCCATTTTATTGATGAAGCAAATCCTGGGTACCTTATACCTGTCGGCCTGCCGCCATACCGTCTCCGACTGCGCTTCGACTCCGGCTACGGCGTCGAAAATCACCGCCCCGCCATCAAGTACCCTGAGGCTTCTCTCTACCTCGGCGGTAAAGTCCACATGACCCGGTGTGTCGATAATATTTATGCGGTGCTGGCGCCAGTAGCAGGTGGTTGCCGCCGCCGTGATGGTGATGCCGCGCTGCCTCTCCTGCTCCATCCAGTCCATTACGGCCGTGCCTTCGTGTACCTCACCGATTTTATAGGTACGCCCGGTATAGTACAGTATCCTCTCGGTGACGGTAGTTTTACCGGCATCAATATGAGCGATAATGCCTATGTTCCGGATGTCCTCTAAAGGAAAACCCCTGGGCACTTTCTTCTCTCCCGATATCTTTGGATTTTTTATATTAACAGTGCTAATAATTCGAAAAACCCCTTACCATCTATAGTGAGCAAAGGCCCTGTTGGCCTCGGCCATTCTATGCGTGTCCTCACGTTTCTTAATTGTTACTCCCTGTCCATGGAAGGCATCACTGAGTTCGTCAGCCAGTCTCTCCTTCATGGCCTTGCCTTTCCTCGCTCTGGCTGATGCTACCAGCCAGTTCAGAGCCAGGAAAAGACCGCGGTCAGGCTGAACCTCGACCGGGACCTGATAGGTAGCGCCACCGACACGCCGGGGCTTGACCTGAAGTAGCGGCGTGGCGTTTCTTACTGCCTGTTCCAGTGCGGCTACCGGGTCTTTTGACACCTGCTGTCCCAGTAAGTCAAGAGCGCCATACACAATATCCTCGGCTGTGCGCTTTTTACCGCACATCATCACCTTGGCAATCATCCTGGCCACAGTGGCACTGCGAAACTTGGCGTCAGGTATTACCTCTCTTTTTTCGGCTCGGGCTCGTCTCGGCATTTGAACTCCCCTGGTTAAATAACCTCTGCCTTTTCTTTAGACTTTTTGCTACCGTACTTGCTGCGCCCCTGGCGGCGGTTCGATACACCGCTGGTATCCAGTGCCCCCCGGACGATGTGGTAACGGACGCCGGGCAGGTCTTTGACACGCCCTCCCCGAATCAGGACCACCGAGTGCTCCTGCAGTTCATGTCCCTCGCCGGGAATATAGGCCGTTACCTCCATATGGTTGGTCAGCCGTACCCTCGCTATCTTGCGCAGTGCCGAATTGGGCTTCCTGGGCGTAGTTGTCTTTACCTGCACGCAGACCCCTCGCTTCTGCGGGGAGCCCTTGCCCGACTGCACCCTGTTCTTTAACGCGTTATAGGTGTAGCGCAGTGCCGGCGTCTTGGCCTTTTTGGAGGCGACCTTGCGACCCTTCCGAACCAGCTGATTTATTGTTGGCATTATCTCCTCCTTATCCCCACAATTACAATGGATGAGCCTTAGCTCATCCATTCGAAAACCTAGCGACAGATTGAGGTATCTACGTCACTCTGTCAGCTATTAGTGAATTCTGAGCACTAAATATAAAATTTATCACAAATCAATACAGTCTGTCAACATTCTACCTAGGGAATGTAAGGATTAATTAACCCGCATCCTATATTTCTTATTTTGTTGACATAACTGGGGTATTCTGTTATATTATACTCATATTGAGGTAAATATAGCAATGTCTGTTTATTATTTATCTGAAAAGTCTTATCAGCAGTATTTTACATTTACTTGGTGCGTAAGACGCACCGGGAGGGCCGAGGTATATAAATATTAGGTATTAATAGTTATTGAAATATAAGAGCAGAGAAAATAATAAGAGCCCTCCCCCAGGAGGGTTTTTTCATTGACAAAAGACTAGTAAAAAAAATTGCTATATTTATTGCATCTGCCAATAAGTAAAGGTAAAATGGCATAAATGAAAAAGGTTAAAGTAGAACTTGGCAGTCGTGGCTATGAGGTACGCGTCGGTGCCGACTTGCTTGCCCGTACAGGGCTGTGGTTGAAAGAAATAGGTCTCTCGGGCAAGGCCGCTATCATTACAGATACCACGGTAAAAGGTCTGTATGTTGATGTTCTCGTTCGGGGTCTGGCAAGTGCCGGCTTTGATGCAACCGTTCTGGAAGTGCCTGCTGGAGAAGAGCAGAAATCTCTGGAAACGGCTGGCAGACTCTATAGCGAACTTTCAGACGCTTATGCGGAAAGGACAACCCCCGTTTTAGCTCTGGGTGGTGGGGTCATTGGCGACCTGGCTGGATTCGTAGCTGCCACATATATGCGGGGTGTACCACTGATACAGATACCGACTACACTGCTGGCGCAGGTGGACAGCAGCATCGGCGGTAAGACGGCGGTAGACCACGGCCAACTGAAAAATATGATAGGCGTGTTCTACCAGCCAAAGCTGGTCATCACTGACGTTGATACCCTGAAGACGCTTCCTGAAGTCGAACTGACCAACGGGATGGCGGAAGTCATCAAGCATGCCGCCATCAGGAGCAGCAGCTTCTTTGAATTTCTTGATGACAACCTTGAGAGAGTCAGGGCGTTTCACGAGGGCATGCTTGAAAAGATTGTGCTGGAGAGTGTCAGGATAAAGGCCGAGGTGGTGGAGAAGGACGAAAAGGAATCAGGCTTGAGGGCTATCCTGAACTACGGTCATACGGTAGGCCATGCTGTTGAGACGGCCTCGGATTTTCGGTTAAAACACGGCCAGGCCGTGGCCATCGGTATGGTAGCGGCGGCCAGAATCTCCAATCGTATGGGCATACTCGGTGAGGATGACGTCATGCAGCTGGAAAAGGTCATCAAGAAAGCCGGCCTGCCCGCGGAGATGCCGGACCTCGATAAGGAAAAAGTGATGCGGGCTATGAAACATGACAAGAAAGTCGCGCAGGATAAAATAAGGTTTGTCCTGCTTAAATCAATCGGTAATGCCTTTATCACCGATGAGGTCAGTCCTTCTCTGGTGGAGGAGGTTTTATTTGGACAGAAATAATTACAGGATTTGTGCCGCCATCGTAAATAATGACCTGGAAGCGGTAAGGCTGGTGTCACCAATGGTTGACCTTTTTGAGGTACGCATTGACCTCATTGGCAGCGGTTGGCGGGAGCTTGTAAAGCATATCGAGAAACCCTGGATAGCCTGCAATCGGAAGGCCGGGGAAGGCGGTAGCTGGCGGGGGAGTGAGCCGGCAAGAATTGAAGAGCTTCTCAAGGCTGTTGAGCTGGGAGTCAACATTATTGATATTGAACTCAACACGTCAGGGGTGGAAGCAGTAGTCGGGGAAATCAAAGGCAAGGCAGACTGTCTGTTGTCATATCATGACCTTGAAGGAACGCCTCCTCTTGAGGAGATGCGGGAGATTATTAACCATCAAATGGCCGCCCGTGCCGATATCTGCAAGCTGATTACCACTGCCCGCAGTTTCGCGGACAATGTAGCCACCTTGCAGCTTATAGCTGACTTCCCGGAGACAAGGGTAGTCTCCTTCGCCATGGGAACTCTGGGGCATATATCCAGAGTCCTCTGTCCGCTGGTCGGCGGCTATTTTACCTATGCCTCAATTGAAGAGGGTGAAGAGTCCGCCCCCGGGCAGATAACGGTGAGGGAACTCAGAGGAATTTACGGGGTGTTGCAAGATGGAAGATAGTGTCATAACAGGTAAAACTAGAATCTGCGCCTTGATTGGCGACCCCATAGAGCATAGCGTGTCGCCGGTGATGCACAACGCCGCCTTCAGGAAACTGGGCCTGGACTATGTATATGTTCCTTTCCGGGTAAAAGCCGGGGAACTGGCTCAAGCCGTTGACGGTCTTAGAGCCCTGAATATCATGGGTTTTAATGTTACCATACCACACAAGGTGTCCATCATACCCATGTTGGATGGCCTGGACCCCCTGGCTGAGAAGATTGGTGCCGTCAACACCGTGGTGAATGACGGCGGTAATTTCAGGGGTTATAATACCGATGCCGTCGGTTTTTTACAGGCGCTGCTTGAGCGCGGAATTGAGCCGGATGGAAAAGACGTCGTTGTGTTGGGCGCCGGCGGTGCCTCAAGGGCCATTTCTTACGTACTCGCCGAAAGGAACGCTCACCTTACTATCCTTAACCGGCAATTGGAACTGGACTGGGCGGAGGAGCTTGCCCATCGGATATACCACGACTTTGAAAAGGAGGTACGGGTACTGGAACTCTCCTCTGAGAACCTGGCGGCGGCGCTGGAGGGGGCTGATATCCTGGTTAACGCCACCAGCGTTGGTATGAGCCCGCAAAGCCAGGAAAGCCCGGCTCCCGCGGAGTTGCTCAGGTCTGACCTCGTTGTTTTCGATATCGTGAACAACCCTGTCAGAACTAGGTTGCTGAAAGACGCGCAGGCAGCCGGTGCCCGGACTATAGAGGGGGTTGAAATGCTTGTCTGGCAGGGGGCTCTGGCTTTTGAGAAATGGGTTGGGCAGAAAGCCCCATTTGACCTGATGCGAAAAGAAACTATAAAGGCGTTGGAGAGGTATGAAGACTGACATCGCCCTGATAGGCTTTATGGGTACAGGTAAAACAGCCGTGGGCAAGGTACTGGCAGCCAGGTTGGGCAAGGAATTCATTGAGCTTGATGACGCAATTGAGAAGAGAGCGGGAAAGACCATCCCCGAGATATTTCAGCAGGATGGTGAGATTGCCTTCAGGGAAATCGAGATTGAGGTTACCAAAGAGGCTGTTGCTAAAAAAAATGCGGTTATTGCTTGCGGTGGCGGCATCGTTATCAATACAATAAACATTGACCGACTGCGCAAGGAATGTGTTATCATTTGCCTTACCGCATCGCCGGGGGTTATATTAAGGCGGACATCGGACGATAGCAGTGAAAGGCCGCTGCTCGCGGTTGCTGACCGCACCTCGCAGATTAAGGAACTTTTAAGGTTTCGCCGGCCTTTTTACGAACGGGCTGCCGATATAATAATAAACACTTCAAAGCTGAAGACCGACTCGGTTGTCGAGTTAATAATAGAAAGATTGAAAGAGCATGCAGGTTACCGTTAACAAAAGCGAAGTCCAGGGAAAAGTGAAGGTCCCCTCTTCTAAAAGTCAGGCCATCCGGGGACTGATGTGCGCCGCCCTGGCCAGGGGTGAGAGCGAGTTAGTTAACCCCCTGGTATGCGAAGACACCACGGCGGCTATAGATGTGCTGAGCAAGGTCGGAATTCACGTCCGGCAGGAGGAGGGTTTATGGCACGTCGCTGGAGGTACTTTAAGGCCACCGGATGCCGACCTTTTCTGTGGCGAGTCGGCGACTACCCTCAGGTTTATGACGGCCATTTGCTGTCTGATTCCCGGTAAGTCCCGTCTCGTCGGTGGCCCTTCCCTATCTAAAAGACCGGTAAGGTCGCTGGTGGAAGCTCTGGGAAAGCTGGGAGTAAAGTGCTCTATCGAGGGAAAAACGACACCGCCGGTAACCATAGAGGGGGGCACTCTGAAAGGGGGGTTAACGGAACTGCCGGGAAACATAAGCTCTCAGTTCGTATCGGCGTTATTATTAATAGCCCCCTTTGCCCAGAAGGAAGTAAGCATAAGGTTGACTACTGACTTAACATCGAAGTCATACCTCCTGATGACGCTGAGGTGCCTGAGGAAGTTCGGGGTAGATGTCCGCTCCGAGTTAGACAAGTTTGTGGTGAATAAGCAGAGCTACCAGCCGACCCGCTTTGAAGTAGAGGGAGACTGGTCATCGGCTTCTTATTTCCTGGCTCTTGGGGCTGTTTCTGAGGGAGTGGAAGTGGAAAATCTGAGCACGGCAAGTGTCCAGGGTGACCGGATGATGCTGGAATTCCTGAGGAGCATGGGAGCTAAGGTCAGGGTAACCGGTAATTCCATTACCGTGAGCCGGGCTAATCTAAAGGCGATAAACGCTGACCTTTCCGACTGTATTGACCTGATGCCCACCATGGCGGTTCTCGCCGCTATGGCTGATGGCACCAGCGTATTCACCGGCATCGAGAGGGCACGGATTAAGGAGTCGAACCGCGTGGCTGCTGTGAAAGAAGGACTGGGGCGAATTGGCGTAACCGTGACTGAAGATAGAAACCGACTCACCATCACCGGTCTGGCGACAAAGAAGCCGGACGCTGAAAAAGAAGAAGCAGCTGAAGAAGGAGAGACTACTGAGGAGGGCTCCACGGAAACCGCTGCCCCGGAACCTGAAAATACCGTTATCGATTCCAGGTCTGACCATCGCATTGCCATGGCTTTCGGCGTGCTGGGTGCTGCTATCGGCGGTATTACCATTAGTAATGCCGAGTGTGTCGCCAAGACATACCCGGATTTCTGGGAGTCATTGAAGAGTATAGGGGGTAAACTGGAGATAAATGCAGAATAGCTTTGGCAGACTCTTTACCATAACCAGTTTCGGCGAGAGCCACGGTAGTCGTGTGGGGATTATTGTTGATGGTTGCCCCGCCGGACTGCCCGTCGCCGACGCGGATATCCAGAAAGAGGTAGACAGGAGACGGGCTGGCGAGAGTGTGGGCACTACCACCAGACTGGAGAAGGATAAGGTTGAGATTCTTTCAGGGGTCAGTGATGGTTTCTCCACCGGAGCTCCCATCTGTATGCTGATAAAAAATGAAGATGTCGATGATAGTGATTATGAGAGAATCAGGTTCCGGCCACGGCCGGGTCATGCCGACTATACCGCTTATATGAAGTACGGCGGTTTTAATGACTGGCGGGGCGGGGGCAGGTTTTCGGGGAGGATTACCGCTACCTTTGTCATGGCGGGCGCCATCGCCAGAAAGCTGTTGAGTATAATCGGTATTGAATTGGTGGCGCACACCGTGGAAATCGGCGGCATAACGGCAAGGCCTGTGCCATTTGATGAAATAAAGAAGAATACCGCACAGGATTCTCTTAAATGTGCCGACCCGCAAGCTTCGAGGGAAATGGCCGAGCTCATTAAGAAGGTGAAAGATGAGGGCGATAGTCTGGGCGGGGTTATTGAAGGCATCGCCCTTAACGTTCCCGTTGGACTGGGAGAGCCGGTCTTTGACAGTCTGGACGGAGAGCTCGCTAAAGCCCTGCTGGCTATCCCGGCGGTCAAGGGCGTTGAGTTTGGCGTCGGTTTCTCGGCGGCACGCAAAAGGGGGTCGGAGAATAATGACCCGTTCCGCATTGAAGACGGTAAAATTGTAACGGCCACAAATAATGCCGGCGGCATACTCGGCGGTATCAGTAGCGGTATGCCGGTAGTGGTCAGGGTGGCTGTAAAGCCAACCTCTTCTATAGCCATTGAGCAGGAAACGGTGGATATTCAAAAGATGGCAAACACCAGTATCAGTGTTGGCGGCAGGCACGATGCCTGCATCGTGCCGAGAGCAGTACCGGTGGTTGAAGCCATGATGGCGGTAACTCTGTGTGATTTCGCCATGAGGGCCGGCCTGATTCCGAAGGTGATAAAATGAGCCTTGATGATTTAAGGAAAAGAATAGACGAGATAGACGCCCGGATTGTTGAGCTTATCGGTGAAAGGGTAAAGGTAGCCGAGGCAATAGGCCAGGGTAAGAAAGAACAAAATAAGCTTATTGAGGATAGGGAGAGAGAGCTCAGGGTTCTGAAACATGTCCGGGCTATGGCACGCGATAAAAGCATCAGCCCCAGCGATATGGAAAATATCTACCGTCATGTCATCGATGTCTGCAAGAAGATACAGGCGGTAGCCGTCGCTTTTCAGGGTGAACCCGGTGCCTACACGGAAGAAGCCGCCTTCCGTTTCTTCGGGAAATCAACCGAAAGCCGCTCTTATGAAAGCCTCGATGAGGTTTTTGAAGCTGTTGAAGCGGGAGACGTACCTTTCGCCGTGGTCCCGGTCGAGAATTCGCTTGAGGGCAGTATCACCAGGGCATATGACCTCCTGCTCGACTCGCCGCTTATGGTATGCGGTGAGATAGAGCTCCGCATCAGTCACTGCCTTATAGCCGGGGCTGGAGTTGGACTCGATGCCATAAAGAAGGTCTATTCCCACCCGCAGGCGCTCGCCCAGTGCCGCAGCTTCTTAAGCCACCTGGACTGCGAGCTGATACCTGAGTCCGACACCGCCGGCAGCGTTAAGATGATAAAAGAGCAGGGCCTGAGGGATAGCGCCGCTGTTGCCAGTGCCAGGGCAGCCGAAATTTACGGCATGAAGATAATCGCCAGGGAGATAGAAGACAACCCGCACAATTTCACCCGCTTTTTCATCCTATCCAAAGAAGACTCACCGCCCACGGGTAACGACAAGACTTCCATAGTATTTTCACTCAAGCACAAGCCGGGCGCGTTGTACGACTGCCTGAAGGAGTTCGCTTCGAGCAATATCAATCTAAGCAAGCTTGAGTCCAGGCCTACCCGGTATCAGCCTTGGGAATATAACTTCTACATGGACTTCGCCGGGCACCGTGAGGAAAAGGATGTCAGTGGCGCGTTGAAGGCGCTGGAAGAGCATGCGGTATTCGTGAAAATCCTGGGGTCTTATCCGAAGGCCAGATAGTACAGGGTTGTATTATTCTTTAACCTCGTAAGCGCCAAAGATAAAGTCGATATCTTCCTGAAGTGCCGTCATTTTCTCCTTCGGGAAAAGACTTGTATCCACATCAATCATCAGTTTCGTTTCACTCCTCACCGAGCCGACTATGTGCGCCCTGAGGCACTCCTTGTCCTTAGCTTTAAACGTCAGGGTGCCTCGTGAAACGAACGACGCCGACTCGTCCGGCAGGGTATAGGTTTCCATTTTAGCCTCGTTCAGGGTAGCCCCCTGTTTCAGGGCAAAGTCCCTTATCTCGGCGTAGAGCAGTTCGGGGTTTGCTTCCGTATATGTTTTCCTGATTTGTAACATGTTTTCTCCTCGTCCTGATACCATGATAAGGCTTTAAGCAGCTTTGTCAAGTAGGCGGAAATAACCAGCTTCTTTAGCATGACCGGTGTGCTACATCTCTCTGTTCAAATTGACTAAAAACTCGGTGTTGGTCTCGCTTTTTCGCATGCGTTCCAGCACACGCTCCGTCGCCTCAACGAAGTTATTGGAATCGGAGGCAATCATCGCCACCATGCGCCGCAGCAGCCACACCTGTTTCAGTGTCTCTTCATCCAGCAGTAGCTCCTCTCTTCTGGTGCCGCTGCGCTGTATATCTATCGCCGGGAAGGTACGCCGCTCCGACAGCCTGCGGTCAAGGTGAAGCTCCATGTTGCCGGTTCCCTTGAACTCCTCGTAGATAAGGTCGTCCATCCGACTGCCGGTATCGACGAGGCAGGTAGCGATAATGGTCAGGCTGCCACCCTCGGCGGTATTGCGGGCGGCCCCGAAGAAACGTTTGGCCGGGTGCAGAGCGGCCGGGTCAATGCCGCCCGATAATGTACGTCCGCTGGAAGGCATGGCCAGATTATAGGCTCGGGTCATGCGGGTAATACCATCAAGAAGAATGACCACGTCGTTGCCGCTTTCCACAAGGCGCTTGGCCCTTTCCAGCGTCAGCTCGGCGACGCGCGTCTGGTTCTCTACCATCTCGTCAAAGGTAGCGCCAATCACCTCCCCTTTAACCGAGCGCTTCATATCGGTGACCTCTTCCGGACGCTCACCGATAAGACACACTATCATGTGAATATCCTCGTAGTTGGCGGTAATTGCGCTGGCTATTGATTTAAGCAAGAGCGTTTTGCCGGCCTTGGGCGGTGATACCAGCAGGCCTCGTTGTCCGCGCCCGATGGGCGAGATGAGATTAATCAGGCGGGTGGAGATGTCGCTCGATGAGTGCTCCAGGTTAATAAGCCTGTCGGGGAAGGTGGGCGTGAGCGAACCGAAGGGCTGCCGGTTCTTGGTAAGCTCGGGGTCGATATTGTTGATAGCTACTACCTGGAGAAGGCTATAGTATTTCTCGTTGCTTTTAGGCGGCCTACCCTGCCCGGTAACCATATCACCGTTGCGTAGACTGAAACGGCGTATCTGGGACGGCGAGATATATACATCCGTCTGGCTGGGCAGCAGGGTATCCTGCCTGAGAAAGCCATAGCCATCATTCATGATATCCAGGATGCCGCTGCAGAAGATATTTCCCTGTTGCTCGGTATGCGTCTCGAGCATACGCATGATGATGTCCTGCTTCTTGAGACCAGCTGGAATCTGGACTTCCATTCCCTTGGCCAGTTCAACAAGCTCTTCTTTGGTTTTGTTTTCAAGATCAACAATGTTCATGATTCTACCTCACTCTGACCCTATTTCCTACCGGAAGGGGGCATTATTTTCTTTTTGATAAATCTCCTTATGAAATATGAAAAGTTATTTCGCTACGCTCTTCCAGTCAGCCAGAAAACGTTTAACGCCGACATCGGTAAGCGGATGCTGTATCATCTGCATCAGCACGCTATAGGGAATGGTAGCTATATGAGCCCCTATCTTGGCGGCAGTTACGCAGTGTAAAGGATGTCGAATACTGGCGGCAATCACCTGTGTGGATAGCTGTGGATAATTTTTTAACATGTCCACAATATCCTTTACTAACGCCATGCCGTCATGTCCGGCGTCGTCAAGTCGGCCAACGAACGGGCTGACGTAGGTAGCCCCGGCCAGCGCCCCGAGAAGTGCCTGATTAACCGAGAAACAAAGCGTCATATTTATTTTAATATTCTCCTTGCTCAGGGTTGATATTGCCTGCAGGCCGTCGGCCGTTGCCGGTATTTTGATATTCACATTGGGTGCCCATGACGCCTTAAGGCGGGCCTCTTCTATCATGGAATCAGCGTCTTCAGCCAGTACTTCGACGGAAACCGGTCCGCTGATTATTGAGCATATAGTTTTCGTCACCGATTCATAGTCGGATGTCGCTTCCTTGGATAAAAGCGAAGGATTGGTGGTAACCCCGCCAACAATACCCAGTCTGGCAGCGCGCCGTATCTGGTCGATATTGGCTGTATCCAGAAAGATTTGCATTCGGTCCTCCTTCCAGTATCAGGTTGAGAGGGGTAATGGCGGTTGAGCTCCTTCACGCAGTGTTCCTTTGGCAACGCCGATAAAATCGCGGAAGAGTGGGTGGGGGCGTCCGGGACGAGAGCCAAATTCGGGATGAAACTGGCAGCTTAACATCCAGGGGTGGTCAGCCAGTTCGCAAACCTCGACCAGTCTGTCGTCAGGGGATACCCCGCTGTAAATCATACCTGCCTCGTGCAGCGGCTCCCGATAATCATTATTAAATTCAAAGCGGTGCCGGTGGCGCTCCTGTATCAGGGACTGACCGTAGGCATTGGCGGCCAGACTGTCCGGGACGAGTTTACACGGGTAATTTCCCAGGCGCATGGTAGCCCCTTTCGCTTTTACCTTCTTCTGTTCGGGGAGAAGGTCAATAACGGGATAGCTGGTTGAGGGGTCAAACTCGGTGGAATTGGGCTTGTCCGAACCGAAGACATAGCGGGCGAGTTCAATCACCATGACATGAAGACCCAGGCATAAACCAAGGTACGGGATTTCGTTTTCACGGGCGTATCTGGCTGCCTTTATCTTACCCTCTATTCCCCTCTCTCCAAAGCCACCCGGGATAATAATACCCTGAGCGGAGCGCAGTAGAGAATCGGCCCCATTCTTATCAAGTTCTTCCGAGTGGACCCAGAGCAGATTAAGCTCTCTTTCGTTATAGAGGGCGGCATGGTAGAGTGCCTCACGTACCGAGAAGTAGGCGTCATTCAGTTCTACATATTTGCCGACGAGGGCAATATTAACTGGCTCATGCTGTGTTTTGATGCGTTCCACCAGTCCCTGCCACTGCCGCAGGTCGGCGGAGCGTGCCTTGATGCCGAGCTTATCCACAACTATCTGTCCAAGGCCCCACTCTTCAAGTATTAACGGTATCTCATATATGGTATCTACCGTAGGCAGGGGGATAACTGCCTGTCGCTCCACATCACAGAAAAGGGATATCTTGTCCCTTATCCCCTCCGCTATCGGATAGTCACTACGGCATATAATGACGTCCGGCTGGATACCGATACGGCGTAACTCGTTGACGCTGTGCTGGGTGGGCTTGGTCTTCAGTTCCCCGGTGGAGTTGAGATAGGGGAGAAATGTAACATGGATGTAGAGCACGTTGTTTCTGCCGACATCGTTTCTCATCTGCCGGATAGCCTCAAGGAATGGTTGCCCCTCGATATCACCCACGGTGCCGCCTACCTCGATAAGAATCACATCAGCCTGCGATTTTTCGGCCAGCTTCTTGAACCTGTCCTTAATTTCATTGACTAAATGGGGCACAATCTGGATGGTGCCACCCAGGAAGTCGCCCCGCCTTTCCTTGGCGATAATAGCGCTGTAGATTTGACCCGATGTAACGTTGGAATCGGCGGTAAACTCGGCGTCGATAAAGCGCTCGTAGTTGCCTAGGTCAAGGTCGGTCTCGGCTCCGTCCTTGGTGACGAATACCTCACCGTGCTGGTAAGGCGACATCGTGCCCGGGTCAACGTTAAGATATGGGTCCAGCTTCTGTACAGTCACGGTAATCTGACGACTCTTCAGAATTGTACCAACCGAGGCGACAGTGATTCCCTTCCCTACGGAACTGACCACGCCTCCGGTTACAAAGATATACTTCGGCATACACGAGAACCAATCTCTAAGTAATCTGGAATACTTCCAGTCTTAACCTTGTGAATAACCTGGGAGTTGGTTCAAGATTCTGTAATAAAGTACCTCTGGAATTACTATTTGCACTGTTTATTTAGAAATAGAAACAGACTGTTGAATCATGTGGGGGTTTCTTTTAATTATAAGGAGGTAAGGCTCATTTGTCAAGCTTTCCTGGCTGGATTGAAATTGACACCCTCAAAGCGCCAGTGTAGACTATGTGTTGTGTCTGATTCCTCCCCAAGGAGAGAGTTTAAATGAGTTTATTAAGCCGGACCGACCCCGAAATAAGCCGTGCCATTGAGCTGGACAAAGACCAGCAGCGTAATATGATTAACCTTATCGCTTCCGAGAACTATACCAGCCGGGCCGTGCTCGAGGCCCAGGGCTCCTTTCTGACCTATAAGTATGCTGAGGGCTATCCCGGGAAGCGTTACTACGGCGGCTGCGTGAACATGGATGCCATCGAGGAGCTGGCCATCCAGCGGGCTAAGGAACTGTTTCATGCGGAGCACGCCAATGTCCAGCCGCACAGCGGCACCCAGGCCAACATGGCCGCATATTTCGCCCTGCTGGAATACGGTGATACCGTTTTATCGATGAGCCTGGCTCATGGGGGGCACCTCAGCCATGGTTCTCCCGTCAGTTTTTCCGGCAGGTCGTATAACTTCGTACATTACGGTGTGAACCGGGAGACGGAGCGGATTGATTACCCGGAGGTCGAGAGGCTGGCTCTAAAACATAAACCGAAGCTAATTGTAGCCGGGGCCACTGCTTACCCCAGAATAATCGATTTCGAGCGCTTCCGCCGTATTGCCGACTCCGCCGGGGCACGCCTCATGGTTGACATTGCCCACATTGCCGGGATGGTAGCGGTGGGGCTGCACCCAACACCGGTGCCTTATGCCGATGTTGTGACGTCGACCACCCATAAGTCGCTACGCGGCTCGAGCGGTGGGTTTATACTGTGCCGGCCGGAACTGGCCCGCGCCGTAGACTCTGCCGTCTGCCCCCAGGCGCAGGGGAAAGCGCTCATGCATGTCGTGGCTGCCAAGGCAGTTACCTTCCACGAGGCCATGCAGCCCGACTTCTCTGATTACCAGCGCTCTGTCCTTGATAATGCCCTTGCCCTGGCTACGGAGCTGCAGCGGTTAGGTCTTCGCCTCATATCCGGTGGTACCGATAACCACCTTATCCTGGTTGACCTTGCTGATAAACGACTAACCGGTCGGCAGGCGGAGGAGGCTCTGGAAAACGCCGGTATCATCGTCAACCGGAACGCCATCCCCTTCGATACGCGCCCACCGCTGGTGACCAGCGGCATCAGGCTGGGTACGCCGGCCGTAACCACGCGCGGCTTCAGGAAAGAAGAAATGAAGCTCATCGCGGCATTAATTGTCAGGGTAGTAAACAGTTCCGCTGACCAGAAGGTCCAGGATGAGGTAAGGCAGGATGTGGCGGAGATTTGCCGGCGCTTTCCCGTGCCTGGCATTGATGACTGATATTATAGAAACTCAAGGTGAAAAATATGAAAGAGAGTGTTGTTCCGGGTATTTATAATAAGAGAGTCTTGGATGACAAAATCACTATTGAGGATGGTGTAGCTTTTGAGACGGCCAGGCTGCTGGCGGTAAGGGAGGGGCTCCTCGTTGGTATGTCCAGCGGCGCTGCCGTGGCCGGTGCCTTACAGGCTGCCAGGGACATGACTCGAGGAACGATTGCTGTTATCTTGCCTGACCGCGGCGACCGTTACCTCAGCACCATCTTGTTCAGGTCTTTTTGCGCCAAGTGCCCCCCGTAAGTGGGTGGCTATAACTATTTTCTTTCCCCGCCTCCCCGCCTCCTTTACCGGAATCTTTTTCCCCGCCCACTCGCCCTCGCGGCATCAGCGGCTTATCCTGTAATACACCCACGCCATCCCAACAGATGTCATTGCGAGGAGTGTTAGCGACGAAGCAATCTCTTTTTCCACTTATCCTGTAAGTTATGACCCCACCCCTTCTTAAAATTGATTCCGCTAACCTTAAAAAGGGGTAAGTTGTAAAATACTGAAATGGTGAGCTTGCTGTCTAATAGTGCTATAATAATTATGCGGCAATGCCAATACTTACAGGAGGAGATGGCCAATGGATGAATTAAAGGTATTCACCGGTAATGCGCACCCGGCCCTGGCTCAGGCGATAACTGAATATCTGGGCATACCCCTGGGCAAGTGTGAAGTAATGCAGTTCAGTAATGAAAACACCTTTGTTCGTATTCTGGAGAATGTCCGTCAGCGTGATACCTTTGTTATTCAGCCTATGTCATCTCCTGTCAACAGCAACCTGGTGGAGTTGCTCATTATGCTTGACGCTTTGAGGCGTGCTTCAGCCGGCCGGATTACGGCGGTAATCCCCTACTATGGCTATGGGCGCAGCGACAGGAAAGACCAGCCCCGGGTGCCCATCACCGCCAGACTGGTAGCCGACCTGCTTACGGTAGCTGGTGCCAACCGGGTGCTGACTGTGGACTTGCATGCGGCGCAGATTCAGGGCTTCTTTAACATACCTGTCGATGAACTGACGGCTGTATATCTTCTAAGTGATTATTTTAAGGAGAGGGATTTTAATAACCTGGTCGTGGTAGCGGCCGATATAGGTGCCACCAAACGGGCACGAGACGTGGCCGCCAAGCTAAACGCCCCGCTGGCTATTATGGAAAAAAGACGCACCGGCAATGACGACCATACCGAGACGCTGAACGTAATCGGTGAAGTGGAGGACAGATTAGCTCTCGTCGTGGATGACGAGATAGACACGGCTGGCTCTCTAATGGGGGTTATATCCACCCTTATCAAGCGCGGCGCCAGCGAAGTATATGCCTGCTGCACCCATCCCATATTCTCCGGCCCTGCCGTACAGAGGATAGCCTCCAGCCAGTTAAAAGAGGTGGTAGTTACCGACACTGTCCCGGTAAAAGATAGCAAGATTATAGACAAGATTACCGTTTTATCCATAGCGCCGCTGCTGGGCGAAGCCATAAGCCGTATTCATACCGGACAATCCGTAGGAGCCATGTTTGAGTAAAAACGACAAACTGGTTGAAGTATATAAAGCCCCAAATGAGATGGAGGCGCAGGTAATCAAGGGCCTGCTGGAAAGCTACGGAGTACCCTGCTTCCTGAAGTCAAACGCAGCGCCTTCGGTGCATATGTTTACTATAGATGGCATGGGCGAGGTTAAGGTTATGGTCTTGGCGGCAATGGCCGATAGTGCCCGACAATTAATCAAGAGTGATAACCATGTTTAAGTTCTTAAGCGGTCTGGTTGATTCCAACGAGAAAGAGTTGAAACGGCTCCAGCCGAAGGTAGACCGTATCAATGAGCTGGAGCCTGAGTTCAAAAAACTCAGCGACACCGAGCTCAAGGCGAAAACTGACGAATTCAAGGTCAGGCTCAAGGACGGCAGCTCGCTGGATGAGATGCTGCCCGAGGCTTTTGCGGCTGTCCGCGAAGCCGCCACGCGCACCATAGGCCAGCGCCACTTTGACGTACAGTTGATGGGCGGCATTTCTCTGCACCAGGGCAAGATTGCCGAGATGAGAACAGGTGAAGGTAAGACTCTGGTAGCTACCCTGCCCCTATATCTGAACTCCCTTACCGGTCGGGGGTGCCACCTGATTACGGTGAATGACTACCTGGCGCGGCGAGACCCGTACTGGATGGCGCCCATCTATCACGCCCTGGGGGTAAGCGTCGCCAGCATTTACCCGATGCAAAACCCGGACGAACGTGCCCCCTCCCGTATCTATGACCCCGACTATGTTGCCGATGACAGCCGCTGGCCGCATTTCCGCCCCATCTCCCGAAAAGAGGCCTATCAGGCTGACATTACCTATGGCACCAGCAGCGAGTTTGGCTTTGATTACCTCCGGGATAACATGATTACCAACCTGGACCAGTGTGTACAGCGTCCCCTGTACTACGGCATTGTTGACGAGGTGGATAACCTGCTCATTGATGAAGCCCGTACGCCGCTCATTATCAGCGGCCCGGCTGAGGAATCAGGGGAAAGCTATCAAATCTTCGCCCGACTTGTCCCTAGGCTGCGGGTGGAAGAGGACTATGTCGTTGATGAAAAGTCGCGTACCGTAAACCTCACTGACAATGGCATGAGCAGCATCGAAAGGATGCTCAAGCGTGAGGGGCTATTGAAATCCCCCAACCTTTATGACCCCGCCAATCAATCACTGACCCGCTTTCTGAACAACGCCCTTAGGGCTCAGGTGGTATATAATCGGGACCGTGACTATGTAGTCAAAGATGGTGAGGTCATCATTGTCGATGAATTCACCGGTCGCTTAATGTACGGTCGGCGCTACTCCGAAGGACTGCACCAGGCCATAGAAGCCAAAGAGCATGTCAAGGTCCAGCGGGAGTCGATGACCTTCGCTACCATTACTATCCAGAACTACTTCCGCATGTATGAGAAGCTGGGCGGGATGACCGGCACCGCGGCCACCGAAGCCGAGGAGTTCTATAAAATTTACAAGCTTGAGGTAACGACTATCCCCACCAATAAACCCATGATTCGTGAGGACTTACCTGACCAGATTTATCAAACCGAGGAAGCGAAATTCCGGGCGGTGGTGCGTGAGATTAAGCGCCTTTACGAGCAAGAGACCCCGGTGCTGATTGGCACCGTATCCATCGAAAAGTCGGTGTACCTGTCTGACCTGCTCAAGAGGCAGGGCATTAGCTGCAAGATACTTAATGCCAAGGAGCATACGAAGGAGGGAGAAATTATCGCCCGGGCGGGGGAGCCGGGGGCGGTAACCGTGGCTACCAATATGGCCGGCCGGGGCGTTGATATTCTGCTGGGAGGCAGCGCTGATGGAGATGGGGAGGGGGCGTGGCAGGCGGAGCATGATAAGGTGATTGAGGGGGGCGGACTTCATATCGTCGGGACGGAACGCCATGAGGCAAGGAGGATTGATAACCAGTTAAGGGGCAGGGCCGGACGGCAGGGCGACCCGGGAAGCTCATGCTTCTTTCTATCGCTTGAGGATGACATCATACGCCGTTTTGGCGGCGACCGTATTAAGGGTTTTATGACTTGGGCGGGTATGGACGAGGATACCCCTATCGAGAATGCCTTGGTTACCAAGGCCATCACTGATGTGCAGAAGCGTGTTGAAGGCTACCACTTTGACATGCGCAAGCACCTGGTGGAGTATGACGATGTCGTCAATAAACACCGCGAGCTTATCTACGAGGAGCGCCGGAAGATACTCGGCGGTGCTGACCTCAAGGCGAACATTCTGTCCATGGTTGCCGAGGAGATAAAGGGTATTGTTGCCTCTCGTATCGGTGACCAGCATGGCATTGACTGGGATATATCTGCCCTGCTGACTGATGCTAATGCCGTCTTTCCCCTCCCCCCCTCGTTAAACGAAAAAGCCATCGCCGCGATGAGCCCGAAAGAGGTTGAAGAGAAGCTTATTGAGATGGCCAGTGACCTTTACGAGGAGCGGGAGAAGGAAATAGGCGCCGATAAGACAAAGGTGCTGGAGAGGCTGGTGATGCTCCAGGTCATTGACAGGCTGTGGATAGAGCATTTGACGGCCATGGAGCATATGCGTCTCCAGGCGGGATGGCAGACTTTACGGCAGACCCGTTCCGTAGATGCCTACAAGAGTTCCGGCTACGAGCAGTTTCAAATGCTATTAGATACTATTCAGCATGATGTGGCCCATACTGTATTTCATGTGAGAATTGAACAGCGGGAAGCCCCGCGGCCGCAGCCGTCGCCGATGGCTAGGGCGGCGGTCGGTTCGGCGGGTGCCGGCAAGCCCAAGGCAGCTACCGGCAGCAAGAAAATCGGGCGTAACGCCCCCTGTCCCTGCGGCAGCGGCAAGAAATATAAACATTGCTGTGGAAGGTAATGGATTATGACCGACGAAGAGCTGGAAACGTTAATTAAGGACATATCAGAGCAGATAGATGATATTGCTGCAAAATCTGAAAAAGACCTGAACCGGGAAGAGAGGAAAAAGAAAGTCCTCCTTCAGCTAAAATGTGAGGCGCTGGAGAAGATAAAGAAGGCCAGGGAGAAGCACAGCCTCAGTCAGGAAGTCAGGGCCAGTATGGACTATGGCCTGCTGTGCGAATACGGAGAGAAACACCCCCTGCTGATGAGTTATATGAAGTCGCAGATGAATTTGTGGGGATTTTGAGGGTGTAAGGCTAAAAGACCAAATGAATAACTCAGAAATCGCCGCCGTTTTTGATGATATCGCCGAAATGCTCGGGCTCAGGAAGGACAACATCTTCAAGATACGGGCTTACCAGAAGGTGGCGCGCGCCATTGAGGCTCTGCCGGTAGCGGTGGAGCAGCTGGTCTCTGAGCATAGACTGAACGAAATCCCCGGGGCGGGGGAGGCCATCACCAAAAAGCTCACCGAGCTGGTGACCACCGGCAGGCTTGAATACTACGAAAAACTTAAAGCGGAGTTCCCGGAGCGGGCTCATTCGGCTCGGCTTTGAGGTGCCCCATGATAGAGCTGAATAATAAACTGGTATTCTCTGAATCCGCCTCGGCCGGCGATGCCGAGGCCATAAGCTATCTGAAACAGGCCATCGCTGATGGCCAGCACTGGTACATCGCCCTGCTCGGTTCTATCGGACTCTGGACCAGCGCCAGCGAAGTCCGTAACGACCGCACCTATAAATACCTCATTGGTGGAGAAGCCTTTGACTGGCTGCTCCTCGCCGAGCGACTCTGCGAGACGGTGGACGGCCTGTTGCCCGAAGATGAGAAGAATGCCATGCTTTTTTCGGGCATACCCCCGCTTGAACTGACCGCCCGGGAAGTCAAGGAGCTTATCGGCAGCAGCAAGTACGGGCAGTATCTTAACTACTTCTACGGCGTCACCGTTGAAGAAGCCCTGCTCCTCGCCGTGCAGGAAGAGATAGACAAGGAAAGGCACATATGGGGCTACCGCAGTAAAGAGGAATCTCCGGATGAAGCCTACCGCAGGATATATAACGCCCCCAGGACGTCGCTGCTAAAGCGCTTCAGGCAGGAAAAAGGTCACCCCCAGCTTAAGTCTATCAACATAACCGAACTGAAAGAGTTCACCTACTGGTTGTTTAAATACAGGTTAAAGCAGAGTGAAAAAGCCAGAATCGCCAGTGACACCACCAAGGCGCTGGGATACTTGAAACGGCAGTGGCAACAGAAGGGCGTTTTTCAGGCGCTGGCTACTGATACGGCTCCAGATGACAGACTCTAATCGCAGTTGACCGCTATAGCCAGATGACTACATATTGGCCGTGCCTTCAGGTGCCCTTACCATCAGCACTGGCCGGCCGGCCCCCCTCAGCACTTTATCGGTAATACTGCCGAAAGCCATGCGGCGTAGTCCTGACCTTCCATGTGTTGACATAGCTATCAAATCTGCATTAATCTCATCGGCAGTTTTAAGAATCTCTTCGGAGGCATTGCCGGAACTAACAACAGCCCTGACCGTTATCCCCTTGCCCCTCAGAGATTCGGCGGTTCTTTCAAGGTAATTCGAAACCCGTTGTTTTATCAGGTCCAGTTCCTCTTCCGTATAGGAAACCGGGGCGCTTGCCTCTCCAACCACTACCCAGTGTCTCAGCAGTGTTATCACGCCCAGAAGCGTAATCTCTATATTTGTTTCAGGGGGTAGTTTGGTCACGAGTTTCTCAATGACGGGCAGGGCGGCTTCACCAACTTTAGAGCCATCTAAAGGGACAAGCACTCTCTCAAACATTCCCTTACCTCCTACAATCTGGAACTTTGTTGTTTCAGTTTCTCCAGTTTATCATTCAGAGTATATAGTTTTTGTCGTTCCTTTTCAATAACCGCCGCCGGTGCCTTGGTCAGGAATGCCTGGTCTTGCAGTCTGCTTTCCAGTCGGCCTACCTCGGCCTCAGCTTGCTCCAGCTCTTTTTGTACCCGCTTCTTTTCGGCCTCTAAATCAAACATGCTGGCCATGGGAATGACTACCGTAGCCTGTGTCAGCGGCAATACCAGTGAGCTATCTCCCGTCTCGTCTCCCGGCGCTCCTTCCAGGAAAGTGACGGGATTGGCATGCGCCAGTGTCTTGACGGACTCCGTGTAGGGGGCGATTGTCCGGTGAAGTGAAGATTCGGTATGGATTTTTACCTCAATCCACCGGCTACTCTCCACTTTGTACTGAGCCCGGACATTGCGGATAGAGCGTATTATTTCGATAATGGCTCCAATCTCAGCCTCAGCCGCTGGGTCAATCATCGCTTCATCGGCTTCCGGGTAAGCCGCCACCATTATAGAATCGGTCTCCGGCCAGCCCAGGCGTTTTTTCAGGTTCTGCCATAGCTCCTCGGTGAGAAACGGCATATATGGGTGCAGGAGGCGTAGTGATTTTTCCAGGACATGCACCAGCACCTTCAGCGGTGATGGCGACTGGCTGCTTGATGATAAGCGAATCTTGGCAAACTCTATATACCAGTCGCAAAACTCGCCCCACAGGAAATCATGTATCTGCCTCTGAGCCTCGCTGAACTGGAAGTCATCCATGAGTCCGGTAACGGCAGCTATGGTGCGGTTGAGCCGTGAGAGAATCCAGCGGTCTTCCGGGGGAAGGGTATCCCTTTGAATTTGACCGGCGCTGTCGCCAGACTCGACGTTCCTGACCACAAAACGCGTGGCGTTCCACAGCTTGTTGGCGAAATTCCGGCCAGCCTCCAACTTGGTGGTGGAGAGTTTGCTGTCATTTCCCGGCGCTATGCCCGTGGTCAGGGCGAAACGCAGGGCATCGGTGCCGTATTCTGCCATCAGACCGAGTGGGTCGACTACATTACCCCTGGTCTTGCTCATCTTCTCGCCTTTGGGGTCGCGTATCAGGCCGTGAAGATAGACGGTGTGAAAAGGGATTTCTCCGGTGTTTTCAATGCCCATCATTATCATCCGGGCTACCCAGAAGAAAAGGATATCATAGGCGGTTTCCATAACCGATGTCGGGTAAAAATAGCGCAGGTCTTCCGTATCGTCTGGCCAGCCCAATGTGGAATGAGGCCAAAGACCGGAGCTAAACCACGTGTCCAGTGTGTCAGGGTCCTGTTCGATATTGCTGGATTTACAATGAGCACATCTAGTCGGCGTCTCGACAGCCACTGTAATCTCGTTGCAATCGCGACAGTACCATACCGGGATGCGGTGTCCCCACCAGAGCTGCCGGCTGATACACCAGTCGCGGATATTTTCCATCCAGTTGAGGTATACCTTGGTAAAACGCTCCGGTATTATCCTGATACTGCCCTCTCTGACGGCGGAGATGGCTGGTCCGGCGAGGGGTTTCACCTTGACGAACCATTGCTGGCTGGCAATTGGCTCGACGGTGGTCTGGCAGCGGTGGCAATGGCCCACCGCGTGGACGTAGTCCTCTACCTTGACCAGCAGCCCTTCTCTCTCAAGGTCGGCCAGTATCGCCTTACGGGCGTCATAGCGGTCCATGCCCTGGTACGGCCCGGCATTCTCGTTCATGGTAACATCGGCGTTTAAGATATTTATCAGGGGCAATCCTTGCCTCTGGGCTACTTCGAAGTCAACCGGGTCGTGCCCCGGGGTGATTTTCACGGCGCCAGTGCCGAATTCGACGTTCACTGCTTCATCGGCGACGACAGGTATCTCGCGGTTAACCGCAGGGAGGATTACCTTCTTGCCGACCATTTTTTTGAATCGGTCGTCGTCTGGATTAACGGCCACGGCCGTATCTCCGACGATGGTCTCCGGTCGGGTGGTGGCCACGGTGATGAATTGACTTTTATTTCCAGCAAGCGGATAGTTTACATAATATAGGTGACCGTTAAGGTCCTTGTGGTCTATCTCAAGGTCTGAAATGGCCGTCGCGCAGCGCGGGCACCAGTTGATAATGCGCTCGCCGCGGTAAATCAGCCCCTTGTCGTAAAGGCGCTTGAAGGTGGTGCGTACCGCCCGGCTCGGCCCTTCGTCCATGGTATAACGCTCCCGGGTCCAGTCACAGGAGATGCCCAGCTTTATGTGTTGTTGGGTAATGGTATGTCGGCACTTGTCCACCCACTCCCTCATCCTCTCCAGGAACTTTTCACGGCCGAGCTGGTGGCGGTCAGTGCCCTCGGCAGCCAGTTGACGCTCGACGACGACCTGAGCGGCGATGGCGGCGTGGTCGACGCCCGGCAGCCAGAGCGTTGGTTCGCCCTTCATACGGTGCCAGCGTATCATAATGTCCTCAAGGGCTGCGGTGATGGCATGCCCCATATGAATTTCGCCGGTGATATTGGGTGGTGGCATAATTATAACGAAGGGTTTTTTATCAGGGTCTATTTCAGGCGTGAAATACCCCTTCTCCATCCAGAACTGATACCAATTCTGCTCGACCCTGCCCGGCTCGTAGGCTTTGGGCATCTCTTCGGTATTGGGGGTCTGTGTCATGATTACCTCTTTCCAGTGTTTGTATTTTTAAAACCCCGCCCCCCGTTTGTTATCTCTTCCCACCCAGCCACCCTCGTATCATCCACGGCTTAGACCTTAAATATTCCCCACCCCTTTTCCCCCTGGTGGGGGGAAAAGGAGGCGGCGTCTTTTATAATTATTCCAGGTACTGGCCTTTTTATATAAAAGCTCCGCTCAGCAAGATTCCCTTTGTAAATGTCGCCCCTTCCTTTATCAAAGGAAGGGGGTTAGGGGGATGGATTATTTCTCCCCCATCATCCCCACCACCCTGTCCAGTACCTTATCGGCCACCTCGCGCTTGGTCATCAGCGGCAGTTCTTCCGCCTTGCCGCTCTTATCAATCAGGGTTACCCGGTTGGTATCCACGTCAAAGCCGCTGTCGGCGGCGGTGATATCGTTAGCCACAATCAGGTCGAGTCTTTTCTGCTCCAGTTTCTTCCTGGCGTTGGCGACCAGGTCCTCGCTTTCAGCGGCGAACCCCACTTTTATGAAGTCGCCCTGCACCTCGGCGAGAATATCCGGTGCCCTGACCAGTTCCAGTATCAGTTCGGGACTATCTTTCTTAATCTTGGACCTGGCGAAGTCCTTCGGCTGGTAGTCAGCCGCCGCCGCCGCCATAATCAGTACATCGGCGTCCTTTACAGCATCGGTCACCGCCTTCTTCATCTGGGCGGTTGTTTTGACAGGCACGACTTCCACACCAGGCGGTGACTTAAGAGCGGTAGGGGCGCTGACCAGCGTGACGTCAGCCCCCCGGTCGCGCGCCGCCTCGGCCAGGGCGTAACCCATCTTCCCCGAGGAGCGATTGCTGATATGGCGGACGGGGTCGATGGGCTCCTGAGGGCCTCCGGCCGTGACCACGATGCGTTTGCCGGTCAGGTCCTCTTTCTGCCCCAGCACCTGCTCAACCGTTTTAATTATCTTATCTGTTTCCGCCAGCCGTCCCCAGCCCGTTTTGCCCGATGCTAGACGGCCGTACTCAGTATCGATAATAGTAAAGCCCCTGGCCTTCAGCTTGGCAAGATTTTCCTGGGTAACAGGATTCTGCAACATATCGTCATTCATGGCAGGTGCGATGATAACCGGCGCTTCGGTTGCCAGCACCACACAGCACAGCATATTATCCGCAATGCCTGCCGCCAGTTTGGCGATGGTATTGGCCGTCGCCGGGGCGATAAGGACGGCATCGGCAGCCTCGGCCAGGGCTATGTGCTCGACGCTATATTCAGAGGGAAGCTCGAACATGTCGGTTACTACCGTATGGCCGGTGATATTACGCAGGGTTAGCGGCGTGATTAATTTGGTGGCTGACTCGGTCATGACCACTTCAACGCTGGCTCCTGCCTGGGTCAGCTTGCTGGCAATCTCCGCCGCCTTGTAGGCAGCGATACCTCCGGTGATTCCCAGAATTATGGTCTTGTTGCTCAGCATTATCGTCTCCCCGGCTGGCTAGACTTTATTCATCATGTAGATGAGCCTTAACCCTATCAGCGTTAAATCGGTGTTGACCGCATTGATTACCTTTGTTTCTTTGGCGATGAGCTCGGCATAGCCTCCGGTAGCAACTACCTTGGCTTTTTCGCCCAGTTCCTGCAGGATGCGCGCTATGATACCCTCAATAAGGCCAACATAGCCGAAGACCAGTCCCGACTGCATGGCGGTGATAGTGTTTGTGCCGATGGCATGTTCCGGGCGGGTCAGGCCGACGCGTGGCAGCATGGCTGTCCTCGTAAACAAAGATTCGGCGGCCATACTCATTCCGGGCGCTAGGGCGCCACCCAGGTAGTCGCCTTCTTTCGATACCGTATCGAACGCGGTAGCCGTACCCATATCAACAATGATTATCGGGCCGCCGTACAGGTTGTAAGCTGCCGCGGCATCCACAATACGGTCGGGGCCAACCTCTGACGGGTTATCCAGGCGGATACGAACTCCCGTTTTGACCCCCGCTCTTACCACCAGCGGTACAACATTGAAGTACTTCTGGCAAAGTTCCTCAAAGACGGCGGTAAGCGGCGGGACAACACTGCAAATGGCCACCTTGGTCACGTTGGGAACGTCCAGTCCTTGCTGGCGGAGCAGGTTAAGCAATGTCACTGCGTACTCGTCGGTCATGCGGTGAATGCCGGTGGCAATACGCCACGTAGCCTTGAGTTTGTCATCCTTGAACATGCCTATGGTAATGTTGGTATTGCCGATATCAATAGCTAACAACATAGTATCTCTATCTAACCTCCGCCAACACTAGTCACTTTTTAACTGTTTGATAACTGACGGCAGCACCGGTAGCAGGTCACTGGCAATCATACCGGCATCGCCGAGAGTATCTCTAACAACCTCACCGGCTTCACAGCCCAGGTAGGCACCCAGGCAGGCGGCGTCGAAAAGCGAAAGCCCCTGCGCCAGCAGCCCGGCTATGATTCCGGACAGTACATCACCCGTCCCCGCCGTAGCCAGTCCGGGATTGGCAAAGGGGCTGACCCGGCAGCCGCCATCGGGGCTGGCAATAACATTATATGCCCCTTTTAAGACGATGGTCTTGTTCCATTCCGCAGCGAACTTCATGGCTACGCCCGGACGGTCTGACTGTATCTCTTCTATTGTTAACCCGCACAGCCTGGACATTTCTCCGGGATGCGGGGTGAGTATAGCGTCATCGGTTAGCTGTTGCCACCAGTCGGGTATACTGGACATTATATTTAGGGCGTCGGCATCAAGCACCAGCGCCGGCAGCCCCTTCACTGAAAGCAGGGATTTAACGAATTCTGCCGTAGTCGGGTTCTGCCCCAGACCGCAGCCGAGGAGAAGGGCATTGTACTGGCGGCACTGCCGGATGATTATATCCGCCGCCTCTACTGATATGATGCCGGGTTGGGACTCCGGTAGCGGCAGGTAGGTTACCTCGGTCAGCTTGGAGGCAAGAATTGGCTGTAAGCTGCCAGCGGTAGCCAGCGTCACCAGTCCTGCCCCGACCCGCAGGGCGCCGCTGCAGGCTAAATAGGCGGCGCCTATATAGTTGATGGAACCGGCGGCGACCAGGACTTTGCCGAAAGTGCCTTTGTTGGCGTTAAGCGGTCTTTCCGGGAGGGCCGCCCTGGCCCAGTCACTGGTGATGAGTTCGGTATTTATGGATTCAGCCAGCGACTGCGGAATACCGATATCAGCTATTTTCAGCTTGCCCACCCTTTCTGCCCCGGGAAAGTTGAAAAGGCCAAGCTTGGGAAAGGCCATAGTTACAGTACTGTCGGCGTAGAGGCAGGCAGGGTCGACGGCGCCGGTATCGGCGTCAAGTCCGGAGGGCAAATCCACGGCAATGATAATTATTTTCCGGTTCTTCCTGGCAGCGCTCACCTTATCCATTACCTGCCGGAAGATGCCCTTTAGCGGACGCAATTTTCCTATACCCAGCAGCGCGTCAATGACGCAGGTGGCCGATTCCAGCAGTCTATCAAATTCTTCCAGCTTTTCGTCCTGTGAGGCTTCAATGCAGGTAATGCCGCGTTCCTGAACGAGCTTCAGGTTCGAATCGTCGGATGGCCTCTGACTGCAAAGATAGAGGCTGGCTCTGAAACCCCAGTCGTGAAGGTAGCGTGCGGCGACCAGTCCGTCGCCGCCGTTGTTTCCCGGCCCGACGATGCACACAATATGCTGGCTGTCCGTGGCGCCCAGGCTCGCCCTGGTCTCCTCGGCCACGGCTTTGCCCGCATTTTCCATGAGCACGCTGGCCGGTGTGCCTGATTGTATGCACTCCTGGTCAATCTGCCTCATCTGCTCGGCTGTTAATATTTTCATAACTGGATATATAAGCTCCTGTTGCTTTGAGTGTAGCAATATTCGGGACTATGGTCAAGGGACTTAACGGTGGCGCGGCTATTAGGGGAATCGGTTGTGGTGCACGATATCCGCCAGCTTTCTTTTCGGTACATGGCGTACGCCTTGGTCGTCCACCCATCCTTCAACCGAGTCGGTAGCCGCCTCGACCACCGGGTTCTCATGGGGATAGCCCATGGCTATCACCAGGGCGACATCGTATCCATCCGGTATATCGAGGGCTTGCCTCAAGCCGTTTTCATTGAACATCAGTATCGGGCAGGCGCCTATTCCCTGCTCCAGCGCAACCAGCATGATGTTCTCCGCCGCCATGCCGACATCGTATAGTGTAATCCTCCGGCGGTTGGCGTCCGCTTCCCGTTTCTTGTTAATCAGGACGATAATATAGGCTTTGGGTGAGTTGGCCGGCAGAGGGCCTCCTTTTTCGGGGGGCAGCTTCGCCGAGCCGCCGATATTCTCGAAAATACCGGGCAGCACCTCGGCATCGTTGATAATTATGTACTCGCATACCTGGTGGTTCCGACCTGACGGCGCCAGCCGGCCGGCATCCACGCACTTCTCCAGAATATCGTAAGAAACGGGCTTGTCCTGGAATCGCCTTATCGCCCGGCGCTTTACGGCTGCTTCGTAGACATCCATATAAGTACCTCCTCAATCTGGTGAACTGTCACTGTTTTCAACAATTTGCTCAAGCTTCCTCGTCATTGCCTTCCAGTGAGTCCCCCGCCAGTAGATGCGGCCGCAGTCGGGGCACTCCATGTACTGACTCTGTGTCTTGTATACATACGAGGGCACGCGGTCTTTCACCTCTTCCCGGCTCTTCTCTATGAGGGGCTTATTGCATTCCAGGCAGAGTGTGAACGGTCGGAGATGGCTTTGCAGGTCCAGCGTGTTCATTATCTGCCGCATCTGCCGCTCCGGTTCATCGCTCTCAATCATGATGGCCTTGAGCTGTCCGCGGTTTATAGTCCTTCTCTTCATAATCTCGGTGTCCCGCGTCAATATTACCCTGCCTTCGGCCAGTGCCTGCCTTACCATGTCGGAGTCATTATCGCCATTGAAGAACAGGCTGTCATAGCCCATCATCCTCAGCCACCTAGTCAGCTTCCCCACGTTATGGTCGACGATAAACCGTATCTCGTTAATGGCACTATCTCCCCGCATGACTACAAATGTATTCTCATTCCCTCGTAGCCAAGCTGGATTGTTGTATTTAACGCCCCGGCTACCACCGCGATTTCAGCCTCTATTGCCTTTTCCTCCAGGGGGTTCATGTGCACCAGGACAACCTGAGGCAGGTAGCCTTTTATCTCGCGGAAACTGTCCAGTTCCTGTTGGAGCAACTCCGGTGTAAGGTGCCCTGACTTATGGGCGAATTCGTCATAACTGTTAGGCGTGGTTACTTCAATAAAGAGCAGCTCCGGTGATACCTGCCGCCACACATCGGCCAGTCCCGGCCCGGTATCCGAGGTATAGAATACCGTTTTACCGTCCGCAGAGGTAATCTGGAAACCGACTGTGGGTGCGGAGTGATTTACCAGAAGCGGTAGTACGCTGTAGCCGCAAATCAGCTCCGTTCTGCCGGGTTCCAATATCTTGAACTTGATTGCAGGCTTTCCAGGCGGCCTTTCTATGAAATTAACATAAATGTCGTCATTAAGCAGATAAGCGGATAGGATATCGTATACAGGCTGGATGGAATAGACCTCTATAGAATTTTCGTGCAGTAAGAAATTCATGCCGATGGCCGGTATATCCCTGATATGGTCGTAATGCTGGTGGCTGAGCAGGATAGCCCTGAGCTTTTGCTGCGCCGGAAAGGTAAGGCTGGAAGTGAGAGCCCCTGCCTCTATCGCCAGGACGTCATCGATTAAGAGGCTTACGTGCCCGGTATTTTTCGATTCTATGTTATGTGCACCCAGAATTTCTATATCCATGGCCGATACCTCTAGCTCGATATTCTGAATGGGTTATACCTGGTCTCGTAATCATAGGCGTCAATGCCTTCTCTCTTCTTGAGCGAGTTGACGATGGCGTAGGTTGCCGGGGTACACACGGCTTCAATGGCCGTTTTTACCAGCCAGTGATGCCATATCATTGTAAGTACGGGTGAACCGGTGCCGATGTAAGCCAGGGTGATAAATATGGAGGTGTCCAGTCCCTCTCCCACTACAGTTGAGCCAATAGTCCGACTCCACAGCCAGCGGCCTCTGGTCATTATTTTCATTCGCGCCAGGACGAATGAATTGGCGAACTCGCCCACCAGGTAGCCGCATACGGAGGCGGCCATCAGACGCGGCGCGTAGCCCAGGATGCTCTCGTAAGCTCCCTGAGATTGCCAGAAATCGGCCGGCGGCAGCATTTGCCCCACCCAGGCGAAGAAGACGAAAATCAGGTTGCAGGCGAAGCCGAGCCAGATAACCTTTCTGGCCGTACGGTAGCCGTAAACCTCGGTAAGGACGTCGCCGAAGATGTAGCTCAGGGGAAAAACAAATACGGCGGCCGGTAAAATAAACGGTCCGAGGCTGATTACTTTAACGGCAATGATATTCGCGGTGATGAGGCAGGTGATAAAGACGGCGGTGATTATCACCAGTCGGTATGAGATATTCATTTCCTATATCCAGTGGTGGTGGCGGAAGAAATATAGCATGCCGGTAACAATAAGCACCCAGACAACGAATATCAGGATGAAGGAGTAGTGGGAATCCTGAAAGGGCAGGGGGACATTCATCCCGTAGATGCCGGCAAGTAGCGTCAGCGGAAGAAGAACGGTGGCAATCACGGCCAGCATCCGCATTACCTCGTTGGTGCGGTTGGTAGCCAGTGAGTCGTGGGTATCATTCAGTCCTTCGATTATCTCCTTAAACTCGTCCAGGGCATCCCATATTTTGTCTATGTGGTCGGTCATATCACCGAAGTAAACCGAGAGGTCCATGCTGGTAAAGCGCCTTATTCTGGGCTCCATACTGGCAACAACCGCTCTCATCGGCCAGATAATACGGCGAAAGGAGATAACATCTCGCCTGAGCATGGATATCTCCCCGACGGCCCGGGGCATGCCCCGACTCTGAAAGATGTCATCCTCGGTCTTCTCGATATTAGCGCTTATTTTATTGATTATCGGCAGGCAGTAGTCAACGAGACGGTCAAGGATGCGGTAAAGCAGGTAACCGGAACCCTGGCTGAAATTCTCCTGTCTGGTATCTTCATTAAGCTCGCAGTCACGGAAAAGGGCTACCAGCGGTTTGAGTTCGCCCTTGTGTAGCGTTATCAGGTACTTGTCGCCAATAAAAACGGATAACTGGCTCGGGTTCATCGCCCTGGCTTCTTTGTTGAATACGGGGAAATGGAAGACCAGGAACAGGTAGTCTTTATATTCGTCTATTTTGGGACGCTGTATACGGCTGAGACAGTCATCCAGGTCAAGGGGATGAAAGGGGTAGTTCTGCGCCAGGTATTCCGTCTCCCGCTCGGTCGGCGATTCAATATTTACCCAGGTTAAATCGCCCCAGTTAACACTCTCTATGTTGAGGGGTTGTTCTTCCTTAACTTTTTCTGTGGCCTTCTTCCTGACCCTTATTCTAGCCATAGCCGATTACCCCTTGAGTTAAAAGCCTTACCGCATTTTAACATAATTGCGTGCATATAGGAATACCTCGGGCTGTATGGATTAAGCATGAGGCTGTATCTTGTGTGGGTGCAGCCTCCATCTTATTGCCTGGGTAGCACTTGGTCTGCTAAACTAGAATCAGGATGAAAGCAAAGGCAGGGCCCGGCTGGAAAGACCGGTTTGTACTCGGCGTAAAAAAGTGGCTGGGTATGAACGTAATTCTTTGCGATAGCTGCAAATGGAACTGGCGCGGGGCCTGCCGTAATCCAGCCCGCCCCAACGCCACCTGGTGCCCCGAATATGAGAAGCGGGGGTAGCCAGTGGGGACGGGGCGTCAGCCCCTCCTCAAACCACTTAACATAACTATAAAAACAAATCAAAGCTACTCAGAGCCTATTTAGCCTCGAATTGTTTCCCTTAAGAAATGTCGCTTTTGTCGCCCCGCCTCGCTAATGAAAGGGACAAAGGGAGTGAGGTTAATAAATACCCTCGCCCTACTTCCTCTCTATAACAGTCGCCATCCCCTGCCCGCCGCCGATGCACAGGGTCGCCAGACCAAGATGGAGGTCGCGGCGTACCATCTCGTAAGCGAGCGTCACGATAATCCTGGCCCCGGTACAACCGATGGGATGCCCCAGTGATATACCGCCGCCGTGGAGGTTGGTCTTACCCATATCTATGCCAAGTTCTCTTATCACCCCTATTGATTGAGAAGCAAAGGCTTCATTCAACTCGATGTAGTCCATATCATTTAGGCTGAGGCCGGCCAGCTTAAGGGCTTTCCTGGTAGCCGGCACCGCACCCAGTCCCATGTAGGCCGGGTCGACGCCGCCGGAAGCATAGGAGCGGATGGTTGCCATCGGCTTGAGGCCGAGTTCCTTCGCCTTTTCCGCTGACATTATCACCAGAGCGGCGCCAGCATCTGTTATGGCCGAGGCATTACCGGCGGTAACGCCGCCATCCGCTTTAAACACGGTGGGCAGCTTACCCAGAAGCTCCATCGAGGTCTCCCTGGGGTGTTCGTCGGTGTCGAATTGCTTTGTCTCCCGCTTTACCTTTACCTCAACCGGCACTATCTCCTGCTGGAATATGCCGTCCTTTGTCGCTGCCAGGGCCCTGTTGTTGCTCTCCAGGGCGAACCTGTCCTGCTCTTCTCTGGTGATGCCATATTTGTCGGCGATATTCTCGGAGGTTACACCCATATGGTAGTTATAGAATATCTCCCAGAGCCCGTCGTGAACCATGCCGTCAATCATCTCGGCATTGAACATTCTGACTCCCCATCTGGCTTTGGGGAAGTAGTAGGGAACGGCGCTCATGTTTTCCATACCGCCGGCAACGATGATATCGGCATCATCACATTTTATCGCCTGAGCCGCCAGGGCGATGGCCTTCATGCCGGAGGCACATACCTTGTTCACCGTGAAGACATTTACCTCCTTGGGGACGCCGGCGTAGATTGATGCCTGCCGCCCCGGATTCTGCCCCTGTCCTCCCTGAATAACGTTTCCCATGATAACTTCGTCGATATTGACTTCCTTCAGCGAATCATCCCAGTCGGCGTATTTTTTCTCCAGCTCGATTACTCCCTCGTCCTTAAGCGAATCGGGCGCATAGCTGGCGTCTCCCTTCGGTTTCAAGCCCGCCCTCTTCAGTGCTTCTTTAATGACGATACTACCCAGTTTGACCGCTGGTACATCCTGCAGAGCCCCGCCATAATTACCTATAGCTGTTCTGACACCACTGACAATTACAGCTTCTTTCATGAAAATCTTCTCCTTTCATTCCGTTTTATGGTATTCTATGTGCAATAGCTACATAAACATGCCCTTGTTTCATTCTCTAGAAGGTGAACAGGCTGGCGCCGCCGCTTACTTCGATAGCTTCACCGGTGAGATAGCTCGATTCCTCGGAGGCCAGGAAAACCACTATGTTGCTGAGCTCCTGCGGGTCGCCGGTGCGGCGCATGGCCATACGCTTGATTATGCGTTCCTGGAACTCCGGGGCAACATCATAGAAGCTGCCACCATCAAAAACCCCCAGTACAATGGCGTTGGAAGTCACGCCTTTACGGGCTCCCTCCAGGGCGGCTGTCTTGGTCAGACCGAGGAGACCTGCCTTGGTAGCAGCGTAGCTGCACTGGCCGGCACCACCCATAGTACCGGCAATGGAGGAGATATTGATAATGCGTCCCCACCCCCGCTCCAGCATACCCGGCATACAGCACTTGATGGTATTGAAAGCCCCGGTAAGATTGACGCTAAGGTCCCGGTCCCAGTCTTTTTTGTCCATTTTCGGTATGGTGACAGCCCGTACAATGCCGAAGGCGGCGTTATTCACAAGGATGTCCACGGCACCCAGTTCATTCTCCACTCTTGCCACGCCTGCCTGAACTTCCTCTAAATCCGGCAGGTCCATCCTGACTGCCAGAGCCTTCCTCCCCATGGACTGGATTTCTCGGGCCACTTCCTCCGCTTTCTCCAGGTGGCTATACCCGATAACGGCCACGTTACAGCCAGCCCTGGCCAGGGACAGGCAGTGTACCCTTCCCAGTCCCCCGGAACCGCCTGTAACCATAGCTACTTTGCCTTCAATGCTCATAGTTGCTCTCCTTCATCATCTCATACTAATTGAGCAGTGACAAACATGGATTAATGCCCACCTTAGACCGTGATGACAATGACTTACTGCGCTTACTTATATTCGTAAAACCCCTTACCTGTCTTTCGCCCCAGCAGGCCAGCCGAAACCAGCTCTTTCAGCATGGTCGGGGCAGCGTATTGTGCGTCGTGGAGCTCTTCATGGATACTATTAACGATAAAAAGGAGTGTATCCAGTCCGACGAGGTCGGCCAGAGCCAGCGGTCCCATCGGGTAATTCAAGCCTAGGGTCATACCGGTATCAATATCCTCTTTAGTGGCGATACCGGATTCGAGCATGCGGATGGCATTAAGGATTTGCGGTGCCATAAGACGGTTTACAATAAAGCCGGGAGAATCCTGAGCGATGACAATCGTCTTGCCCAGGGACTGGCCGAAGTCATTGCCTGTGTCAAGGGTATCTTCACTGGTGGCGGTGGTCCTGACTACCTCCAGAAGCTTCATAACCGGTACCGGATTGAAGAAGTGCATTCCCAGTACCTTATCCGGTCGTTTAGTGGCTACCGCCATGCTAAGAATTGATAGGCAGGACGTATTTGTGGCCAGTATGGTGTGTTCAGGACAGATTTTATCTATCTCGGCGAATATCTTCTTCTTCAAGTCCAGGTCCTCTACCGCAGCTTCTATTAAGAAGTCGCAATCACCGAAGTCACCGTTATCGGTTGTGCCGTTTATACGACTCAGGGTGTTATCTTTGTCTTGCTGTGTAATCCTTTCTTTCTGTACGCTCCTGGTCAGATAGGCATCAATCGCCGCCAGTCCCTTCTTCAGGAGTTCATCATTGATTTCGGAAACTACTACTGCGTAGCCGGCTTGGGCGCATACCTGAGCAATGCCGTTGCCCATCTGCCCGCAGCCGACCACCCCGACCTTCTTTATTTCCATAATCGTGCCTGTTTCCTTGTAAACTGGAGGTTATTTATCGGGGATTTTTACCAAGTAGAATGCCGGTATCAATTTTAACAGAAGGTTAACCTTGCCGTCAAAACTGGGATATTAAAAAATTACACGAAATTATACTATTAAGGGGTTGCATATACAGCCGTGGCACGCTCTTGCCCTGGCTTGACGTTAGATATTTCTCCAGTCTTTTCTTTTATCTATGAAGCTATCGGCATCATGTTATCGGGCGGCATTGACAGCCTGATTTAATTAGTGATATATTTTTCTTTGCTGGCAGCGTAGCTCAGTGGTAGAGCAGGGGACTCATAAGCCCTTGGTCGCTGGTTCAATCCCAGCCGCTGCCACCATAAGCGTGAGCGACTAGTTGACTCGGTTAAAGCTCAAAGCTAGAGTGAAGCCAGGAGCGACCGGGAGACTAAGTAAAATACAATACAGGGCCGACCGCAATGAAAGGTGCAACATAATCAAAGAGGAATTGGTCTTCAAGATCTTGTGGATGGATTTCTGTTTTCCCTCCAAGCCGAAGTTCGGTCCCCCCAAACTAATGCCTACTACTCCAAACTTCTAGGTTGTCTTTTAAAGTATTCTAAAAGCCAGTCCTGGCCCAACCACGTTGACCAGTTAGAAGTGAGGCAATTGCACATGGTGAAAGTCGATTTCAGCCCGGTTGAGATATCGACCCCCCTATTCTTCGAGTACAGGCCGGAATCAGAGACACCGTTTACACCATCTAAAGAATTACGTGGATGGGTAAGCCATAATCACTGAAAGGACAAAAACCGACTTGACCGGGTGCCTTAAATCGATCAAGTCTGGAGAGGAGATGCGAGCCGCGCAGCGGCGTAGCGAGGCCGTGAATGAAATTCACCCCGGAACTCTTATTGATAGGTATTTCCTCAGGGGTAACAGGCTTAACATTACTCTGGCCATGTAGGCGTATCATCTGCATCAAGACCACACTCCCGATATAGCCGCTTATAAAAGTCCGGTCTGGGGAAGTCCGGCCTCATCTCTAGGAAAGAGTGATGTCTGTGCCCCATTTTCATCTCGTCGAAAGCCCTGAGCTGCGAGACCAGATTCGCTATTTTCTCCTTTGGCAAGGAGAAAATAATTTCGTCTTCTCCGGCTAGTGCCCTGCCTACCTCACCCGGGTCAGGCAAAGTGATGCAGTTACGGCCGGCGAGCGCTGGGACGACCGATAGCGCACAGGAAGCTACGGGGTATATCGGCGAATCAACTACTCCTTCGCCGATGAAGCTCAGCACATGGAGCATATGCCTCAATTGTCCCGTATCGGAATATATCATGATAAGGTCCGGCTCGAAGCTTGCCTTTTTCAACGGGGCCGATACCACCCCAATGTACTTGCCGTATTCCAGCATCGGGATGATTTTAATGTCGTTTTGCAATTCACGATAATTATCGGCAATGCTGCGCTCAATCAGCCCGTACGCGAACAGCGACCCCCAACACCAGTTGTCTTCTTTAAGCATGGCCACCGTCATGCCCTGACGGCGTGACAGAGAAAAGGCTTGGCACTGCGCAAGATGGTAATTCCTATCCCTCCTCGGCCTTAATGCTCCTTCAGGGATATCGCTTTCAGTTTTCAGCATCTTTATAGCGAGCGGGGACGTCCTGAGCAACATTGAGCTTTCGAGAACAGCGCCGTATTCATTGTATTCCTTCAAATTACCCATATAACTTACCTCCGGCTTTTCTATACTCCTGGGACAACATCCTCTGAAACAATGCTGTAGTCCTTAAAAATCTTACACCAGATTGTGGTTGTTGAGCCAGTCAAACTTGCAACATACTTGTGCCGTCTGGTTCAAGCTCATAGCGATAGGCGCCAACTTGCTCGCGCCGTAAAGCGCATTCCACGCCCGTTGGCTGCCTTATGCTATTGGGTTCGGTTGTTAGCAGATACCGCCCTGAATGGTTGAATCATCCAAGTTACCTTTAAATCGATACCGATAAAAACACCGTAAACACCCGACACAACGGCTGTAATCTTGACCTCGCTTCCAGACGGATACAGCGTTCCCGGTGTTTTTTTGCTTGTTCCCAGATTATCAATGGGAATACAAATAGCTGGGTTTGAGTCCTTTCCGTGGAAATCCTGGTTCAAGACCAGTAAAGTGGGCGGTACTGTACGATAGACAGAACCAAAACGTTCGCATCAAGGTTCAGCTTATTGGCATATCAGGTAAGATAATTTCTTGTTTAAAATTTTTTATGCAACTATAATTTATTTGTTAAGAGAACCCAGTTTTGGAATAGGAGGAATATTCAATGGAAGAATTCACACACGGAAAATATATTATCACTCAGCCTAAACAAAATATTATTGTACCCCCTTGGGGTGGTTCTCTTTCTCCTGAGACCAGCACACGCGTGATGTACATGGATAGCGAAGTCATCAAAGGGGCTTTCTACGTAGAATGCGTCTGGTTATGGCCTACGGACAAAGAAGATAAAAGCAGTCCTGAACCCCATACCCATAATTACGATGAGGTACTTGCCTTTTTTGGTACCAACTGGGAGAATACGAACGACTTGGGAGCGGTAGTTGAGCTATGGATAGATAATGAGCGAAACCTGATGAATCAAAGTTTTCTGGCTTTTATCCCGGCAGGTGTAGTCCACAATCCTTTGAATATACTTGAAATCAGCAGGCCCGTATTCCATTTCGCAGCGGGACCGGGTAAATCATATGCCTGACTTGTAGTGAACGCACGCCTTTGAACTGGTGTTTCTCTTGTATTCTAAAAAGACTCGTAATACAATTCAAGCTTCAGTTACCCGATTGCAAGATCTGCTATTTTGCTGGCTGATGCAGAACTAAAAAGGAGGAAATTACCATGGCAGAATACAAGTATCTATTCTCTCCGATAAAGCTTGGGCCGGTAATACTGAAAAACCGGATAGTATGCGCCGGGCATACCAACGGATTTCAGGACCCAGTAACGTTTTTATCAAACGAAAGAACCTTGAGATATTTCGAGGAAAAGGCCAGAGGGGGCGCGTCGCTGATTGTTCTGCCGCTTTCCAGTGTCGACGAAACCTCCGATTACTTCCCGCTTACCGCTTTCGGGCTCTGGACAGACGATGTGATTCCGGGTATCAAAGAAATAGTGGATGTCGTCCATAGTAACGATTGTAAAATCTTCGGTGCTCCCGGACACCCGGGGGTTCACAGTGGATGTGACGTGACGCTCGACTCGGTACCCAGAGATGCATCACAGCTCCCTACGGTGGAGCAACCGTTTGTGATATCGAAGGAAATGTCCCGTGAAGAGATTGGAGAGATAGAAGATAAATTCGTAGTGGCTTCATTACGACTGGTTAAGGCAGGAGTTGATGGAATAGAGCTGCTACTCGGTCATGGCAAGCTACTCTGGAATTTCATCTCGAGAGTAACCAATAAAAGGATCGATGAGTACGGAGGTTCACTGGAGAACAGGTGCCGGTTCGCCATGGAAATAATCGATAAAATAAGGCAAGCGATCGGTAAAGATACCGCTCTGGGTGTACGGTTACTGGCTTTCGAACTGGAGCCAGATGGCATCACTGTCGATGAAAGTGCAGAAATAGCACAGATGCTTGAAGCGACTGGTAATCTGGACTACATGGGGCTGGTCCTGAGCAGCTTCAGGTCGGTGCATATCGAGGGGGCTCCCTATTATGCCAATTTCGAACCGGGATGGTCCGGAGAGTATTCCAGGAAAATCAAGGCGGCAGTGGAGTTACCTGTTTCAGTCGCCGGCAGGATTAATGACCCCGGTATTGCCGATAAAATGATTGCCGACGGACAGTGTGATTTTGTCTACCTGTGCAGGACGGTAATCGCCGACCCTCATTTCGCCAGGAAAGCACTGGAAGGCAGGGAAGAGGATATTTGCCCGTGTATAACCTGTAACTAGGGATGCTACGCACGGGCAGCTAATAGGGGAATAACCAACGGCATACGGTGTACTGTGAACCCGACGGCGGGTGAGGAACTGAGGTGGGGTAGTTGGACTATGCAAAAGGCGGCGCAGAGGAAAAAGGTCCTGGTTTTGGGTGCCGAGCTGGCGGGACTCGAGTGCGCGATGGTAGCCGCCGAAAGGGGCCATGATGCTGTTATCTATGACAGGGAGAACGAAACCGGCGGTCAGATACGGCTGATAAAAAGGCTACCAGGCCAGACATATCCTCAGGTCTTCGTAGATTACCTTGACCGGCAACTGCAAAAACTCGGTGTAAAGGTCAACCTGGGCGTTGAGGTAACCGATAAGAATATTGACGAAGTTTTGTCCAGTGAAAAACCCGATGTCGCCGTTATAGCCACCGGGGCCAGGCCAGCCACGGAAGGCACGGCAGGAGGCTCCTGCGCTCCAATTCCCGGGTGGGAGCAAGATAATGTCTGCACCTATGAAGATGTTATTTTGGGTAAAGCCGTTATTGGAGAGAAAGTTATTATCGTCGATGATTTCAGTGACCGGGTGGCTCCGGGCATTGCCGAACTCCTCGCTGAACAGGGTAAGAAAGTCGAAATTATTACGTCACGGAGTTGTATCACCGAGCCCAACCTGTCAGTCTGGTCTGACATGCCGTTCATGCTGTCGAAGCTGGATGAACTGGGTGTGAAGATAACACCATACACTTGGATAAAACATATATCAGGAAAAGAAGTCACGTGTTTCTATGTATTTTCGGGAAGAGAGTATGTTGTTGAAGCTGATAATGTGGTCCTGGTGACTACAAAATATTCCAATACCGAGATGTACGGCGCTCTTACACAAAGAGGCATCGAATGCCACCTGATAGGTGATGCCCTTGCACCCAGGTGGATTCTGAATGCTACCCATGATGGTTATAAACTGGGCAGGGAATTATAGTCACAACCTTTTGGAAACAGCACATTGAAAAGCGCGATGCCGCCTTTTATCCGGGGGTCACATACAGCAATCTGAGAATAATATGTTGCATGAGGTCTGGAGTTTATTAGAGGTTGAGAATGGGCGTCTTACGGACATGGCGTGTAAGATGGCTTCCGAAGCACGAAGAACAGCCAGAATATTCAGCGCAGACGCCTGTGGACTGGTATTCGGTTCGTTTCCGTCCGAGACCTTAGAACCATTAAATTGGTATGGACTGAAGAAACTGTATTTTTTCGAGAGTGAGCCTTCGCTATCTCCGGAGGACATGGCCCGTTCGATTCATACGGCCGCATCGGAATCCAATCCGCTTCTCATTCTCTTCGCCGGCACTCCGTCCGGAGCCGAAGTAGCCGCCAGGACGGCAGCAGCACTGGAAAGAGGTCTGGTATCAAATTGTATTGACTTTGAACTGGATGATGGCAAACCGCTCGCACGCAAACTAGTCTATGGCGGTAAGGCACATGCCGTATATTCCTGGATGATTCCGGCTCCCTATCTGGCGACCATAGATGTATCCTCGCTGGAAGATGCCAGAGATAAGAGTAAATCCGAGCCTGAGGTAATCTCTTTAAAAATCATTGAGAGACAATCCTCTACCCGTCTACTTAGGAAATGGGAAACAGGTCTTACGGAGATGGACCTCAACGAAGCACGGATTGTCATTGGGATCGGTAAAGGGGTCGATGCGGAATTCATGGATGCTATTAATAAACTGGCCGGACTGATAAACGGTGTCATCGGTGGCACCAGAATTGCAGTATATTCCGGCCTTATGCCACTGGAAAGACAAATAGGTACTACTGGGAAGTGGCTGGATTCCGACCTTTACATTGCCATGGGGATTTCGGGCGCTCCACAGCATACAATGGGAATTAAGGAGGTTAAAAATACCATCGCTATTAATTTAGTCAAACAAGCCCCAATTTTTAAATATACCACTCTCGGAATCGTCGGTGATCTGCATCAGGTTGTGCCTGAGCTAATTGCTTTGCTTGAGGCTGATTTGCCGGAGAAAAAATGAGGATTGCCGTCTGTCTTAAATTAATCATAGACCCTGATATAGCGGAATTCGACATCACAACCGATGAGCTTCGCAACACACACATGGT
>Ga0315549_1000498_pt1 | contig 45888 bp, 33 predicted proteins | sample SalMarSW160200MG_FD_203101 | JGI IMG/M metagenome (GOLD analysis project Ga0315549, IMG submission 203101) | Salt marsh sediment microbial communities from the Plum Island Ecosystem LTER, Massachusetts, United States - Salt Marsh Sediment SW1601-200 ...
CTTTTGCCTCCTTCCTTCAAGAACTCATCGGTTATTGAAAGGTAAAAATCAAAAACTCCGGAGCAACGAGCCCGGCAATCTGATCACATTTTACACCGATATCTTTTCCGCGTAACTTCAGATATCAGACAAAACCACACTACTATTATAATCTGTAGATACCCACGGGCATAGCCCGTGGAACTCTGCCCTTCGGGTTTTTAGATGAACTCCCTATCAGCAAAACTACCCAATACTATTTTATAGCAAATATACCACATTATAGTCAAGCAAAATATCACCTTTTTTGCATTGTTAATACAACCTGCCTAAAAGTTTATCATCATTTAATTTGTGTCGTCTTTGCCGAATTAAAATAACATAAGTTAAGTATTTGAAATTAGTTAGACGTAATATTCCCCGTCTGATGCCCTGATATATGAAACTCAACCGTAGTTATTACCCTCTCATCTGTCCAAATAATCAGATCCAGGCTCTATGTTGTTAATTATCACCCAGCCGCTTACATGGTCAATTTTTTGGGTAGTTGCTCCAGGTATGTTTATATAGAATAAAACATCTAAAGCCGGGGCGATTATTACATGAGCCTGGATCCTGCAGGTGCCTTTACGCACCGTGAATATATTACCGGCTATACCACCTTATGTGGACAGATGTTTATATGCGCTGTTGTTATATTCTCCTATATAAATACACTGACTACCCAAAACATTGGGGTCATCATGCATTTATATTATATATTTTCCGAAAAAACTAAAGAGCCGAGTTATACAACCGAATATCATCCATGAACAAAATTCCTTCGCTTCCTGCGCCGGTTCTTTCCAGACCGATTACAATCTGTGTGACATTAGTCAGATCAATACCGAAGTCCACCAGTGGTATCTCTGCATTTTGCCATTCAGCCTGTGTCAGATCAACGTCACTTATCAGAAGCTTGGAGTTGTTCAGCTTGACATACAACTGCTCCGTTCCGGCATTGTTAGGATCGCCGTAGAACCACAGACTCAGAGTATCGATGCCTTTCTGTGTCCAATCCTGGCCGATCGTCATTTGACTTGTGCTTAACGAGACCTCGGAGTAACTTGCAGTAGTGTTGTTATATATCAGCGGACCCGACTGGCTGTCACCGTGAACAATTTCAGTCTCAACAAAATGTTCATCATTTGCAAAATCAGGAGCAGGGTAACCTATAGTCGAGCCGTTGACATTAGGATTGGCATAGCCGTCCGACCATACCAGATATATCCTGTTGCTGCCTTCCTCGCCTTCATTGATGTCGTTGTAGGCTTCGAAATCATCAATAACAAGAAAGTTCCCTGTAGTAAAGCTCCAGACTTTACCCTTCCACAAACCATCTGGTTGAACATTATTTACCGTATCGATCCGCCAGTAATAACTCGTGTTGAAATCAAGCAGTCCGGTATCATAGGTGTTGCCACTTACATTTGCATAAATGACGTTCGGATAGCTCGTCAGATTAGACACATCAACGCTGTTGACATCGTTAAAATCGGTACCTAAATACACATCAGATGTTGCTGTAAACTTACCGGGCTTCCAGCTCAGAACCGAATCAATCATCACATCGACGCTGCCGTTGGCGGGAGTTGGACCATAGGCATTTACAGGTTCGAAAAGAGAAAGAAAACTTCCCTGAATAACCTCACGCTCGCGTATGCCGGGTCCCTTCCATGCCGCCTGACAATGCTCCCAATCGGCCCCTTGCTTCCATATCGCCATGATGTAGTATTTTTCACCGGCGACAAGGGGAATTGGATCGGTTATATGCGAAAACGAATTGTAGGATCCCCAGACGGGTTCATGAGCGAGCAATTGTACATTGGCAGGATCATCGTCCGTACTCAGCCATAATTCTCCTTCATCGGCGCTTGTGAAATAGAACGTATAATCGCCGGTCACCGGACAATAGAGCCAGCCATAAATTCGAGCACCATAGTCGGCCCCAATAGCACTATCTCCTGTGTCAAACGCCGTTAATTCTTCAGTGCGTGTCGGATTGTCAGGATAACTCACATCTCCGGTGAGGTCCATCAAAGTCGAACCGGCAATGCCTTCCCATATCTCCATGACTATCGTACCCAAACCTTCAATAGTCGTGGTAAAGCTCCAAACATCACCTGTATATATGTTAGTACCGTCGGATTCGTCAACCCGCCAATAATAGGTTTTATTCCGTTCCAGAAGTCCGGGAGTATAATTCGGATCGGTCACAGTACCTTTATCCGTCCCGCCGGTACCGGCCTGGACAGCCTCGAGGTTATCACCGAAAAATACATGATGTTCGACCGAACCTGCACCGGGAAGCCAGCTTAGTGTGACATTGGGATCGATGTATAACGACCCTTCGACAGGAACGGGAGTAAAGGCGGTCTTCGGGGCCACCGTAAAGCTCCAGACATTGCCTTTGTTTTCCGTACCACCCTCTTCGACCTCGTCAATCCGCCAGTAATACGTGGTTGCCTCGGTAAGACCGTCCGGGTAAGGATTTCCGGCTGAACCTATGGGGAAGGATACTTCCACACTATTACCACGGAAAATATCAGCATCCGCTGTTGTTGCTTCGTTAACATCTTCAAAACTCTCTCCAATGTAAACGTTGGAAGAAACCGAAGTGTTTCCCGGAGTCCACTGAAGTATTACTTCGGTAGTCGTAATAATAGCACCGTCTTCAGGTACGGGGCGACGAGCTATATTTACAGGGGTCAGCGAGGATACCACCAAGGCGTTGACGAATGCGTATGGATTACTCGCACCAGACTGTTCAGCAGTATTTTCATTGGGCCCAGCTTCAAGAACGATAGTACCGTTGGGATCCGATTGGGCCATACTGGAAAAGGCATAGTCATCCGCACCTGTTGGATCTTGTGCTGTGAAACCGGCTGTTAATAAAAATTCCCCATTAGCTGTCCAGTCCGCTATTCTATCGCCCCCCGCCGTGCTCAAATTGTCATATGCATAAATAGTTATCTGGTAGGTTTCATTAGGATCGAGACCGGATAATGTAACCCTCATGCCCCCAGGTCGCGTGAAGACGAAATCACGATAGATTAATGAGTATGGTATACCGGCCGGGGCACCGCGCAAGCGTGCATCAATAGAACCGGTAATAGCGGCAAACTCAACTTTAATACCATCTATCACCGAGCCGCTATCTTCAATTGTAAAAGAAGTAAAACCCGGCTCTGTTTGCGCTGGGATATTATTAGCATTTAAATCCAGAAGCAAAAAAGGATATGCAGTTTGTGCATACGCCGTTTTACTAACTACACCACAGATTACAATCATTACAAAAAATAAATATAAGAAGACGTGATTCTTACTTCTTGTTTGCTCCCTTTTGTTTTTAATTATTTTATCCAAAACTTTCATACTCACACCCTTTCAAATATTTTTCAACTACGTCGATAATATAAAAATCACATCGGTATGTCTTATCGATTCATCTCTGCCGGAATCACTTGATTACAGGGCAACGATGAATATAATTACAGAAAACAAAACCTCAATCACCGGTAATCAGATAGTTAATTTATTAAAACCGAACAAATCTTCTTTTATTATTCCTCCAAAAATGCTAAAATAAAAACCTATGTTGCCCGACCATATATCATAGCAGCCGTTGTTAACGACCAAAATACATTACTGCATGTCTTTTCATTCTCACCTGATTTGAATAATATCTGATCTGATAAACATGAATTCACACTCTTGCCGAACTTTGTCGTGAGACAGCGCCTCCTTCTATTTTTACATGGACTATACCCAGCCTGCCTACTTAAAGGAACACCACAATCACTCCAAAGCACTCGTTGCCCCGGATTGTTCCCTCTATTTCACAAACACAGGATTTTCTATATTAATTATCGTAGAAATCCATCTTCAATGGAACTTCTTTTCGTCTCAAATATTCGTCATTTTGCGCGAAATGTCTATTTGAGCTACTTCAAAGAATGGAGCTTACGATACTGAAGTGGGCTTGTCCCTTTGGCCTGCTTGAAGTATCTGGAAAGATTCTTCATATCCGTACAGCCAATCGTGGTAGCAATTTGAGATATCGACAAATTCGTACTAACCAGCATACGCGCCAACTGGTCCACACGAACGTGCTTGATCTCTTCGTGAACAGGTCTTTCCAGCACCCTTGCGAATCGCTCATACAAACTCCGGCGTGATATAGGTATGGCACGAAGCACATCATCAACCTGAATAGCTTCTCTTTTGGCCCGCCGATGAATAAAACGCAGAGCCTGAGCCACATAAGGATCGTCTATTTTAAGGATGTCGGTTGACTGTCTGGTAACAACATAGAGAGTCGGTACGATAATTCTCTGGTTCGGTACACTTTTACCTCTCATCAGTTTGTCCAGGACTGCAGCAGCTTCGTAACCCGCTTTCTCCGCCGCCAGTGCTATACTTGACAGTGGCGGCGACGCCAAGTCACAGACGAGATCATCGTCGCCCATCCCAATAATAGCAACCTGCTCAGGCACATGAAAACCCGCAATTTTACAGGCTTCGAGAACATGCTGACTCCGATCGTCATTACATGCCATCAGGGCAATGGGTTTTGGTAATTTCTTTAACCAGTCAACGAGAATCACCTGCTCCTTCTCCCAGGAATGCGGGTATCTCGACTTCGGCTGTTCATACGCATAGTGATGTATCTCGAATCCGGTCTGGTTTACTCTGTCACCGAAACTTTTACCGCGATCGCGGGACCAGTAATACATCTCACCGAATCCGCAATAAGCAAATTGCTTGAAACCTCGACGCAGTAGATACTCCGCAGCCATTTTCCCAATGGCTGCGTCATCGGTCACAATATTGTGCAAATCCGAAAACAGCTCTCTATAAGGGGAAACAACCACAGGAAGATTCATCGCAAGGATGCTGTTGTTCAACTCCTGCTCACGTTGTTCACGCAGGATAATTCCATCGATACTCTGTTTAAACAGCCGCTTTAAAGTTGCTTTTGTGTTACTGGTACCCCAATAGAAAGGGGCCTGCCTGTAAAATATCCAGGGGCCGTGAGCACGAGAATATTTGGCGATTCCACGCAGAATCGATCGTCCGTATTTTCTTGAGGTCTCCATCATCAATAAAACTTTAGGTTTATCCTGCATGGTTCGTCCATTCCTGCCTGTTCATCGAATATTTAACTCAATATTACACTAAATTTTTCAAAAGGATGCAATATCCATTTTAACACAAAATAGGAAACACGGCATTGTCTTCATCCTGGAAATATCCAAAGTAATAACCGTTTACGAAGGCTCGATCCTGTTATATTGATAAACAATAAATGAACTGGAATAAAAGGCTTTTGCCAACTATAATTAATCAGCAATTGTGAAAACTATTTTCACCAAAAGAGAATTAATTCTGCCCCATCTGAAAAGGAGAATAAAAATGAACAAATCACATTCAGTAAACAATCAGACAACCCGGCGAAATTTCCTCAAAAATTCCGCCGCCATAACAGCCGCGGGTTTGACCGTCTCTTCTATCCTCTCTACCTCCGGCTGTTCCGAAAACATTGCTTGTCCGTTCATTGGGGCAGCCTGCCGTTTAACCGACACGAACAATACTATTTTATTCCAGGGCGACTCCATCACCGACTCGGGTCATAACAGAAGAAGTCAGAATAACACCAATGATCCCAGGGCTATGGGAACGGGATATGTCTTACTTGCCGCTTCGCGGTTGCTGAATGAGTATAGCAAGGTCAAACCGAGAATATATAATCGCGGGATCAGCGGAAATAAAGTTTTCCAGCTTGCCGAGAGATGGGACGATGATTGCATCGCTCTAAAACCCGACGTTATCAGCATCCTCGTTGGCGTCAACGATTACTGGCACATTTCCAAACACGGTTACGAGGGTACCGTTGAAACATACGAAAAGGATTACCGCGCCCTACTCCAGCGTACTCGTCGGGAGCTGCCGGAAGCGACATTGGTCGTATGCGAGCCGTTCGTGCTTCGTTGCGGCGAAGTGAACCAGACATGGTTCCCTGCTTTCGACGGCTATCGTGCCGCAGCGAAAAAAGTGGCCGCCGAATGCAAAACGATATTCGTTCCGTTTCAGTCGGTTTTCGATAAAGCGACAAGAAGTGCCCCTGCTCAATACTGGGCGGCCGACGGCGTCCATCCTACTTTAGCCGGCGCGCACCTGATGGCAAATGCCTGGATAAAAACCGTGCTTGGATAGGTGAAAAAAGTATCAAGAAAAAATTTCCAAATCAGTACATTGGAGATAACACATGAAAATAATCGATCTGCGCAGCGATACCGTGACATTGCCGACACAGGCAATGCGGCAGGCTATTTACGACGCCGACCTGGGCGATGACGTTTTCTCAGAAGACCCGACAACAAACCGGCTTGAAAAAATAGCGGCCGAACGGATGGGAAAAGAAGCGGCACTGATGGTCGCCAGCGGAACGATGGGAAATTTAGTTTGCATACTCACCCATTGCAAACGCGGCGAGGAAGTTATTCTCGGCAATCAATCGCATTCGTTTCTCTACGAAGCCGGCGGAATGTCGGCACTCGGCGGGATACATCCGCATACCGTGGTCAACCAACCTGACGGCACTATGCGGCTGGAAGATATCGAAGCAGCGATACGCGGTGACAACGTTCATTTCCCGCGGACACGGCTCATCTGCCTGGAAAATACTCATAATCACTGTAACGGCACTCCCCTGACAACTGAATACACAAAAGAAGTAGCGACACTGGCAAAAAAACATGGCCTTCAGGTGCACCTCGACGGCGCAAGGATATTCAACGCCGCTGTGGCTTTGGGCGTGGATGTTAAGGAACTGACCGGCCCCGTGGATTCGGTCAGTTTTTGCCTCTCGAAGGGACTGTCGGCCCCCGTCGGTTCGGTGATATGCGGCTCCGGCGAATTTATTTCCGAAGCACGGCGAAACCGCAAGGTGCTGGGAGGCGGTATGCGGCAATGCGGAATCATCGCTGCGGCGGGAATTACCGCCTTAGAGCAGATGACCGAGCGATTAACCGAAGACCATGCGAATGCCCGGCGATTGGCCGAAGGGATTGCTAAGATTCCCGGTCTGTCACTCGACCCGGAAAGCGTGCAAACAAATATCATATATTTTGATCTGGCGGGCAAAGGGATTTCCGCCGGGCGTCGCCTCGGCGAAGCCGGGACATTGATAAAACGGCTCGCCGACCGGGGAATCAAAATCCTCCAGTTAGGCCCGACCCAGCTCAGGGCCGTGACGCATTACGGCATAAGTTCCGAAGATATCGATATGACACTGAATGCCCTGAAAAAAATTATGATAGACTCGTAACAGAACCAGTGTTTTTGAAATCCTCAAAGTCCCGCCATTCGATAGGATGCGATGTGCTACTATGCGAAGTGCGCTACGAAGAATGAGTTTCGCACCAATTTGTTACACCGTGTTGTCATTCCTGTGCAAACAGGAATCCAGATTTTTTAGGTTTCGATGTCATTGCGAACGATTTGAAGAATAGCGCGGCAACCTTCTTCCAAAACTTTTAGTTTTTTCACCCCTCGTCTCTCGTCCTTAGGTTTCATTACCCCGCAGCTACGCTTTCCATAGTTATTCTATCTATTTAAAAGAAGATGAATTTTCTTTTATGTAATCAATCAATGAGTTCATCATTGGATACCAATTTTCTGTGTCATTTACACCGGTCCAAACATAATCCAGTAAAGTTTCACAAACAAAGAGATCCTCTAATGTAATTGGGTCGGCCAGAATTAACTGTTTATACCTTTTTGATCCATCTCTACGGGAATCCCACCTTATCCATAAAAATTTCTTATAAGCCTTCGCGGCTTTATTTATACCAATTCGGTTATTAATAGAAGGCACTTGATCAGTGAGATTGTTTTCTATGATTCGTTTTTCAAGATCTTCAAAAGTAATAACCTCAGTAAAATACCCTATATTTTTTACCATATTACTAGTGAAATCGTCGTTTGGGACTAAGATTAAATCTTTAGACTTATCTAAATCAGTTTTAATGCTTGTTGTCACTGTTGCCCGCTTATTGCCTGGAAAATATCCAGTTTCAGCATTTTTTTCTACTACCTGCAAATTTGTACAACCTGCTAGAAATAATGAAAAAGCGAGCACAAAAAACTTATACATAATTTATATCTCCATAACTAATTGACGAAAATTTAACTTTCTTAACAAACTTGAGCATAACAAGTTATTATATGCTTTTACTATCAATACACATCATACTAATTCAAAACTTCTTATTGACAATTCAAAATGGCTAAATTATTGTTTTTGCTAACCTGCTAACACGCATATTTCCTAATTTCCTATTCTACTCGCTCGCTCAAAGTTGCTGATTGAGATTATAATCGCTTTAGGACCAATAACCTATTAATTGTCCTTTAGTTCTCGCGTTTATCTATTTGAGCAATTGTAGATAAGCTGTTGCGGCAATAGCATAATTCATTTTTTCACCATCAGGTATTGATAAATTTACTCCTTCCATAAACTGTAATAAGCTGATTTCTCGACCGTATCTTTCTCGTAGTAGAGTAATCCCTGCAACGCTCATATCTGCTATTTCTTGCTTAGAGTTAGTTGTTTTGTCTTCCAGAATTTCGAGTAAATAACGAAAGCGAATTACGGTTATATCACTTTGGGGAACATATCCGTTTTTGTTAATAATCGCCAACTTGTGTTCGAGAGTTTCTATAACACTTGTATTGTTGATGTTGGAACTGGTACTATTTATCAAATTTCTTGAATCAAAAATAACAATGATTAAAATCAGAAAACATACTATACATACAATTGGCAATATTATTTTCTTATCATTCTTCATTTTAGTTCTCTAAATGGTAAGGTAAAATAAGAATGTTTACTGTTTTTCCAATGAATAAAAAAGCTAAATTCTATAATTATCGCTCGCTCAAAGTTGCTTATTGAAATTATATCTTCCCTTGGAGAAGCTGCAAAGTAAAAAACATGGTTTAGGGGATGGGGTATCGGGTACACACTAACCACTGGCGTAGGTCATCCCTTACGGGACTTACGAAACTGCCGGAATAAGATTTTTTCTATCTCCTTTTTCTTGATTTTCTTTGTAGCTCTTTTAGCTGGCTTGTTCCCTTTTTCCAGTATTCCAATTGCTGCTTAAATGATTTTCCTTCAAGCTGCTTGCGGACCAGTTCTGCGCCCTTGCGTTTCATTTTTACACAATCGAATGTCTTAGTCTTCATATTCAATCACCTCCAGTGGTGAATATATCGAAATATCATTAAAACCACGCAGTTTGTTGACTGCATTATACATAGGTATCTTCTGAAAATTGACAATATGTTTGAAATTCCAACTCACAATTAACGAAACCTCTGATACAGTTGCCAAAGCCACATGCAAGGCATCTGTAGAATATTTTTCCGATAGGATATTAGCATCTATATAAGCCTGCTGCAGTTTCAATGCTTTATTTGTAATTTCGGTTATTTCAGAGATCGGCAGAATTTCATGGAACAGCTTTTTGACTTTCACAGGTGCGGCCTGAATTTCCTGCCTGACCAGCTCAGATGTTACAAGAGAAAATCTTGATTTTCTTACGGCTTCAAAAAAGAGCCTGCTGGGAGCTTCGAATTCTTTGTCGAAAACACCGCCGAAAACCGACGTATCAGCATATAATCTTACATGATTTTTAAGTGCTCTAACCATATTATTATTATAATTTTCTAATACTGAAGTTACAAAGAAAAAGCAATGCGAAAAAGGGTGCGATGAAAAGGGGTCAGGAGCATTTTTAGCCAAATTTTTTTAAAAAAGTAAGATTTTTATTGCACTCCAAAGGAAAGTTAGTATAATACTTAACGAACTATGGAGGGTTCGTAGCGGAAAATTCATTTAATATTTAGCCTCCGGATTTATCCGGGGGTTCCCGTAGCCGTACCGGCTACGGCTAAACAACTTATTTACAACAAATCTTAATATGGGGAGAAAAATCATGTCAAGCATAGAACAAATACTTGCCAACCGTCAAAATGCGCAAAAATCGACTGGGCCGAAGAGCGCCGGGGGAAAGGCTGTCGTGGCGAAAAATGCTGTCAAACACGGCCTTTTTGCGCTGGAAACGCTGATAAAAGGTGAAAACAGGGAAGATTTCGACCTTTTTCACGACAACCTGCTGGAAGAATTCGATCCGCAAGGGGCGGTCGAAACCATGTTAGCAGAGCGTATTGTCAGCCTTGGGTGGCGGCTGATGCGGGTCGTACGCATACAGGACCAGGTTTTCGATGTGATGATCGAGAAAGATGAGCCAAGCCCCATGCAAAAGCAGATCAATTCGATGAAGCCCAAAGAAATGCGGGATGACCGAAGAGGTGCCGGTCCGGATTTGGTGCTCGGAAGGGTGGCTATTAAGGACCTCTCGAATTCGCGTGTGCTGGAGCGGTTGTTGATGTATGAAAGGCGGATCGAAAACAGCCTGCACAAGACGATGGACGAGCTTCACAAGCGTAAATTAGTGCGGGAATTGGAGAATGCCAACAAGGCAATCGAATCTGCAGAATATGAAACCATTGAAACGGTCCATGATGAGGTTTCTACAGGGACAAAACAAAATTTGAAAAAACAAAGCCAATCTCAAAATGGGCAATTTAACGTAACATCAATTATGGCAAAGGGATGTGACAAATCCCTCTCCGTCTGTGACTACGCCGGGACAAGAAAACAAAGCCAATCGCCGGGCTTTGGCCGGAAACTCGAAATTCTAAATCCGAAATCCGAAACAATATCAAATGTTCAAAAACCCAAAATTGTCAACACTTGATGCCTTACGGCAAAGACGGAAGTCGGAAGACCGAAGACAGATCCAGAAGGCAGTGACTTGTCCTTGAACAAGTTAGCCGCTCATACGGCTTGTTGGTTAATTCTAATGCTAAATGCGGCAGGAATCTTACCGAAAAAAGGCTCGACAGCTTATTAAGGAAATACTTATAATGCCCGTACCCAAAAGGTTCTTTGCGCCCGTAGCTCAATTGGATAGAGTCGCGGACTTCGAATCCGAAGGTTGCAGGTTCGAGTCCTGCCGGGCGCGTTCGAATTACAACGGTCGAACTAATTCCTGGTTATTTTATCTTTTGGTTTATAAAAACTCGAACCTGTGGGGGTTCGGGGGAGGTACTCCCCCGAGTTGTCGGGGTGACAGGAGAGAGCAAAGCGAACGACGCCATAAGGGGCAGAGCCCCTATGGGGAGCGAGAGCGACAGGTTCCAGGCCGAAGGCCGGAGTCCTGCCGGGCGCGTTGTATGCCGGATGTTCGGCGCGGTTCTTATTTTGTCCGTCTGGCCCGCCAACCACCCAACATGCGTTTGAGGCGGCGCAAAATGCCGTCACTTCCCAGATCAGGCGGTTCTTCAGCAGAGGCACGCAGTTTTTCAAATGCAGCGGCATTTTCCGCAGCACGAGCTGCCGCAAGGTCCGAGAGCACTTTTGGAATCTCCTCCCGAACAGACAGCAGAGATGTGAACGCACTACGGTCGAATTCAAGCAGTTCACAATCCGTGACCGCCGTCATGGTCGCGCTTCTCGGCAAACCGGTCAGAAGGCTCATCTCGCCAAACAGCGCCCCGGACTGCAGATCGAATTCCACGTTGCGGGCGATATCGGCATCGGCAATACTGCCATGTACTTTACCCCGAACAAGAACAAAGAACGACTGCCCCTCGTCGTTTTGCTGCATCAGGGTTTCGCCATGTGTGAAATAAGTTCGTTTGACGTTCCTTGCCACCGCCCCGAGCTCTTCGCGGCTGAGCAAACAGGTGCCCTCGGAATCGGCCAAAAGTTTGCGTCCGAAGTCACTGCACAGCAGATCATCTACAACACTTTCAATCTCCGACGCCAGAGGCTTCTCGAATTTCTGAGCATGAACCGCCTCCAGGAAATTACCAAGCAGACGGCCGCTCATCGGGAACGGTATCTCGATTCCGCGACGATTAAACTTATACCAGATCATCCGCATTACGTTGCCTTCGATCATTACGAATTGCTCGTATTGCCTCGACCAGAAGCGCAATACATACTCGATACAAAAATCCTTGAATCCTGTAACGTAAGCATCCGGCACCGGACGTTTCTCGACCATCGGCACGCATTGTGCAGCCTCCAGCAACGCTTCGATAACGTCACCCGGTTTGTCTCCGTAACTGGCCGCTACCGCAACTTCATGACGACGCAATTTTGTTGGTGAAGTGAAATTTCTTAAAGTCAGGCCCGCGAGTCTGCTGTTGGGAACAATCACGATGTGGCCACCGAGCGTACGCAGACGCGTCTCACGCCAGTTTACCAGAACAACCTTACCTATTTCACCGTCCACATCGATCCAGTCACCGATAGAGACGGAACGACTGGCGTGAAGTGACATACCAGCCAGAAGATTACCGAGCACTCCCTGCATGGCGAAACCGATTACACCGGTCACAATCGCCGTCGATGTCAGCAGCACGCTGATATTTGAGCCGATTTGGTACTTGATTAGTATAAAGGCCACACCGAGCATTATAGCCATACGCATCAGGCCTCTGGTAAGACGGGTAAGCGGGCACTCCTTGCCAATCTGCACGAAGATTTCTACAAATAGACCCTCGACAAGCCTTACTATCAGGTGAATAACCCAGAACGATAGCCAGGCCTGATAATACTGTGCCCACACTCCAGGCTCTGTGGTGCGACTGAACCAGTAGATAACAGGTACAGAAGGCACTAATACCAGAATTGAGAATGCCAGATAACTCAGCAATGCGCCGACAAACTGCCGACCGGAACGCCTCTTTGGTTCGGCTGCGTATGTTGGAGCGTATCGACGACGAAGCGGCATAGTCAGAATATAAGCAACAAGCACTATCGCCGCTGCAAGTGCAATGTTCTGAATGTAAGGTAGTACCGATTCAAGCCCTTTAAGCACGATTACTCCTTTCTATATCCCCTGTTAAATCGTTAACCATTGTCCGGCCCGTGCAAATGCAGCACCGGGCATTCGTTTCTTCACCTGACGTTCCAGGATGCGCAAAGTCTCGTCGTTCGCCTCCGGGGCATGATGCCCAAGAAGCACGTGTTTTACGCCGATTGATTCTGCTAATTCCAGGTCGTCTTGCCAGCACGTGTGTCCCCACCCGGCAAAAGCAACCGCATCGGACCGCGAAAAATGCGCATCGATAATCAGTATATCCGCCGGTTCGGGTTCACGACACATTGCCAGGAATGCTCTCTCGTGTGCATCCGTTCGTTCCCGCCATTCGATATCCGTGGCATACACCAGAGATGTACCGCTGTCGGTGTCATCGATGCGATATGCCAGGCACCCGCCGGGATGTGGCATCTCACATCCGCGCACATAAAAAGTCCCTACCTGGATTCCGTCTATATCGAATTCGGCAAATTCTATTTGCGCATTCATACTGCTGCAGGATATCGGCCAATACGGCGGCGACAGCAGACGAGTGACCGCGTCACGAACGCTTCCATCGGCAAAAGTCGGCCCAATCAACTTGAAAGACCAGTCCGAACTGTGGAAAAGCGGATTCATCATCAATCCGGCCATGTGGTCGAGATGGTAATGCGAAAAAAGCATTGTCACCTCACCCGGCTCCGTCGCCGCTAACTGCCCGGCCACGGCGTGCATCCCGGTACCGGCATCCAGTACGAGTCGTTCGTTGCCGGAGCCTATGAGCAACAGCGACGTAGTGTCACCACCAAATTCTTCGAAGCAACTCCCGGTACACGGCCGGCTCCCACGCATTCCGCCAATGAAAAGTCGCATTTTTATTTCTCCGTCATTTCCCATACTCCGTCCCATGACTCCGGGTCAGCGGCAATTAGTTTACGACAGCGGTGAATATAACACCTCGCCACCGGGTCGTCGGGCAATTGCCCGAAAATATCAATCGCTCCGGTAAAATCTCCCCGGTTAAAACAAATCAGTCCGGCATTAAATTTATCCCAGCCGGCGGGTACGGCATCCGCAGCGAATCCCGTCAGCTCATACACGGAGACGGCGCTTTTTCTACCAACCACACGCAAATCCGCCAGCTTGCGACCACGGAACTCGGTCGATACCAGCCGCCACGTACTCTCGGAAACCATCGTCTGGGTACCGAAAGCTTTATTTGCACCCTCCAGCCGGGATGCCAGGTTCGCTGCGTCTCCGAGAATCGTATAATTGAAACGTTTGCGCGAACCCATATTGCCCACGACTACCTCGCCTGTATTAAGTCCCGCCCTCATGTGCAGTATCGCACCGGTACGTTTTTGGTAGTCCTCCCGAAGCTCGGCCAGCCGTCGTTGACAGCGTAACACCGCGCGACAGGCACGCACGGCATGATCCGATTGCTCCAGCGGTGCATTCCAGAACGCTATAATGGCATCGCCCTCGTATTTATCGAGTGTACCGCCCTCATCGAGAATTATATCTGTCATCTCGCTGAGATAATCGTTGAGCAAAGCCGTCAGCTCGACCGGTCCCAGTTTCTCGGAGAATGTGGAAAAACCGGCCAAATCCGTGAATAGTATGGTTAGCTCACGTTTCTCACCACCGAGTTGAAGATGCGAAGGATCACGGAGGATTTTTTCAATAACTTCGCCGCTCAGATAATGTCGAAATGCCTGTTTGATAAATGCCTTCTGACGTCCTTCGGCCCAATAATTCGCTGCCAGTGCACCGACAAGTCCCAATGCCGCAGCCATCTCCTGTGCAACAATCGGCCACCACCATCCTTTAGCATACGCGGCAAAACCGACAAGCATCGGCACACCGAGCCACACCACGGAAAGCGATCCGGTCTGCCACCATCTGCCGCCGTATGTCAAAGACAGGGATGCCGCCACTGCCGTTGCCATAACACACACAACCACCCAGGGCAGGGCTGCCTCGGCAATGAAGGAATCGGTTAACAGGTTATCAACGAACGTCGCATGTAAGACAACACCGGGACATTTCGGATTGACAGGTGTCGGACGCAAATCCAACAGAGCCGGCGCGCTGCATCCCACGAAGACGTAGCAATCCCTGAATATCTCCGGTGACAGCGTAGGAGTTTCATTATCGCGCAAACGAAGCTCGGACTGAATTACCGCAGCGGCGGAAACAGCCTGCGACAAATCACCGTCGCTCCTGAAACGCAGAATGGCAAAGCCGTTCCGATCCAGAGGGATGATTTTATTTCCTAAGCGAAGCTGCCCCGGTTCCGCTGTGATGGAATTGATATCCGTCCGGTTTGTTGACCACGCCGCCAATCCGAGCGCCGGTATTGTGACGTCGTCAAAACAGCAGAACGGCGATATTCGCCTGAACACGCCATCGCCGTCCGGCACGCCCCTGACATGACCTATAGCCTTGGCACCGACGGCCACTTCCTTTACAGGGAACAATAAATTTTCAGATTCCACAATATAAGGTATGTCTATTTCCATGTCCGGTTGCGGCATGTACTGCGGCCATGCATCCCGGCTACCCCCCGGCTGTACCGCCAATACGGTCGGCACATCGGTCCGCAAAGCCTCCCCCAGTGCCTCATCGTCCGTCACTCCGTAAACCGATGGCTCGGTAAAAAGCAAATCCAGAGAAAGCACCCTGGCTCCGCCACGCTTGCAGAATGCCGAGATTGCACCATATACCTCACGCGGCCAGGGCCAGGGCCAATCATTCTCACGCTGTGCCCAATCTAAACTGGCCTGGTCTAATAAAATAAGTTTGACCTTTTCCGAGGGATTCTCTCTCCGGGAGAAAAATCCAGCTCGCCATGTCCATGTCGGAGCCTCCAGAGATTCGAGCCAACCCAGCCGCCACACAAGCAACGCCACCACACCGACGATAAGACCAATCACCGTCCCACGCAGAGGTTTGCTACTGTGCTTTGTCATGCCGTCCTTTCATCTGCGGAGGATTTTAGCTGCCGGCCATTATTGGCCGCATAATTGCATAGAAGCGTTCCTGCCTGACCGTATCAGGGATAAACTCCGTACCGGAGACGGTCGAACGCAGAGAATTTTCACGGCTTTTAGCCGAAGGATGCGTCTTTGCGAAACCAAGTCCCCCTGCATCGGCCAGACGTTCGTCCATACGTCGCAACATGGTAATCATCGCCGCTTCCGGGTAACCGGCGCGACGCAGAAGCTGCACAGCCGCCGCATCCGCGTCTCGTTCCTGCGTACGCGAATATCCGCTGGTTGTAAGCGTCATAACAACATCGCCCACCGAGGCCTCGAACTCGCGTGTCAGCGAGGCCAGCTCTTCGCTGCCCAACTGCTTGGCCGATTCGGCAGCAATAATTGTGAATGCTTCCGTCAAACGCCCCTGTTTAATCGAACGAAGCCCGTGCTTCATTTCAACGTGACATATTTCATGTGCCAGCACCGCCGCCAGCTCATCCTCGTTATCACAACAACGTAACATACCACGTGTCACGAGGATTAATCCGCCCGGAGCGGCAAACGCGTTTACTTCGTCGGAATCGAGCAACAGAAAATGATACCCGCCGAATGTCTCAGGCCGATCGGAGAAAATCACCAACGATTGACCGAGCAAATTCAGATAGGCATTCGCCCCGGGCCGATCCAGCGGTTGGTATGCCTGGAATATCTTTGCCGCCACAGCACGCCCGATGTAATGCTCCTGTTCGGGAGTAAGCTCCTGCTGCGTCTTTTCCAGGGCTTTCGTACTGCGTGTGATTGAATCCGCCTGGTCGGAGGAAATTATGCCGGCCCGGCTGGCAATCTTCGAACCCATATCGGAAACATTCGAGCAACCTGAAAACAATAATAATGCCAACAATACCGTTATCATTATTGACGGAAGATAGGATCTCTTTTTCATTGTTCACCTCCCGGCAAATTGCCCTGCCTGCGGAATGTAACAATCTGTTCCGGATCGACATTAAATTCCGCCATTCTGTCCACCCATGTGAAATCGAGCGTCCCGTCCGCTTTGAGCTTGGCCTCAACCTGTTCATTGAAACCCTTGCCTGCCAGAGAAACTTCGTCGGATGAGACACCGACGGCTGTGTCGGTAACTCCCGCACGCATAGCGATAGGTTTTTTAGAGAGCACCGACTCATGCAGCCAGCCCTTCTTACCATCGGTGGTCGTCACCGGGTACCAGCCGTTCTGCGCTACACCTGCCTGTACCGTATCACCGTACTCCACGGTGGCCACGGCACGGCCAAGTTGTGAAGGTGTTGCTCTTACCTTGCTCTTTTGTACCTGAACGCTCATTGATGCTGCCAATACCACACTTCCGGAAAATAAAATTAGTATCACGAGATTTCTTATCTTCATATTATCTGTCTCCCATAAACCTGATATATTGCACGTTTCTTTTCCTAACTCAATGCGATCCATCGTCCTGCCGCGGGAACACGACCAAACGAATGCATGCCGATTGCTGATGACACATAATTGCGTATTACAGTCTTTGTGTCAAGTGCTGAAAGCATAAATTTGAAACAGGGTATGCCTACATGTTCTGTTGGAATTATAACCATTATCTCTGTAGGAAATTCAAACCGTTGTTTACTCGAAGGGATCTATACGTAAGTCAACTCCCGAAAAATCCACAGCATGCATAACACAATTAAAATAATCCATTGAAATAGATACCTTAGCTATACTAATTCATAAGAACACCTCTCTTTAATATCCGAGTGAAATTGAAGTCTAAAGATTCGAGTCCTTCCCAACAAGATGATTACTAAAGGTCACAGCAACATACCATTCGTATTTATGTTACCCGATGAAACGATATTAAGTCCTTTTCTTAAAATAAGTTACCGCATTTTCAAACCATACCCCCTCATTTCTCCACGAATATCGACATACTCAAGAACAACCGTCTTCGCACTACAAGTCATGTAACAATAAGTTTCTATTGACGAAAAGCAGGTTAATATGGTATAAATAAACGAGAAATAGGTAACTGTTGGAATTGGAGTCTGCATGATCCGAATCCTGTGGTTTTTGTCTCATTATGGTAAAGCCGGATTGAGCTAATTAACCTATTTTAAAATAAGTGTATGGCAGGAAGAACAGGACAACGTCCAAAAGTTATTCGTGGAAAACGTATGTCTTCATGTCACGGCTTATAATCATCAAGTCTTTGTCTGTGTTTGAAGGAAGGAGGTAATACACATACCGAAAAAGGTTATTCCAAACTGATCCTTGTGTAATAAGGGAAAAACTTTTATTTTTTAATTTCAACTCTACAACTCTTTTCTGAAGGAGGTCAATTATGTGTAAGAAGCTGATTTATTTTGTCTGCTTATGTATGCTGCTCGGTCTTCTTATAACAAACGCAGCATATCCACAGGATTCGAACCTTGTCGGCTGGTGGAAGTTCGACGAAACATCCGGTACTATCGCCCATGATTCAAGCGGCAATGGTTATAACGGCACCCTTCAAGGTAATCCTCAGTGGGTAACCGGTTATAAAGATGGTGCGCTCCGGCTCGATCCGTCCGATGGTGATGACTATGTTGAATTGGACATCGGCAAACTTATACCTACTCTGGATGAGTGTACCTTTGCTTTTTGGATTGACTATGCCGGTCGAATCGATCCGGATGATGAACGGGGCTGGCAGCGGATTTTTGACTTTGGCACAAGCCAGGCAAACTACATTTATCTCTGTCCCAGTACGGGGGCAACTAATATGGCGATGCGTCTGGCTCTTGTGGCAAATAACGGCAGATGGGATGAGTTCGATGCAAGTATCGGTGCCCTACCCACCGGCTGGCACCATGTAACGGTAACGGTCAGTGACAGCGCAAAGACTATGATTATGTATGTCGATGGTGAGTTTGTCGGTTCAAAAACCAACTGTACAAACAGCGTGGACGATATGGGGGAAACAACCAATAACTGGCTCGGTCAATCGGAATATCCAGATCCCTACTTAGACGCTGCATTAGATGATTTCCGAATTTATAACCGAGTATTCGCACAAAATGAAATAAGCAAAATAGCTAATCCCGAAAAAGCCTCCGTTCCTGCGCCGGATAACGGCAGTGTTATCAATCAGACAGATGTAACACTCGAATGGGAAACGGGAATGTACGCCGCCCAGGTGGACGGACATCATGTGTACATTGGCGATAATTTCGACGATGTGAACGACGGTACCGGCGATACTGACAAAGGCCTGACCAGCAGTACAACATACCCACTGACCGGCCTTGTAGAGGGTATAACCTATTATTGGCGGATTGATGAAACTGACGGAGTCAATACGTGGAAAGGTGATATATGGAGTTTTACGATTCAGCCTTATATAGCCTTTAATCCAATCCCTTCCGATAGGGCCATTTATATACGTCCCGACGTCGTTTTTTCCTGGAGCCCGGGCGTCGAAGCAACGCGTCACGATATATATCTGGGCACCAGCTTTGAAGATGTTAACAACGCCACCAGAGCCAGCCATGAGGGACTGGAATTCAATATGTCCCAAAGCGGCGAGACGTACGAACCGGAAAACCTTGAATTTGACACGACCTATTACTGGCGGATTGATGGTGTCAAAGAAGCCACTATATGGAAAGGCGATGTCTGGACCTTCTCGACAATATTCGAGATGCCGGTTATCGATCCCAATCTTGTAGGCTGGTGGAAGCTCGATGACCGCGAAGGCTCAATTACTATTGACTGGTCCGGCAATTATAATCACGGGATACTGTTTAACGGCCCAGAGTGGATATATGGCCCGGTAGATGGTGCACTACAATTGGATGGCATGAACGATTATGTGGATTTACCCATCGGTCAGCTTGTCAGTACCTTAAATGAGTCCACTTTGACAATATGGGTGAATTTCACTGATCCGAATGGTGGCGTAATGCGTTCCATTCTAAATATTGGTACAGATACAACGAACTTTGCATACCTTAGCCCACGCTTTGAAACTAATGGTGCGATGCATGCGGGAATCACGATTGACGAAACACCTTATGATTTGGATTCAACTGCCGGAACGCTTGCCACCGGCTGGCATCACGTGGCTATGATTACAGAACCAAATAGCCTGTCACTCTATCTTGACAGCCAGCCCGTCGGGACAGCGGCAACGGATTATACTTTAAGCGACCTCGGTGTGACCACCCAAAACTGGCTGGGCAAGCCCGAATGGCCTAATGATGCATACTTTAGCGGCTCTTTAGATGATTTCCGGATATATAACCGTGTACTTACACAGGATGAAATCGCAAATGTATCGAGAGGTTACCCGTTACTTGCCGGCAATCCCATGCCTGCCAACGGATCAATCGCCGATATAGTCAGTGCGGCGACTCTTATCTGGTCTCCCGGAGATAATGCAATACAGCATGACGTATATTTCGGTACCGATTCGGATGCTGTGGAAAATGCCGATATGTCCACTGCAGATATTTATCGCGGCCGACAGGATGCCAACAGCTATACCCTGCCTGAAACTCTCGAATGGAACCAGACTTACTACTGGCGTATTGACGAGTACAATAACGATGGGACAATCGGCAAAGGCAGGCTCTGGACCTTTACAATCAATGACTATCTTATCGTGGAGGAATTCGAAGCATACAACGATATTAATGAAGAAGAAGAAGGCAGCAACAGGATATATATGACATGGTCGGACGGCTATGCCAATCCTAATGTCAATGGTTCGACTATAGGTTATCCCGATCCGGTTTTCGCGGATGGTGAACATTTTGTGGAAGTAGAAACCGTTCACGGCGGTAATCAATCGGGTCCATTATTATATGACAACAGCATAGCAAGCTATTCAGAGGTCACGGTTAACCCGAGCGACCTGACGGTAGGAAACGATTGGACCGTTGGCGGTGTTCAGATTCTGACATTATGGTTCTATGGCGATCCCAACAATGCCGTCACCGAACAGTTGTATGTGAAAATTAATAATACGAAGGTTCTATATGACGGTGACGCCGCAAACCTGGCAGCAGGCGAATGGATACAATGGGATATCGACTTATCCACCGTCGATGATAACCTGACCAATGTCACGCTGTTTGGTATCGGCCTGGATAAAACGGGCGCAACCGGCAGCTCAGGTATATTGTTTATCGACGATATCCGGCTGTATATACTCAATATGGCAGAATAACAGTGACAAACGTTGACATGTAATCTAATGTCTGAAATCGGCCGAGAAACTTGATACCGGAATTTCAGAACATAGGATTTTAGATTTTTAATTTGGGGTCTATATCGATTTATTCGGTATAGGCCCCTTTTTTTCAAACACCTCATTAAGTATCTTGAACAATATCCGGTTATCCTGTAAATTGTATCAGGCCAAAGATAATTTAAGAACGAATATAAACGTAAAGTTAATCAGTAATAAATTGATAATCACTGAAACGACAAGCCAAATAAAACACAAGGATGTAAAAATGAAATACTCCGATATCAAAAACAAAAAGTGTCCCTCGCTTGTTTTTACCGTCGCACTGCTGGCCGTTCTTGCCGGTTTAACATCGTGTCAAGGCACGGAAATTCAGGCCGAGCCGGAACTTCTTGATCTGCACGGCGATTTGAGAGTGCATGACCCGGTTATCATGAGGGAAAACGATACATACTATGTCTTTTGTACCGGTGGCGGCGGACGGCGAGGCGGAATCATCCCCATCCGCTGCTCGAAGGACCTGCACAACTGGACGCTCTGCGGCTATGTCCTCGATCAACTTCCCGAATGGGCCACGAAAGAGATTCCACGGTCAAGGGGAGCATGGGCACCGGACATTTCCTACTTCAACGGCAGGTACCATGTATATTACTCCGTATCAACATTCGGCAGAAACAATTCCGCCATCGGTCTTGCCACCAACGTGACACTCGACCCGAACAATCCCGACTACAAGTGGGTCGATCAGGGCATGGTAGTCCGTTCCACCGAGGGTGTGGACGACTGGAACGCAATCGACGGCAATATCGCCATCGAAGACGAAAACAACGTGTGGCTTAGCTGGGGAAGTTTCTGGAGCGGCATCAAAATGCGGCGTATAAATCCTGAGACTGGAAAGGTATCCGATAAAGATACCAAACTATACTCCCTCGCAAGCCGACCACGGTCTGAAGAGCATGTCACTCCACCGGTCGAGGGTGCCGTTGAAGCGCCGTTCATTGTCCGGCACGGCCGATATTGGTATCTGTTCGTATCGTTCGACTTCTGCTGTCGCGGCGCCAAAAGCACGTACAATATCGTAGTCGGCCGCTCACGCAAAATCACAGGGCCGTATGTTGACAGGGACGGCAAGCCGATGACCGAAGGCGGCGGGACCCTGGTCCTCGATGCGACAACTCCGGACTGGCGCGGTCCCGGGCATCAGGCAGTGCTCCAGGAGGAAACCGGAGATTATCTGGTCTTCCATGCCTACCGTGGAGATTCAAACAGAAGTATATCAGAATTAAAAATCTCCACTATGGTCTGGGAGAACGGCTGGCCGCGAGTCGCAGAATTGAAGTAATCCATCCTCTATCTCCACAGCTCCGGAATTTATCGGGGAAAACTATGTTGAAGGATGGATTGTGCCACGGATTGGCTTTGTTTTCTTGTCGGCAAAATGCCCAAAACCGCCATTTTTCTCGTAATCTTTTTATTTCAAAGAGCTTACGTTATATTACCTATTTTAACATTGGCTTTGTTTTTTCAAAAAGGATCAATTTGTAGAGAACGCTCTACATTTGTCGAATCCCCCGCGACCGACCCCCGACTCCGGTCCCCAAAGCACAGGTCTGCGGACCAAATATCGAATTTTTAGTTGTAGTTTTGCATTTTGATTTTTGATATGTTATCCCCTACCCCCCAAATCCTATCCCCTATTTATTTTATCCAAAAACCGCCTTAATACAACGAAAAACCCCGATTTTCGCCGAAAAATGTCCATGACTTATCACTCGCATCTCATTGGGTGGCAGCCACTGAATGAGTTTGCCCACAAGGGCGAAACGAATGAAGTGGGTGGAAAAATATTTCTATAAATCCAGGATTACGCTATAATTTATACAAATGGAAGAGGGACAATTCATAACAAAGAAGTGCATAAGATATAACATCCCAGGTCATGCACATGAGCTTACGTTCAGTTGCTATAGGAACCGGAGATTTCTTTTATCCGAAAGAACCTGCCAATTGCTTATTGAATCTATCGAAAAGGCAAGGGAGGAACATCATTTTTCCTTATGGGCTTATGTTATCATGCCCGACCATGTTCATCTCCTGATACAACCGAGGGATAATGAATATAATATTTCAAATATACTCAAGGAAATTAAAACCGATCCTGTAAGAAAAGGCCTTGTAGATGAGCCGGGCAAGTGGTATTACTCGAGTTACAATTGCTGGTTTAATGATATTGACAAACCAATAAGAATTGACAAGGAAACATGGCCATTATTTTGAAAAACTTCCATCCACTTCGCTGGGCTCCCATTTTGCTATCTGTTTGCAAAATGGGGTCCCTCTCACTTTGCTCGCTCAGTGGCTGCCACCCGCCGTGTTAATCTTCGTAAGGAATGGAAACTCCATCTACTTCGATACGTAAGACCTGCTCACTACCGAGATTCTGCCATGTATATGGGATCGTGATCTCTTCATTTCCCTCTTGATACACATGCTCTTCGAAGTTCGACAAACCTGCATAGAATTTATGTGCAATCCAAATTCCTTTGAAGAAATATATAAAAAGAGGGTTTTCGTATTCAACGGGTTGGAGTTGTACGCAATTCAGCTTCTCCTCTATCTCAATAATATCTCGAATCATCCCGGGCAGGTCTTCATTGTAAAAGCCAATCTCCAGAACAAGACGTCTTGCGTGGTCGGACATAGTTCGTCCACTTGAGAACCCATGCTGGTGTTTTACAGGCACGTCAAGTGACAGGGATTCATTTTGTTCCTGGCCCGAGCGTAAAAGAACGTAGCGACCTTGCGGGTGGACAGCCCATACTAAGACTGTTGGAACGTCAAGCCGTCTCCTTATAAGAAGGGTTTGCTCGTCTTCAGGCATGTACACCTCAAATTGTTTGTAACTTGGATTATAGGCATTAATGGTGTCACATACCCACACATCATGGTCTGTATTGTTTTTGATGTTCCAACCTAATTCAAGATTTGCATCGGTAATCTCGAAATGAGTAAGCTCCATCGATACGACAGATTCCTCAACATCCTGCGAATCAGTAGATTCATTTACATCCTGATTTTCCAAGGGTGGCCAGTTTGAATTAAAAGGAATTGAAACACTATTAACGTCAATACTCAATACCTTTTCACCCGTAAGTGCACGCTGCATATATGGGATTATTATCTCATCGCCACCATCTGTTATGGATTGGCTGCAGAAAGAATCGTTTTTAATGGCTGATGCAATTTCAAATCCCCCAAAGAAACGAACTAATATTTCTGTGTCGTTCACACCAAGAGAACCAGTAACATAACCGATCTTCTCCGCTACTTCAATTATATGAAGAATCAGACTGAGCAGGTCTTCATCGTAAAAACTGATTTCAAAGGACAGGCGTTTAGCGAATTCTGCATTTCCTACCTCTCGATAAAAATATAAGAACGGAGAGACAGGCAGAGTAATTGATATGGAATCAGTAAATTCTTCACCTGCATGCACACGAACATGACGACAATATATTGGACGTTCTAATATTGCCGACGGAATTAGATTATATCGCTTCATTAACACAAGGGTTTGATTATCTTTGGCCATATAAATCTCTAATTTACTTTTATCAGGATTTGATCGTGAAACCCAGCCATCACATAACCAAATATCATGGTTTGTGTTATTCTTGATTTTCCAGGCCAATTCAAGTTTTGTATCGTTTACATCAAACTTCGTCAGTTCGATAGCTACGTCAGAATCCTGGCCGGTATTCAAATCATTCGCATCTTCGGCCTTTACGCCTTGCAGCGATAACGTACAGATAATCAGGAAAATTAATAATCTCGCGGATAATTTCATTATAATGCCTTTCAATTTAAGGTTGAAAAACCCTTCCTCAAATAACGATATATAAATAATTCCTCTTGTTCCATTACACATGAATTGAAGGATTGTCATTCCTGCGAAAGCAGGAATCCAAAATAGAAGACAATGGATTCCGCATCAAGTGCGGAATGACAACTATGCAAATCACACTCGACAGAACATTATTTTTTCGACTCAGGATATACGTTTATCGCAAGCGGGTTGGAAATATAATAATGCCGCTTTTCGTCAATGACCCGCTTATTGATAGTATAGCGAATTGGTAGTCAGAAGTCAACGGCGATTTTCTTGGCCTGTTCTATAGCTTCGGCGAGTTTTTCCCGGGCCGTATCGGGTCCGCCCTGCAGGGTCGGTTCGACTATGACGGATTTGACATCCTTAAAACCTATAAAAGCGGATATCAGCTCGATGTATTTTTTCTGCAAATCGAAACTCTCGGCTCCGCTTTCGGCGTCGTATCTTCCGCCGCTTGAATACACGACCAACATTGGCCTGCCGGTGATAAGGCCTTCGTAGCCTTTCTCCTGGCTGTATGTGAATGTATAGCCCGGCTGAACCAGATTATCGATGTATTGTTTGAGCCGGTATGGAATGCTGAAATTCCACATGGGTACGGCGAGAATATATTTATCAGCGGATTTAAACTGCTCGATCAACTTCTCGACCTTCTTCCACGCCTGAAGCTGCTCCTGTGAATGTTTTTCGCCGTGCATAACGGCATATTTTGCCTGGACGGTGAATCCGTCAAAAGCGGGAATATCCTCGTCGAATACGTTTAATGTCACTATCTTGTCGTCAGGATTCTTTTTTTTGTATGCCTCGATAAAAGCATCGGCGGCACGAATACTGTACGACCGCTGTCCTCTCGGTGAGGCCTGGATATATAACAGCCTGCTCATGATTACTTTCCTTTCTTCTTTAAGTGATCCTACAAGTCAATCCATTAACTGTTAATTATTTCTACTATTATAGTAGGATATTTGTTTATATTTTTAATAAAAAAGGAAAAATCTGGCCTATTTTCTGTGAAAAAACAATAAAGTGCTGAAAGTTAAGAACTTACAGCCCTGTGATTTGTATTCGGTCGTAATGAATATCAATACCTGTAGTTATTGTTCCAGGTCCAATCTCATTACCGTGGTTTATCTGCCGTTCGAGCTAATTCTAATTACACTGGGAGGAGACAACATTGGACCAGTCACTCTCAAACGCAGGATTTTCATAATATACCGACCAATCGTGGAGCGACGGCGTGACATGCCTTTGACTTGTTGACAGATTCGCCCTTAACCTGATGGTTTTACGAGTAATATGACTTATATCAGCTCCATTGGGAATATTAACATATCCCGAAATCGGAGTTGTGCCGTTTTCGGGAAGCACATCCACAGTCAGACTCGTACCTGTCGGGATAGTAGCATTGTAATTCACAAAATCCCATTTTTGATCGGCATTAATGCTCATCGGAGTTGATATTATACTGCCGGGCGATACCTCCTGGGGTATCGTTCTATAAGTGCGTAAATTGTCCCAGAAAATATAGGCATCAAACCATCCGTAAAATTCACTCTTTACTTTAAGAGACAATTCCTGGGGACCACTATAATACGAGACATCGACAACTTCATCGTAGATAGCCTGTATGTCGTTGATATCTTCGATTCCGTATTCATACCAAACCGGGATACCTTCGATCTCGACCGATATTAATGTTAAATCCGCATAACCATAACATGCATAGTCGAACATCAGAGTATCCACATCCGTGAAGTCCACAGTCTGGTAAAGCCGGGCATAATTTTCATGCAATGATAAGTTGCTGTGATCAAACTCTACGCCAAACGACCAGTTTCCATCAGAGGCCCATGCATTATCTTTGGAGTATCCACCGAGATAAACAGGATCGATGACAGTTATCGCCCAGCCCCATCCTGATTCGAAACTGGGATCGGCTATAACATGAACTTCCATATCGGAGCCATCGCTGCTATCAGCGACAGGAAGCTCCACATTACAATCATCTGTGGCAATAACATCAGTGAGTGTATCAGTTTCAAAATCAGAGTGTGTAGTTTGAAACCATCTCCCGAGCGGCCTGGCCTTGACCCGATACCAGTAAGTCTGTTGCGGATCCAGGCCGGTGAACGTATAGCTGTCATCCGATATCCAGCCGCTTTGAGCTATCACATTACCAAAGCTCGAGTTTGTGGCACACTGCGCAAAATAAATAACATCGGTCAATTGTGCAATCAACGACCACGATACAACAGATCCCGTGGATTCCCATCCGTTATCGGTTAACTCAAGCGCCCACCTTCCGCGGATATTTTGCCCGATCAGGTCGTTAAGGTTCCCTTCCGGGCAAAAAGGCCCCGAGAAAGGTCCCGTACCTTCATTGATCGAAAGAGATGCATCGCTGTCAAGCACCGTACCGAGAAAATCCTGAGAAGAATCACCCACACCGGTAAAAAGCTCTATTCGAGTCAAATCCGGCGAGATAAGACAGGCCTGCAACTCCGAGTTACATCCGTGTCTGATATTCAGCTTGACGTCCAAATCCCGAATAATATTAGGGTCATCGATATCAAGAGTGTATCTTTTGTTCCCGTAATTAGGTATGCTCCCGCCGTATTCCGCTCGAAATTCCCGCGTATCAAGTGGTATCTCCCATGAGACTTTGTTACATAATCCGCCCGGGGCGGTTTGTTCACCGTGAATGACGGGGGCATCCATTGATTCGTAAGGCTTTTTTTCGATAATTATACACCATGAGTTCAATGTGCCGGTATCCGGATCAGCGGTATCCGCCACATGGAGTTTCCATGTCCCGGTCATGCTCTTACCATAGAACCTGCTGAGGTTTCCTTCGGGTTTGTATGCCCCGCTATATGGGGATGAGCCGTTTTTAATCGACACCGATGCCTCGTCATCCAGTATTGTATTATCGAATTCGCCCTCACCACGGCCGACAGATGAAAATAACTCGGTCCGAGTCCCGTCCGGGGCGATAATTTCAACGATCAGATCTGAAATCCACATATGGCTGATGTTTATCTTAACATTCAAATCCGCGATATTGCCGACATCTGTAATAGTCAATGTGGATTTTATCGTCTGCCCGTCGGGAATGTCTTTCGGTACATCATACGAGCAATATTCAACAATACTCCCCGGTGCAGCCATAAAACTTCCCGGTTCCGCACATACAGGTAATGATAAAAGAACAGTTACGATGAATGCGAACAGAAATTTCATTTTGTCCTCCTCCTAAAAAAGGATTTATCGATTGGATAACTGATGCGCAAAATTTAAAAAGCCGCAAGGTGATTTCTATGTTGAAATGGATTTCTTGCTCATCATTTCCTCTAATTTTCGCCTTTTAATCCGAACAGGCTATAACGATTATACCATTACATACCTGAGTGTCAAGGGCAATTCTATAAAAAAGACCAGACAGGAGTGACTTTCCCGATGTCTCTGAAAACTCGATATTTTTATAGTGACAATCTTGTACAAATTCTCTCGATTATTACTGACCAAAAATTATCCAGTTTGCTTAGCGGCAAAGGAAATAATTATTGCCGTTTGGGACAAATCTTGTTAACAAATATGGCAATGCCCGGATTGAAGAAAAAATATCGAGTATTTTTAAGTGCCGCCGAGCCGAGTGCCGATGCCCATTGTGCAGGGCTGATAAGTTCTTTGAGACAAAGCGGTTACGACTTCGAGTTTGTCGGCGTAGGCGGTCCGAAAATGGCCGAGGCGGGCTGCGAGCTGCTCGAAAACACCACCGGCAAAGCAGTTATGATCTATAACGCCTTTAGCCATGTGGTCCATTTCTACAAGCTAATCAAACGAATATCCCGCTATTTAGTGGAAAATAGTATAGATTTAGTTGTCGTCTGCGATTCCCCCTCATTTAATTTTCATATAGCCAAGGCCGCGAAAAAAGCAGATATAAAAACCTTATTCTATGTCGCTCCGCAGCTCTGGGCCTGGGGTCGTTGGCGCATTGGAAAGCTACGGAAAAACTGCGATAAACTCTGCTGCATCCTTCCCTTCGAGCAGGACTGGTTTGAACAGAGAGGGATTAATACGGTTTTCGTAGGTAATCCGCTTCTCGATAAACTTAAGATAGACCCGGCCAAATACAAAAAGTATGCCGATTTTATGCCGGACAAGGCAAGCATCGCCCTGATGCCCGGCTCACGAAATGCCGAAATTGAATCACTCTGGGTCCCGATGCAGCAGATTGCAATACTATTGAAAAGGAAATATCCGGCAGTGACATTCACAACAGTTGCCGTAGATGCCGACCGCCGGAAAAAATTAAAAGCTGCGCATATTCCCGGTTTCGAATGTCAATACAGCATTGATTCGGTTTACCACACAGCCGAGACAGTAGATTTTACCATTGTGACCAGCGGCAGTGCCACTCTGGAAGTAGCTGCTGCCGGCTGCCCGATGGTAATAATGTATCAGTCCAGCAGGATTCTATGGCATCTGGCCGGACGGTGGATTGTAAAAACGAAATATCTGTCTTTGGTTAATATTTTAGCCGAACGGGAATTAGTGCCGGAGTTTATGCCGTACTTCAATTCGATCGAACTGATCGCTAATTGCGTCGAGCTGCATATAAGAGATGGCAACAAACTGGCTCAGATAAGCAAATCTTTGATTCAGTTAGTCGAGCCGTTAGCTAAGAAAAAAGCCCGCCGCGAGGTGGCAAAAACAGCTCTCGAATTGTTACCATAAATGATTCAATGTTCAAACAGGTCTGTGACTCTTATTGAAAAATTACAGTGACACACGAAACATAGATTTATCTGCAACCCTTGCCTTAATTGGAACGGTGATTTTCTGGTCACTGGGACCGATCTTTATTACATACCTGACGGGTTATCTGGATTCATGGACACAAAACCTGCTTCGATATATAGTGGCATGCTGCTTCTGGCTGCCGTTTCTGTTTTTCTCAATTAAGAAAAACAAATTCGACCACAGAATATGGCGAAAGGCCGTATTACCGGCTGCGGCGAATCTTGCGATGCAAAGTTTTTATGCCGGTGCTTTTTATTATATCGGCCCGGCGTTTATGGTCCTCCTGACGAAAACCAATATCATCTGGATAGCGGGTTTTTCCCTGATATTCTTTCCCGAGGAAAGGCCGCTGGCCAAAAGCAAACGTTTCTGGCTCGGTTTGGCACTATCAGCAACAGGAGTCCTCGGAGTTATGTATTTCAAGGAAGATTTCACCACAGTCAAGACGATGACCGGCATTGTTTTGGCCCTTTCGATGGCCGTTATGTGGGCGGTCTATACGTTGTCGGTGAGAATTGCATTTAAGGACATCGATTCCAGGTATGGATTTTCGGTGATAAGCATATACACGGTGGCGGGACTTTTTATACTTACAATTTTGTTCGGTAACCTGGGGGATTGTATGCAGATAGGTTTCCGGCAATGGATGTGTGTCGTGGTTTCCGGAATTTTGGGTATTGCATTGGGACATGTCCTTTACTACATAGCGATACAGCGTATAGGGGCAACTATACCATCATTAGTGATACTGGCGCAACCGTTTATTGTGCTTGCGATTTCATACTTTATTTTTGCCGAATCGTTAAATCTCTTTCAAATACTTTTCGGTGCAGTCCTTCTGGCAGGCTCGGCCCTCGCAGTCTGGGCACAACAGCATCTAAAAAAATATCAATAATGCCGTTTAGTCACTCAAACTCACAAATATTCCAATTTTTAGCAAAAAAACTGTAACTTTTACCTTTGAGACTCGTCTTTATATGATAGATGTTGTCTTTTGCTATAAAAACGTTAATATACAGCGACAATTTACTACTGAAGCCATAACACGCATGGTTAAGAAAGGTGAATAACAACATGAAAAAGACATCCTTGATTTTAATAATCTTGTTAGGTTTCGGAATGGTCATATTATCCCCGGCCCGCAGCGTAAATGCCCAGGAACCACAACCTGCTCAGACATCCGAAACAATTGATACGGCAAAAACACCTGAATCACTACCGGATGCAATCGTTTTTGACATGAAATATCGCTCCCTAAGCGGCGAAAAAGACGAATTACGTTACAACTCATACTGGAGCTTCGGTGGGCGTGAGAACGATACCCCGTTCATCAAAGAACTGAAAAAGAATCACGAAGAGCTTACAATTGTATATAACAGCCATTTCAAAGGTGCACAGTGGGCCGCCGTCGAAACCAAAGACAAGAAGCCTGTAGCATTTTATTTCGACCTTAACGCTGACGGCAAGGTATCAGACAACGAGAAAATTCTGCCGTCGAATACGGAACAAAGTTCAAACAGGACAACGACCGAATTCGTGACACCCGATTTTACGATAAAAACAGAAGATAATCGTAAAGTGCCGTTTCGTGCATTACTGCATGTCCGAACATATAATAATCAGTCGAACCTGAATTTCATGTGGAGTCCTTCGTGTGTCCTGGAAGGGACTTCGACAATTGACGGACAATCCACAAAACTGATTCTTTTCACAAGCGACTTTAACGGCTCATTCGATAAATTCGGCAGGTGCTCTTATTATCTTAATAAAAGCCAAGAAAATATCGGCAGAAATATACCCAGACAAACATTAAGCAGCATAATAAATTACAACGGGCAATTCTACAATTTAAAACTTAACGGCTCTCACGAAGAAGGCAAAACAATCCGTGCCGTGATGGAAAAGTACACCGGCACAACGGGAAAACTGACAACAAAGCTGACCGGAAACACGGACCTTAAAACGAAGTTAACCAGCGCGAATCTTATCGGCAGCAAAGACAAAACCATCTACTTCAATATCTCGGGAGACCAGGCTGAATTACCGACAGGAGCATACACGCTCAACAGAGGTTACATCAACTATGAAACGGCGAATGATGATAACCGATGGCGGCTGGATTTCACAGAAGGGCCTGAATTTGCAGTGGAAACCGATAAGACAGCCACTGTGGAGATCGGAAAACCGGTGCTTTCTGTCAGTGCCGTCGATGAAAGTAAAAGATATCGAAGTGATGTAAAAGAGCAGACTGTATATGACAAAGGCAAAACAATATTTCTTTCACGCAAAGTGACGGGTAAAGCCGGTGAGCTTTACGGACGTTTTAGTCAAATAGATAAAAAAACGAACAGGCGAACAGACATCAAACCTTCTATAAAAATTATCGGGCCTGACGGCAAGCAAATTGCGTCGGCTGAGATGGAATATGGCTGAGGCGGGACATGCGGGTATTCGTGGCGAACCCAAAACGTTCGGCCGGGGCGTTACACGGTCATAATGACACAGGGTACAGGGCCCTTGGCAGGCAAACTCGAATGTAAACTGGAAATTACTATCGAATAAAATCAGGGAAAAACATTCAAAATAATTTAATCCGGGCTGTGAGCAAATAACTCGCAGCCTGTTTTGTGCGCCGGATACTGAACTTACAATTGAACATCTGCTACAGCAATTCGCTTGACAATCCGGCGTAAAAAAGTATTATAGAAGGTGGAACGATGAAAAAGATTGTTATTTTTAGTATCGCTTTAACTATCATCCAGACGAGCGGATTCGGATTTATCGAAACGTCCCGGGCAGTGACGCAGAGAACAGTCGATCTTAATCTGGACGGGATTGTAGATTTTACGGATTACGGATTATTAACCAAATTCTGGCTCAGGAACGAAACACAATTCGATATTGCCCCCGCTATCGGCGACGGCCTGGTCGATTGGAAGGACCTTACCGTATTAGCGAACAACTGGTTAACAGAATTTGGTGAAATTGTCTATATACAATGGCTCGGACATGCGAGCGTCAAAATCTGGACAGAGAATATTGTGATATACGTTGATCCGGCGTACCTGACCGAATCCCCTAATGACGCGGACCTCATACTTATCACTCACAATCACAGCGACCATTATTCACCCGGTGACATTGCCAGAGTATCAGGGCCGCAAACGAAAATAATCGCCGCAGCAAGCGTTGTCACCAGCCACGGCAGCGGCCAGGCCATTTTGCCGGGGCAGACAATCGAAACAAACGGCATTAGTATTACTGCAGTACCGGCTTATAATATCAACAAGACTCAACATCCCAAGTCGAATAACTGGGTCGGATTCATAACAGAGATAGGCTTGCAGCGGATTTATTGTGCCGGTGACACCGATCTGACGGACGAAATGAAAGCTCTCGAAGATATTAACGTTGCGTTTCTGCCGGCCGGCGGAACATATACAATGAATGCCGTCGAAGCGGCCGAAGCAACCGGTTATTTCAAACCCGATTTGGCAATACCATACCACTGGGGACGAAACATCGGGACACTGAGTGACGCACAGCAATTCGCCGAATTAGCCCAGTGCCGTGTAAAAATTATGGATGCCGGTGAGATTATAAGTTCCGACAACTGGCTGGACGATGCACCGTTAATTGCTTACTGGAAGCTCGACGAAACCGAGGGTGATATCGCCTATGACGGTATCGAAGGCATTAACGGGATTTTATACGGCGGTCCCATCTGGCAGCCTGAGGACGGCAGGTTAGCCGGGGCGCTCGAATTCGACGGAACAGACGATTTCGCCGTGACGGATTTTGTCCTGGACCCGTCGGGCGGACCATTCAGTATCTATGCCTGGATAAAAACAGATACGATAGGCCGGGTTATAATCTCTCAGACCAATAGTTCGGGAACACGGAGAAACTGGCTTTCCACGAATTCACCCGACGGCACATTAATGACCGAACTCAAAACCGCCGGTCGTTCGGGCAAATCACTTACATCGGAATTTTCGCTCACGGACGGCCTGTGGCATCATATCGGCTTTGTCTGGGACGGCTCATGCCGATATCTTTACGCCGACGGCTCAGAAATCGCGAAAGACGATTCTCATATCACCAATCTGGAGTCTTCCGACGGGGGTTTATATTTTGGTTCCGCCGCAACGGGAACAGATGATTACTTTGCCGGCCTGCTCGATGATATCCGCGTATTCGGCGGGGCAATACATCCATAGAACCGCCAAATCAGTTCCAGCAGATATAATTGACAATCACCGTTAGTAAACCTTAGAATGTGCCTTCATGTATGGTCAATAGTCTGATAAGTATAAATTCTGATCTTCGTAAATTATTATAGGAGACAATTATGTATAAGTTTTCAAGAACACTCATCACAGCTTTAACAATTCTTGTAACACTTTCGACCACCCGGATACTATCTCAGACTCGTGAACGTTCAGAAGTTCCGACCGAATATAAATGGAAACTGGAAGACCTTTACGCAACAGAACAGGCATGGAACGAGGCCAAAGAAAGCATTATTTCCCGATTCAACGAGATTGAAAAGTACAAAGGTCAATTAACCGATTCGCCATCGCAGTTGCTTGCCTGCCTTGAATTGAACAGCGAAATTACGAAAGAATTCGGACGTTTGTTCAGCTATGCTTCGATGAAATCCGACGAGGACGTACGCGACTCGAAGAACCTTGCGATGAAGCAGGAGCTGCAGCAGCTCGGCACCGACTACAGCTCCAAGTCGGCTTTTATCACGCCGGAAATCGCCGAAATGGACAAAAAGAAAATCGATGCTTTCATCGAGGCCGAACCTGGACTGAAAATCTATAAAATGCCTTTGTACGACATCCTGCGAATGAAGCCTCACACACTGTCGGACAAGGAAGAAAAGATTCTGGCTGAGGCGGGACTTTTAGCCGATGGGCCATCCTCGATTTACGGAGTCTTCAGCAATGCGGAGATGCCTTATCCGAAAATTACATTAAGTGACGGCACAGAAGCCGAGCTGACCAAGGCCGGGTACGCCCGCTATAGGGCCTTGCCGAACCGAAGCGACAGAGAAGCGGTATTCCATGCGTTCTGGGGAACCTTTAACAAATTCAAAGGTACATTCGGCGCAGATCTTTATGCGAATGTGAAAAAAGACATGTTTTACGCCCGCACACGAAAATACGAATCCTCGCTGCAAAGCGCGCTGGACCAGGACAATATTCCGACCGAGGTCTATATGTCCCTGATAGAAAATGTCACCGACAATCTGGATTCGTTTCATCGTTATCTGAATCTGAAAAAGCGAATGCTGAATGTTGAAACGTTAAAATATTCCGATGTTTATGCCCCGGTAGTAAAAGGGATTGATTTACAGTACACTTATGACCAGGCCAAAGAGCTTATCCTCGATTCACTGGAACCGTTGGGAAAAGATTACACGAAAACCGTTGCCGGAGCGTTCGAGCAGCGATGGATCGACGTTTATCCCACCCCGGGAAAACGTGCCGGTGCTTATTCCAACGGCAGTGCTTACGATGTTCATCCCTATATCCTTTCGAACTATAACGGCCAATATGACGACGTAAGTACCGTAGCGCATGAGCTGGGCCATACTATGCACAGCTATTACACCAATAAGAACCAGCCGTTTCCAACTGCGGATTATTCGATTTTCGTCGCCGAAGTGGCTTCAACTTTCAACGAAGCTCTTTTAATCCATAAAGTGCTGGAAGAAATCAAGGATGACGATATACGGTTGTCTTTACTTATGAATTATCTGGACGGAATCAAAGGAACAGTTTTCCGCCAGGCTCAATTCGCCGAATTCGAGCTGCGTATCCATGAGAAAGCCGAACGGGGAGAGCCGCTAACAGGAGACGCTCTCAACGAATTATATGGTGAAATTTTGAAAAAATATTACGGCCACGAAAAAGGCATCTGTCACATCGACGATTTATATGCAGTCGAATGGGCATACGTTCCACATTTCTATTACAATTTCTACGTGTATCAGTATTCCACATCTTTTACCGCATCTACCGCTTTGGCTGAAAAAGTTCTGAGTGGAGAGAAAGGTGCGGTGGAGAAGTATATCGAATTTTTATCGTCCGGCGGTTCCGATTATCCGATCGAGCTTCTGAAAAAGGCCGGAGTGGATATGACCGGTCCCGAACCATTCAACAAGACCATGGTGGCGATGAATCGTACAATGGACGAAATAGAAGCGATTCTTAAGAAAAAAGGCAGGTAAAAACAGATACCGTAACGGGAATGCTAAATTATGGATTCCGACAACCTTGTCGAAATAAAAGATTTAACCAAGGTCTATTCCTCCGGCAGGATCGAAGTTGTCGCCCTTAAGGATATCAATATGTCTTTGAGGCAGGGACAATTTCGGGGAATAACAGGGCCTTCCGGCTCTGGTAAATCCACCCTGATGAACCTTTTAGGCGGGCTGGATACTCCTTCATCGGGATCAATTAAAGTTCAAGGGAAATTCATCTCCGAGCTGGACCACGAAGAGCTGGCCCTCTACCGGCGTCATCAGGTCGGCATGATTTTCCAGTCCTTCAATCTAATCTCATCCTACACCGCCTGGGAAAATGTCGCGTTCCCTTTACTTTTCGCCGACGTGCCGAAAAAAGAAAGAATCGAACGGGCGACGGAAATACTCGATATGGTGGGATTATTCGAACGAAAAGACCACCGGCCGGCCGAGCTTTCCGGGGGCGAGCAGCAGAGAGTGGCCATTGCCCGTGCCTTTATCAATCGTCCAAAGATACTGCTTGCAGACGAGCCTACGGGCAATCTGGACAGCAAAACGTCAGAACAAATCACGCAAATACTTTCGGACTTGAATAAAAACCGGGGATTTACCGTCGTTATGATATCACACGAGGAATCTTTGTTGGCTGAATACGCCGATGACGTTGTTAGATTGTGTGACGGGAAAATAGTTGAACAGGAAACAAATAATTAAAAACAATGAGATTCACCGATTACATTGAACAGTCTTTTTCCAACCTTCGGAAGAAAAAATTGCGCACTTTCCTTACCACGTTCGGAGTCGTCATAGGAATCGGTGCTCTTGTATGCATGTTCGCTTTCGGCAAAGGGATGCAAAAAAACGTAACAGATAGTTTCAACAAACTTGAGCTTTTCAATTATCTCGGTGTTTTTCAACGCTCGCAGGACGACCAAAGAAATCAATCCCCGCAATATCCCAACAAGCAGGGAGAAACAGACCGACAAACTCGTAATTTGGATGATGATTTTCTTATTGGGCTTACTAAAATTGAAGGCGTGGAATGGGCTTTTCCGGAAATTCGTTTTCCCGCTATGATTCGATTTCAAGAGGAGGAAGAATTCAGCCTGGTCCAGGTCCTGCCCGCCAAAATATGTCAATCCGGGATAGTGGACTTCAGGGCCGGGACGTTTTACACCTCCGACGAAGAAAATTCCCTAATCATAAGCGATTCACTGCTTCGGCGGATGGATATAAAAAAGCCGGAAGAAGCTGTCGGCAAAAAAATCGAAGTTTCCACGTTAGCGATTGATTTCAGCCTCGATAATATCCCGAATATTCTGTCTTTTCTGCGGGGGCAGGGTCTGCCGTTTTCCAGGCAAAGCTACACTTTTACGATTGTCGGCGTAACCGAACGAATGGGAGTAAGCGGCCCAACGCTCATGCGCAGTGACGTTTGTATCCCGCGCGGCACTTCTGAAAAAATGAAGAAACTTCCCCTGACAAATATCTCGGATTTATTTGCCTCGACTCGGCAAATGCAGGGCTATACCGCCGTAGGAATAAAACTGACTTCGCCAAAATATGTCGAGCCTGTCAAGAAACATCTGGAAGATATGGGCTTCGAGACTTTCTCTTTAATGGACCAGCTCGAAGAAATTAACACGGTATTTATTTTCATGGATTTGTTTTTGTTTGCGGTCGGGATGATTGCCATTGTTGTCGCTTCACTGGGAATCATCAACACGATGGTCATGTCGATCATGGAAAGATATAAAGAAATCGGAATCATGAAAGCCGTGGGGGCAAGCAACAAGGACGTGAAAAAGATATTCTTCTTCGAATCCGGAGTCATAGGTTTTATGGGAGGCATTTTCGGGCTTGCCCTCGGATGGATAGTAAGTGTGATTATCAATCTGATTATAAACGGCATCGCGGTCGGGCAGGGAGTACCCAATATGAATTACTTCAGCTTTCCCTGGTGGCTTTGCCTGGGGGCGATTGTTTTTTCGATATTTGTCAGCCTGATTGCCGGTATCTACCCGACACTGCGAGCGGCCAAAGTCGATCCCGTCGTGGCTCTGCGACATGACTAAGCGGTAATTTCGCGACTGCTTTAAAAAACAAACAGTATATACTTGGTTTGCTCCCGTAATGTGTTATGATACATATCAAAATCAAAGATTGAGTATCTGGTGTAAAATGCGTAATCGAACTCAGATACAAGTTGTATTAATCACAAATCCACTATGGGGCGCCTTGCGCTGTAGTTTCAAGGACGGCAGTATCTGCGGCTCGACAAATAACAAGGCCGACGGTTCAATGGTCGTTCGGCATCGCCCCGCCTTTACATTGATTGAGCTGCTGGTCGTTATCGCGATTATCGTCCTTCTTTTCGCACTGCTGCAGCCGGTGCTCTCTCATGCCAAAGCCAAGGCCCGGGAAGTAGCCTGCCTGAACAATCTAAGACAGCTACAGACCTGTGCAAAACTTTATTCTATGGACTACGATGGTTTTCTGCCGCCCAACCGAAACGTTTATGACCTCAATACTCAAGCGCCTTCGGCCGGATACAGCAACGACATGACATGGTGTGCCGGTCTGGCGCCTTACGATACTACAACCGACAATATCGAACACGGCGTGCTCTTTAAATATAACACATCGACGGACATCTATCGCTGTCCATCCGATATGTCCAGGGTGAGAACACAGGATGGACGAGTTCTGAATCTCCGACGGACTCGCAGCTATAATATGAGCCAGTCAATAAATGGTTTGCCGTATTCTGATAATTCCGTACCTCTACCGAGCTTTGCCAGAGAATCCGATATCGACGACCCGGCACCATTTGAGCTGATCTTTTTCGTTGACGTCCACGAGGACAGCATTTTAGATTCTCACTTCGGCATCCCGCCCCGGGGCTGGACGTTCGGGGAGACACCATATCGATGGTGGGATCTTCCGGCCGGTCGTCATTCTCAGGGGGGTAACTTCTCATTCGCCGACGGCCACGTCGAGCACTGGCGATGGGTAACGCCGAAAATATTCACAGAACTTGGCCAGCCTGTCAGGCAGGACGGGGAAATCGAGGACTTTTTGAGAGTCCAGCGGAGCGTAAAACCTATGGCTAACTGATTACATATTCATCACGACTCGCTTTTAACCAACCAAGTGACATATAATCCGGCTGCGCTATAAACGACGTCGAAACAACTTTCCAAACGGTTCACCTTACGCTCCAAAATTACCCTCTGATCTATTGCAGAGAGTCAAAGAACCTCCCGAATCTGGGTTGGTATTTATCAGTGATATCGAATGAGCCGATGATACCTTTGGCTTTTCCGACGATGGAATCTCTTTCTACTAAACCAAAAAATCTCGAATCCCTGCTACAGTCCCTGTTATCTCCTAAAACAAAGTATTTTCCGTCCGGCACAATAATCGGCCCGAAATTTCTTTTGGCCCTGATTGAAGGGACACTCATGACCATATGAACGGTACCATTTAAATCTTCCAAAGACAATATGGATTTATCCCGTATCTTATTTGGCAGAGGCTTTGTGTATCTCGAATCGATGCTTTTATAATTGAGTCTTACGCCGTTCAGGTAAATTATATTGTTCCTCATTTCAACTTCGTCGCCTGGTTGTGCAATTATTCTTTTTACCAGACGCGTGCCGTCATCGGGAGAAAAACAGATAACTATATCCCCTCTTTCAGGATTTGACCATCTGGCAAGCCGATGCATTGTCAGGGGGAACCTCAAATCATACGCCAATTTATCAACGTATATCAGGTCTCCTTCCAGAATCGTCGGATTCATCGAACCGGAAGGAACCCAATTCCAATCCGCCAGGCTTGATTTAACCGGTATAACTATAAAAATAATAATGAAAATGGAAAGCCGCCATTGAATCCAGAACCTGTAAATATACTTCTTTACCTTTAGTTTTTTCATTTGTTCCTCCATCAATAATTATACCGGCAGAAATCGCCTTTTTATACGCTAAAAGTCTATATAAGCTCCCCACAAATACCAGAATTTCCGGAAAATCTTATATTGACATTATAACGTAAATCTGTTAAAAGTACAATACTTAGACTTAGATTAAAGTAGGCGGCCCGATACGATAGGAATCAGCAGTTTGAATATCGACAAATCGACGTTATTCCAATGTTGATATGTTGCAGGGCAGAGGAAAATATAATGCGAGATGGGCAGAAAACCGAAGCAGAATTGCGAGGGGAAATAAATTCCTTACGCAGTCGTATTGCTCAACTTGAGCGAGCGGGATTTGAGAACGAAAATCAACAGGATTGTGTCTCCGATCATATCTTTCAAACCATTTTTAACAATACAGCCGATGGAATATTATTAGTCGATGTGGAAACTAAAAAATTCTATATGGCTAACAAAAGATTATGCCAGATGCTCGGTTACAGCTCGGAAGAAATGAAATTTCTTAGAGTTACAGATATTCATCCTGAAAAAGACCTGCCCAATGTGATAGAGTATTTTAACAAACAAGTACGTGGGGAATTAAGTCTTGCCAAAGATATTCCTGTGATGGGAAAAGATGGAAGAGTTTTTTACACGGATGTTAATTCTCTGCCTGTAACATTAGACAGCAGAAAATACCTGATGGGCATTTTCAGGGACATCACCAATAGAAAAAAAACCGAAGATGCACTAAAGCAGAGCGAGGAAAAGTTCCGTTTGGTAATGGAAGCCACCAACGATGCCCTATGGGACTGGAATATGGTCACAAATGAAGTTTACCGAAACCCTCGCCATGCAAAGATGTTGGGCTATGAGCCGCACGAACTGACCGCTTCACAGGATGAGTGGGAAAAGCGAATTCATCCCGACGACAGGCACTTAGTCTTTCAGGTTATTGAAGATCACAAAAAAAATGGAAAGACGGACTCATTTGAGGTCGAATACCGCCTTAAAACAAAAAAAGGAGACTATATATGGCTCTTAGGCCGTGGGAAAATAGTGTCATGTGATAATAAAGGTACACCGTTGCGGATGATTGGAACAAATACTGACATCACCGAACGCAAGAAAGCGGAAGAGGAACTCAAAAAGTTCAAGGCGATTGCTGAGAAGGCAGGATACGGAGTGGCAATAGGTGACATCGAAGGCAATCTTTTATATGTCAACGAACCACTTGCTAAGATGCATGGATATCAGGCAAACCAACTGGTAGGCAGGCATTTTTCTATTCTTCATAATAAAGAACAAATTGAATATGTGGATAGCTTATATAAAGAACTGATGGAAAATGGTGTTTACGTTGCCAAAGAGGTATGGCATTGTAAAAAGGACGGCACTGTCTTCTGTGCTTTGATGAACGGTACACTCATAAGAGACAACAAGGGAAAACCTCAACTTCTGGCTTGCACGGCCATCGACATTACCGAACACAAGAAGATGGAGGAAGAGCTTTTTAAGGAGAAAAACAGACTCCAGTCCATATTGGAAATTATGGAAAGCGGAGTTACCATACGCGATTTGGATTACACTGTTACTTATCAAAACGACTATGTAACGAAATTTATGGGCAATCACATCGGGGAGAAATGCTATCGTGCTTATGAAGGAATGGATAGAATATGCGATGGCTGTCCCGTAGAACTGGCATACAGAGACGGCAAATCCCATACTTCAGAGAGGAAAGTAGTATTGCCTTCGGGCGAAATTTCGTACTGGGAAAGCATCGCCAATCCCATGAGAGACGCTAACGGAAAGATTTTTAGCTGCCTTGAAGTGAATATGAATGTTACAGAACACAAAAAAGCCACAGATGCTCTGCGTGAAAGCGAGGAAAAGTACAGAACGCTTGTGGAAAGCGCCGGTGAAACTATTGCCACTATAGACGAAAACGGCACTTTCTTATTTATGAACAAAATAGCGGCAAAGCGACTAACAGTTGATCCTGAAAATTACACGGGAAAAACAATGTGGGACCTGTTTCCGAAGCAATTTGCCGACAGTCAGATAGCAGATGTGCGGAAAGTAATAAAAACAGAGCAGGGAATGAACCGTTTCACCGTTACTGAAATCCAGGGAAAACCACGATGGTACAACACAACCATCGAGCCGTTGAGAAACGCCAGTGGGAAAGTAACGGCAGCGATGATCCTGGCGAGGGATATCACCGAATTCAAACACGCACAGCAGGAGCTTGACAAATACCGGGAAGAAATGGCCCGGACCGAGCAGCTCGCCTCAGTCGGAACGCTAAGCGCTTTTGCCGCTCATGAGCTGACACAGCCTTTGACAGTAATCCGTCTTTTAATTGAAAATGCACTGAAAAAACTGAAAACACCCTTTGCACCGGAGACTGTGGCAGAAAAACTCAAAGAGTGTTTGACCGAAGTAACAAATATTACATCAGTAGTAAACAGATTACGTAATTTCGCAAGAAAGTCGTCAGGTAAAATTTCCATGGAAACCAATCTTGAGGACATTGCTCTGCAAATTGTGAATATATTCAATGAAAGTGCCCAGCAGGCAGGTTTCACCATACTTCTCGAAGGTATGGAGGAACTACCGTATATATATTCAAATGACAAAGACATGGAACAACTATTCTTTTCACTGGTTGATAATGCCTTGCAGGCAAAACAAGACAAAAAAAATCGACAGCTTATTATAAGTGGTGCATTAAAGGACAAGTGTGTCGAATTGTGTTTCCGCGACAATTGCGGCGGTATCTCACCTGAGAATCTGGAGAGGATTTTCGAGCCGTTCTTCACAACCAAATCTCCCGGTAAGGGTACGGGGCTGGGACTTTGCATTGTGAAGGATATCGTATCACGTTCGGGAGGGAAAATACACGTCGAGAGCAAATTGGGCAAAGGAACTACTTTTTTTATCACCTTACCCATAAATGACGATGAGATGGAATAATGAGGCGACAATGATAAGTTATGTCAATCGACATATTTTTTTCGTTGACGACGAACCGAAGGTCCGCGAGGTAGTCGGCGAAACTCTCGAGCAGCTCGGCTCGAAAGTCAGTTGTTTCGCAAGTGCTTCAGATTGCCTCGAACAACTGGAATACAAAGATGTGATTTACTGATCACCGATATAAAAATGCCGGGAATGAACGGCATCGAGCTTTTAACAGAAGCCAAACATCTTGCTCCATGGCTGCCTGTTTTAATAGTAACCGGTTACGGTGATATCCCGACGGCTGTCACCGCCGTTAAAGCCGGAGCCGTGGACTTCATCGAAAAACCTCTGGAAACAGAACCTTTTTTAAGAAAAGTCAAATCTTTAATGAAACGCAATCCAGTGCTTGATTTCATGAAAGACAAACCTTTAACAAAAAGTGAGGTGAGAATATTAAGACTGGTCATCGAAGGCAAAAGCAGCAAAGAAATATCAAATTTACTCCATCGTTCCGTCAGGACAATCGAAGTGCATCGTGCCCGTATTATGCATAAACTCGGTGTCGATAATTTAGTTGACCTTGTCAAGCGAGCAGCCGTAATGGGGCTGATAGATTTAATCGATAATCAAAAACCAGAATAGAATCATGTAAAATATAGGCTTCTTCGGCAATTTCATTATAGTCTGAAGCCGTAATAAGGGTGATTTCTTTATATGATTTGTGAAATACTTTTCGTAGAAGGATTAATATAACTTTACCGCAAATGAGTTTCGGCAGTCGCCGTTTTCGAACTTATTTCCATCCGGCGAAATAAGTTCCGTTCTTCCTGTCCTGGGTGTCACACCAAACCAGAAATCTTTTCGGCTTCATCGTATATGGATTGAATCTGGCGCCATCTTTGCCGATAAACTCCGATGCACGCACAATTCGTTTTTTCCCCGCAGGTATTATGGGAACACTAAGGTTAAAGCTGTTTCCGGTATTTTCCAGCGCCAACCGAAAATCAACATTAGTCCAGTCGAAAGTGTCGTTATTGTATATTACAAATTGTGCTCCGGTAAAAGTGACCCTCGCATTCAAACGGACTTCCGATCCTACCGGCGGGCCGGCTTTACTCAACCCTGATTTTCTCACCGACTTGCCGGAGAAAAGAGCAATGCAAATCAGGACAAAAACTATAACCTGTAAACCGAACGGACACTTTACTTTTTCAACGGTAGCTTTACTGTCCTCGATCTGAAGCAGCTCGAGACGCCTGGCAATAGAATCCTCGTCCAGCTCAGCTCCACAGAAGAAACACTTGGTCGCCTCGCTGTCGATTTCCTGCCCACAAAACAGACATTTTTCCGGTCCCATCTCCGCTCTCCCGATTATAATCACACAATTTCCCGACATTTAATATGCCGGGATGAAGAGCATATACACACCTTAAATTGTAACACATTCCTCTATTTTTGTCTATTGTAGTGTGATTTATACCTAATAAAGGAATTATAATCCAAGTTTTTTTACAAAAAAAGAGGTTTTTTAAATAAAAATAACAAAAAAAATTAAAAGATTATATACAGTTAATATCTTTTACAGCACCTGTTCAGAATATGTACCAATAAACTCCACAGTCTTTAATTTACACCCACTTATTCTATACCGGCTTGACAATACAGCATTATAAAAAAACAAACACTCATTTTCTCATACTTATTGGTCAAGCTTCCGAGTAACAGTCCTGCTCCACAATAAACTCTGCAGCTGCGCAAGTACTAAAAGAATGAAAATAAGAATTGGATATCCTGTGAAACGTAGATATAGAAGAACTTTACCAAACATATCTGTGATATCTATAACATGCCACATCGCCAGCTCCCGAGGTGTATATACAGCGCCGAGGACAGTGTATTTAAAAACAAACTGCCATGGCAGAAGCAAAATCAATATAATCAACGAATAAACACATGCCCGAGATATATGGACCAGCCCCCCAAGAGATCCTCCTAACGAGGCTCCCAGTCCACAGAACACAACAAAACTATACAGCAGGGAAGAAAATATCAGTATCGTGTTTATAATATTCATAACTAAAGTGACATGCTCGAATTTTATTTCAGAGGCTGAAAGTTCAGCTGCCTTCGGTTCTTTTTCGAGGCCTCCTTCAGTTAAATTCGTAAGCTGCTTTCCGGTGCTGAAAAATATGGAAGATGTTTTAATGCTCTCGTTTTTTTCGGGTACAATATACCCATAATTAACAAGCAAAAAGGATATTTGAAGCAAAAACAGGCATAGCGTTATCACCACAAACAGGAAATTTTTCCATCGATAGAAAATCTGCAGAGATCTGACATAACCCTTTTTTATATATAAATCTTTTTTTCTTGGAACCGCAATCGGATTTATCGAATCGAAAAGGTCCTCGTCCATCTATTAATCTCCGACATAATTGAGCTGCTCATCCCTTTACTATTGCCCGACGGGAATATTATCCACGCGAAAGAAAGATCGACAAGAAAATAATAACCTTCACTCCACCTGCCCAGAAGGTCCGATTTTAGCCGAATTTTATAGGATTATTAAAGAATTGTCAATATGAATATCCAGGGGAACATGGGTAACATATTTAATGTTGAGCTGAAAAACGAGCTTTTTAGCTTTATCAGAGATTGTAATGAAAACTGATTCCGACCCATATAAAGGTGACAACAAACAATATCAACGAAAACAAATAATTTATATGCAATCATACAAAGCATAGAAATATAATTTTAGTCGGAATAATACACGCTTATCTCCGGTAATTAGCCGACAGAAAATGCCGCAGTTCTGTGAAATCGGGGCACTGTTTAACCGATAATATCATTATATACTGTGATT